>ENA-ORDC01001164-ORDC01001164.1-marine-metagenome-genome-assembly--contig:-NODE-1164-length-20771-cov-3.742292_pt1 | contig 20771 bp, 18 predicted proteins | sample MGYA00237783_ERZ508515 | MGnify/ENA primary metagenome ERZ508515 (study PRJEB26186, sample SAMN06268792) | marine metagenome | isolation source: Eden Landing Ponds, San Francisco, CA, USA | place... | reverse complement strand
AGCGAGAACGCGAGCGTCATGTCCCCGTCTCGACCGCCGTCGGGCACTCCGACGTCACCACCCCGCGTCGTGGTACGTTCCCTCACCGGACCACGATCGCGGCGCGATCGGTCTCGATCAGGTCGCCCTCTCCGGAGTAGGTCCGCTCCTCCTCGACCTCGAAGCTCCCGGGATCCAGTTCGACGCCCGCCGCGTGGAGGCGGCCGTCCTCGATCTCGAAGTCGCCCGAGGCGATCGCGGCCTCGAGGTCGCCCACGCGGTCGCCGTACTCCGGACCGACGACGGAGTACTCGAGGTCGACGTCGACGATCCGCGTCTCGATTTCGGGGGCCTCCTCGTGGACCCGCAGGTCGGTGACGTGCATCGCGCCGGCGATGGCCTCGGCGAAGCCGGCGACGTCGCCGAACACCTCGACCGTGTCGAGGTCGGCGTTCAGCGGCATGCCCGCGTCAGTCTTGTAGCGCCTGAGGGCGGAGATGACCTCCATCGCCGTCTCGCCTGCGTCGAGGTCGGCCGTATATCCCCGGGGCTCCGGCCAGTCGGTCCGGTGGAGACTGTCGACCGCGTTTTCGTCCGCGTACATCGACTGCCAGACCTCCTCGGTGACGTGGGGGATCAGGGGCGCAAAGAGTTTGAGAAACGTCTCGTGGGCGGTCGCCAGGGCGTAGGCCGCCGAGTCGTCCCCGGCGTCCCGGGCGCGCTGTTTCGCGATCTCCAGGTAGTCGTCACAGAACGTGTGCCAGAAGAAGCTCCGGAGGTCGTCGCGCGCCTTGGCGTACTCGTGGTTCTCGAAGCGCGCGGTGAGGCTCTCGACGTAGTCGTCCAGATTCGCCAGCAGCCAGCGATCGATGTCGGCGAGGCGCTCGGGCTCCTCGGGACGCTCCGCCGGCGTCAACTGCTCGACGAGCCGGGATGCGTTCCACAGTTTGCGGATCAGCTTCTCGCCCATCCGGAGTTCGTTCTCCTTGAACGGGAAGTCGTCGCCGACAGACGAACTCGCCGCCCAGTAGCGGATGGCATCGATGGGGTACTCGCCCATGACCGCCTCGGGTTCGACCACGTTCCCCTTCGACTTGGACATCTTCTCGCGGTTCTCGTCGAGGACGTGACCGTTGATCAACACGGAGTCGAACGGGACCTCGCCGGTGTGTTCGAGGCACTTGATGACCGTGTGGAACAGCCAAAAGGAGATGATGTCGTGGCCCTGCGGGCGCAGGTCCATGGGGTACAGTTCGGGGTTCTCCATTCGGAACGTCCCGTCGTCAGCGTCCCAGTCCCAGCCGGCGTTGATCAGCGGCGTCAGCGAGGAGGTCGCCCAGGTGTCGAAGACGTCCTCCTCGGCTTCGAAGGCGTCGTGCCCACAGGCGGGACAGGCGTCGACCGGCGGCTCGTCCTCGATCGGTTCGACCGGCAGATCCGCCTTCTCCGCGACGATCGGTTCGTCGCACTCCTCGCAGTACCAGACCGGGAACGGAATCCCGGAGTCGCGCTGCCGGGAGATGAGCCAGTCCCACTCCAGCCCCTCGATCCAGTGCTTGTACCGCGTGAACATCTTCTCGGGGTACCACGTCATCTCGCGGCCGGCCTGGAGGTACTCCTCCTTGCGGTCGAGGATCTCGACGTACCACTGCTTGGAGACGCGGTACTCGACGGGGACCTCACAGCGCTCGTGGACCTGGACGTCGTGGGTGATCGGATCGTGATCGTAGAGCAGGCCGGCGTCCTCGAGGTCCTCGATGATCGCCTCGCGTGCCGCCTCCGTCGACTGGCCCTCGTACTCGCCGGCGATGTCGGTCATCGTCCCGGAAGCGTCGATGGCAACCCGCAGGTCGAGGTCGTGGGCCTGGTACCACTCGATGTCGGTCTGGTCACCGAACGTACAGCACATGACGAGCCCGGTCCCGGTCTCGAGGTCGACGCGATCGTCCTCGTAGATCGGGACCTCGTGGCCAAAGAGCGGGACCTTCGCGGTGCCCTCGACGAGGTGCGCGTTCGCCTCGTCGTCGGGGTGGACGAACATCGCGACGCAGGCGGGGAGCAGCTCCGGTCGCGTCGTGGAGATCACGAGATCGTCGCCGGGCTCGGTCGGCGGCGCATAGGGGCGTTCCTCGGCGGCTTCGGCGACGGCGTCGGCGTCCGGTTCGGCGCCGGCTTCGACCAGCTCGAAGGGAATGTCGTTGAACGCGGAGGGGCGTTCGGCGTCCTCCATCTCGACCTGTGAAATCGCCGTCTCACAGTCCGGACACCAGATCGCGGGCGCCTTCTTTCGGTACTCCCGGCCCTGCTCGTAAAGGTCGATGAAGGAGAGCTGTGAGATCCGCTGGACGCGGGGCTCGATCGTCTTGTAGGTGCGATCCCAGTCGATCGACATCCCCAGGGACTGCATCTTCTCGGTGAACTCGGCCTCGTAGTCCCGGCAGACCTCGCGGCACTTCTCCTGGAACTCGCGCCGGGAGAAGTCCTGATGACGGATGTCGAGTTCGCGCTCGGTCAGGCGCTCGGAGGCGATGCCGTTGTCGTCGTAGCCGAACGGGAAGTAGACCGCGGGGTCGGCCATCCGGTGGTAGCGGGCCACGAAGTCCTGGAGGGTGAACTGGTAGAGGTGGCCCATGTGGAGGTCGCCCGAGACGGTGGGCGGCGGCGTATCGATGCTGAATGCGGTGTCGGCGTCGACGGCGGCCTCGCGGTCGTAGGCGTAGGTGTTCGCCTCGACCCAGCGGTCCTGCCACTTCGACTCGACCGCCTCGGGGTCGTACTCGGGCGGGAGTTCTTCCTGCTCGGCGGCCGCCACGCTGGAGGGCGAGTCACTGGATTCGCTGTCCGTGCTCATCGGCGGCCCCCTGTGGTGGTCCGCTCGGGTATCCGGCACCCGCTCGGGATTGCTGTCGGGCGATACGGCGCGTCGGTCGTCGGCTGTGTGGTCTGGATCATGGACTGCGTGTCGCTGGTGCTCGGTCGGAATCGGTGCAACGGCGTCGAGAATGGGGTAGTGTGGGGCTAGGGGGCCCCTACACGTACGCCTACGGCGGGGCGGGCCGCGGGCTCGCCGGCGCGTGCGGGAACCTTACGGGCGAACGGCCCAGTCATCACCCGAGAGTGGTCGAGGCTCGGAAATAACTCTTACGTCATCGCGACAGTCGCTCTCGGGCCGGCCAGGGGTCGATTCTCAGGCCGCCGAAACGTCGACGTCGTCGAACCAGACAATCGGTACGCTCTCCGCGGACGCCGCGGCCGACACCGCGAGTTCGACCGCCAGCGGTCGCTCGTCGTAGCCGTCGACGCTGGTCAAGCGGATGGCGTCGCCGTTTATCGCCACCTCGTCGCTCCGGACCGTCACCGAAAGCTCCGTCCACGTGTCGAGCGTCACCTGGGATCCGGTCGCGACCGTCCGACCGCTGTCGGGCCAGGTCCGAACGAGGTTCTGCGTCCCGCCCTCGACGACGGCCCCGACCGTCTCCCCGCTCCGGCGGTCGACCAGTCGGAGCGCTATCGTCGTCTCGTCGGGCGCGCCGCGCTGTCGCCGCACCTGCACGCTCGCCGTGAGTTCCCCTTTGACCGCGGGCGACGACCTGACTGAACAGGTGCGGCCCTCGACCGTCGCGAGTTCGAGCACGGCCCCCGCCCCGTCGAGCGCTTCGACGACTTGCGGCGTCTCGCCTACTTCGCTGCGGGGTTCCAGCGGCCCCATCGTCCCGTCGTCGAAACCGGTCGCGAGCGACCGCTGGGTGGGTATCTCGGGCGTCGGCGTCGGGTCGCTGAATCCACGGAGCGGACAGCCGCTCAGCGCGCCCGTCGCCAGTACCGGCAACCCGGCGAGTAGCCGTCGTCGCGTCGTCGCGGTCGGCCCCCGTTCGTCCATGCTTCTCCGGACCGCGCGGCGGTACAAAACGTCAACGGTGCTGAAACCCCTCGGCAGCCTCAGGGTTTCCCGATTTCCTCGCCACGGATCTCGTCGTCCCCGCGGGCCTCGTCACCGAACGGTTCGCCCGCGTCGTCGTCCGTGCTCGTGACTGGCGGCTGTCCGACGCGCTGGCCCCAGAATCCGGGGAACTTCTCGACTGTCAGGTCGCCCTCCACGCGGGTCTGACAGGCGAGGCGGAGTCCCGAACTGGCGTCGTGCGGCGGGAAGTCCAGCCGCCAGCGCTCGCGACGGGTCGGGTCGCTCGTCGGCCCCTCGACGGCCACGGCGCAGGTCCCGCAGGTCCCGTGACCGCGACAGTTAGCCGCGCTCGCCGCACCGTTGTGCGGGACGATACCTGCGTCGATGAGGACGTCTCGGAGTATCGCGTCGCGTTCGCACTCGATGGACTCCTCGCCGTAGCGGACCGTCGGCATGAATGTGAGTAAGGGCGAACCCGACTTGGGCGTTCTGACCGCCGTTCAGTCGTCGGAGTGAGCGCGCACCCACAGTTCGCCGATCCGCGAGAGGCTCGTCCGGTGGGACTTGCCCTGAGCCTCCTGCTCGATATACCCCTTGCCGCCCGGACCGAGGCGGTCGACGTTGTAGATGACCTTCGACCGGAAGCTGTCGGTGTACTCCTCGCCGAGTTCGCGGGCGAGTTCCTGGGCGAGTTCGGAGACCGATTCGAACTCGCCGTGTTCGCCGAGGGTGAAGAGGATCAGTTCCTCGAAGGGTTTGACGTTGGAGAACGACGCGACGGGGAGTTCGAGGATGTGCTTGCCGTCGAACTCCTTGGCGCCGATGGTGGTGCCGCGCTCGTCGAACTCCGAGAGGAGTTTTTCGGCGGCGTCGAGTCGCTCCGCGACGCGCTCTGCGAGAGCGGGGTCGTCGACGGTCCCCTCCAGATCCGAGAGCAGGTCGATCCCGCGGTGGAGTTCCTCGGCGAGTTCGGTCTCGAGGTACTTCTCGGGGACGGTGTAGTAGGTGTGGATGCGCTGGCGGTCCTCCTCGCGCTCGACCATGATAGAGTGGGCGGCGGTGGCGAAGGCGAAGGAGACGGTGCGGGGCATCGCGGAGATGTTGACCCAGACGGCGGCGTCGTCAGCGCGGTCGAGTTCGGCGTTGATGAGCGCGAAGGCCTGCTCGAAGGCGGCGTCGTAGTCGTAGACGTCCTTGACGACGAACCGCTCGGTGGTCGCGCCGAGGAGGTTCCGGTAGTCCTGTTCGAGCTTGGCGGCGAGGTTGCGCGAGTACTCGACGTTGGCCTCGCTGCCGACGGCGCCCTCGAGCAGGACCACCCGGTCGACGTCTAGCTGGTCGCGCACCAGCGGCGCGATCAGCCGGTCGTAGTCGAACCCGACCGGGACGATGTGAGTTTCCATACCCGCTCTCGGGCCGGTGAAGATAAAATACCAGCGTGTCTCTCCGGCTGCGCCCGCGTCAAGGCGGTCCCTATCTCGGCGTAGCCGGTCGTGGCAGAAGGAATTTGGGCGTGGAACCGAATCGCCACGCAATGGTAGACAGACGGCGGTTCGTCAGACTTTTCGGTGCGACCTGTGTCGGCGCGTCGGTGGCCGGCTGTCAGGGCGACTCGGGCGGCGACTCGACGCCGACCGACGTCGCGACAGACGACGGGACACCGACACCGTCGCCGGCTGCGGCGCCGACCGACTCGTCCGCGACGGCCACACCTGGGGACGGCTCGACCGGTGACGGCGATGGGAGCGGGACCGACACGCCCGAACCCTACAGCACGGAGCTGATCCGGATCACGGCCGGCGGGGACGACCTCGGTCCGCGCCGCGAGCAGGGTCACTTCTACCACGAGTCCCGCGACGGTGACTTCGACGTTGTCGTTCACGCGATGGCGCTCGAGGGGACCACCGGCTGGGAGAAAGCCGGGATCATGGTGCGGGACTCGCTCGATCCGACGGCCGCGCACCTGATGGTCCGGCGCAACCCCGACGGCGACGGCGTCTACGACGCCAGTCCCGCCTCGATCCAGTGGCGCGCGGAGGGCGGCGGCGTCAACAGCGCCCAGCGCGGCGTCATGGCCGAGTGGCTCCGTCTCCGGCGCGAGGGAGACACGTTCCGGATCTACGGCTCGATGACCGGCGCCGACTGGGAGCAGTTCGGCGAGTTCACGACTGACGACGTCGCCCTCGGTTCCGAGACGGTCGTCGGCCTCGCCGTCACGGGGATGGAGGAGTACGACGACCCCACGGTGACGGCGACGTTCAAGGACCTGTCGGGGCTCTCGCCGACCGAGAACACCGACCTCGGTGAGCCCGACCACGCGGGCGACGTCTCCGTCAGGGACGACCTCCCGGCGGTCACGACGGGCGAGCCCGGGAGAGCACCGACGGAACTCGGACTCACGGGGGCGGTGTACCTGCCCGACGGCGTCGAGTCGGCCGACTGCTACTTCGAGTACCGGCGCAACGACGCCGACGAGTGGCAGACGACCGACCGGTGGCCCGTCACCTCTTCCCGGGTGTTCACGGCTACCGTCGACGCGGACACGCGACGGATCTATCAGGTCCGCGCTCGCGCCGAGTTCTCGGAGAGTTCCGACGCGGAGGGTGTCGATCTCGGACTGGGCGCGACGGCGTTCTGCTCGACGCCGAGCCCCACGAGCGGCGACGGGGGCGAGGACGGCGACAGTGGCGACGGCGACACCGGGTCGCTCTCGCCGGGTGTCGCCGAGTTCGCGCCGGGCGACGGCTTCGCCGACCCGGCGCCGTGGCTGGACGACGACACGCCGGTCGTCACGATCACCGAACCCACCGTCGAGGAACTCGACAGGGCGCTGAAGACGCCCCACGAGCGGTTGGTCGTCTTCGAGACCAGCGGCGTCGTCGACCTGGGCGCCGAGGAGTGGTCGATCACGCGCGACCGGTGTTACGTCGCCGGCCAGACCGCTCCCTCGCCGGGGATCACGATGATACGCGGCTCGTTCCAGGTGGCGGCCGACGACTGCGTGGTCCAGCACGTCCGGGTCCGCGCGGGCATCGCCGGCCAGGCGGACGGCTGGGCGCCCACGGGCCTGCACACCCAGGACGGGAGCGCGAACAACGTCATCGACCACTGCACGGTGACCTGGGCCATCGACGAGAACCTCACCGTCGGCGGCCGCTCGTCGAACACGACGCTCACCAACAACATCGCGGCGGAGGGGCTGGCCGACGCGACCCACCCGAAGGGGATCCACTCCTACGGCTCGCTCATCAAAGACGACGCCCGGCGGGTCGCGATGATGGGCAACGTCTGGGCGCACAACGTCGGCCGGAATCCCCGCCTCAAGACCGGGACGACGAGCACCGTCGTCAACAACGTGATGTACCACTTCGACGAGGCGACGAACCTCGATTCGGACTCCATCTCGTCGATCGTCGGCAACGCCTACCGCCGCGTCGACGTTGGTGACGCCAACATCGAGGGCGGGCGCGCGTACCTCGCCGGCAACGAGACCGACCCCGAGACGCCGATGACCAACGGCGTCGAATCGCTGTCGACCCGGCGGATCTGGCCGTCCGGCCTCGAAGCGTTGGCGGCCGCCGCGGCGTTCGACCACGCCCTCGCCAACGCCGGCGCCCGCCCCGCGGACCGGACGGCCCACGACCGGCGGCTGATCCGACAGGTCCGCGAGGGGTCGGGCGAGCGCATCGACGCCGAGAGCGAGGTCGGTGGCTACCCGGACCTGCCCGCCAACACCCACGACCTCTCGGTTCCCGACAGCGGCACTCGCGAGTGGCTCCGCGAGCACTCGCGTCGCGTAGAGGACGGGGCCTGACTGGCCGGGCCGCGAACGACGGGGCTCTCGTCGGGCCGCGCCCAACGGCAGGTATTTGAGTGCTCCAGTGACAAGTTACAGTGTCGTTCAGGGTGACGGCCGCGCGGTCGTCACCACCATCACCATCAACGCGGTTTCACCGGCACAGCTCGCGGGCGACGCGAACCAGTAGACGACGCAAGCAGGACGACGCGGATCAGCGAACGACACGAACGCACCGGCGGTCAGCGCACCGCGGCCGACGCGAACGGCCCCGACCAGTCCTGGCGCCGGGAGGACACGATGCACGATTCAGCCAAGTACCTCATTCACGCGGACATCAGAGCCAGCGGCGTAGTCGAGCGCAGCGACGTGGTCGGCGCGGTCTTCGGGCAGACCGAGGGCCTGCTCGGCGACGGCCTCGACCTGCGCGACCTCCAGGAGTCCGGCAAACTCGGGCGCATCGACGTCGAAGTCTCCTCCGAACGGGGGAGTTCCTTCGGCGAGATAACCATCGCGAGCGGTCTCGACCGCGTCGAGACAGCCATCCTCGCGGCTGGACTCGAGAGTATCGAACGGGTCGGCCCCTGCCGGGCCGACATCGAAGTAACAGGGATCGAAGACGTCCGCTCGGCCAAGCGCCGGGAGGTCGTCGAGCGCGCGAAGGAACTGCTCGCGGAGTTCGACGAGACCACTCTCTCCAGCGAGGATCTCGTCACCGAGGTCCGCCGGAGCGTCCGCGTCGCGGACATCACCGAGTTCCACGGGATGCCCGCCGGCCCGCGCGTCGAGGAGAGCGACGCCGTCGTCGTCGTCGAGGGCCGGGCCGACGTGCAGACGCTGCTGGGCTACGGCATCAAAAACGCCATCGCCGTCGAGGGGACGGACGTGCCCGACGAGGTGGCCGAGCTGACCCACGAGCGGACCGTCACGGCGTTTCTCGACGGCGACCGCGGCGGCGACCTGATCCTCAAGGAACTCACGCAGGTCGGCGAGATCGACTACGTCGCGCTGGCGCCCACGGGCCGGTCGGTCGAGGACCTGGCCCGCGACGAGGTGATGAGCGCGCTCCGCGACAAGGTCCCGTTCGAAGCGCTCCCGGACGACGAGGAGGCGACGGACGTGGCGGCGACCGACGGGAGCACGCGCCCGGCACCGCCGGGAACCGTCGCCGACCCCGACGACTCCGAGGCCGAGACGCCGCCGTCGCCGGGCCGCGACCCGAGCGACTCCGACGACGCCTCGACCGTTCCTGACGACGCCACGACTGTCCCGGACGACTCCTCGACCGCGGGGAGCGACTCATCGGCCAGCACGCAGTCGGGGACCGACGGCGGGACCGCGGTTCCGGTCGCGGACGCCTCCTCGACCGAACCGGGCGACGTCGGCAGTATCGACGATACCGCAAGCAGCGAGGGACCCGGGGCGGAAGCCGAACCCGTGGACGACGCAGACGCCGCGGACGACGCCGACCCAGAAGCGGACGCCGACTCCGCGGCGGAGGAGGAACCGGCGGACGAAGACGACGGGGTCCCGGGAGACGAGACACCCCCGACGCTCGCCGGCCACGTCGACGCGGTGATCCGCGACGGCTCCGGCCTCGCTCGACTGCTCGACGCCGACTACGGGGTCGTGGACGAGGGGCCCGCCGCGGACGCGTTCGACCTCGTCGAGAGTGCCGACGAGGTACCGGTGACGGTGGTCGTCGACGCAGAGGTGAGCCAGCGCCTCCTCGACGTGGCCGCCCAGCGCGGCGTCGAGCAGGTCGTCGGTCGCGGCGAGGGCGAGTACGTCAAACAGCCGACGGACGTCCGCGTCCGACTGGCCGCGGAGTTCGACGACTGATTCTGCGTTCCGAGACTCGATTCGGCTTCCGCCCCATCGACGTCGCGCGCGGTCAGGAGAGTTCGCGGACCAGCAGGAAGCCGTCGCCGTCCTCGTAGTGGTCGGGCAGGCGGGACCGCTGTTCGAACCCGTGTGAGCGATAGAACGCCCGCGCCCCCTCGTCGACCTCGCGGACGGTCACTCGGAGCCGGTCGATCCCTTTGGTCCGATACAGTTCGACGAGCGTCGCCAGCAGTTCCGACCCGTGTCCCTCGCCCTGGAAGTCGGGCGCGACGGCGAGTTCGACGAGGTAGCCGGTCGCTCCGTCCTCGTCGGTGACCGCGAGCGCGTAGCCGACGGGGTCGCGGATGCCAGCCCCGACCGGCGGCCGACCGCCCTCGCCGAGCGGGCGGTCGGGTTCGGCGACGAGCAGCGTCGGCTCACCGTGGACGCCGAGTTCGAGGAGGTCGGGCCAGGACTCGGCCAGCGTCGTCGACTGTATCGCTCGCAGCGAGGCGAGGTCCGCGGCGCGGGCGTGTCGGACGCGAGTCATAGCGCGACGACGCCGCTCGCGACGGCGGCGACGCCGGCCGCGACGCCGGCCGCGAGCGTGGCCGCGAAGTTGACGCCCTCGTTCTCGAGGAGCCACCCCTCGACTGTCGCACCCAGCAGGCTGTCGACGGTCATGCCGACGACGCCGCCGAAGACGACGATGCCCGCGCCGACCGTCGTGACCGACTCGAACGACACGACGGCGATCCCCGCGATGAGGACGGCGCCGGCGAACCCGGCGAGTTCGCCCTGCCAGGTGACGGCGCCGTCGGTGCCCGGTTCGACGCGCTTGAGCGTCGTGATCAGCCGCGGGTTGTCGAAGACGCCGCCGATCTCGGAAGAGAGCGTGTCGCTCATCGCCGCGGCGATCGAGCCGGCGAAGGCGAACAGGAACACTTCGGGCGCGACGGTCGTGTGGGTGGGGCTCGCGGCGGCGCCGAGCACCGCGAACAGGCCCACCAGCGAGTTCGCGAGGACGTTCCCGCTGCCGCGCGCCCCCTCGTTCTCCTCGGCGATGCCGCGGGTCTTCTTCTCCTCGTAGCGGAACTTCGTCGAGAGCCCGCCCAGCCCGAAGAAGGTCACGAGCATCAGGAACCAGCCGTAGTCCCCGAGGACGATGGTCTGGAGACAGAGGAAGACGCCGGTCAGCATGCCGGGGAGCGAGGCCGTCCGCAGGGCGTAGGTGAGATAGCCCAGAAACGCCGAGACGGCGAGCGCGACGGCGATCCGTGTCGGTTCGGGGTCGAGCGGGAGGTCGGCGAACAGCCACAGCAGGAGGCCGACCGACACCATCACCAGCGGGTCGTCGCGCTCGAAGAGCACGGCTCGCAACAGGGCGCCGAGCAACGCGCCGCTGGCGGCGAGGAAGGCGACGAACGGCCACTCGACCCCGCCCGCTGCGCCGTGCTGGAGCGCCACGGCGTACTGACCGGCGGTGCCGGCGGCGAAACCGGCGACGACGAAGCCGGCGGTGGCGACGATCGGTTCGTCGTACACCGAACGGACGAGGTGGCCGCCGAGGTTCCCCCACGAGAGCAAGAGCACGGTGCCGGCGTAGACGGGCATCGGCATCTCGAAGCGGACGGTCAGGAGCGCGAGCGCGGCCGCCGCGAGGGCGAACCCGGCCAGCCCGTAGAGACGGCCGTCGCGGCGGTCGCCGGGCCGTGCGAACAGTTCGAACAGCGGGCCGTCCTCGATGACGTAGAGCGCGATGGCGGCGACGACGATAAAGGGAGCCGGCGCGGCGACGGTTGCGAGCGCCTGGCGTGTGCCCCGTGCGATCGGCGGGACGGCGAGCGCGAGCGTCCCGACGAGTGCGAACGCGCCCGCTCGCCGGACAGTTGTCGTCACGCTATACGGGTTCCCGGGGAGAGGTACTTACCGTTTCCGAACGACCGCCACTTCCCGCCCCCGACGGAGCGGCGCCGCCCCGCGCCGAGTCGGGAGATTTAGGCCGCTGCCGGGCGAGTCGCGGACGTGGCCCTCTACGACCGGTATCTCGCGTTGCGGCTCCGGTACAGCGACGCCGCCCTCCCGGAGACGGTGGCGGTCATCGTCACCGAGCGCGACCTGCTGGAACAGGACGCCTACCGCACGCTCGAGCGCGTCTTCCAGTGGGCCTTCGAGTTCGGTGCCGAACGGGTGGCCGTCTACGTGAGCGTCCTCGACGAGGGAGTCGTCGACACCATCCGCCGCGAAGTCGAGAACGTCGACGCGCCGCGCGGCGTCGCGGTCCGGGGCCCCGACGACGACGAACAGGCCGACGCGCCCATCCTCGTCAGCATCGGCCTCGGCGGCAAACACGAGTTCGCCACCGCCGTCCGTGGCATCGCCCGCCAGGTCGAGGCCGGGGATCTCGACCCCGAGGACATCGACGAGTCCGACGTGGAGGGGGAACTCGTCTTCCCGTTCGATCCCGATCTCGTCATCAAGACCGGCGCCGAACGCCTTTCGGATTTCATGATCTGGCAGTCGGTCTACTCGGAACTGTACTTCACCGACGTCAACTGGCGGGACTTCCGTCGCCGGGAGTACCTCCGCGCGCTCCGTGATTACCAGAACCGCCAGCGCCGGTTCGGTCGGTGAGCGTCGCAGTCTCCACGACAGTCACGCCCCCGTCGTCCCGGCGGCGCTCACTCGCCGGCCATGCGCAACGTGTCGCCGTCGATGACGGCTCGCTCGACGAACAGCAGGGCGACGAGGCCGAAGATGATCACGGTGTACGCGACCGCCGCCAGCAGCGCCTCCTCCGTCGACCCGTACTCGCCGGTCCGGAAGATGATCGCCTTCCGCACCATCGCGATGACACCCGTGTAGATGACGAGCCTGACGATCCGTCGCGTGTTGGTCTCCTCGGTGTACGCGATGACTGTCTGGTACACCTCCACGATGATGAGCAGGAGCAACCCGGTGTCGATGAACCCGATGACGACCAGCGGGTCCGTGATGTCGCCCTCCTGGACGGCCTCGTAGACCTGGATCGTCAGGTCGACAACCCCGACGGCAAAGAGGATCGCGAACAGCGCGGCCGCGGCGAGTTCCACCGCGTGGACGAACGCGTTCGTCACTTCCGCGACTCTGTCGGCGGTGACGCCGAATTCGCTGTCCCGCCCAGAAGGGTTGTCGGTCTCGGTGTCGTCGTCGTCTGTCATACCCGAAAGCTCCGTCCTATCGTTTCACTGAGGGCTCCACACGCAAAAGTACACGCCCAAACCTGCGTGGGCGCTGTCCGCTCATCGGTGAGTCGGCACCGGAACACGTCCGTTCGCGGGTCAGTCGGCGACCGGGTCGACGTCGCGGTCGCTCTCGCTCTCCTCGTCGATGAGTTCGCGCTCGCCGCTGGGGAGGGCGTCGCTGAAGCGACCGAGCACCTGGCGCGCTTCGGTCACCTCGGCGGCCCCGAGCGCCCGCACGAGCGCGAGGGCCCGCCGGGCGCGCGTCTTCCGCCAGGACTCCTCGCGATGTTCGTAGGTGCGGATCGACCGCAGGAAATCGACCTTCCGGAACTCCGGCCAGTAGGGCGTACAGAAGTAGACGGCCGCCTCGTTGCCGTTGGCGTGCCACGGCAGGAAATTCGACGTGCGCTCGGCACCGCCGGTCCTGAGAATGAGGTCGACGTCCCGGACCGGCCCCTCGTAGAGTCGGTCTTCGAGCGCTTCGACGTCGATGTCGCCGGGGTCGAGGTCACCGGCTGCCACGTCGCGAGCGGCCCCGCGAGCGGCCGACAGCAACTCCGCGCGCCCGCCGTAGGCGAGCGCGACGTTGAGGTGGAGTCGGTCGTAGCCGGTGGTCTTTCGCTCCGCGTAGTCGATGGCATCCCGGACGCGCTCCGGGAGCAGGTGCGTCTCGCCGATGGCGCGGATGCGCACTTCCGACTCGTGGACGCGGTCGGCGTCCGCGAACTCGCGGAGTTTCGACTCGATCAGGTCGAACAGGTCCTCGCGCTGGTCTTCCGGTCGGTCGAAGTTCTCCGTCGAGAAGGCATACAGCGTCAACTCTTGCACGTCGAGTTCGTCACACCAGTCGAGGACGGCCTCCGTCGTCTTCGCACCCTCGCGGTGACCCTCGCTCGCCGACTCGCCCCGCTTGGAGGCGTAGCGGCGGTTCCCGTCCTGAATGACGGCGACGTGGTCCGGCGTCCCCGAGAGTTCCCACTCCAGGAGTCGCTCGTACGCACGCCTGCCCAACGTCCGCAGACTACTCATCGTCAGTGTTGTTTCAGGCCGTCGATATGAGTTTTGTGTTCCGCGGTCCCGATTCGGTCCTCGATTGTCTCAGCCGAACTGAACGTCCTGTTGTGTCGTCCGCGGTCCGAAGACGCTGGGTCGGAAGCCGGGGCAACGGTCCGGCGCCCCTCACATCGGTGCTCCGCCGGTCGCGCGTGCCGAAGCCGTTTTTACAGAGTACGTAGAACAGTGGAGGAGAGCAGAGGTCCCGACACCAGATGATAGACCTCCCGGTCACAGACGAAGGCTCGCTTCCCGCAAACGTCCGTGACGGTGTCGCCGGGATCGAGACCGACGACGACCCGTCGATCGTCAGCATCAGCGACGTCCACGGCTATCTCGGCGCGGCCCGCAGCGCGCTCAAGACACTCTCGGACCACGACGACTACGACCCCATCGTCAGCACCGACGGGGACGGTGACCTGCACTGGGCCGGCGGCGACGACTACGTGCTCGTGTTCAACGGCGACCTGATCGACCGCGGCCCGGACAACGAGGGCGTCATCGCGATGGTCGAACGACTGGTTCGCGAAGCGCCGCCGGGCCACATCCGCGTCACCCTCGGCAACCACGAGTGGGGCGTCCTCTTCCCCGCCATCGTCGAGTGGAGTCAGTGGTACTCCGGCCAGCGGACCGACGCCGACCGCGAGCGACTCTGTCGGCTGGTCTCGGCCGGTCATCTCGTCGCCGCCTACGACGGCTACAACTTCACGTACGCACACGCGGGGCTGTCGAGTCACTACGAGCCCGGACGCCTCAACGACCGGTTCGCCGAGGCCGCGACGACGCTCCACGGGGCCATCGGTACCGAGACCGACGCCGACACCCAGCGCGAACTCGTCGACCAGTACCGCCGTGTTCTCCGACTGGGCCGACAGGGTGGGCGCGGCTTCGGCGCCGGCATCGCGTGGCTCGATTTCCGCTACTTGCCGGCCGAGGCGCCGCCCCAGATCGTCGGTCACACCCGCCAGGACCAGCCCGTCCAGAAAGGCGACGTCGTCTGCGAGAACGTCATCCGCGCTAACCAGGCCAACCACGGCGGCGAGGCCGTCCTCGTCGAGTCGCCCGACGACCTCGTCTCGCTCGAGCGCACCTACGACGGCGACGTCCACGTCCACGAGTTCGCCCTCCCCGGCGAGCACAGCGAGTGACTCGCCAGTTCCGGTTCACGCCCCGAACGCCGACAGCGGTGCGGCTCAGGCCTCGGGGGCCGTCCGACGCTCGACTGTGACTCCCGACACGACGAGCCTGACGCCGTCGCGGTACGTCATATCGACGGTCGTCGCCCAGCCGTGGACGCGAGCCAGCGTCTGCACGTTCGGGAGCGCGACCCCGGCCGTCGAGTCCGGCACGGACCCGCCGTAATCGAAGAAGTCCTCCGGGTCGACGTCGCCTGGCGGTCGCCCGTCGCCCGCGACGGCGAACTCCCCCTCGCTGAGCGTGACGGTCACCTCGTCAGCCCCGTTGCGGACCGCGAACTCGAAGGCGCTCGCGAGGAGTTCGCGCAGTCGCGCCGGGTCGGCCTCGATCCGGCCGTCATCCCTGATATCGAGTTCGCTCTCACGCGTGTCGGCGCCGCGCCAGGCGGTCTCGGCCACGTCCCGGAAGTCGACCGCTTCCGTCTCACCCATCGACTGGCCGTACTGGGCCAGCGTCGAGAGGTCGTCGACGATACGAGTCATCCGGTCGGCAGTGTTCGACGCGGCGGTGAACGACTCGCGAGCGACGCCGACGTCGCCGTCGTCGAGCGCCCCGCCCGCGATGGTCACCCGCCCGCGGACGATCTGCAGCGTGTTCCGGAGTTCGTGGCGGATGGCGACCGCCAGCCCTTCGAGTTCGTCGTTCTGTCGCTCCAGTTCGCGCCGGCGTCGCTCCGGTTCGGTGACGTCCGCGAAGACGAGCACCGTCCCCTCGGTCCCGCCCAGCGAGAACGCGCTCTCGCTGACGAGGTAGTAGCGCGTCTCGCCGTCGTGTTCGCGCTCGAAAACGACGTCCTCGCCCCCGTCGGTTATCGCACGCGGCAGGACTGAATCGAGTCGCTCTCCTCTCGAGCCGTTCAGTTCCGGGAACACCGCGCGAGCCGTCTCGTTCGCGTCCCGTATCCGCCCGTCGTCGTCGAGGAACACGACCGGGTCGTCGACGTCCCCGGTGACCTGCGCGGCGAGGAAGCGCTCCTCGAAGACGAACAGCACGCCCAGCGCGAACACGACCACGCCGAGCGGTTCGTAGTTGATGTCGAGCAGGAGCGGACTCGCGAACCCGACGATGTCGAGGACGACCGGCAGGGCGGTGACGCCGACGAGCGCGGCGAGCGGTCGCGTGTCGTAGTTCGCGTCGAGGAACAGCTCGTAGAGCATGAAGAAGCCGACCGACACCAGCGCGTAGGAGAGCCCGGTCACGATCCAGTGGGCCGTCCCGTGCTGGACGGTGACGTGCACGAACGGCGTCGAGACGGTCTCGGTCGTGAAGTACAGCCGGTGGAGCGGGTTGGTCAGCTTCACGGCGACGATGGCGAGATACGTGCCCACCGCCGCGCGGCGGTAGGTTGTCGACCGGTGGAAGGTGCGGCCGGTGTAGGCCGAACAGAAGTACAGCCAGGCGCCGACCGTCGTCAGGCCGACGACGAGGCTGAGCGTGTAGGCCGCGTACTTCAACTCGCTGCCGGGGACGACCAGGAAGAGGAGTTGCGTGGCCGCCCAACTCCCGCTGCCCAGTAGCAGACCGACGAGGCCGCGCCGCGTGTCCCTGTCGTCGACCTGGCGGGCTCGTGTGAGTCCCAGCCCACAGCCGACCGCTGCGATTCCGAAGACGAAGACGTAGGCGAGGTACGCACCGGAGACGCCGAAGAGTGCCATCAACGATAGTAACTACGGGGACGACCACAAGAAAGCTATCCCCCGATTACAACCGCTGAGAACACCGACCCGCGAGTCCGTAACTGCTCGTTACTGGTGGTCGTCCATGTCGTAGAGCATCGCTTCGGTCTTCGCGAAGACGATGCCGACCAGCACCGCGGCCGCCGTCAGCACCGCGACCTGCTGGTAGGAGCCGCCAGTCGCGAGGAGCACGAGCGTGTAGGCCACGCCGGCGACGGCGCCGAGCCAGGCGACGGTCGAGATGGCACTCGCCGCCAGCGCCGCGTAGTATCGCTGCTCGTCGTCCATTGCCCGTCTGGAGCGGTGGCTCCCGATTAACGCTTGCGTTCCTCGACACTGCATTCGTCGGTGTCACAGGTTATAGATCCGAAGACGAGCGGTACAACTCGACCAGGGTATCCGAGTCGGCGTCCGGCTTATTTTACCGATCGTTCAGCGAGGTTCGTAACCTGCATCACGTTTTCCAGTACTCCCGTCTGGAAATCGCTGTCGGCGACGACCAGTTCCGCACCCGTCGACCGTGCTGTGGCGGCTATCAGCAGGTCGCGGACCGGCATTTCGTCGCCGGTACCCCGTAATTCGTTCTGCATCCGGGCGGCTTGCATCGCAACCGTTTCGCTCAATTCGATCGAGTTGACCCCGCCGATTGACTGTCGAGCGACGTGCGCCGTCACACCGTCTTGCCACATCGCCCCCTCGACGAATTCGTAGATACTGATGGTCGACGTGAACCATGGCTCGTTCCCTTCGAGGTACGAAACTGTGTCCTCTTCTTCACGCTTGTACGAGACGATCGCCGAGGTGTCGAGAAACAGCATTTCAGAAGCTTTCTCGGCTCTTTCTTACGTTGTCTTCGATAGCGTCCAGCGCCTCGTCGGACAGGTCTCCTTTCTGTATCGGTTCGTCTTCAGACGAGATACGGCGGAGAAACTCGTCCCACGTTTCGTCCTCCCGTTTCAGTTCGTCGAGTCGGTCTTTGGTCTCGGTGTTCACCGGAATCGACGTTCTGCTCATAGTGATTTGTTTTGAATTCATCGGCTTGTATCTTGTGCCGCCGACGGGCCGCCCTGTTCATGGTCGACCCATCTTTCGAGAGATCGACCTTGTCACGGAATATCAGTATTCAAGGGAGAGTACGAGCGACAGACTGTCGTCTCTCAGTATGTTTTTTCGGGAAGTTGAAGAGTGGGACCGCCGAGGTATCAAACCGCGATACCTCGTGCTCCAATTTTCGCTTCGCGAAAAGTGGGACCGCCGAGATTCGAACTCAGGTCCGACGCACCCCATGCGCCGAGGATACCGCTACCCCACGGTCCCGCAACTCGGACGAGGACGGTCCCCGGATTAAGGGTGTCGCTTTGAGTCGGGTGTGTGCCGCGCTGTCTCCCCGCTCGCGACCGGCCACCGAACGTAACGCTATCTGGGAAGTGGGACCGCCGAGATATCAAACCGCGATACCTCGTGCTCTCATTTTCTCGAAGGGAAAATGAGACCGCCGAGATTTCACTTCAAATCCGACGCACCCCATGCGCTGAGCGGTTCTCCCCAGCATCGAGACCGCGCAACCGGATCCGCTTCAGTAACAGTCGCTCAGACCAGCACGCGTTCCAGTTCGACCACGGTGCCCGAGTCGGCGTTGGGGTCGCCGGCGAGCCGGCCCAGACAGACCGCGCCGCCGTCGGGCGCGTAGCAGGCGAGCAGGGTTCCCTGCGCCACGTCGTCGACGTCGATCAGGCCGGGCGCGTACACCGGCGCGCCGTTGGCGACTTCGCGGGCGGCGCTCTCGGCGATGGTCGCGCTCGGCAGGGCCGCGAGCGCGCGCTCGGCCGGGTCGACGACCTCGCGGAGCGGCCCCTCGTCGCCCTCCTCGGCCCACGCGAGCGCGTCGGTGAGGTCGTGCAGCGTCACCAGATCGGTGTCGTCGAAGCGCCCGGTCGCCGTGCGGCGCAGGTGGCCCATGTGCGCGCCGGTCCCGAGCGCCAGGCCCGCGTCGTGACAGAGTTTCCTGATGTACGTCCCGCTCTCGCAGCGGACCCGCACGAGCGCGCGCCGCTCCTCCAGTTCGAGCAGGTCGAGGTCGTGGATTTCCCGACTCCGCAACCGGCGGACGACCGCGCTCTTTTTCGGCGGTTTCTGGTAGATTTTGCCCTCGAACTCCGCGAGGACGGACTCGACGTTCGCGGGGGCGGGGCCGTGGAGTTCGAGGACGGCGACGTACTCCTTGACGGCGTCGTCGAACACCTGGGCCATGCGGGCGGCGTCGCCCAGCAGCATGGGGAGACAGCCGGTGACCTTGGGGTCGAGCGTGCCGGCGTGGGCGGCGCGGTCGACGCCGGCCATGTCGCGGACCCAGGCGGCGACTTGGTGGGCCGACGGCCCTGGGGGCTTGTCGAGGTTGACGACGCCGAAAGAGAGCAGTTCGTCCACCGACCGCTCGCCGGGCGGGCCACGGAGCGCCATCAGAACGCGTAGTCGACGCCGTCGACGGGCGCTTTCCCCTCGTCGAGGTCGGGGTCGTAGGACTCGACGGCGGCGAGGGCGATGTCGATCTCGGCCTCGGGGTCCCAGCGGGCCGTGTTGAGGACGAGGTCGTAGATAGAGAGGTCCTCGATATCGATGTCGTAGTACTCCTCGTAACGCAGCGCCTCGCTGTCGGCGCGCTCGGTCGTCTCCGCTCGCGCCGCCTCGACGGACTTGTCTTCGCGGTCGGCGATGCGCTCGGCGCGGATCGAGAGCGGGGCGGTCAGCCAGATCCGCAGGTCGGCGTGGTCCCCGGCCATCCAGCCCGCGAGTCGCGACTCCAGGACCAGGTCGTCGCTCTCGGCGGCGATGTCGCGCAGTCGCCGGTCCAGATCGCGGTCGATCTGGTCGTCCTCCTCGGCGAGCTTGTTGAACTCGACGAGCGAGAGGTCGCGCTCGGCGGCCATCTCGCGGAAGATGTCGCCGCCGCTGACGTGGTCGTATTCGAGCGCCTCGGCCAGGGCGGCCGCGAACGTCGACTTCCCGCCACCCGCGGGGCCGGACACGGTGATCAACATACTCTACGTGCGATCGGTCGGTAAAAAGACGTTGTGACTTCCCCCGAGTGCCGCGGTCGCGGTCACGCCGCGAGCCGCCAGTAGTGACAGAGCCACACCAGCAGAGCGGTCGCGGCGACGACCGCGGTGTAGTGGACGCGAGCGGGGAGACTCCAGTCACCGCGGTACCAGGCTCGCAGGGCGTAGACGGCGGCACCGACGACGGCGACCCCGCCGACGACCGGGAGGTAGAACAGCAGTCCGAACCCCGCGGGCGGGTACGCCTGCAGCGACGGCACGCCGGTCGACACCGTCCAGAGACCGACCCCGACGAGTCCGGCGACCAGCGCGAGCAGCGACCCGACCCCGGCGTAGGCGACCCGCCGCGCGCGCCGAGCGTCCGTCGACACCCCCGGACGGTCCCGGAGCCGACGATACGCGCCCAGGGCCGGCCAGCCGACCGCGCCCGACAGCGCGACCGCCGCCGCGCCCGCTGCCACCGGTGCCTGCACCTCGAACCGCTCGTGGGGACCGATCCGCTCGTAGGCCGCGGCCGAACCGCCGAAGACGAGATGGAGCCCCTCCTCGCGGTCGAGGACGGTCAGCGACTCGCGACCGTCGGCGCGGCGGAAGACCAGCGGCTCGACCTCGACCCACCGGGCCGTGCGCCCGCCGCGGTCGGTCACCAGCGCGCCGTCGTCGGCGACCGACACCTCGACCGCGCCGAAGGCGGCGGCCATCGGCAGCCTGTTGTACGTCTCGGCGTCCGTCCCGTGGACGGTCCGGTAGGTTCCCGACAGCTCGTCAGCTCGCGTCGGCCGCCGGTCGGGCGTCAGCGTCGCTTCCTCGACGGGAGCGAACTCGTCGAGGAGGGCCTCGCGAACCTCGCCGAGCGCGCCGCCGGGCGACTCCCCCTGAACGGAGACGAACACCCCCAGGTCGGCCTCGGGGACGAGCAGCAGGTCGGTGGCGAACCCGGGGACCTGTCCCGAGTGGCTGAGCACGCGCGTCCCGTCGCGAGTCTCCTCGACGAACCCGAACGCCAGCCCGTCGAGGCCGTCGCGGGCCGCGTACCACTGGCGGTGCATCTCGGCGGTCGCCGCC
>ENA-ORDC01001162-ORDC01001162.1-marine-metagenome-genome-assembly--contig:-NODE-1162-length-20810-cov-3.190855_pt1 | contig 20810 bp, 22 predicted proteins | sample MGYA00237783_ERZ508515 | MGnify/ENA primary metagenome ERZ508515 (study PRJEB26186, sample SAMN06268792) | marine metagenome | isolation source: Eden Landing Ponds, San Francisco, CA, USA | place... | reverse complement strand
TGCGGGGGTCGGATCGGCCATACCCGGCGGTACGGATCTGGGTCGTATATATTCGCCGGCGGATCGAACGTGACCGCGACGTGACTCAAAAAACGGGACCGCCCTACCGGCGCAGCGTCGCGAAAGCGGGCCCCGCGAGCCCCGGACCTTCCGGAACGCGGATCGTGCCCTCCTCAACCGGAGCCGGATCGGGTGCGAGGTCGTCCGCGAGCATCGACCCCGTCGCGAGGCCGCAGGCGGAGACGTTCGGAAGGGCCGCCGCGACGTGTACCGCGCCGACTCGTGCGACGACGGCGTCGATAGTCGTCGTGACGACGACGTCGACGCCGCGCTCCGAGGCCCGACGAGCGACGTCGAGCGTCCGGACCGGCCCGCCGAGCGCCATCGGCTTACAGACGAGTACGTCGGCGGCGTCCGCGGCGAGGATCTGCTCCACGCCGACCGAAGCCAGCGACTCGTCGAGCGCGACGTCGACGCCGCGACCCCGCAGGTCGGTGTGGCCCTCGACGTCTGCGGCTTCGAGCGGCTGTTCCACGTACGAGAAGTCGAGGTCGGCGGCCACGTCGAGCAGTCGCGTCGCGGTCTGTGCGTCCCACGCACCGTTGGCGTCCGCGCGGAGTTCGACGCCGTCGCCGGCGGCCTCGCGAACCGCCCGAAGCCGGGTCTCGTCGACGTCCGGATCACGCGCGCCGACTTTCACTTTCACTGCGCTGAATCCGTTCTCGACGGCCCCCCGTGCCGCCTCGGCGGTGGCGTCCACAGTCCCGTCGCCGAGGGTGGCGTTGACCGGGACGGTGTCGGCGGGTGTCCCGTCAGCGAGAGACGCCGCTAGCGACACCTCGGCGGCGCGTGCCTCCGCGTCTGCGACGGCGAGTTCGACGCCGTGCCGGGCGGCTGTATGAAGGGGCCTGCCCGTCTCGTCAGTCTCTCCGAGGATCGATTCGGGATCCTGCGTGGCCGCGAGCGCGTCGCCACATTCCGCATAGGATTCGGTCCAGCCGGGGAGCGGTGTCGCCTCGCCGATTCCGCCGGCGCCGTCGCGTTTGACGCGAATCAAGAATCCCTCTCGCCGGCTGATCGACCCCGCGGCAGTCGAAAGCGGCGATCGCAGAGCGAGGCTAAACGGTTCGTACTCCATCACAGTGGGAGCGTCGTGAACGAGAGGCCGACGGCGAACAGGACGGCGTAGGTCGCCAGGAGACGCCCGGTCCGTTCCAGCGTCGGGTTGAGAACTTGACCATCGGTCTCTTCGAGAATCGTCCGCGCGATGTCCGCCGCGTACGGGAGGGTGAGATACGGGAGCCCGACGGCGACGGTGAATCCGGGCCGTTGGAAGAACCACAGCGGTACGGCGTACGCCAGAAGCAGCATCGCGAGGAACTCCGCTCGGGCCAATCCGTAGCCGAACCGGACCGCGAGCGTGCGCTTGCCGGTGGTGGCGTCCTCCTCCTTGTCGCGGACGTTGTTGACGACGAGGATGTCAGTCGACAGCGCCGCGATGGGGAGCGCCGCGACGACGACCGTCAGCGGGAGTGTCCCGGGTGGAATCCCGAGCGGGAACGGGTCCCCGAGCACCGCAGCGGCCTGGACGTAGTACGTTCCGGCGACGGCGACGAGGCCGAAGAACACGAAGACGAACAGGTCGCCGAGGCCGTGGTAGCCGAGCGGGTACGGGCCGCCGGTGTAGGCGATCCCCGAAGCGACAGAGAGGAGGCCGATCACGAGGATGGGCGCGCCGCCGACGTAGACCAGATAAGTCCCCAGGAGGATCGACGCGGCGAAAGTGAGGTACATCGCGCGCTTGACCGTCTCTGGATCGATGAGGCCGCCCGCCGTGACACGGGTGAAGCCTTCGCGTGCCTCCGTGTCGGCTCCCTTCACGTGATCGTAGTAGTCGTTGGCGAAGTTGGTCCCGATCTGGATGAGGCCGGCACCGACGAGCGCCGCCAGTGCCGGCAGAATGGAAAACACGCCGTCGTGGACGGCGATCCCGGTCCCGACGACGACCGGCGAGGCCGCCGCCGGCAGCGTCTGTGGCCGGGCGGCCATCACCCACGCCTCGCGTTTCGTGACCTCCTGCGTGCTCATTACTTTTCCCTCCGAACGGCGAGGGTGTCAAGCTTATCCTTCCACCTTTTTCCACGGAGGGGTCCGCAGGACCCCTCCGCGCAAAAACCGGGAGGGAAAAAGGCCGCCGACGTCGACGGTGAACCGCTCGCTTCGTCGCCAGCGTTCTGTGCTGGCTTCCAGCGAGACCGGAGGTCTCGCCCGGCTCGCGGATGCTCAGACAAGGAACGCCTAGGTCGTTCAAAGCAGAACTATGAGATACTGTTACTCATATCATCACAACTATTTTTTCTCAGCGTGGGAGACTATACGTAACGTGAATAAAAATAGAGAACTGGTTATTTACGAACGACAGGATGACACTGAGTTTGAAGACGACTTATTCACGGCATTTGATAGCCAGTGCAGACTTGGAGAACTAAGATGTACCGATGATGGAGTTCATTGATCCACTTGCGCTTAAGCAATTAAATTGGGATAATCCACAGTTAGAAGTCCGAACGGAAGTATGGGGATACCCCTTACGTATCACTCCCGACGATATTATGATCTATTCACGTGAATAAATTTGGTCATCCAGATTATATATTCAGTAAAATTTGTTGTGGATTTCAGACATTTATATAGGCGTCCAGAAATGACAGTGAAAGACCAATGGTGATTTTGACAATAAGTAATATCGGTATTATACAAATCAACCATATAATTCTACTATTGTTTTTCATCATTGTTGGTATATCCACGCCCTACATTATTATTCAAATTCACCATCAGTACGGGAAACTTAACCAACTTGACTCTGAAAAATCTATACTGGCCAGAATTCTTCGTCAATGGAAGAATAATACTCTGATATCCCAGTATATTTTTGCGTTTTTAATGATAGGTGGAAGAAGTCCTAACCTTGGAGGTTTAGTCACTTTGGATAATAGCCTGCCAATTTTAGTAACCGCAGTAACAATGGTTATAGGCCTTCATTCTGTCATCCGCTATCTAGTATTCTCGTCGAATTTCGAGATCTCACCAATGATGCGGGAACGGCTTTACGGATATTTAACCAGTTTAACATTCACTACATATTTAATTGGAATTTTCACTATCAGTACCAAACTACTGAGTGGAGATATAGTTTTCAGTACTGTAATATTTCAATCGATTTCACTATCTGATGCTATCTTTTGGTCAATAATCACGATGATGCTTCCCTTGGTTCTGATAGCACTTACTGAATTTATGATTGATTATTGGGGAGCACAAGAGGATATGGTTCAGTAGTCGCAATATAGTACAATTGGACAAGTAGCGGGGACTGCCAACTTGCTAAATATACAGTCCGACCTAACGGCTATTCAGAGAGAACGATATCGAATTAATAGGATTTCGACAGCGCCGGCTGTCCCTGTGTTGGGCACACCAAGATTCTGAAACAAGCGATTTACCTGTACGGTTCAAGCGAGTGGAGCGGTACATACGAGTGAGATCCCCTACTCCGTTATAAATACATTACCGGATTAAGCTAAATCTCGATGCTATTCTGGGCCCGTTATACAATTGTATGGCACACAAAGGCCGCAGTGGCGAGACGAGCACAGACACTGAATCAAAATTCTATCTCCCTGTGGGGATCTCGCCATCTTCCAAAGAGAGCTGGATCGACCGCATCTGGACGGTCCTGTTCAATCACCGCATCTGAGAAATCAGAATCGCAGCAAGTGGTGACGATGAAAGAGAATTAGTCAACTAGTTTTTCCAAGGACATCGTTATCGACCACGTTCGAGGACCATCACACGAGGACTTCTAACATTTCTTTGCGAACATCACAAGATGAGTTTCAACTAAATATCTGGGAAACTAACATAGAGTGGGAAATACGTCTTGAAAATCACTCGTGTAGAAGACTAATGAGCGATATTAAAGCCGTCATCCGAGTCGAGCACCCTGATATTGTGCTCACGGGCACTGTCAGTCACGACCAAAGTGCGACGGTAATGCCTGTGTCAGAAGCAGGCACTGACCCCGACACGGGGCGGTTTCTATACCACGTTGAATCATCAGACTTCTGTCGATTCGAAGATGGATTACGAAGTGACCACACGATAGCAGAGTTCAAACGAGTCATCGAAACCACCGCTGAGAGGGCAATCTACAGCTTTGAGTACACTGACAAAGCAAAGACGTTCTCGCCGGTGATCTCGAAAGCGGACGGTGTAGCGCTTGAGATGGAAAACGAGAGCAACGCGTGGCTCATCTCGCTGTGGATGCCCGATCGAGACAGGCTGGCCGACGTTTGGGACTACGCGCAAGCCAACAGTATCGACATCGATCTACGGCGGGTAAACGAGTATGCGAGTCTCGGGAAGACAACTGCTGGATTGACTGAAACGCAACGCGAGGCGTTACTCGTCGCTTTCGAGGCAGGATATTTCAAGGATCCACGCGAGGTAACACTCAGTGAGGTTGCGGACACGCTCGACATTTCGAAGCCAGCCGCCAGTGGTCTTCTTCGACGTGGAATCCAGCGATTAATCATCTCCAGCCTCGTCGAGGACAGTTGAACAATTACAGCCAGCTGTTTGCTGACTCGGGTGCGCCTCCGGCGCACCGCTCTCCACGGGCGACCCGTGAGTCGCCCGTGGGGAAGCGAGACGGCTCTGCCGTCTCGCCCTCGTTGCAAAAAGCTGTCTTGCTGAGCGAAGCAGGGATTACATACACCGGATAGTTCGGATAGGTGTAACTCGAAGGTCCGGAGTTTGCACCCACTATTTACGCGTCCCCCGTGATTTTTGAACTATGGTCCCTTCCGAGAGCATAGACGACGACCAATATTTCGGTGGGCGAAGAGGTGTCGTAGTTCTCGCTGTTGCGTACGTGGCAGTTGGACTCGGGTTGTTCTACAGTCTCGCTACGCAGTCGATAGACCTTTTCAGCGGCGTTCTTGTCGCTATCATCGTTTTAGTGGGGCTATCACTGTATATCCTCTACAGACGGGAGGGATTAGTGACAGCCGAGAATAAACTCATTGCCATCTTCGTTCTGGTCGCAACGGGGCTTTTGTTTGGACTCCTTGAGTTCACCACCCTACCGTCAGAGATTGTCTATGGAATAGTATTTGGGGTCGGTGTCGTTGTTCCCGGGTTACTCCTACAGTATACTGATTACGGGAGTGACTGATTGGTTCGATTGTTCTATTCGCATCGTCTATCAGACGGCTAATTCATCGACGATAGACGTGAAATCAATGGTCCCGAACATCCGTCCCACGCTCAGATTCTAGCATATTCCACCGCGAGCGAGGCCGAAGGCCGAGCGAGCGGCCTTTTTGGTCCAGATTTTTTGCGGGGGTTCGAGGCCGCGCGCAGCGCGGCCGAGGACCCCCGATAAAAAAGGTGGGTTAGAGGCTACAGCGCGCGTCCGGGATGACGTCCGGGTACTCCGCGAGCACTTCCACCTCGGAGCCGTCGCCGTCGGATTCGACGCGTCGGCCGCCGAAGAAGTTCAGCGCCGCCTGGTGGTCCTCCTCGCGGAACTGGATCGGGCCGAAGACCGAGTCCCACTCCAGTCCCTCGAGCTCGGAGATGATATCGTCGGAGGCCGTCGAGCCGCCGCTTTCGATCGCCGTCGCGAGCGCCCGCATCAGCTCGAAGGACGCACCCGCCGTCGAGTTCGGCAGGAGCGAGCTGTCGAGTTCGTTGTAGAGGCTCTGGAACTCGTTGTTGACGTCGGTATCGAGTCCGGGGTTGTAGAAGTGCGTCCCGAACCAGCCGTCGACAGTGACCTCGTTGGGCATCGTCGAAGCGGCGAACTGACCGATCGGCTTCCCGGAGTTGAACATCATCACCTTCTCTTCGGGCAGCCCGAAGGAGTTGGCCTGCGGGATCAGCTGTGCGGCCGCACCCCACGTGAGGACGCCGGTGACGACGTCGGCCTCGCTGTTGGAGATCTCTGAGATGTACGACGACCAGTCGGTCTCTCCGAGCGGGACAAGCGTGCTGCCGGTGACTTCGCCACCGATTTCGTTCATCGACTCTTCGACCAGTTCGAGACCGTTCTGGCCGAGCGCGTAGTCCTGTGAAACGTAGTGGACTCGCGAGGGATCGATGTCGCGGTCGACGTGGTTGGGGAGCTCCTGAATGAACTGCGTCCCCGTCGGCGCGAGGTGACGGTTGCTGGGCCAGATGAAGAACCCGTACTCGTTACAGTTCTCCGGGTTCTCACGGGCCTCGACGGATGAAGCCGTGGTCATCAGGTGCGGCACCTGTCCCTCCTCTTTGATGTACTGCATCACGGAGATGGAGTTACCACTGCTCACCGGACCGATAATGGCGTCGACGTCCTCGTCCTCTATGAGCGTTCGGGCCGCCTGGATCGACGCGTTCGGGTCCGACTCGCCGTCCTCGATGATAAGCTCGAATTCGCTGTCGAGGATCTCACCGCCGAGGTACTCCTGACCGACTTCCAGACCGCGTCGGTTTTCTTCACCGGTTCGTGCGAACGGACCACTCAGGGCCATCACTGCACCGATCTTGACTGAGTCGCTTCCGCCGCCGCCGCCGCCGAGACAGCCGGCGGCCGAGGTGAGTCCCGCGACGCCCGCAGCTTTGAGGAACGATCTTCGTTGAATCATCGTGTGCCTGTACTCCTTGTTACCTGTATTCATAATAAAATTTCGGGTTGATTTGCGGCGAATTTAGCAGGCTTCGTGACGGACGGCGCCGTCTGCCGGGAAAACGAGCGAGGCGTCGCGGCAGTTGGGAGTTCGCCCGCGGGGGTTGTGAGTCCGCCCGTGAGCGATCAGGCGTCCGCGTGCGATAGAATCAGAGCGACGATGTCGGTTGCGAGCGGAGAAAACGAGCGGTCCGAACGGGAGCCGAAGCGGGGGTTACTCCTCGCCTCGAAGGAGCCCCATAAGCCCGTCCGGAAGGACGAAGACGAACACGACGAAGAGGACCCCGAGCAGCAGTCGGTAGCCGCCCTGCCAGATGTTCTGCAGGAGTTCCTGGGTGAAGACGAGGCCTATCGCCGCGGCGAACGGTCCGAGGAGCGTCCCCGTGCCGCCGACGATAATCCAGATGATCACGTCGCCGGTCAGGGCGAACGAGACGAGCGACGGCGAGGCGATGCCGACCAAGCCGACGTATACGGCGCCGGCGAAGGCGGAGACCGCGGCGGAGATGAGCCACGCGATCATCAGTTCGCGGTTCGTGTCGTAGCCGAGATACCGCATCCGGAGTTCGTTCTGTCGCGTCGCGTGCAGGACGTCGCCGTAATCACTCTTGATCAGGAGGTACAGTCCGTACCCGATGATCCCGACGATCAGCAGCGTGAAGTAGTAGTACGGGGTGCTGTCACCGAGGTCGATCCCCAAGACCTCCGGCGGGCCGAAGAAGCCCAGTCCGTCGGAACCGCCGGTCAACCACGTCGTGACGTACGTGAAGTCGTGGACGATCGCCCCGAAGGCGAGCGTGAAGAGTACGAAGTAGACGTTGCCGATTCGGCGCTTGATTGGCACGTAGCCGACGATGAACGCCAGGATGAGCGCGAGAACGATCGCGAGGGGGAAGCCGAGCCAGAAGGACTGTCCGTAGTCGACGACGAGTTTGGCGACCGTGTACGCGCCCAGCCCGAAGAAAGCCGCCGGCGCGAGCGTGAGCAGTCCGGCGTAACCGAGCACCAGATCGACTGAGATGGCGAACAGGGCGAAGACGAGCGCCTCGGTCGCGAGGTCCGACTGACTGGGGAACAGGAACGGGACGGCGAGCAGTAGTAGCACGCCGACTGCGAGCAGGGGCCGCCGGGGCAGTCCCCGAGCGAGCTCGCGAACGTCCGACAGTTTGTCGCTCATTCGTGCACCTCCGCTTTACCGAAGAAGCCACGCGGTTTGTACAGGATGAACACCATCGCCGCCGCGAAGACGAGGATGCGGACGTACGTGGGTGAGAGCACCAGCCATCCGAAGGCGATGATCTGACCGACGATCATACTAACGACGAAGGAACCTTTGAAACTCCCCATCCCGCCGACGATGATGACGAGAAACGCCATCGTGATGTAGTCGAGGCCGATCGTGGGATACATCGACGTGATCGGTGCAGTGAGGGCGCCGGCGAGTGCCGCGAGTGCAGTACCGAGGACGAACGTGATGGTGTAGATCCGCGCTGTGTCGACGCCGAGGATTTCGGCGGTCGACTGCATATTCGCAGTCGCGTGGATTTCGAGTCCAAGACGCGTTCTCACGAGGACCAAACCGACCCCGAGGGCGACGACGGCTCCAACAAGAATAACGAACAGGCGATACGATGGATAGCTCACCCCCAGCACCTGGACCGACTCGGGAAGCGGCGACGGGACCGTGTAGGATCTGCTCCCGAAGTACACCGCGAGTGCCTCTTCGATCACCAGCCCGATACCGAACGTCGAGAGAAAACCGAGCAGCGGCTCATCGTAGATCCAGTAGAGGACCTTTCGTTCCAAGGCCAGCCCCAACACCGTGACGAGAGCGACAGAGATCACGAGTCCGAGCCAGAAGTTCCCCGTCGCCTGCATCACGACGTAAGTGCCGTAGCCACCCAACGCCAGCATCGAACCGTGGGCGAAATTGATGAGGCCGATCAGCCCGAAGATGAGCGAAAGTCCGCTGGCTACCAGGAAGATTATCATCCCACGACTCAGGCCGTTCAGTGCGTAGGTTATGAAATTGTCAGTTGTTATAAGAGGAATTTCTAACATAGACGTTACACGAGGTCGGTGTCCGAGTGGTAGTAGTTGGGCCCTCGACTACTGTGCGAGTTAATGGTCGTCATAGATAACACACTGTAGGCCATAGTCCACATCGTAATATAATTTTTGTTAATCCGAACGACGGTACACGGCCGAGAGACGCCGATATATGCCGATATTACGGAGCCAGTACGACGGACGTCGACGGCGTCCCCGCCGCGACGTCTGTGATCCCGGGGCGGTCGCTCGACATCAGACCGTGAGATACTGTTCTTGTATCTCCTCGTCGCCGAGATACTCCGAATCGCCCTCCTCGACGATCCGGCCGGTCTGGATCATATAGCCGCGGTCGATGAGCGGGAGCATCCGCTGGATGTTCTGCTCGACGATCAGCACCGCCCGGTCGCCCGTCACCAGCGATTCGAGGATCTCGACGACGTCGTCGATAATCGCGGGTGCGAGGCCCTCCGTCGGTTCGTCGAGGAGGAGAAGATCCGGGTCCGTGACCAGTGCACGTCCGATGGCGAGCATCTGTTGTTCGCCGCCGCTCAGCGTCCCGCCGCGCTGATTCTGTCGCTCGCCGAGTCGTTCGAACTGCGTGAAAACGTTCTGTATCCGTTCCTCACTGGCCTCGTCGCCGACGTCCGACGACATCGCCAGTTCGAGGTTTTCGCGAACGGAAAGCGCCGGGAAGATCTCACGCTCCTCGGGGACGTACGCGATGCCCTCGCGAATGATCTCGTTCGTGGCCCACTCGGAGATGTCTTTCCCCCGGTACGTGACAGTCCCCGTTTTGCGGTCGATCCGATTCACGAGGCTGTTCAGGAGGGTCGTCTTCCCCATCCCGTTCCGGCCGAAGATGCCGACCACGTCGTTCGTGTCGAGTTCGATCGAGACGTCGAAGAGGACCTGGCTGTCACCGTAGAACGTGTTCAGGTCCTCGACTGTGAGAAGGTCACTCACCGAGATACACCTCCTTGACCTGCGGGTTCTCGACGACGTTTTCGGGCGTGTCCGTCGTGAGAACCGATCCGTTGTGCAGGACGGTGATCCGATCGGAGATCGAGCGCACGAGTTCGACGTCGTGCTCGACGATCAGGATCGTGTACTCTCCGCGGAGGCTCTCCAGAATCTCTCTGACCTCGTCGGTCTCCGACGGATTGAGTCCGGCGGCGGGTTCGTCGAAGAGAATGACCTCCGAATCCATCGCGAGCACCATCGCGATGTCCAGGTACCGCTTTTTCCCGTGCGGGAGGTTCTTCGCGACCGTATCGAGGTCCTCTTCGAGATGGACCCGTTCTGCGATCTCTCGGATCTGCGGCGTGAAGTCGTTTTCTCGGCGGAAAACGCTCCGGGCCGTCTCGGAGGAGTCCCTGACAGCAAGCTTGAGGTGCTTTCTGACCGTCATCTCGGGGAAGTACTGGACGACCTGAAAAGACCGACCGATTCCCCGCCGGGCGATGGCCGACGGCGACTGGCCGACCAGGTCCTCGCCGTCGAACTGAATCGTGCCGCTCGTCGGCTCGAGCTCTCCCGTAATGAGATTGACCGTCGTCGTCTTTCCGGCACCGTTCGGCCCGATCAGCCCGTGAATCTCTCCCGAACGGAGTTCGAGGTCGACGTCGTCGACGGCGACGACCGAGTCGAACTTTTTCGTGAGTCCCTCAACGGACAGCATACTGCGTCCCCTCGATCCGGTGGGCATCTGTCTTCCATTCCGGATTCGGCCCGTGCGGCGGTTGTGAGATGGTCTCACTCATTCTAATTCCTTACCGAGAGGTAATCCCCGACCAGTATAATCCTTTTGTCTACTGGAAGGCCACTGGCAGGTTCGGTCGAGGACGGGGTGAACCAGCGATACGAGTGGACGGCTTTGGCGGCTTCAAACCCTGAAATCGAGTCTGTCGGACGCGAAATGACACCAAACGAACCCACACACGATCTATTCGCGAATCGTCAGACTCGCCTGGATCGCCGTGCGTCCCCTGACCGTCGTACTCTCCCGAGTCGTCGTACCCAGGGGTTTCCGGCGACCGTACCACCGCCCTCAAGGCCGTTCCTATACTATAGGTTGTATTTCTTGAAGTGGCTTTTTCAGATGTTAAGCCTGCAATCTCGCCGTTCTCCACTCTTCTGTATCAGGTACTTGATTAAACGTGTAGACGTGGAGCCCACGGATGTTGTACGTCGGATCGTCGGCGTATGGCGCCAGTCCGTCGACCAGTTCGTCGGGTCGGTATCGACCCCGCGAACCGATAAACTGCTTGATGAATCCCACGATGCCGGTCGTTTTCTTCAGGAATCGGACCGAGTCGCCGACACCGACCTTCTGGGAGATGCTCAGGAGCTTCTCGTACTTCATCACGCCCGGGATGCCGACCTCTATCGGGAGGTCGACGCCGCGGTCGCGAACCGTCTCGATCCATTCCAGGATGGTGTCGGAGTCGTAGCACAGTTGGGTGGCGATGTACGTCGCGTACGGGGCCTTCTTCTCCATCGCCTCCGCCAGCGTCTCTTCGGAGAGGAACTCGTGGCCTTCGGGGTAGCCGGTGATGCCGACCTCGTCGAACTCGTACTCGAGGTCGTCGAGCGCGGTGAGCATATCGTAGGCGGAGGTGAACTCGCCGATCGGTTCCTCGCGGTCGCCGCCAGGGACGAATATGTCGGAGATGCCGACGGCTTTCAGGCGCTCGCAGATATCGGCGAGGTGCGCGGAATCGCGAACGTAGCGCGCGGAGACGTGCGGGACGACCTCGTAGCCGGCTTCGGCGGCCTCTTCGGCGGTCTCGATAGTGGCCTCGAGTTCCAGCGCGGGCGAGGCGGTGATCGTCACCGTCGCGCCGTCGGGGAGGTACTCGATCTGTTCGTCGAAGCTGTCGAACGGCATCAGCTCGAACCGGGGCGAGGCGAGGAGCGCAGACGCCGGTCCAGCCGACGCCGACGAGTGCTGACCGGTCGTCATCCGCAGACCTCCGTGTGAGGGGGCCGTTTCGTCGTCGCCGTGCTATCGACAGGGGGAGTACCGGTGGACAGACTGTCCGCTGTGAGTCCGCTCATCATAGGAATCGAGTGGCGAGTGGGTGATAAAGGTTGTCTTGCGATCCCGGAAAACGAGCGGCCGAGCAGCCGGAGGACCTCAGCGGATCCGGATCGACGTCCGAAAGAACCCGGGATCAGCGGTTATCGGTCGTATACGGGACCGGGGCGACCGTGGTCGATATCTCCGTGCTCGCGTGTCGTTCGACCGCCGGATTCCCGCGTCCGTCGGGTTCGCCCCAGACGAGCGTGAGTTCGGTCCCGGGCTCGCTGACCGCGACGTCGACGACGGCGAGAGAGATCACCGCTCGCTCGTTGTACGTGTACGCGGCCCACATCGACGTGCCCACCGGATCGTCCCCGTCGCGGACGGCGTCGTGGTGGGACGCCGAGCGCCACGGGACCGGGAGGTCGAGGAATTTCCCGGATTCGCCGTCGGCGAAGAGCGACGCGAAGAGGTCGACGACGTCCTCGTCGGCCCACTCGAGCGTGACGAGCGTCCGGGACGGGCTCGCGGCTTCGGCCTCCAGGGCCTCCCGACCGACGAAGTCGTGATCGAAATCGATCAGGCGGCCGTAGCCCAGTTCGATCGGGGTCACGTAGTAGTCGGTGACGTCGTCGGCGTCGAGGCTGCCCGCGATCGAGTAGTTCGCCTCGAGGCTGTGAGCGCTGAGCCACTGACGGTACTCGGCCATCTCCTCGCTGTCGTAGACGGCGGGCAACGGCATCCCCACCCAGCCGGAGACGACCGCGGAGCTCCCGTAGCTCTTCGCCCCCAGCTTTCGAATCCCCTGGCTCTCGCCCGCCTCGAGGATGGTCGATCTAACTGCCTCTGCATCCGCCCACGGTCCCCAGAACTCGAAGCCGGCCTCCCCGGACATCCCGTGGCGCAACAGCGTCACCTCGCGACCGTCGATACGAACGTCGTCGAAGTGAAAGAACCCCAGATCCGGGAGCGGATCGTCCGTTACCGCCTCCATCAGGTCCACGGCGTTCGGCCCCTGCAGTTGGTACCGGTAGTTCACCGGCGGCCCCTCGCGGACGCCCGACGTCTCGTCTCGCTCGGTCCGCACGTCGTAGTCGCCGGTCTCGACGTGGTACTGTACCCAGTTCGGCGCCTGCGGCGGCCCGACGAGCGCCAGTTTTTCGCGATCGAGGTACAGCAGGATGCCGTCGCCGATGAAGTAGCCGTCCGGGTTCGCGACGACGAACTGTTTCGCCATCCCGGGCTCGAAGCCGTCGAACCCGTTCACGCCGAGATCCGAAAACAGGTCGAGCGCGTCGGGGCCCTCGACCCAGTAGTCGACCATGTGGTGAGACTGATCCGCGAACGAACACGTCTCCGCCCAGGCCCGCTGCTCCTCGATCCAGTGGGAGTGTTCGTCGGGGACGTTCGGGAATCCCACCCAACCGGTGTCTCGACTCCGGAGCAGATCCACGACCGAATCACTCGACCGGACGACGTCCGACAGCGTCGAAGAGTCCATCTGTTCCGTGAGGGACTCTGCGCTGGTATCATAACTGTTTCGCAGCGTCCGAGGGGACTCCCATCGCGATGTGGGCAGAGCAAGTTATTTATATGGGTAGAATGATGCCGAAGTGATGTTCGAGTACGAATGGAAATGCGCGTGGGGAGACGCCGATCCCCACGGTATCGCTTACTATCCGAACCTCGTCGACGCGATGCATCGGGCCGGTGAGGAGTTTATGGACGAACGCGGAGTGGCCTACTGGGACATTCCGGACGAGTACGGCGTCCATCTACCGATCGTTTCGATGGACACCGACTTCGAGCGCCCGGTGACCGTCGGCGACGTGGTCCGGATAACCGTCGAACCCGACCTCGGAACCAAGAGCCTCGGAATCACGTTGACGGGACAGGACGCCGACGGAAACACGCTGTTCACCGGGGAGGAACAACACGTCTGCGTCTCGAAATCCGACAACAAACCGCAGGAACTGCCAGAGGCCGTGAGAGAGGCCGTCGCCGACGAGGACTGATACGACGGTGCCGGCGCGCTCCGCGAGCGGGAGGTGTCGTCGGCACGAGAAGGAAGAGACGAAGCAGAGAACGACACGACCGTCGGGCAGACCGAAACAGTCCGGGAGACTGCAGGAATCAGGCACCCCATCGACCGTCGCCGAGAGCCCGCACGAAGGCGGCGGTGGCCCGCACGTCGTGCCGTCGGACGGAAGTGCGTGAGGCGGTCCCCCACGGGAGCACCGAGACCGCTCAGATATCACGTCAGACGGTGTCAGTTTCCGTACTGATAGTTGATCGTGACCTTGTTGGTCATCTCCTGGAGTTTCTGGACGACCTCCTCCTGATAGGTCGATTCCTTGATCCGACCCGTCGGTACGACGATCCCGAACGACCCGAGGATCTCCTCGTCGATGATTATGGGGACCGCGGCCATCCCCATCCCGATGACCTGTTCGTCCCAGTCGACGGCGTACCCGTCCTCTCGAACCTGTTCGAGCTCTCGCTTCAGTGTCTCGGGGTCGGTGATCGTCTGGTCCGTGCGCTGTTCGAGTCCCCGCTCGTCGATGATCTCGTCGATCCGCTCCTCGGGAAGGAACGCCAGGATCGCCTTCCCGGTAGCCACGGTGTGAAGCGGCGTGGTCGCACCGGAGTAGGTACCCAGATTCAGCGCCTGTCGGCCCTCCTCCTGGTGATACACCAATGCCCGACCGTCGTTTTCGACCGTCAGGCCGACGAGTTCGTCGGTCTCAGAGACGACCTGTTTCATCTCGGACTTCGCGACCTGATAGAGGCGGTTTCGGTACTTCATCTTCCCGCCGACGGTGATGAAGTACGAACTGAGGCGATACTCCCCGTCGTCCCGAGAGACGTACCGCGTCTCGTTCAGCGAACGGAGGTAATCGTACACGGTGCTATCGGGGAGATCCAACCGCGCAGCGATTTCAGAGGGACCGGCACCGTCCAGTTCCCAGAGCAAGTCCAGGATCTCGAACGCCCGCGCAACGGTAGTGAGCGGCGTGCGGTCAGTGGGCATACCAGACAGAGGTGGTGAAGACGGTTGAATATTCCGATTTTTCCGGACGGGCGGCGATAGCGCACCACGATCAGTCGAGACCGTCCCACGGGAGGGTCGGACGGGCAAGTATCATAATCATTGATAGGAGACGTCAGACGGCAATCGACCGAGAGCAGCCACCGCACTACCACTCTCCGGGGAATCGGTTGTGGGTATATCGGAAGTGTTAGAATAGTGTCTATACGACACCGGTGAAGGCCACCGGGTTCAGCAGGTCACAGTTCACCGTTTGAGTGGCTCAGGGACGCTAAAAACTACGAATAGGGGAAGATGAGAGATCCGACAGACCGGAAGCAAAACCGCCGAGCACGGCCGCTTCGAACCTGCGACCGCTACTCGACGTGCTCTGGGTTACTGATCTCTCTCCATATACAAACATATGTACACCTGTTATTTTTGGACGGGATTACCGACCATACCCCCGGTCACCGGACAGAGAACAGAAATCCATCCCGGTAATATCGGATGTATAATATCTCTTATAATAATTTCGGCGACGGCGGCGGAATGGTCCACGTACCGAAGGACGGGGACACAACCGTGATTCGATGATATTACGGGTATATCGGACAGTTCGCGAACTCGATCGCGACGAAACGTTACCGCGTCACTCACCCCGGACGGGCACGTACCGATCAAGAACCGATTCACCGGCGAACAGCCGAGTCACGTTGTCCGCGAGTTGATCGATGTTGCCGCGGCGACACTCGCCGGTCATCGCAGCGATATGCGGGGTCGTCACCACGGTGTCGAGCGCAAGCAGCGGCGAGTCGGAAGCGAGCGGTTCGTCTTCGAATACATCGAGACCCGCACCGGCGATCTCCTCGGACCGAAGCGCGTCGACGAGCGCCGTCTCGTCGACGACAGGTCCCCGAGAGACGTTGACGAGTATCGCCGAGTCTCGCATCCGACGCAGTTCCGAGCGTCCGATCAGGTGCCGGGTCTCTTCGGTCAGTTCCGGTGAGAGGATCACGAAATCGCTCCGTTCGAGGAGTTCGTCGAGGGACTGGACCTCCGCGTCGGCGAGTTCCGCGTCGATCGTCGGCACGTACGGATCGTGAACCACGACGTCGACGTCGAACCCAGAAAAGAGTTTGCCGACGCGCTTGCCGACGTTGCCGAAGCCGACGATGCCGAGCGTCGATCCGGACACTCGCGTCCCCAGCGGATACTCGTCGCGCCAGCGACCCGCCGAGAGGAGGTCCGCGGCGATCGGAAGGCGACGCGCGCACGCCAACGTGAGACAGAGCGCGTGTTCGGCGACCGACAGCGCGTTGTGGCCGGGCGTGTGCGTGACAGTGACCCCGTGTTCCCGTGCGGCGTCGAGGTCGACCGAGTCGATTCCGGTTCCCAGTTTCCCGATCAGTTTGAGACGATCGGCCGCCGCGATGACGTCACGGGTGAGCGGGATACGAGAGGTCACCAGAAGCACGTCGTAGTCGTCGACGACGTCCAGGAGCGCTTCCTCGTCACCGTCGATACCGACGGTCGTCTCCCAGTCGTCGTCGAGGTGGTCGAGCAGTTGGTCGGTGGGCGTGATGTCCTGATCGATCAGTACGCGCGTCATACCTCGCCCGACGGCCCTGGGGTACTTTGCAGTTACCACCCGAACCGGGACCGTTTCGAAAAAGGCGAATCGGACCGGGCGGAAGGATTGGAAGGTGGATTGGTCAGTCGACGGCCGTGTTGCCGGGTGTCGTCGGTACGGTGTTATCGGCTGTCTTCGGTGTAGGGTGCGGTCGCGACGGTCGCGCGAATCTCGGTCTTCTCGTGGCGCTCGACTCGCTTGTTCGTGTTGTCTTCGGGTTCGCCCCAGACGAGCGAGACCTCGGTTCCGGGCTCTGCGTACTCGCTATCGACCACGGCCAGCGAGATCAGCTCGCGCTGGTTGTAGATGTAGGACTTGTCCGTGGAGACGCCGACCTGTTCGCCGTCGTCGAGGACTTTGTCGTAGTGACACGCCGACGAGCGCGGGTGCGGAAGCCGCATGAACTTCTTGGTCGAACCCTCGCGGAACAGCGACGCGAAGACGTCGACGACGTCCTCGTCGTTCCAGACGAGCGTGACCTTCTCGCGGTCGGGATCGCCCGCTTCCTCTGCGAGGGCTTCGCTCCCGCAGTAGTCGCCGTTCGTATCGATGATGTGGCCGTAGCCGAGCTCCGTCGGCGTGAAGTAGTAGTCGGTGATGTCGTCGGACTCGAAGCTGCCACCGATCGAGAGCAGGCCGTCGCCGACGTCGAGCCATTCGAGGTAGTCCTCCATCCCCTCGTCGAAGATGGCGGGGACGACGAGCGGGATCCAGCCGAGGATCGCGTTCGGCGTCTGGTAGCTCTCGGCACCGAGGTGCTTGATGTCGTACTCCTCGCCGGCGTCCATGAAGATCTCTTTGATCTCCTCGCCCTCCCCGTAGGGACCCCAGAACTCGTATCCGGCCTCGCCGGCCATTCCGTGGCGGAGGATGTTGACGTCGTGTCCCTGGATGGAGATGGTGGTGTGGTTGAAGAAGCCGAGGTCCGGCAGCGGCTCGTCGGCGACCTCTTCCATCAGGTCGTAGGCGTTGGGGCCCTGCACCTGGAACCGGTAGTAGGTGGGGTCCTCGTCCATCGTGACGGGGCGGGGCTGCATCTCGGCCTCGAGGTCGTAGTCGCCGGTCTCGGCCTGGTACTGGAGCCAGTTGTGCGCGGCCGCGCCGCCGACGCTCAGGAACTTGTCCTCCTCGAGGTGGAACCAGATCGCGTCGCCGATGAACTTGCCGTTGGGGTTCGCGACGACGAGCTGTTTCGCCTTGCCGGGCTCGGTGTTGTCGAATTTGTTGACGGCGTAGTCGCGATAGAAGTCGAGCGCGTCGGGCCCCTCGACGTATTGATCCGTCATGTGATACGACTGATCGGCGAAGGCGACCGACTCCCGCCAGGACCGCTGCTCTTCGATCCAGTTGGTGATCTCGTCCGGAACCTTGGTGAACTTCCCGACACCGAGGTCGCGCATTAGTTCGACCGGACTGCCCGCCTTGTCGGCAGCCTCTGCCATACTGTCACTGAAAGACCACGATCGTTCGCTCATAGTAGTGCAGGCTAAAGGAGAGACGTATTGTACTTAAGGTTTAGGTAAAATGGGCGCGTTTCCCGAGGGGTTTATCTGCCGAAGGGAAGGTCGAAAGCGACTGCCGGATTATAGTATATAAATATATCTATTCTTCTTTCGCACTCAGCCGGTCCAGTTTGCCCGTCGAGGTCCGCGGGAGGGACTCGTCGACGAACCGGTACTCGCGGGGGCGCTCCATCCGGGCGAGTTCGTCGCTCTCGAGACACCACTCGTCCAACTCCTCGGCCGTCAGGTCGGGGTCGGCGGGGTACACGTAGGCGACGACCTTCTCGCCGTACTCCTCGTCCTCGACGCCGACCACCGCGGATTCGTTGACGTCCGGGTGCGCGTTGAGTCGCTCCTCGACGGGCGAGGGATACACCTTGATTCCCTTCGAGAGGATCATCAGGTCGGTCCGCCCCTCAAGATAGATGAACCCCTCTTCGTCCTTGTATCCGAGGTCACCGGAGTACCACCAGCCGTCATCGAACACCTCCTCGGTCTTTTTCGTTTGCTCCCAGGCCCAGACCGGACAGTCCGGGGCCCTGACCGCCAGTTCGCCAACGTCTCCGGTCGGCTTGACGTCCTCGTACGTGCCGTCCTCGTCGACGATACGAATCTCGACGCCCGGAACGGGCTTTCCGACGCTCTCGACGCGTTCCTCGGTGAGTTCGGCGTTCTCCATCACGGTCGCGTACGCCTCCGTCGCCGCGTAGGAGTTCTTCACGACGTCACAGACGTTTTCGCGGAGCCGCCTGAGCGTCGTCGCGTTGAGCACCTCCCCGGCAGACATCACTCCGGACAGCGAGCTCAGATCGTACTCGTCGAACGAGTCGAGATTGAGGATCTCACGCCACATCGTGGGCACGAGAAGCGCACTCGTCAGATCGTGTTCGTCGATCATTTCGAGATACGTCTCCGGATCCCACGAACTGAGGAAGTACGTCGTCGCGCCCGAGACGAGGGCGGGAAGGACCACGGAGTACCAGGCGGCGAAGGAGGGCGTGAAGACGTGCGGCTGACGGGCGGGTCGGTTCAGTTCGTACACGCTCACGAGCGTGTTGGCGCGGAAGTACAGCCCGCGATTCGTGTGACACCACCCCTTCGGCTCGCCGGTCGTCCCGGAGGTCCACATCACGACGGCCGTGTCGTCCTCTCGGACGCGGACGTCCGGTTCAGTGGTCGAGTGGCCCTCCAGGAACGGCTCGAAGGACTCCTCGTAATCGGCCTGTGCATCGCCGGTGTTGACGATGACGTCGAGGTCGGTATCGATCTTCTCGCGGAGGCGCTCCTCGAAGAACTCCGAGGTCTCCTCGTCGACGACGAGCACCCGCGGCCGGTAGGAGTCGATGATGTGTTCGAGCGTGTTGGGTGACGCCCGGATGTGGAGGTTCGAGACGGTACAACCGGTCTTCAGCCCCCCGTTCCAGAGGACGGTGTGTTCGAGCGAGTTCTCACACAGCAGTGCGATCCGGTCGCCCTGACCGACGTGCTCTCTGAACGCGTTCGCGGCCTGGTTACTTCGTCTGTCGAACTCCGACCAGGTCATCGTCTCCCCGTCGACGCCGTTGCCGAACGCGACCTTGTCCGGATTGTTCTCCGCGGCGATTCGAGAGAGATCTTTTACAGGAGGAACATCCACCGTCGACGTGTGATGCATAGTAACGGAAATGAAATGATCTAACTTATAATTTGAGAAAGACTCGTGTGTTCGTCAGCCCCCAGGGTTTCTAAAACGGATGCTGCACACAAAAATAACAGAAATAATACTATTATAATTTAGTTATTAAATTTTTCTAATGATATATCAAACCGTTATTTCAATCAATATAGTATATATCTACCTCTATTTTGGGGTGGTACACTTATACACTATTTCTTATATTAGTATATAAATATCATATTTATTATATTTTGATACACATTCCGTGGGTGGGGAGAGTCTCACGGATGACCACAAAGACGGTACAGTCGCTGTCGTACAGGCTACCCTTCGTCACCGGATCGAAGTCCGGGCTGTAGACACCCCCCGTACAACCGACAGCGAGTTGCTTACCGCGAGAGGGCGACCGCGGCGAACACGACGAGACCGCCGAGGAAGAAGAGCAGTCCGGGCTCTGCGAGGAGTAGCACGCCGCGCAGAAGCGAGTGGCCGTCCGCGACGCCGAGGCTCGCGGGTTCGAACAGCGATGCAGCGGGACCGCCCAGGAAGCGTTCGGCGGTGACTTGCACGGCGAGGCTCGTCAGTGCGAGAGCGGTCACCCCGGTGGCCCAGTCGGAGAGCGAGCGTCGGAGGGTGTCGCGCTGCGTCGACGACGCCGACCCGACGAGAACGATCGGATCGGCCGCCGGACCGTAGACGGTCATCTCGTTGCCCTTCTCCGAGAGGCGCGTGCCGACCGACTCGACGACGCCGGCCGTCCTGAGTTTCGAGAGGTGGTAGTGGACGTTCTGGACCGACGTGTCGAGTTCGCGGGCCAGTTGCGACGGCGGTGCCGGGTCTTCGTGGAGCGCGCTGAACAGTTCCCGGGCGGTCTCGGAACTCAGGGCGTCGACCAGTTCGCCGGCGTCGTCGTCGGCGACGTCGACGACAGCCGGAGACGCGTCCGGTGACTGCGTCCAGTCTCCCAGCCGAGCGATCGGAGAGGACATCGTTGCTTCAGCGGTACGGACACAGAGGATATCAATGTGGGCGTAGCTTAAGGAGGCGTTTTACCACCAATTCGAGAGCGGTGAGAGTCCCGTCCTCGGACCGATGACCGGTCCCGGCAATCGATCGGTTCCAGCAGTCGACCGACGAACGATTCCGACAGCGACAGATCATCCTGCGCGGGCACGCTGCACCG
>ENA-ORDC01001159-ORDC01001159.1-marine-metagenome-genome-assembly--contig:-NODE-1159-length-20871-cov-9.590988_pt1 | contig 20871 bp, 19 predicted proteins | sample MGYA00237783_ERZ508515 | MGnify/ENA primary metagenome ERZ508515 (study PRJEB26186, sample SAMN06268792) | marine metagenome | isolation source: Eden Landing Ponds, San Francisco, CA, USA | place... | reverse complement strand
GGCGGCCGCCGAACGGCTCGCGGCGACGCCCGAGTGGGCCGCCGCCGACGCGGTGAAGGCCAACCCGGACGCGCCGCAACTCCCCGTCAGGCGGCGGGCGCTCCGCGAGGGGAAGGTCGTCTACATGGCCGTCCCGCGGCTCCGCGACGAGGAGTGTTTCTACGAACTCGACCCCGCGCGCATCGACGACGACCACCTCGACAGCGCGCCGACCGTCTCGCACGTCGAGACCTACGCCGACAAGGTCGGTCCCGACGCCCTACCGCCAATCGACCTCGTCGTCTCGGGGTCGGTCGCCGTCTCGGAGACGGGCGCTCGCGTCGGAAAGGGCGAGGGGTTCAGCGACCTCGAATACGCGGTGTTGCGGGGGCTGGGAGCCGTCTCCGCGGAGACGACCGTGGCGACGACGGTCCACGAGCGACAGGTCCGCGACGACCTGCCCGAGCCGGACGCCCACGACGTGCCGATGGACCTCGTCGTCACCCCCGAACGGCTGGTCCGAACCGAGACCCCGTATCCGCGACCCACGGGCATCGACTGGGGCGCGCTCCCCGACGAGCGGCTCGACGAGATGCCCGTCCTCCGGCAGTTACGCGACGAGTCGGGCGAGTAGCCGAGCCCCTGCTTATTTCACCGCCCGGGTCGACGTGAAGGCGTGCGACTCGTACAGGTGTTGGTGCCGACCGGCAAGCGCGAGGCCGTCCTGCGGACGCTCGACGAGGAGGGCGTCGACTACGCCGTCTCCGAGGAGACCTCGGGGCGCGACTTCGTCGCCGTCGTCACCTTCCCGGTCCCAAAGGAGGCCGTCGAACCGGTGTTGGCGCGGCTCCGCGAGGCGGGCGTCGAGCGCGACGCCTACACCGTCGTCGTCGCCGCCGAGACGGTCGCTTCGAAGCGGTTCGACCAGCTCCGCGAGCAGTACGAAGAAGACGAGGAGAACGGCGACCGCATCGCCCGCGAGGAACTGGCCTCGAAGGCCGCCGAACTCGCGCCGTCGGTTTCGACCTACGTGCTCATGACGGTCATCTCGGCGCTCGTCGCCACCGCGGGCCTGCTTCTCGACTCGCCGGCCGTGGTCGTCGGCTCGATGGTCATCGCCCCGCTCGTCGGCCCCGCGATGTCCGCGAGCGTCGGCACCGTCGTCGACGACGACGAGATGTTCGCCCGCGGGGTTCGCCTGCAGGCGCTCGGCGGCCTCCTCGCGGTCGGCGCGGCCGCCGTCTTCGCGTTCCTGCTCAGGGGGACCGGGGCGGTCCCGCTTTCGGCCGCGGAGGTGCTGTCGATTCCCGAGGTCGACGAGCGCCTCGCGCCCGACGTGCTGTCGCTCGTCATCGCGCTCGGCGCGGGGGCGGCCGGCGCGATTTCGCTCTCCTCGGGGGTCTCGACCGCGCTCGTCGGCGTCATGATAGCCGCCGCGTTGGTCCCGCCGACCGCTGTCGTCGGCATCGGCATCGCGTGGGGCGCGCCCGAGGCCGTCGTCGGCTCGGCCATCCTCGTCCTCGTCAACATCCTCTCTGTCAACTTCGTCGCCATCGGCGTCCTCTGGCAACAGGGCTACCGACCCGAGCGCTGGATTCGTCGCGACGAGGCCCGCCGGGCCACCTTCTTCCGCATCGCCGTCATCGGGGTCGGACTGCTCGTGCTCTCGTCGTTCCTCGGCGCGGTCACCTACACGACCTACCGGAACGCCGACTTCCAAGGCGACGCGCGCGACGCCGTCGAAGACGTGCTCTCGGACACCGACGCCCGACTGCTGTCGATGGAACTGCAGTACGACAGCGGCCCGCTCCGAGAGCCGGACCGCGTCGTCGTGACCGTCGGCTACGACCCGGCATCGGACCCGCCGGTGGTCGAACGCGAACTCACGAGGCGGGTGAACGCCGTCGCCCCCGAACCGCTGTCGCCGTGGGCCGCCGGCGAAATCAACGTCGAAGTGCGCTACGTCGCCGTCGTGGAGTAGGTAACCGGCATTCCGCCCCCGCTTCGAAGGCTACAGTCGCTCTTTGTCTCTAGCGCGGCTTGAATAGCTGAGCCGACGTTCTCGTGGTATGCAACGACGCACGATTGCTCCGATACTCCTCGTCGGCCTCGTCCTCCTCGCGGGCTGTCTCTCGGCACCCCTGCAGGCGACGACCGACGGGGGCACAGACGAGACGAGCGCGACGAACGCGACGACCATCTCCGCGACCGGCACCGGCGAAGTGACCGCCGACGCAGACCTCGCCGTCGTCTCTATCGCCGTGACGACCACCGCTGACTCGGCGGACGACGCCCGCGGCACCGTCGCCGACGACGTGGCCGCCGTCCGCGCGGCCCTCACCGACGCCGGCGTCGCCGATGACGCCATCCAGACGACCGGCTTCAACATCTACCCCGAGTACGACTACAGCGGTCAGGAGCGCGACCTCCTCGGCTACCGCGCCACCCACACCCTCCGCGTCGAGGTCGCCCCCGACCGCGCCGGCGAGGTCATCGACCTCGCGGTCGGTGCCGGTGCCAGCGAAATCCGCGGCGTCGCCTTCACGCTCTCCGACGAGCGGCGGGCCGAACTCCGCGAAGAGGCCCTGACCCGCGCCGTCGACTCGGCGAGGGCCGACGCCGACGCGGTCGCCAGCGCCTCGGGCCTGACCGTCGCGGGCGTCCACACCGCCACCGTCGGCGGGAGCGCCTCGCCCGGCCCGTACCCGGTCGCCTACGCCGAGGACGCCGCTCGTGCCTCCGGGTCGACCGAGCTCTCGCCCGGCCCCGTGACCGTCTCCGCGACCGTCCAGATGGTGTACGAAGCCGAGTAAGCACCCGCGCCCCGCTGACCGAACTCGCGGTTCGACCCACCCCGAGTCCGCCTTCTCCGACACTCACCGCGTAGCCTCGGCTCTCTGGGCTTGCGGCGCGGCGAAAACGACGGACCCCGAAAATCCGCGTCGATTCGATTACTCGTTGCGGGACGGCGGGATGTCGGGTTCGAACCCGATGGCCTCGACCGCGGCATCGAGGACGGCCTCGACGTTCTCGCCCGTCTCGACGCTCATGTAGAGGTCGGCCTCCATGTCGGTCGAGCGGTCGCTCTTGTTACAGACGGTGAGCACCGGGATGTCGCGCTCTTCGAAGCGCGCTTTCACGGCGTCGCGGAGTTCGAGCTGTGACTCGATGGGGTAGCCGCACGCCCCGCTGGCGTCGGCGACGAAGATGACGGCGTCCGCGAGGTGTTCGAGCGCGCTCACGGCCTGCTGTTCGATGTCGTTGCGCTCGTCTTCCGGGCGGTCGAGCAGTCCCGGCGTGTCGATAATCTGATAGCGGATGCGGTCGCGGTCGAAGTGCCCGATTTGGACGCCCTTCGTCGTGAAGGGGTAGCGGGCGATCTCGTTCGACGCGCGGGTCACGTCGTTGACGAACGAGGACTTGCCGACGTTCGGGTAGCCGGCGACGACGATTGCCGGCTCGTCCGGGCGGATGTCGGGGAGGTCCTTCAGGTCGTCGCGCGCCTCGCCGATGCGGAGCAGGTCGTCTTCGACCTCCTCGACGACGCTCGCCATGCGGGCGAACGCCTGCTTTCGGTGCTTGCGCGCGAGGTCGGCGTCCGTCTTGCGGAGCTTCGGCTGGTACTCGCGGGCGATGTTGTCGACCTGCCGGGAGGCCCACATCACTTCCGAGAGGCTCTTTCGAACCTCGTCGACGTCGACGATGGCGTCTGCAAGCTCGTAGTAGAAGGGGTCGACCGTTTCGAAGTCGGGCCACTCGACGACGACGTTTTCGAGGTTGTCCGAGAGGATGTTCGACGCCGTCTGAAGCATCGACTGCTGAGCCTCCAACTTGTTCTGCTTCGCTCGCCCCGTGCGCGCGGCCCGCGAGAAGGCCTTGTCGATGAGTTCGTCCGACCGGGGCGTGGTCGGGAGAGACTCGAAAATCATTGCAGTCCGCTACATGGCCAAGCCGTAAAAGCGCGTCCGTTTGGGGCTCGGCGCTTCGAGCGAGGGATTCGCCGTGCAGGTCTCCCGCACGGTTCGACCGGAAGCGAAGGGGTCGCGGGCGGCCGACGCGGCGGCTGGAGGGACGACACCGCGGCGGCGGGAGAGACGACACCGCGGCGGCCGGAGAGACGACACCCCGGCGGTGGGAGGGGCGGCCAACGGCGGACGGCCAACGCCCCGCGACCGCCACGAAGTTCTTACCCGCCCGCGGCCTCCCTCGACCCATGACTGACTGGAAGGCGGTCGCCATCGGCTTCGTCGTCATCGTCGTCGTCGGCACGGGCGGACTCGCGCTCCCCGTCGTCGGCCAAATCGGGGCGGGCCTACTCGGCGGCTTCGCGGCGGGCTACCTCGCGGGCGGCACGCTCGGCAACGGCGCGTGGAACGGCCTCGTCGCGGGCTCTATCTCGGGCATCGTCGTGACGCTCCTCGCGGCGCTCCTCGGGAGCCTCGTGGGACTGGCCGGCGGACCGCTGGGCGGACTCCTCGGCGGCGTCGGCGTCCTCGTCGCGGGCGTCGTGCTGACGCTCGTCTTCGCTATCGACAGCGCCGTCGCCGGAGCGGTCGGCGCGTGGGTAAAAGGCTAAGGCTGAGACTGAGACTGAGGGGCGTCGGAACGGGCTACTCGCCGCGTTCGAGGTACTCCCGCTGAATCTCGACGACCTCGGTCGAGTCCGCGCACTCCGCGTACCGGCGGAGCGGCTCCTCGTTGAGTTCGAGGAACGTGTGCCCCCAGTTGAACTTCGAGAGCACGTCTTCGGCCCGCGGTTTCTCGCCGAAGATGACGAGCGCGGCGGCTATCGCCTCGACGGTCGTCAGTTGCATCGGGCGGCCGAAGTTCACGGGGTTGGCGGCGACGAGATACGGGAGCGCGCGGTGCTCGCCGGGGAGCGAGAACATGGCCTCGCCGGCCGACTCCCACGAGCAGTCGAGCGCGACGAGCGCGCCGGTGTCCGCGTCGGCGGGCGACAGCGCCCTGTCGGCGTGAGGGTTGAGCACGACGCCGTAGGGGGTCTCGCGGTCGGAGCCGTGGAGGACGGCCATGTCGAAGCGTTCGAGCTTCTTCGCCGTGCACTTCTTCGGGTCGTCGTCGCCCTCGTATCGAACGTGCAGGTCCACATCCGGGGTACGCGACTGGCCGAGAAAAGCGTCCCGAACGCGGTGTCGGCGCGCGCGGCGCGTTCGACAGACGAGCCGAACCGGCGTCGGATTCTTCCCGTCGGCCGACGAAGAAAGCGCGTGCATCCCGACGCGACGTATCTGGCCCGGCAGTACTACACGGCGCTCGACCACCACGGATACGACATGCTTCGGAACCTCCTCGAACCGGGATTCGTCCAACACCGCGGCGACATGACGCTCTCGGGGCGCGAGGAGTTCGTCACGTTCATGCGGGACGACCGGCCGCGGAAGGACACGCGACACGTCATCGAGCGCTACATCCAGTCGAAGTCCGACGACGAAATCGTCGTCCGCGGCCACCTCGAAGACCGCGACGGCGACGAGCTGTTCGTCTTCCTCGACCGGTTTCGGGCGCGCGACGGGAAGCTCTCGGAGCTGAAGACGTTCGTCAAGTCGTCGACGGCGAACTGACGGGAGGAGACGCGGGAGACAGGGAGCGTGAGACGCGACAAGCGCGGTGGCGGCGGCGTCGGTCGCTCAGTCCTTCTTGCCGGCACCGACCGCGGCCTCGCCGACGGGCTCGTGGCCCTCGATGACTTCGCGGCCGCCCATGTAGGGCTGGAGCGGTTCGGGCACGTCGACCGTCCCGTCGTCGTTCTGGTAGTATTCGAGGAGCGCGACCATGACGCGGCCGACGGCCGTGCCCGACGCGTTGAGCGTGTGGAGGTACTCCGCCGACTCGTGGCGCTCGGGGCGGTAGCGGAGGCCGGCGCGGCGCGCCTGGAAGTCTTCGAAGTTCGAGGCCGACGACACTTCCAGCCAGCGGCCGCCGAGGTCGTCGGGGCTGTCCTCGGACTCCGTGCCGGGGGCCCACACTTCGAGGTCGTAAGTCTTCGCCGACGCGAAGGTGAGGTCGCCGGTGCAAAGCGAGAGGACGCGGTACGGCAGGCCGAGGCGGTCGAGCACTTCGGCGGCCTCGTCGACGAGCGCGTCGAGCCGGTCGTACGACTCGTCGGGCTCGACGAAGTTGACGAGTTCCACCTTGTTGAACTGGTGGACGCGGACGATGCCGCGGGTCTCGGTGCCGTGTTCGCCCGCCTCGCGCCGGAAGTTCGGCGTGTACGCCTGGTGTTTGAGCGGCAGGTCCTCCCGGAGGAGGATGTCGTCGGCGTACATGTTGGTGACGGGGACCTCGGCGGTGGGACAGAGCCACAGGTCGTCGTTGTCGTACTCCTCGGTCTCCGCCCCGCCGATGCGGTAGGCGTCCTCGGCGAACTTCGGTAGCTGACCCGTGCCCTCCATCGACGTGGACGTGACGGGGATGGGCGGGAAGAGATCGACGTAGCCCTGTTCGCGGTGGACGTCCATCATGAACTGGATGAGCGCGTGTTCGAGGCGGGCGCCGTCACCCTTCAGGAAGTAGAAGCCAGCACCCGTCGTCTTGGCGCCGCGGGCCTCGTCGATCACGTCGAGGTCCTCGCCGAGGTCGTAGTGGGGCGTCACCTCGGCGGGCAGGTCGCGCAGGTCGTCGAAGCCGTGGCGGCGCTCCTCGACGTTGTCGCTCTCGTCCGCGCCGACGGGCACGTCGTCGTGGGGGACGTTCGGAATCTCCATCAGCCCCGCTTCGAGTTCGGCCTCCAGTTCGGCCGCACGGGACTCGATCTCGTCCAGACGCGCCTTGAGTTCCTGCGAGCGCTCGATGGCCTCGTCGGCCTCCTCGTCCTTTCCCTCGGCTTTGAGGCGGCCGATCCGGTCGCTCACTTCGTTGCGCTCGTGGCGCAGGTCGTCACCCTCGCTTTTGAGCGAGCGCCACTCGTCGTCGATCTCCAGGAGGCGGTCGAGGTCGACGTCGTCGGCCATCCCCCGGTCTTCGAGATTCCGCCGCACCACGTCCGGGTTCTCCCGGAGGTACTGCCTGCTGAGCATTTGTGCGCCCTTCTCGGGGGCGAGACAAAACCGTGTCGGGACAGGGACCGAACGTTTTTCACCACCGCCGTCGGCGTTGAACCATGGCTATCGGCGATCTTACTGCGGTCGACGGCACCGATCTCTACTACGTGGACGTGGGTGCGTACGACGTATCCGGCTACGGCGCAGTGTACATCCTCGACGCGGAGCGACCCGCAGTCGTCGACACCGGACTGGGAACCAACGTCGATATCGTTCTCGACGCCCTCGACGAGGTGGGCATCGACTCGCTGGCCGCGATCCTGACGACGCATATCCACCTCGACCACGCGGGCGGGGCGGGCTATCTGGCCGAGGAGTTCCTCGACGCGACGGTGTACACCCACGAGATCGGCGTTCGACATCTGGTCGACCCCTCGCGACTGGTGGCGGGGACGAAAGCCGCCGTCGACTCGCAGTGGCAGTACTACGTCGAGCCGAAACCGATCCCCGAAGCACGGATCGAGGCGCTCGAAGGCGGCGACGAAATCGACCTCGGCGACCACACCGTCGACGTGATCCACGCGCCGGGACACGCCCCCCACCAGGTCGTGTTCCACGACCGCACCGACGACGTGCTCTTCTCGGGCGACGCGGGCGGTATCCGCCCCGGGAAATCGGGGCAACTCTTCCCCACCTCGCCGCCCGTCAACTTTGACCTGGACGGGTGTCTCGCGGACGCCGAAACCATCGCCGACCGCGACCCCGAGTATCTCTGTTTCGGCCACTTCGGCCACGAACCGTTCACTCCCGACCTGATGGACGAGTACGAGGAGGTGCTCACGGGGTGGGTGGCACAGGTGCGCGAGAAGCGGGCAGAACTCGGCGACGACGAGGCGGTGATCGAACACTTCGCGGAGACGGCGGACACGATCGAACCGTGGGGCGAACGCAAGAGCCGCGACGAAAATCGGCTCAACGTCAAGGGCGTGCTCGGTTACCTCGACGAACGGGACTGAGCGTTCGTCTACTTATAAACGGATGAGCGGGGCGATGGTGGTATTTTTATTCCCAAAATCCAGGGCCGAAACGGCTGGTTTTATCGGTATCGCCCTTCTTCGTCGGGCACGTATGGAGGTGTTCTGATGGCCGCCGGCGGTGGAAATCTGATCACGCTCGTTGCCGCGCTGATCGGGGTCGGCGTCGTCGCACAGATCCTCTCGGATCGCTTCCGCATTCCGAGTGTCGTCTTCCTGCTCGCGTCGGGCGTCATCCTCGGTCCCGAAGTGCTGAGTGTCGTCGGTCCCGACACCTTCGGGAACGCGCTCTCGGCCATCGTCGGGCTCTCGGTCGCCATCATCGTCTTCGAGGGAGCGTTTCACCTGCGGGTCGACCGCCTGCGCGAGGCGCCGACCGCGACGTTCAAACTGGTGACCGTCGGGGCGGTCATCGCTCTCGTGGGCACCACGGTCGTCGTCCACTACGCTCTCGGCGTCGGCTGGCTCGTCTCGGCGCTGATCGGCGCCCTCCTCGTCGCCACCGGCCCGACCGTCATCGCGCCCATCCTCGAAGTGGTGCCGGTTCGGAATCGCGTCGGCACCGCCCTCGAAACGGAGGGGATCGTCAACGACGTGACGGCCGCGATTCTCGCGGTCGTCATCTTCGAGGCGATCATCGAGGACGTGCGCGCCCCGAGCGAACTGTTCGCGCTGTTCACCCAGCGGCTCGGGACCGGCATCGTCGTCGGCCTCGCCGTCGCTGGCATCGTCTTCTACGCGCTCAAATACGTCGACCTCTCGCCGGGCAACGCCCCGCAGAACGCCCGTCTGCTCGTCCTCGGCGGGGCGCTCGTCGCCTACGGCGCCGCCGATGCAGTCGCCACCGAGGCGGGTATCGCCGCCGTCGCCACCGCGGGCATCGTGCTGGGCAACGTGGACGTGCCCTACGAGGAGGAGATCACGGACTTCAAGGGCGACGTGACCCTCATCGTCCTCTCGTTCGTCTTCATCGCCCTCGCGGCGCTACTCCAGTTCGAGTACCTCCTCGGGCTGGGGCTCGGCGGCCTGATCGTCGCCGCCGTCGTCGCCCTCGTCATCCGTCCACTGCTCGTGTTCGTCAGCACGCGGGGCGATCGGTTCACCCGCCAGGAACGGCTGTTCATGAGCTTCGTCGGCCCGCGCGGGATCATCCCCGCCTCCGTCGCGACGCTCTTCGCCGTCGAGTTCCGTGCGGAGGGGATGCCGGCGGAGGCGAACGTCCTCGTGGGAACCGTCTTCCTCGTCATCTTCCTGACGGTCGCGTTCGAAGCCGGGCTGGCCAGACAGATCGCCGAATTCCTCGACGTGATACCCATGCGTATAATCATCATCGGCTCCGGGAACGTGGGACGGACCCTCGCCCGGCGCCTCGAAGACCGCGGAGAGAACGTCGTCCTGATCGAACAGGACGTGAACAACGTGGAGAGCGCGCGCAACGCGGGGCTAACCGTCCACCACGGCGACGGCACCGATACGGAGGTGCTACGATCGGCCGGGGCGGAGAACGCCAAAATCGTCGCGACGACCACCGGCGACGACGACGTGAACCTGCTGGTCGCCCAGTTGGCCGAGTCGAAGTTCTCGCCCGACACCATCCTCGCCCGCGTGAACAACCCCGACAACGTCGACGCGTTCGAGGACCTCGGCGTGCGGGCCATCTCCGCCGTCGACGCGACGGCGATGGCCTTCGACGACTACATCGAGCGGCCGTCGCTCGTCAACTGGATGAGCGAGATCGGACACGAGGGCGAGGTGCAGGAGATCGAAGTCACCTCCGAGGAACTCGTCGGCAAGAGCATCTCCGAGATTGGCCCCAAACTCCCGCCGCGGTGCCTGATCGCGCTGGTGTCTCGCAACGGCGAAACCATCGTCCCGGACGGAAGCTGTACGCTCGAACGCGGCGACCGTATCACCTTCATCGGCGACAACGAGTCGGTCATGGAGGCGCTGTCGTTCGCCCATCCCGAGGAGTGAGCGAGAACCGCGGGTGGTTCGAGGGCTCGGTTCGCTGTAGAGGGCGGTGGCGTCCCGGAATCCGACGGTCTTAAACGGTTGCCACGAGAATAGCGGAGGGATGAGTGACCCGGCTCTCGAAGTCGTCGAGTTCCTGCTGACGGCCCACGTCTACACGGACGACCGGAGCCTCGACGAGAACGATCTACCGCCACGCTACCGGCGCGTGTTCTGGGCGGACGAGGACGAGGGTGACGACGAGGATGACGATTCGGTCGGCGGCGGGATCGAACGCCCCCTCGTCGTGACTGAGCGAACCGCCCGACAGGCGACTGGCGTCGAGCACCCCTGGGAGGCGGTGTCCGACCTGCTCTTTACCGAGAAGGAGAACTTCTCCGGCCGCATCTCCCTCACTCAGCCCGATATGGCAATCGACTGGGTGGTCGAACGGGTCGACCGCGAGCGACTCGCAACCAACCCGACGCTCGCGTCGGTCGTCGCCGACCGCGACGACGTGGACGTGACGCTCGCCGAGGCGCGCGAACAGACCCGGCCGATCCACGCCGACCGCGTGTGGATCGACAGCCTACTGGACGCCTACTTCGACGAGGACGACGACGCCGAGATGCTCGATCTCGTACAGGTGCGTGCCCCCGAAGAGATCGAGATGACGCTCGACGACCTGGTCCTCACCAAGGACCAAGAGGGAGAGATCCAGAAGATCGTGAAGGCGATCGAACACCGCGAGTATCTCGCCGAGATCGGCCTGCGCGAGATCGGCAAACTGCTCTTTGTCGGTCCGCCGGGCACGGGCAAGACCACTGCGTCCCGCGCGCTCGCCCACGAACTCGGCCAGCCATTCGTCGAGGTGAAACTGTCGATGATCACCAGCCAGTACCTCGGCGAGACGGCCAAAAACGTCGAGAAGACGTTCGAAGTGGCCAAGCGACTCTCGCCGTGTATCCTCTTTATCGACGAGTTCGACTCCGTCGCCAAGACCCGCCGCTCGGACGAACACGCGGCGCTCAAGCGAGCGGTCAACACGCTCCTCAAGAGCATCGACGACATCAGCCTCATCCGGGACGAGGTGCTCCTGATCGGCGCGACGAACCATCCGGATCAACTGGACGCCGCCGCGTGGCGCCGCTTCGACGAAATCGTCAACTTCCCCAAACCGGACGTACAGATGCGGGCGGACATCCTCGAAGTGATCACCCGCCGCATGGATATCGCCGAGTTCGATCCCCAGTCCGTGGCCGAACGGACGGAGGGCCTCACCGGGAGCGACCTTCGAATGGTGCTCCGGGAAGCGGTGCTCGAAGCGCTCACCGAAGAGCGTACGGCGCTCACGCAAGAGGATATTCTCGACGCCGTCGAGGACTTCGAGGAGCGGGACAACCTCAAGAACATGGACATGATCGACGGCGACTCCGACGCGCTGGTGGCGGGCGACGGTGGGCACGCCGATCACGATCACGACCACTAGCCGACCGAGGTTTTTGTCGTTCGGCGCCCACTAGCCGCGCATGAGCGACGACAGTTCCGACCTGCTGACCGCAGTCGACGGCCTCCTGCACGAGGAGACGCAGGTCCACGACGGAGCGATCGATCTGACGGTGGGCGAGGTGGCCGTCGTCGACGAGGCCGGGCGCGTCGACTTCGGCGGCGGCGAGCTATAGTAACAATTGAAAGTCGTCGCACAGCCGATCGCAGGACAGCGTGCGATCGGCTGTGCAAACAGTTTCAATCGCTACTATAGAGCCGGCGCGAACGCGGCCCCACGAAACCCGCAAGCGCCGGCCGGACGACGACTACGAGTGGTGGCACCTCGACGGAGGACAGCATCTGATCGAGTACAACGAATCCCTAGCGACGGAGCGGCCGCTCCTCCTCCAGACCCGCGAGGCCGTGCCGGCACGCGGCGCCTCGCATCCGACGCGAGTCGTCACGTCGCTGCCCGCCATGCCGCTCTCGGTTCCCGAGGGTGGGCTCCACCTGAAGGAGAACGCGCGGGTGTCGACGCTCCGCGCCTACTCCGCACAGGAGGGGCGATAGGTTGGTTCGGGCGCGTCGGCGTCCGGGCGCACCAGCGCCGAGACGGCGACGAAGGGCAGAATTGGCAGGATGAACAGGAGACACAGCGCGCCGACGGCGTGGCCGATCCGCACCAACGACATACCGAGGGTTGCTCTCCGGTTCATAGGCGGTCGACACTGACGATGCGGGGCCGATAAATCCGTTTCGGAGGCGGCAGTTACTGGGTGTCGCCCCGTAGCTGTCCCACGGACTGCTCGATTTCGGCGACCTTCTCGGTCTGGCGTTCGGCTGCCCGGGCCACCTCGGCGACCTCCTCGGCGACCCGTTCGGAGCGGTCGCGGGCGTCGTCGACCATGGCCGCGATCTCCTCGGCACTCGCCGCCTGTTCGTCCGTCGCGGTCGACACCTCCTGAATCCCGGCGACGGCCTCCTCCACCGCCTCGACGATCTCGTCGAGTTTCTGCAGCCCCGCTTCCACCTCGTCGACGCCTTCGTCGATCTGCTCCTCGGTCGTTTCGAGGCTATCGACCGTCTGGTCCGTGCGCTGTTGGACGTCGACGATCATCGACTCGATCTCGCCGGCCTGGTCCTGGGCCTGCTGGGCCAGCGACTTGATCTCGTTGGCGACGACGGCGAACCCGTCGCTGTCGCGGTCGGCGCGGGCCGCCTCGATGTTGGCGTTCAGCGCCAGCAGGTTCGTCTGGTCCGCGATGTCGTTGATGACCTCGATCACTTCGTCGATTTCGTCGACGGTGCCGCTGAGTTCGTCGACGTCGCCCCGGACCCCCTGGCTTGACTCCCGGACGGACGACATGGCGTCGCGAGCGCCCCGACTGAGTTCGCGCCCGCCCTCGGCGTGGTCGCGGGCCTGCCGACTCGTGTCGGCGACGGAGTCGGCCGTCGAAGCGACCTCCTCGATGGTCGCGCTGAGGTTCGACACCTCGCCCGCGACCTCCTCGGTTCGCTCGGCCTGTTCGTCGGCGATGTCCTCCATCTTGGTGGCGCTGTCGGCGACCTCCTGGGTGATCTCCCGGAGTTCGCGTGTCTGTTCGTCCACGTCGGCGACGAGGCCGTCGAGCGTCGCCCCCATCTCGTTCAGCGACTCGACGACCGTCAGGAGCTCCTCGTCGACGTACTCGTCGGCGTCGAACTCGGCGCGGGCGCTGAGGTCGCCGCGCTGGATCGCGTGCATGGCGGTCGTGACCTCCTCGACGAGCGCCTCGACCCGTCGCCGACGACGCACGTCCTCGGTGCGATCCTTGACGAGTTCGACCACGCCGACGAGTTCGCCGGCCTCGTACAGCGGCGAGGCGCTGAACTCGATGTGGCGCGTCTCGCCGCGAGCGTCGGTGAACGTGCTCCGGTCGCGGTACTCCGGATGGTCGCCGTCGTCGATGCGGTCGACGTCGAACTGCCGGTGGGCGTCCTCGGGTGCCTCGAGCACCTTGTCCGCGAGCGTCTTCGCCCGTCGCCCGTCCTGGTACCACGCCTCGCCGACCGAGTCGGCCGCGCGAGCGTCGGCCTCGGTGCTCCCCGTCAGCGCTTCCATCCCGCCGTTCCAGAGGACGACTTCGTGATCGGCGTCGAGGATGAAGATAGGGGCGCCAATGCGGCCGATGATCCGGTCGAACGAAAGTGGGAACTCGGCCACCGGGTCCCCGGGTTGCTGGGATACAGTCATGATTCTCGAAGACTACCGCTGAGACTCGCTTTTATCCGTATATATTTATTGGGCAAATTATCTTGGCTGATACTGAACGGGCAGCGCTCGGGCCCGAGAAGTGCGCAGCGGTGGTTTTCAGCCCGATCGCTCGACGGTCACGAGAACGGCCGTTACGAGACGTCGAGAACGGCACGGAACCGGGCGTCGTTCTCGACCATTCGGTCGTAGGCCTCGCCGACCTCGTCGAGCGAGAACCGCTCGACGACGGGCGTGATGTCGCGGAGGTCGCTGAACTCGAGGGTGTCCTGTGAGTCGCGAGCGTGGCCGGAGCCCCATCCCGAGACGGCTCCACGCGTGCCGACGAGCTGCTGGGCGTCGACCGGTACCGGCTCGCCGGGGATGCCGACGACGACCACGTCGCCGTCGGTGCCGATGCCGCCCACGACCGATTCGATGGCGTCGGCCGACGGCGCCGTCGAGAGGACGACCCGCGCACCGCCCAGCTCCTGAAGCGCCTCGGCGGGGTCCGCCTCGCTCGCGTCGACGAAGTGGTCGGCGCCGAGGTCGAGCGCGAGGTCGCGTTTCTCCGGGCTCCGCGAGATGGCGACGGTCTCGAAGCCGGCGGCGTGGGCGTACTGGACACCGAGGTGCCCGAGACCGCCGACGCCGACGACCGCGACGACGTCGCCGGGACGGGCGTCGCTGTTCCGGAGGGCGTTGTACGTGGTGACGCCGGCACAGAGGAGGGGCGCGGCGTCGACGGCGTCGAGGGCGTCCGGGACGGCTGCCAGCGCCTCGGTGGGCACGGTCGCGTACTCGGCGTAGCCCCCGTCGAACGTGAGCCCCGTGATCTCGGCGTTCTCACACTGCAGGAAGTCGCCGCGGCGGCACGGTTCGCAGGTGAAACAGTGGCCGCCGTGCCACCCCGCACCGACACGGTCGCCCTCGCTCCACGCGGTCACGTCCGCGCCGACGGCGTCGACCCGACCGACTACTTCGTGTCCCGGCGTCCGGGGGTAGCTCACGCCGGGGAAGGTCCCCTCCTTGACGAAGACGTCGCTGTGGCAGACGCCACAGGCGTCGACCGCGACCCGGACCTCCGTTGGCTCGGGGTCGGGGATCGGTCGCTCGACGAGGTCGAAGTCGGCACCCGCTTCCGGAACCACGGCGGCACGCATCGTGTCAGTCATGCGTGTAAACGAAACGGACGACGCGGGAAAAGTCCGGGCTTTCGCGGGGGGAGCCACCACTTCTCACGACCGCACCGCGGGAACGAGCGAACAACTCTATTACCGTGGCCCTCCAGTGGTGGGTCGTGACGACACCAGCATGCCACCGGGGCTAACCGACGCAGTCCTCGATACGCTCACGACTCGGGTCGCGGTGATCGACGAGACGGGGCGTATCGTCGAGTCCAACACACAGTGGGACGCGTTCGCCGCCACCCACGACCACCCACTCGTGCCGGACGCCGACCGACCGTATCTCGACGCGCTGTTGCAGTCGTCGAACGAACAGGCCGTCACCGTCGCCGGGCGGCTACAGGGGCTGTTCGACGCCGAAAGCGACGCCGACGGCGAGTACCCCTACCACGCCGACACCGACGGCAGGGCGCTGATCGTTCGGTACGCCGCCCTCGACCACGGAGGCGAGCGCTACGCGGTCGTAGCACACGTCGGACGGGCTGACCGCAGCGAAACGGCGGCCGACCTCCGTCTCAAAGAGCGCGCGATGGACGAGGCGCCGGTCGGGATCTCCATCTCGGATCCCGATCTGGACGACAACCCGGTCATCTACGCCAACGCCGCCTTCGAGCGCATCACGGGCTATCCGGTCGACGAAGTCATCGGCCGCAACTGCCGGTTCCTGCAGGGGGAAGACACCGATCCCGAAGCGGTGGCGCAGTTGCGTCGCGCCGTCGACAACTGGGCGCCGGTGACCGTCGAACTCCGAAACTACCGCAAGAACGGCGAGGAGTTCTGGAACCAGGTGACGATCGCCCCCCTCTACGACGAGGACGGCGAACCGTCACACTTCGTCGGGTTCCAGCAGGACGTGACCGATCGCAAGCGGGCCGAGGAGTCCCTCGAAACCGAGCGGGATCGCCTCGCGCTCCTCAACCAGATCGTCCGCCACGACATCCGCAACGACATGGCCGTCGCGCTCGGCTGGGGTGGCGAACTCGCGAACCGCATCCCCTCGGAAGACGCCGAGGTCTTCGAACGCGTCATGACCGCCGCGACGCACACGAAGGAACTCACCGAGGCGGTGGGTGATCTCACCGAAATCCTCGGGACGACCGATCCGAAACTCGAACCCATCGCGCTCGCCGACGTGCTCGGGGGGGAGATCGACCGCGTGCGGTCGAACTTCGACTACCGATCCGAGGAGATCGAAATCGACGGCGACGACGATCTCCCCGAGGTGACCGTGCTGGCGACCTCCATCCTCTCTTCGGTGTTCGGCAACCTCCTCGACAACGCCGTCTTCCACAACGACAACCCGAACGTCGAAATCGTCGTGGACGTGATCGTCGACGCCGAGACGGTGGTCGTCCGGATCGCCGACAACGGGCCGGGCATCCCCGACGCGCGCAAGCGGGAGGTGTTCGGTCGCGGGGAGAAAGGGCTCGAAAGCCCCGGAAGCGGTCTCGGGCTCTACCTCGTGGACAACCTCGTCGAGACGTACGGCGGCCAGGTCTGGATCGAGGACAACGAGCCGAGCGGGACGGTCTTCTGTGTCGAACTGCAGCGGGCTTGATCGGCGACGAGACGCACGTTACTTGGGCCTCCCCCGTCTAGGCGGGGCAGATGCCGGACGACTACGGCGGCTTCGAGGACGTACGGGAGACGCTGGACGGGCATCCGATGGTGAGCTTGCTCGCCTACGCCCGGCCCTACTGGCCGCGAGTGACGCTTGGCGTCGCGGCCGCGTTCTGTACGCGTTTCGCCCGCCTCGTCCCGCCGATCCTCGTCGCGACGGCCATCGACCGGATCATCCTCGGCCCGGCCGACGCCGGTCTGCTGGCGCGGGTCGGCCTCCTCCCCGCGGACCCCATCGTCGGCACGGTAGCCCGGACCGCACTGCTCGAACGCCTCGTCGCCATCGCGGCGCTGGCGTACGTGATCCGTTCCCTGACCCGCTTTGGCTCCCGGTACCTCCTCCAGTCGGCCGCCCAGAAGATCCAGCGCGACCTCCGCAACGACACGTACGACCACCTCCAACACCTCTCGATGGACTTCTTCGTCGATCACCAGACCGGCGGGATGATGTCCATCCTCAACAGCGACATCAACAGGCTAGAACAGTTCCTCAACACCGAGTTCAGACAGCTCATACGAGTGGTCGCCACCGTCGGCGGCATCGCGGTCGTCCTCTGGACGTACTCGCCGAAACTCGCCGTCATCGCCCTCGCACCCGTCCCCCTCATCGGCGTCGCCAGCGGGCGCTTCCTGACGTGGATCGAACCGCGGTACAAGTCGATCCGGGAGTCCGTCGCCCGCCTCAACACCCGGCTGGAGAACAACCTCGGCGGCGCGGCCGTGATCAAGACGTTCAACCGCTACGCCGTCGAGCGCGACCGTGTCGCCGAGCGGAGTCAGGACTACCACGACGAGAAGGTGGCGGCCCTGCGCATCCGGCGGGCCTTCTTCGCGGCGCTCCGCCTCCTCACCGGCGTCGTGTTCGTCCTCGTCCTCTACGTCGGCGGCATGGACAACATCACCGGCGTCGAAGGGGCGCTGACGGCGGGGAGTTTCGCGCTCTTCTTCCTCTATCTCCGTCGACTCTACTCGCCGATGCGCCGGGTCGGGAAGTCCGCGAACAAGTACCAACTCGCGAAATCGAGCGCCGAGCGGGTGTTCGGCCTGCTGGGCCGGGAGCCGACGATCACGTCGCCGGCCGATCCGTATCGGCCCGACGCCGTCGACGGCGACGTGAGCTTCGACGACGTGACGTTCAGCTACGGCGACCGGGAGCCGGTGGTGCGGAACGTCTCGCTCGACGTGCCCGCGGGCACGACCGTCGGCCTCGCCGGCGCGACCGGCGCGGGCAAGTCGACGCTCCTGAAACTCGTGCCGCGCTTCCACGACGTGAATTCGGGAGCGGTCCGCGTCGACGGCGTCGACGTGCGCGAGTACGACCTCGACGCACTCCGCGAGGAGATCGCCATCGTCGAGCAGAACCCGTACCTCTTCTCGGGCACCGTCGCGGAGAACATCGCCTACGGGGACCGGGCGGCGCTGTCGGCCGAACGCCGCGACGACGGCGACGCGCGTGACCGCGTCGTCGAGGCCGCGAAGGCTGCCGAAGCGCACGGGTTCGTCACCGACCTCCCCGAGGGCTACGACACGTTCGTCGGCGAACGCGGCGTCAAACTCTCCGGTGGTCAGCGCCAGCGTCTCGCCATCGCCCGCGCCCTCCTCAACGATCCCGCGATCATCGTCTTCGACGAGGCGACCAGCGACGTGGACACGGAGACGGAGGAACTGATCCAGGAGAGCCTCGACCGTCTCATCGAGGACCGCACCGCGTTCGTCATCGCACACCGCCTCTCGACGATCCGGGACGCCGACCGAATCGTCGTCCTCGAGGACGGCGAAATCGTCGAGTCGGGGAGCCACGCCGACCTACTGGCGGACGACGGCGACTACGCCGCCCTCTGGAACGCGCAAGCCGACGCCCAGCGGGTGGCCGACGACTGAGACCGTACCTGTGTACCGTGATTCGCCGAGCCGTCTTGGCGAACCACCGGTACTGACTTACAGTAAACCGTATGAGACGGCTCGGTGCCAGTGAGTCGCCGACACGGACGGCGACGCCGGTGAGCAGTTACATCGGGGACGACGAACAGTCTTATTTCGATCACCGACGGAGGAGACACCATGAGTCGAGCAGTCCCAGACGGCTGGCTGAAAACCGGACGCCGCGAGTACGAAAACCGGACCGTCGAGGTCGAGGTGAAGTTCCAGCCCACGCCGGAACAGGACGGGAATTTCGAGGTGTGGGTCGTCGACGAGGAACGCGAGGAGTCGACGCGTGTCGAGAACGTCCAGCCGACCGAGACGGACGTGCGGGAACTGGCGAAAGACGTGATGGAAGCGTTCACCGCGGCGTTCGAGGCGGCCGTCGACGGCGGGGCCGACGAGGACGACGCCGTCGCCGCGGCCGTCGAGGACGCCGCGGCCGAGAACGCCGCATAGGTCGCCGTCCCTTTTTCGGCTGACAGTGTCAGGTCCGCGCCAGTAACACACACGCCTGCCGGACACCACCCAGGGGCCAGAAAGGCCGACAGCGGCGAAAACGGCAGACACGGGGGCCGGCGAGTCGCCGCCACCCACACCGGGCAGACCGCGACAGCGCGGCCGAGGAGGGCGACACCGAGTGGCGCGGCGACGAGGCCGACCCGGCGTCGGGGGTGATTAACTGCCGGGCGGTCCAATCGCGACCATGGCCGACGATCAGCCCCGCCCGTTCCGATTCGACGCCGACATCGATCCCGGCGAGAAACGCCAGTTCCGGTACGAGGTGAGCGAAACCTACCTCGGCGATCCGGTGGAGATGCCGGTGACGATCATCAACGGCGACGCCGACGGCCCGCGGGTCTGCATGACGGCGGCACTCCACGGCGACGAACTCAACGGCGTCAAGGTGTTACAGGAAGTCGCGAACCGCTACCGACCGACCGACATCCACGGCACGCTCGTCTGCCTTCACGTCGTGAACGTCCCCGGCTATCAGGCCCAACAGCGCTACCTCCCCATCTACGATCAGGATCTCAACCGCTCGTTCCCGGGGAAGGAGCGGTCGAACACGGCCGAACGGATGGCGCACGCGGTGTACACCCAGTTCGTGAGCCAGTGTGATCTCGGCCTCGACTTCCACACCTCGACCCGGAACCGAACGACGATGTACCACGCTCGTGCCGACATCGGCAACCCCGAAACCGAACGCCTCGCGGAGGCGTTCGGGACGAACGTGATCCTCTCGGGCGAGGGCGATTCGGGCTCGCTCCGCGCCGTTGCCTCGCGCAACGGTATCCCGACCATCACCGTCGAGATGGGGAAGGCCCACCGGTTCCAACCCGGACTGATCGAGAAGGCACTCACCGGGGTCGAGAGCGTCCTCGCCGAGTACGGCGTCTACCCCGAGGGGACGGTGACCGAACCTACCTGGCGGAAAGTGATGGGACCGGGCGAGGAGAAACGCTGGCTCCGGGCCGACACCGGCGGATTAGTCGAGATGCAGTGGGGCCCGAATCCGCTCGTCCACGAGGACGAGGCGATCTGTACGATCACCGATCACTTCAGCCAGGACGAACACGTCGTCGAGGCACCCTTCACCGGCCTCATCGTCGGCGTCCTCGAAAACCCCGTCGCCCTGCCGGGGCATCCGATCTGTCACCTCGTTCGCATCAGCGACGAGACGCGCGAAGAGATCGAACGCGAAATCTCTCGCGGAGAGTTCGACGGATATCGGTCGTACGGACAGCGATGGATGGCGGACGAAGAAGACGCGGAGTAGGCTCGGAGAACGGGTTTGAACCACGGTCGCTTCGCTCCTCGATTGAAACTCTCATCTCCGAGAACGTCTGCAAGCCGGATTTGAACCATGGTCGCTTCGCTCCCTGGCTCAAATCGCGGCCGTCCGGCTCTTCGTCCTCGCTTTGCTCGGACAGAAGAGCCAAGGGCCGGATTTGAACCGGCGATGGGCGGCTCTGCAGGCCGCTGCGTTAGGCCGAACTCTGCCACCTTGGCGCGTTCGATAGTATCGGTGTCCGGCGCTTAAGCCTAGCGGTCGGCGGCGAGACGGCACGTCGAGGATACGAGCGGCGCGGATAGCCACCGCTCGCGAGTATGAATGAAGTATGAATGGTGAGGCGGCGAATCGGATCTCCCAGAGGCTCGCGCACTCCAGTACTGACCGATACGCAGGCAGGCTTAACGTCCGTGTTCGGGATGGGTACGGGTGTGTCCCTGCCGCTCTGGCCGCCTTCATGCCGACCGACGGAATCGAACCGTCGTCACACCAGGGTCGGTGGATACCGTATGTACGTGCGATCCAGTTAACGCCTGGACCCGAATAGTCGAATCGGGTCACAGTGCGAATCAAGATGAATGTGGCTTGGACTGTTAGTGCTCGCGGGCTGAACGTCTCGTTGCCTCGACGCGTACACCCCGAGTCTATCGAACTCGTCTTCTACGAG
>ENA-ORDC01001158-ORDC01001158.1-marine-metagenome-genome-assembly--contig:-NODE-1158-length-20877-cov-3.315337_pt1 | contig 20877 bp, 21 predicted proteins | sample MGYA00237783_ERZ508515 | MGnify/ENA primary metagenome ERZ508515 (study PRJEB26186, sample SAMN06268792) | marine metagenome | isolation source: Eden Landing Ponds, San Francisco, CA, USA | place... | reverse complement strand
CGCCGCCCGTTCCGATTCGGGCTCCGGCGCCTCCACCGTCTCCAGCACGCCGCGCACCGCCAGCAGTCCGTCCAGGCGCGGCGGCGCGGCATCGATCTCGTCGCCGATCTGCTTCGACAGCGCCACCAGCTGGTCCAGCATGTCGCGGTTGACCTGCAGGTGCAGCGGCCGCTCGCCGCGGTCGACGGTCAGGCTGACGCTGACGTTGCCGCGGGCGCAGACCTTGGGGACGGCGGTGCGCACCTGGTGTTCCAGCGCCTCGCAGCCCTGCGGCACCCGGGCCCGCACGTCGAGCCCCTTGCCGTTCACGCTCTTGGCTTCCCAGACCCAGGTCTGCTGCGCGTCGCCCCCCTCGCGGCGGGCGAAGCCGGTCATGCTGGCAACGGTCACGACGGTCGGCGCCCCGCTCGAAAGATGCAACGGCCGGACTCGGCAGCGCCCGCCGGCTGAGTGGCGCGCACTATATCGACGCGGCGGTGCCCGTCAAACCGCGCGATCCGTGGCTGAGCCGTCGCGTCCGCGACCCGCGTGCAGAGCGACCGGACGATCGCCGGTCGGTGCGCTCAGCGCTTGGACTTGCCGTCCTTGCCGTCAGGCCGATCGATCAGAAACAGCTTGGCGTAGAGAAATACGCCGACGCCCAGGAGCACTAGGATTCCGTACGCAATCCAAAGTGTCGTGTGTGGGTCCACGTTCATGACGACGCGCGCTCCGGGCTTTCGGCCTTCGCCGTTAGATATAGGCCGAGAGCGACGAACAGGAAACCGACAGCGCCCGCGCCGACTGTGGGCCAGATACCAGCCGGCTCCGCTGCCGGAGACAAGCCGATTTCGAGAATCGGCGCCAAAACACCGAGGGAGAACACGGCCACAGCCAAGTTCAGCATCAGGCTGGACAACGCCTTTAGTTGCGCCGACGGCCGGGAACCCACTGGCTGCCTCCGATCCCTGTTCCAAAGCAGCATACGTCGCGCGCAGAGAATCGCAATGTTTCGCCTATTCGCTGTCCCGAACCCGCCGCCATTCGGCGACGTTCCTGTTGTGCTCGCGCAGCGTCTCGGCGAAGGCGTGGCCGCCGGTGCCGTCGGCGACGAAGTAGAGGTAGTCGGTGTCGGCCGGGTTCAGGGCGGCGGCGATCGCCTCGCGGCCCGGGTTGTTGATCGGGCCCGGCGGCAGGCCGGCGGTCTGGTAGGTGTTGTAGGGGTGGTCGACCTTCCAGTCCGCGCGGGTCAGCGGCCGGTCCAGCTCACGCTCGCCGTCGGTCAGGGCGTAGCGCACCGTTGGGTCGGACTGCAGGCGCATGCCGCGCTCCAGCCGGTTCACGAACACGCTGGCGACGAGGGCGCGCTCCTCCGGCACCGCGGTCTCGCCCTCGATGATGGAGGCCAGCGTCACCGCTTCCGCGCGGCTGTCGTACGGCAGGCCGTCGGCGCGCTGCGGCCACAGCTCGTCCAGCGTGTCCTGCATCGCTTGCCGCATCCGGGCGATCAGCTCGGCGCGGCCGTCGCCGTAGCGGTAGTGGTAGGTCTCCGGCAGCAGCGTGCCGTCGTCCGGCACCGCCTCGATCTTGCCGGTGAGACCGTCGGCGGCACGGACGAGCTCGACCACCTTCCGGCTGGTCCGCCCCTCCGGCACGGTGAGCGTGCGCGCGACGGTGCGTCCCGAGACGATGATGCCGAGCGCGCCTTTCGGGCTGACCGCGGCGGGAAAGGCGAACTCGCCGGCCTTCAGCTGTGTCGCCTGACCGCCCACGCGGGCGCCGAAGCGGAAGATCAGCGGGTCGGCGATCACGCCGGCGTCGGCAAGTTCCCGGGCGATCTGCTGCAGGCCGGCGCCGCGCTCGATCCGCACGATCTTGCGCTGATCCAGCGGCCCGGCCGCCTCGAACTTGCTGATGGCCCAGGAATAGAAGGCGCCGACGCCGACCACGGCGAGCGCCAGCAGAAAGCTCGCGGCGACCAGCAGGCGCTTCACGGCGCCAGCCCTAACCGGAGAAGGCCGAGACGATCAGGCTGGCATTGGTGCCGCCGAACCCGAACGAGTTCGACAGCGCGTAGCGCACCTTGCGCTCCTGCGCCGTGTGCGCAACCAGGTTCATGCCGTGGCAACCGTCGGAGGGTTCGTCCAGGTTCAACGTCGGCGGTACCATGCCGTCGGTGACCGCCTTGATGCAGAAGATCGCCTCGACCGCGCCGGCCGCGCCCAGCAGATGGCCGATCGCCGATTTGGTCGAGGACATGCACGCAGTGTCGGCGTCGTCGCCCAGCAGCCGCTTGACCGAGCCCAGCTCGATCTCGTCGCCCTTCGGCGTCGAAGTGCCGTGCGCGTTGATGTAGTCGATTGCGCCCGGCTCGATGCCGGCCGAGCGCACGGCGGCCTTCATCGCGCGGTAGCCGCCGCTGCCGTCGTCCGGCGGCGCGGTGATGTGGTAGGCGTCGCCCGACAGGCCGTAGCCGACGACCTCGCCGTAGATGTGCGCGCCGCGCTTCTTGGCGTGCTCCAGTTCTTCCAGCACGACGATGCCGGCGCCTTCCCCCATGACGAAGCCGTCGCGGCCCTTGTCCCAGGGCCGCGAGGCCCGCTCCGGGGTGTCGTTGTAGCCGGTGGACAGCGCCCGCGCGGCGGCGAAGCCGGCGATGCCGACGCGGCACACCGCCGCCTCGGCGCCGCCCGCCACCATCACGTCGGCGTCGCCCAGGCCGATCAGGCGACTGGCGTCGCCGATCGCATGCGCGCCGGTCGAGCAGGCGGTGACGACAGAATGGTTGGGTCCGCGGAAGCCGTAGCGGATCGACACCTGGCCGGACACCAGGTTGATCAGCGCCGCCGGGATGAAGAAGGGCGAGAGCCGGCGCGGGCCGCGTTCGTGCACCGTGACGGCGCCGTCGCAGATCGTCTGCAGGCCGCCGATGCCGGAGCCGATCATGACGCCGGTGCGCTCCTGCGCCTCTTCGTCCTGCGGCGTCCAGCCGGAATCCTCGACCGCCTGCTGCGCCGCGGCCATGCCGTAGACGATGAAGGTATCGAGCTTGCGCTGATCCTTGGGCGCCACGAAGTCGTCGGCGTTGAACAGGCCGTCCGCGGTCGCGCCCGACGGCACCTGCCCGGCCACCTTGGACGGGAGGTCGGACACGTTGAAGCTATCGATCCCGCGCAGCCCCGAGCGGCCCTCGAGAAGGCGCTGCCAGACCGCGTCAACGCCGCAGCCAAGCGGCGTCACCAGACCGAGTCCTGTGACGACGACGCGTCTCATCTGTGCGTTACAGCTGTATCGCTACGACGGACGGCACCGAGCCGCACGGGCAGCGCCCGGCGCTCAGCCCGCGTGCTCTTGGATGAAATTGACCGCGTCCTTGACGGTCACGATCTTCTCGGCCGCCTCGTCGGGGATTTCGCAGCCGAACTCCTCCTCGAACGCCATCACCAGCTCGACGGTGTCGAGGCTGTCGGCGCCCAGATCGTCGATGAAACTCGCGCTGTCGGTGACCTTGTTCTCGTCGACACCGAGGTGTTCCACCACGATCTTCTTCACGCGCTCGCCGATATCGTTGTCGCTCATTGCCCTTAAAACCCTCAGGTAGCCGTACTAGACAAGCGAGAGCGGGGACCTCGCTTTCCGATTATTTGGATTGTCACCTTCGCGAAGCCGGTTGACAGCCCCGCATTGTTGCGCCGACCCGCACTAGGCGCTGCCTCTTATCACAGCTGATTGGCCGTGACCAGCGCTCCCGGCCGACGAATCGCCCCACCCGCGACGTGCCGTCATAGCATGGCCATTCCACCATTGGCGTGCAAGGTGTGGCCGGTCACGTAGGACGCTTCGTTCGACGCCAGGAAGGCCACGCACGCCGCCACCTCGTCCGGGCGGCCCAGACGCTCCGCCGGGATCTTGGCCAGCATCTGCTCGCGCTGCTTGTCGTTCAGCACGTCGGTCATCGCGGTCTCGATCATCCCCGGCGCCACGCAGTTCACCGTGATGTTGCGCGTGGCGACCTCGGCGGCGAGCCCCTTGGCAAGACCGATCAGCCCGGCCTTCGAGCTGATGTAGTTGGCCTGGCCCGGGTTGCCGACGGCGGCGACCACGCTGGAGACGTTCACGATGCGGCCCCACTTGCGCTTCATCATGCCGCGCATCGCCGCGCGCGACAGACGGAACGCGGCCGTCAGGTTGACGTCGATGACCTGCTGCCAGTCCTCGTCCTTCATCCGCATCGCCAGGCCGTCGCGCGTCAGGCCGGCGTTGTTGACCAGGATATCCAGGCTGCCCATCGCCTGCTCCGCCTGGCCGGGCAGCGCGTCGATGGCCGCGGCGTCGGACAGATTGCACGGCAGCACGTGCACGCGCTCGCCCAGCTCGCCGGCCAGCTGGTCCAGCGCCTCGCGCCGGGTGCCGCTCAGGGCCACGGTCGCGCCCTGCCCGTGCAGGGCCCGCGCGATGGCGCCGCCGATGCCGCCGGACGCGCCGGTGACCAGGGCGCACTTGCCGCTGAGATCGAACAACATGACTGGCGCTTCACTCCCCTCGATCGCTGGTCTGGGTGCGGCACGGCGCGACGCGCCCGGGCGGCGGCCCTGCCGCGGTTCGGCGATGTCGACCGCTCGGGTCCGCTACATCTCGTTCAGGAAGGCCTCGACGTCCTTCGGCATGCCCACGGAGGTGGTCGAGATCGAGCGGTCGATGCGCTTGACCAGGCCGCTGAGCGTCTTGCCGTGGCCGATCTCGACCATGCGGTCGATCCCCTTGTCGCTCATGTACTCGACGCTCTCGCGCCAGCGCACCATCCGCACCACCTGCTGTACTAGCCGGTTGCGCACCTCGTCGGGCGACTCCAGCGCGTAGCCGGTGACGTTGGCGACGACCGGCAGCTTGGGCGGCTGCAGATCGATCTCTTCCAGCGCCTTCTCCATCGCCTCGGCGGCCGGCTCCATCAGGGAGCAGTGGAACGGCGCCGACACGTTCAGCATCACCGCCCGCTTGGCGCCCTTCTGCTTGGCGATCTCGACGGCCCGCTCGACGGCCGCCTTGTGGCCGGACAGCACCGTCTGGCCGCCGCCGTTGTCGTTGGCGCAGGCGCAGACCTGATCGGGCTTGCCCTCGACGGCCTCGGCGGCGACCTGCTGCGCCTGCTCCAGCTCCAGGCCCATCACCGCCGCCATCGCGCCCTGGCCGACCGGCACCGCCTCCTGCATCGCCTTGCCGCGGATCTTCAGCAGCTTGGCCGCTTCGCCGGCGGTGAAGCAGTCCATCGCCGCCAGCGCCGAATACTCGCCGAGCGAGTGGCCCGCGACGAACTGGCCGGTGCTGGACAGCGCAAAGCCGCCCTGCTCCTCAATCGCGCGCACGGCCGCGAGGCTCACCGCCATCAGCGCCGGCTGCGCGTTCTCGGTCAGCACCAGCTCGTCCTCGGGCCCCTCGAACATCAGCCGGGAGAGGTCCTGACCCAGCGCGTCATCGACCTCCTGAAAGATATAGCGCGCGGCCGGGAAGGACTGTGCCAGTTCCTTGCCCATGCCGACCGCCTGCGAGCCTTGTCCGGGGAAGATGTACGCCCGCGCCATGGTAATGTCCTCGCTCGATCGCGGCTCGGGAAAAGCGGGGCGCAAGTGATAGCGACTGACCCGACGCTGTCAAGCAATGCCCCACCTCAGTCGCCCGAGTGTACGACCTGTCGGTGCCGCCGGAAACCGCTGAATCCCGCTGGCGTCCTCGCGGTTCGCGACCGCGCGATCGTCCCTTGCGTCGGCTTCGCCCCTGTGTATAGTGCGGCCCTCTCGCACAACTCCTCGCCGATCCCGCGCGAGCTTGCGGAGGTCCGGGACGTGCGCCTTTTGGTGGCGCCCGGCACCGCGGGAAGGAAGGGATCGGCTAGGGCCGCCCGGCTGCCCGGCCTGCTGGCACCTCGCCATGCCGCGGAGCTACGGCCCATTCAACAGCCACGGGGAGTGGACAAAGGAATGGCTTATTACGAGAGCGTGTTCATCGCACGCCAGGACATCTCGTCCTCCAACGTCGAGGAACTGGCCAGCCAGTTCCAGCAGGTGATCGAGGGCAACGGCGGCAAGGTCGCCAAGACCGAGCACTGGGGCCTCAAGAACCTCGCCTACCGGGTCAAGAAGAACCGCAAGGGCCACTACGTCCTGTTCAATCTCGATGCGCCGTCGGAAGCGGTGCACGAGATGGAGCGCACGATGCGCTACAACGAGGACGTGCTGCGCTACCTGACGGTCCGCGTGGACGAGCTGGACGAGAACCCCTCCGTCCAGATGGAGCGCAAGGACAAGAAGGACGAGCGCGGCGATCGGGGCGACCGCCGCGGCGGCCGCGGCGGCCGGCGCCGCGAGTAGCGCCCGCGCTTGACCCAATTCGCGTCCGCCGGCGGGCGGGCGCCACCTGACGACGAGAGATCGAGGAGGACACCGTCATGACCGTTCGTGTCGTGAGCCGCGGCGGCGCCCAGCGCCGTCCCTTCTTCCGGCGCCGCAAGAGCTGCCCCTTCTCGGGCCCGAACGCGCCGAAGATCGACTACAAGGACACTAAGCTGCTGGCCCGCTTCACCTCGGAGCGCGGCAAGATCGTGCCGAGCCGGATCACCGCCGTGTCGGCCAAGAAGCAGCGTGAGCTCGCCCGGGCGATCAAGCGGTCCCGCTACCTCGCCCTGCTGCCCTACGTCATCAAGTAGCAGGCGCCCGCCGCCCAAGGCCGAAGCCAAGGAGAACACACGATGCAGGTCATCCTGTTGGAGCGGATCGAGAAGCTCGGGCAGATGGGCGACGAGGTCAGCGTCAAGCCCGGCTTCGCCCGCAACTACCTGCTGCCGCAGAAGAAGGCGCTGCGCGCCACCAAGGACAACCGGTCCTACTTCGAGGCGCAGCGGGCCGAACTGGAGGCGCGCAACCTGGAGCGCAAGCGCGAGGCCGAGCGCGCCGCCGAGAAGATCCAGGGCATGACGGTCAGCATGCTCCGGCAGGCCGGCGAGACCGGCCAACTGTACGGCTCCGTCACTGCCCGCGACATCGCCGACGCGCTGGCCGACCAGGGCGCGCACGTCGAGCGCGGCCAGGTCAACCTGGGCCGGCAGATCAAGACCGTCGGGCTGCACCCGGTGACGATCCGGCTGCACCCGGAGGTCAGCCTGGAGATCACGGTCAACGTGGCGCGCTCTCAGGGCGAGGCCGACAGCCAGCTTGAGGCCGGCCGTACCGTCTCCGTCGAGGAGCAGGAGGAGATCGCGGACCAGGCCGTCGAGGAGGTCATTTCCGAGGTCGAGGAGCTCGAAGCCGACGAGGCCGAGGAGAGCGACGAGACCGGGGAGGACGAGACCGCCGAGCGGGCCTAAGCTGCGGCGACTTTCCGGATCGGCCGGTCGCGACCGCCCGACCCCGATCCACTCCTTCCGCGTAGGGGAGGGTCGGGTCGAGCGGGCCGGCCGGGTCCCCTCGCCGCGGCGAAGGCGGCAAGCGATGGGCGAGCCGGTGGCCGGAGAGCGTCACAGCGTTGCGCCCGCTCGACCTGTTCACGGCGTTTGACCACGCCGCCGCTCTGCCCGATCCTTGCCTTGAACAAACGTTGGTGACGGGAGGACCGGAGCCGTGGCGTACAAGGTCGAGTTCGACTTCCAGCAGGGCATGCGCAGCCTCGGCCGGCTCAGCCGGCGCGCCTACGACAAGGTCAAGGACATGACCGAGGAGCAGGCGAACGAGGCCGGGCGCGACGACGCCGAGCACGACGACGCCGGGCACGACCGGGCCGGGCGCGACGGGGCCGACGCAGCCGAGAAGAAGCGCCGGGACACCTCCGAGGGCTAGGGTACGATTCACGACAAGGGTGGGATCACCTTTGTCGTGAATCGCACCCTTTCTTCAACGAGGTCGGGCGAAATTCACGCCGAAGGTCGATTCGACTTTCGGCGATTTCGCCCTAGAGCCAGCTCAGCCGCCGGAACAGCCCGACGAGCACGCCCGCCACGATCAGCAGGCCGCCGGCAACAGCGGCGAAGGCCCACGAGGTCTCGGCCCCGGGAATGCCGGCCACGTTGATGCCCAGCAGCCCGGTGAGGAAGCCGAGCGGCAGAAACACCGCCGCCACGATCGACAGCACGTACATCCGCTGGTTCAGCTGCTCCGCCAGCCGGGCGGCCAGTTCGTCCTGGATCACACCGGCGCGCTCGCGGATTTCGTCCAGCGCCTCGACGTAGCGCGTAACCCGGTCCTGCAGCTCGCGCACCCGCTCTCGCGCCGGCGCGTCGAGCCAGGCCGGCGGCTCCACCAGCAGCCGCGCCACCGCCTCGCGCTGCGGCGCCACGTAGCGGCGCAGACTGATCGCCTTGTGGCGCTCCCGGTTCAAGCGGGCCCGCAGATCGGCGCGCCCCTGCTCCGTCACCGCCTCTTCCAGGCGGTCGAGTTCCTCCTCCATCCCCAGCACGACGTCGCCCATGCGCTCGATCAGGCCGTGCAGAAGCGTCGGCACGAAGTCGCCCAGACTGCGAGGCCCGTGGCCGTTCTCGAGCGTCTGCGCCAGGTCCTGCACCGCCATCAGCCGCCGCTTGCGCACCGAGATCACCCGGTTGCCGCTGATCCAGAGCCGCAGCGACACCATGTCGTCGGGGTCGGCGCCGGGGTTCAGGTTGACCCCGCGCAGGATCAGCAGCAGCCCATTGGCGAACGCCTGCGCGCGCGGGCGCGTCTCCTCCGCCAGCAGCGCGTCCAGCGCCAGCGCCGGCAGCCCGGCGTGCTCCGCCAGCCAGCGGCGCGTCTCCTGCCCGTCGCGGTGCAAATGCACCCAGAGGACCGAATCGTCGTCCCGCAAGCCGTCGAGGCCGGTCCAGTCGAGCGGCGTGCCGCCGCCCTGCCCATCCAGTCGAAAGCCGTAGAGCAGGCCGTCCTGCTCGCTCATGTCGTGTCCTCGCCGCCAGTGGTTGTCGACCCGCGCATGGCGTCTCCTGTCTGCGACACCGCGGTGTCCCGAACTATGTCCACGTTATGGACAGCGCGAAAAAAGCTCGGCTACGGTTAACCCAACGGAACTAGAACGGCGAATGATAACCTGAGCCGGACGGGCCCGACCGGGTCGTCGGTCCGGCCGAAGCGACAGGAGATCGGGACCGGGCATGCTGGCCGCTTTCCTTTTCCGCCGGATCGTGAAGCAGGGCACCCTCACCGTCATCGACGCCGCGGGAACCTCCGAGACCTTCGGCAGCGGCGCCCCTAGCGCCGCCGTCCGGATCCACGACCAGGCCACCGAAGCGAAGATCGTCGCGCACCCCAAGCTGTACCTGGGCGAAGCCTACATGGACGGCCGCCTGACTATCGAGTCCGGCACGCTGTACGACTTTCTCGACATCTGCGGGCGCAACGTGGCGCGGCTCGAGGAGCATCCGCTGTGGGGCGTATTCGAGCGCGCCAGCGCGCTGCTGCGGCCGTTGCTGTACTACAATCCGGTCGGGCGGGCGCGGAAAAACGTGGCCCACCACTACGACCTGTCGGCCGAGTTGTACGACCACTTCCTGGACGCCGACCGGCAGTACTCCTGCGCCTACTTCGAGACTCCGAACGACGATCTGGAGACCGCGCAGTACAACAAGAAGCGCCACATCGCCGCCAAGCTGCTGCTCGACCGGCCCGGGCTGGAAGTGCTGGACATCGGCTCCGGCTGGGGCGGCCTGGCGCTCTACCTGGCGCAGCAGACGGGCGCGAACGTCACCGGCGTGACGCTGTCGCAGGAACAGATCAAGCTCAGCCGCCAGCGCGCCAAGGACGCCGGCCTGGACGAGCAGGTACAGTTCCGCCTGGAGGACTACCGCAATTTGACCGGCCGCTACGACCGCATCGTGTCGGTCGGCATGTTCGAGCACGTCGGCACGCAGCACTACCACGCGTTCTTCAGCAAGGTGCGCGACCTGCTGACCGACGACGGGGTGGCGCTGCTGCACTCGATCGGCCGCATGAGCCCGCCCGGGTCCACCAACGCCTGGCTGCGGAAGTACATCTTCCCCGGCGGCTACACCCCAGCGATCTCCGAGACCACCGCGGTCATCGAGCGCGAGCAGCTGTGGCTGACCGACATCGAAATCCTGCGGCTGCACTACGCCGAGACGCTGCGCTGCTGGCGCGAGCGCTTCGAGCGCAACCGCGACAAGATCCGCGCGCTGTACGACGAACGCTTCTGCCGGATGTGGGAGTTCTACCTGATCGGCTGCGAACTGTCGTTCCGCGAGATGGGCCAGATGGTGTTCCAGATGCAGATCGCCCGCCGCCAGGACGCAGTGCCGCTGACCCGCGATTACATCACCGACTGGGAGCGCAGCCAGTTCGCCGAACCGCAGCGCAGCTCGGCGGCGGAGTAGCCGGGGGCGCGTCCGAGGGCGGCGCGGCGGCGGCCCTTCTGCGAATCTGTCCGGGGATTGGGAGCCGCGCCGAGGCCTGCGGCACCCTCCTCACCCTGTCCGTCTCCTCCCACTGGAGGAGAGGGGACGCTCACCGGCGCCGTAGGGTCCCCTCTCCGCCACGCGGGCGGAGAGGGACAGGGTGAGGTGGTGGCCGCGGCCGCTGCGACTGATGTCTCGGACAGACACTCGGGCGATCCGAGCGCCTCGTCAGTGGCCGGCGGCCTCAGTGTCATGGTGAGGACCGGTCCTGAGCCCGGCGAAGGGCGACGTCTCGAACCACGCCCGCAGCGCTCGAAGCGTTGCGCCCCTCACATATTCGGATAGTTCGGTCCGCCGCCGCCTTCGGGCGTTGTCCACACGATGTTCTGCGTCGGATCCTTGATGTCGCAAGTCTTGCAGTGGACGCAGTTGGTGAAGTTGATCTGCAGGCGCGGATTGGAGCCGTCGTTGTCGGTGACGATCTCGTAGACATTGGCCGGGCAGTAGCGCTGCTCCGGCGCGTCGTACCATTCCAGATTTTGCTCCACCGGCACGCTGTCGTCCTTCAGCTTCAGGTGGCACGGCTGGTCCTCGTCGTGCCAGACGTTCGACAGGTAGACGCTGGACAGCTTGTCAAACGACACCACCCCGTCGGGCTTGGGGTAGCGGATCTCCGGCATCTGCTCCTTCGGCTTCAGCGTCTCGTGGTCGCCGTGCTTGTGATGCAGCGTCCACGGCAGCCGGCCGCCGAACACCTTGAGGTCGAGGCCGGCGTAGAGCGTGCCCAGCTTCATGCCGAAGCGCGCCGCCGCGGGACGGAAGTTGCGCGCCTTGTGCAGCTCGTCGTGCACCCAGGATGCGCGGAACTTGGCGTCGTAGGAGTCCAGCGTTGCCTGGCCTTCGTCGCCCTGCTCCAGCGCCTCGGCGATGCTCTCGGCCGCCAGCATGCCGGTCTTCATCGCGTTGTGGGTGCCCTTGATCTTCGGCACGTTCAGCGTGCCCGCCGCGCAGCCGGTGATCAGCGCGCCCGGCAGCTGCATCTTCGGCAGCGCCTGCAGCCCGCCCTCGTTGAGCGCGCGGGCGCCGTAGGAGACGCGCTTACCGCCCTCCAGCATCGGCCGGATCTTGGGGTGCGTCTTGAAGCGCTGGAACTCGTCGAACGGCGACAGGTGCGGGTTGCGGTAGTCCAGCCCGATCACGTAGCCGACGTACACCTGATTGTTCTCCAGGTGGTAGATGAAAGAGCCGCCCCAGGTCTTGTCGTCCATCGGCCAACCTGCGGTGTGCATCACCAGCCCTTCGTCGTGCTGCCCGTCCGGCACCTCCCACAGCTCCTTCAGCCCGATGCCGTAGGTCATCGGGTCGGACTCGTCGCGCAGGCCGAATTTCGCGACTAGCTGCTCGGTCAGCGAGCCGCGGCAGCCCTCGCAGAAGATGGTGTACTTGGCGCGCAGCTCGATCGATGGCGTGTAGCTCGCCTTGTGCGAGCCGTCGGCGGCGATGCCGAGCTCGTTGGTGGCGACGCCGACCACGCGGTCCTGTTCGTCGAACAGCACCTCGGCGGCGGCGAATCCGGGATAGATCTCGACGCCGGCGGCCTCCGCCTGCTCGCCCAGCCAGCGGCAGACGTTGCCCAGCGAGACGATGTAGTTGCCGTGGTTCTGCATCTGCTTCGGCAGCAGCCCCACCGGCATCGACATCCCGCCGGTCTCGGTCAGGAACAGGAAGCGCTCGTTGCCGACCTCGACGTTCAGCGGCGCGCCCTGGTCCTTCCAGTCCGGAATCAGCTCGTCCAGCGCGCGGCTCTCGATCACCGCGCCGGACAGGATGTGCGCGCCCACCTCGGAGCCCTTCTCGAGCACGCAGACGCTGATCTCCCGGCCCTGCTCCTCGGCCAGCTGACGCAGCTTGATCGCCGCCGACAGCCCGGACGGCCCGGCCCCGACGATCACCACGTCGTATTCCATCGCCTCGCGTTCGCTCATCTCCTCGGCTCCGTCTGGTTGTTCGTTCGGCGGCTCCGGCGGCGCGCCGGCCGGCTGTCGCCGCGCGGCTGTCCCGGTTCGGCTGCGGGCGAGCTTAACCGCTTCCCGGGGCGCCTTTAACCCTCTGCCGCACGCGGCATTTCGGCGCCGACGCTTGCGCAGCGCCGCCGGTCCCGCACCACGGATCGCGACACCGCCCTGCCCTCACACCGACATTGCCCGCCGCCGCCCCCGCGGCAAGCGACCCGGGCCCGTGCGGGCCACGCCGCGTTTCAGCGTATGAAAGTCGCGGAAACGACAGCCGCTTTGCCGCCGCACTTCGAAGATTGTCGTCAAAACGGGCCGCCGAGCCCGTCGAATCGCCTACGCGCGTTCGGGTTTGGGGAACTGGAGAGCCATGAGCGACACCGCCAGCAACAGCGGCGCCACCGACGAACTGCATCTTCACGCCGAGTCGGCCGGCGAAACCGCGCCCGCCGACGGCGGCAGTCGGGAAGGCCGGGGCCGGCGCGGCCGCGGCGGCGACGGCGGCGGCGGCCGCGAGGCCCGGCGCGCCAAGCGCGGCGGCGGCGGCGGCATCCAGCAGCTGCGCTACATCACCCGCAAGGTGCCGGTCTACGAGGTGCTGTCCGAGGAGGGCCTGGCCCTGATCGAGGACAACGCCGAGACCATCCTGGAAGAGATCGGCATCGAGTTCCGCGACGATCCCGAGGCGCTGCAGATCTGGCGCGACGCCGGCGCCGATGTCGACGGCGAGCGCGTGCGCATCCCGCGCGGCATGGCGCGGCGGCTGATCCAGGAGAACGCGCCCCGGCAGTTCACCCAGCACGCCCGCAACCCCGAGCGCTCGGTCGAGGTCGGCGGCAACAACACCGTGTTCGCCCCGGTCTACGGGCCCCCGTTCATCCGCACGCTCGACGAGGGCCGGCGCTACGCGACGCTGGACGACTTCCAGCGCATCGTGAAGGTCACCTACATGACGCCCAGCCTGCACCACTCGGGCGGCACGGTGTGCGAGCCGGTCGACGTGCCGGTGAACAAGCGCCACCTGGACATGCTGTACGCGCACATGCGCTACAGCGACAAGCCGTTCATGGGCTCGGTGACCGCGCCGGAGCGCGCCGAGGACACAGTGGCGATGGCGAAGCTGCTGTTCGGCGAGCAGTTCGTCGAGCAGAACGTGGTGACGATCAGCCTGATCAACGCCAATTCGCCGATGACCTTCGACGCCACCATGCTGGGCGCGCTCAAGGTGTACGCGCGCGCCGGTCAGGCGTGCATCGTCACGCCGTTCATCCTGGCCGGCGCGATGGCGCCGGTGACGATCGCCGGCACGCTGGCGCAAACACTGGCCGAATCGATGGCCGGCATGGCGTTCGCCCAGCTGGTGCGTCCGGGTGCCCCGGTGGTGTTCGGCTCGTTCGCCAGCTCGATCTCGATGCAGTCCGGCGCGCCCACCTTCGGCACCCCGGAGCCCGCGCTGGTGCTGTACGGCGCCGCCGCGCTGGCGCGCCGGCTGGGCGTGCCGTTCCGCTCCGGCGGCTCGCTGTGCGGCTCCAAGGTCTGCGACGCGCAGGCCGCCTACGAGAGCGCCAACACGCTGCTGCCGACGGTGCTGGCGGGCGTGAACTTCACGCTGCACTCGGCCGGCTGGCTGGAGGGCGGCCTGTCGTCCTCGCTGGAGAAACTGGTGATGGACGCCGACCAGCTCGAGATGATGCACGCCATGATGGCCGGCGTGGACCTGTCGGAGAACGGCCAGGCGATGGACGCGATCCGCGAGGTCGGCCCGGGCAGCCACTACCTCGGCGCCGCGCACACCCAGGCGAACTTCGAGACCGCCTTCTTCCGCTCCAAGATCGCCGACAACAACTCTTTCGAGCAGTGGGAGTCCGAGGGCGCCCTCGACGCTGCCCAGCGCGCCAACGCGCTGTGGAAGAAGCGGCTGGAGGCCTACGAGGCGCCCGCCATCGACCCGGCTGTGGACGAGGCCCTGCAGGACTACGTCGCCCGCACCAAGGCCTCGATGGCCGATTCCTTCTCCGCCTAGCCTCTTTTCCGATCGACCTCCCCGACTGCAACGGCCGGCACCCACGCGGGTGCCGGCCGATTTTTCGCCCATCCCAGGGGAAAGCTCGTCCAAACACCGGGCCGGCCTGGATGCGCGTGGTTCGACACGGCGCATCGGGCCCGGACGGCATGACGATCGGCGCACCGCAACACCACCCGGGCGGCGCCTGGGTGGTGTCGGGTGAAGCGTGCAGAGGGTCAGGCCGCGGCGGCGGTGCGGGCCTGCAGCTTTTCGACCAGCTTGTCGGCCAGCGGCTTCGCCGAGGCCGGGTTCTGGCCGGTCAGCAGGTTGCCGTCCTCGACCACGATGGCCTCGAACTTGTCGGCCGTCTCGACCTTGCCGCCGAGCTCGCGCAGCTTGCTCTCCAGCAGGAACGGCACCACGCCGTCGAGCTCGACGTGCGCCCCTTCGGCGTCGGAGAAGCAGTTGACGCGGCGGCCCTCGACCAGCGGCTTGCCGTCGGACAGCCGGGTGCCAACGAAGCCGGCCGGGCCGTGGCACACGGCGGCCACCGGCTTGCCCTGCTCGAACGCCCTAGCCAGCAGCGCGCCCAGGCGCTCGTCGTGCGGGAAGTCCCACATCGTGCCGTGGCCGCCCGGCAGGTAGACGCCGACGCAGTCCTCGGCGCGCACCGCATCCAGCCGCTTGGTCAGCCGGATCTTGTCCATCGCGTGCTGGTCGTCGAGGAAGCGCTCGACGCTCTCCGGGTTCTCGCCGCGCGCCTTCAGGTTGTCGATCGGCGCCTCGCCGCCGGCGGTGGAGGCGATGTCCACCCGGTAGCCGGCGTCGGTGAGGATCCAGTAGGGCGTCGCCAGTTCCTCGAAGTGGACGCCGGTGTTGCGGCCGGTGTCGCCCAGCTTGCCGGTGGACGTGACGACGAACAGCAGCTTGTCCGCCATGGCTCGCGACCTCCTTTTGCGCTGTCTCGGGTGTCTCTCTGCCCGTGCAGCTAAGTGGCTATGGAGGAGGGTCAAGGCTGCCGAACCCCTCTCCCTTGAGGGGAGAGGGAGGGGCCCGCGGCCGTCAGGCCGTGGGAGGGTGAGGGTGACGCGGCGCCGAGGCGCCGCTCACCCCGCCCGTTCGGCCAAGACCTGCCGCAGCGCCGTCACCACACCGTCCAGATTGCCGATAACCTCGTGGTTCCAGATCCGCACCACGGTGTAACCTTCGGCTTCCAGGAACGCGGTGCGTCGGGCGTCCCGCGCGAGGTCGACCGCGTGCTGGCCGCCGTCGAGTTCGACGACGAGAGCCCGCTCCAGGCAAGCGAAGTCGACGACATACGGCCCGATCCGCTGCTGCCGACGGAACATTAAGCCGTCAACGGCACGGTTGCGCAGGCGGCTCCAGACCAGCCGCTCGGCGAAGGTCGCGTCGCGGCGCAATTGACGGGCACGCGCGGTGCGGGACATGCGCGCTATCGTAGCGCGCCATGCCTGCAGCGCGAAGCGTCGGCGCCTGCGGCGTTGCGCCCTCACCCTCCCACGCGCTGTCGCGCGCGGGCCCCTCCCTCTCCCCAGATGGGAGAGGGGTGTTCGCCGGCGTTCGGACCCCGCTTCCTTGGGGAGCGGGAGGGGCCCGCCCTACGCGAATCTCAGTTCTTCGACTTGTCGACCAGCGCGCCCTCGCCGAGCCAGGGCATCATGCCGCGCAGCTTCTCGCCGACGCGCTCGATGTCGTGCTCGGCCCAGCGGCGGCGCTCGGCCTTGAAGTTGGGCTGGCCGGCCTTGCACTCGAGCACCCAGTTGCGGGCGAACTCGCCGGACTGGATCTCCTCCAGGATCTGCTTCATCTCCGCCTTGGTGCGGTCGTCGACGACGCGCTTGCCGGAGCAGTAGTCGCCGTACTCGGCGGTGTTGGAGATCGAGTAGCGCACGTTGCGCAGGCCGCCCTCGTACATCAGGTCGACGATCAGCTTCACCTCGTGCAGGCACTCGAAGTAGGCCATCTCCGGCTGGTAGCCGGCCTCGACCAGCGTCTCGTAGCCGGCCGCCACCAGCTTCGACAGGCCGCCGCAGAGCACCGCCTGCTCGCCGAACAGGTCGGTCTCGCACTCCTCGCGGAAGCTGGTCTCGATCACGCCGGCGCGACCGCCGCCGATGGCGCAGGCGTACGACAGGCCGACGTCGTGGGCGTTGCCGGAGACGTCCTGCTCGATCGCCAGCAGGCAGGGCACGCCGGCGCCGCGCACGTACTCGCTGCGCACCAGGTGGCCGGGGCCCTTCGGCGCGATCATGAAGACGTCGATGTCGTCGCGCGGCTCGATCAGCTTGAAGTGCACGTTGAAGCCGTGCGCGAACGCCAGCGCCGCGTTCGGCTTCATGTTCGGCGCCAGCTGCTCGGTGTAGAGATCGGCCTGCAGCTCGTCCGGGGTCAGGACCATGATCACATCGGCCCAGGCCGCGCCCTCCTCGGGCGTGGTCACCTCCAGGCCGGCGTTCTTGACCTTCTCGGCGGTCTTCGAGCCTGGCCGCAGCGCCACCCGGACGTTGGAGCAGCCGCTCTCTTTCAGGTTGTTGGCGTGGGCGTGGCCCTGGCTGCCGTAGCCGACGACCAGGATGTTCTTGCCCTTGATCAGGTTCACGTCGGCGTCGCGGTCGTAGTAGACGCGCATGGCGGACTCCCCTCTTCCTGCTTGCTAGCGTTCTGTCTCGGTGGGCCGCGCCCCTTCTATGCGACGGGGCGGCGGCGTTAAAGTCCCTCCGCCCCGCGCTGGATCGCCACCACGCCGGTGCGCGAGACGTCGATCAGGCCGAGCGGGCTCATCAGCTCGACGAAGGCGTCGAGCTTGTCGGTCTTGCCGGTCATCTCGAAGACGAAGTGCTCGTGGCTGGCGTCGACCACGCGCGCCTTGAAGATGTCGGCGATGCGCAGCGCCTCGACCCGCTTCTCGCCGGCGCCCTTCACCTTCACCAACGCCAGCTCGCGCTCGACGTAGGGGCCGGACAGCGTCAGGTCGGACACCTTGTGCACCGGCACCAGCCGGCCCAGCTGCGCCTTGATCTGCTCCAGGATCATCGGCGTGCCGGAGGTCACCACGGTGATCCGCGACAGCGCGTTCTCCGGGTCGACCTCGGTCACCGTCAGGCTCTCGATGTTGTAGCCGCGGCCCGAAAACAGGCCGATCACCCGCGCCAGCACGCCCGGCTCGTTGTCGACCAGCACGGCGATCGTGCGCTTTTCAGTGTGGGTGGAGGCGCGGAGCTCTTCCGGGGACTGGGTCATCGGACGTGCGTCTTGGTGTTGGTTGGGCGGACGGAGGCGAGCCCCCGGACCGGACGCGGCGCGCATAGCACGCGCCGCAACGGGATGGGAAGCGGCGACGGCCGCCCCCGCACCCCGACCCTCTCCCCGGCGCGGGGAGAGGGCGCCTTAGACGAGAACCATGCCCTCTTCGGAGACCGGCTTTTCGGCGTGGTCGTCGGGGCCGAGCAGCATCTCGTTGTGGGCCGCGCCGGAGGGGATCATCGGGAAGCAGTTCTCCACCTGGTCGACGCAGCAGTCGAAGATCACCGGGCGGTTGGTCGCCAGCATCTCGGCGATCTTGTCGTCCAGCTCGGCCGCCTTGGTGGCGCGCAGGCCGACCGCGCCGTACGCCTCGGCCAGCTTGACGAAATCGGGCAGGCTGTCGGTGTAGCTCTCGGCGTAGCGCTCGCCGTGCAGCAGCTGCTGCCACTGCCGCACCATGCCCATCCACTGGTTGTTCACGATGAAGATCTTCACCGGCAGGTTATACTGAATGAGCGTCGACATCTCCTGCATGTTCATCAGGATCGACGCCTCGCCGGCGATGTCGATGACCAGCGCGTCGGGGTGGGCGACCTGCACCCCCATCGCCGCCGGCAAGCCGTAGCCCATGGTGCCGAGGCCGCCGGAGGTCATCCAGCGGTTCGGCTTCTGGAAGCCGTAGTACTGCGCCGCCCACATCTGGTGCTGGCCGACCTCGGTGGTGATGTAGGCCTCGTGGTCGCGCGTCAGCTCGTACAGCCGGTTGATGGCGAACTGCGGCTTCATCACGTCGCCGGTCTGCTCGAAGTGCAGGCACTTCTTGCGGCGCCAGGCGTCGATCTGCGTCCACCAGGTCTGCAGCGCCTTCTCGTCGAGCGCGTGCCGGCGCTCCTGCCACAGCGAGATCATGTCCTCCAGCACGTGCGCCACGTCGCCGACGATCGGCACGTCGACCACCACGTTCTTGTTGATCGAGGAGGGGTCGATGTCGATCTGGATCTTGGTCGAGTGCGGCGAGAAGGCGGACAGCTTGCCGGTCACCCGGTCGTCGAAGCGCGCGCCCACGGCCAGCATGACGTCGCAGCCGTGCATCGTCAGGTTGGCTTCGTAGGTCCCGTGCATGCCCAGCATGCCGAGGAACTGCGGGTCGTCCGCCGGATAGGCGCCCAGGCCCATCAGCGTGTTGGTGATCGGCGCGCCGGTCATGCGCGCGAACTGGGTCAGCAGCTCGCTGGCGCGGGTGCCGGAGTTGATCACGCCGCCGCCGGAATAGATCACCGGGCGCTTGGCGTTGGCGAAGGCCTCGACGGCCTCCTCGATGCGGCTGCGCTCGCCCTTGACCTGCGGGTTGTAACTGCGGTGGCGCACATCCTCCTTCGCCAGGTAGGCGCCCAGGGCCTGCTGCACGTCCTTCGGCAGGTCGATCACCACCGGACCGGGCCGGCCGGAGCGCGCGACGTGGAAGGCCTCGTGGATGATCCGCGGCAGGTCCTCCACCGACTTCACCAGGTAGTTGTGCTTGGTGCAGGGCCGGGTGATGCCGGTGGTGTCGGCCTCCTGAAAGGCGTCGTTGCCGATCAGGTGGGTGGGCACCTGCCCGGTGAAGCAGACGATCGGGATCGAATCCATCAGCGCGTCGGTCAGGCCGGTCACGGCGTTGGTCGCGCCCGGGCCGCTGGTCACCAGCACCACGCCGACCTCGCCGGTGGAGCGGGCGTAGCCCTCGGCGGCGTGCACCGCCGCCTGCTCGTGCCGGACCAGGATGTGGCGCACCGAGTTCTGCTTGAACAGCGCGTCGTAGAGCGGCAGGACGGCGCCGCCGGGATACCCGAAAATCGTGCCGACATCCTGATCCTGCAGGGCCTTGATGACGATTTCCGCACCGGACAGCTGTTCGGCCGTTTGCTCGCTCGACATGACGTTGCGTCCTTCTCCGTCTCGATCTCTTGCGTCGCTCGCCGGCGACGTGGCGACGAGGCGTCCTCGCCCGCCCTGCACGCGCTCGTGTGTTCGGACCCCGGCACCCGTGCGCGCCGCGGCCCCGCTCCCGGAAACGCCAGGAATTCCGCCAGTTTTGGCGGCGTGACGGCGAAGCTAGGGCGTCAAGCTTGCGCAGTCAACATGAATTCGCGAATTTCATTAAACAATAAGGGCATCGCACTTTCCGAAAATTGCGCGTACACGAAGGCCGCCTTGCCGGCGTCGCGCGGGGTCTGGTGCCGCAGCCAGGTGAGCTGACGCTTGGCATACTGCCGGGTCGCCCGCTGCGCCCGCGCCAGGGCGTCGGCGAACGCGACCTCGCCGCGAAGATACCCCGCCAGCTGCGGCACGCCGACCGCCTTCATGGCAGGTATGCGCGGATCGAGGTCCTGGTCGAGCAGCTCCTGCACCTCGTCCAGCGCGCCCTGCTCCACCATCTGCGCCAGCCGCCGGTCGATCTTGGCGTACAGCGGCCGGCGCGGCGGCAGCGCGGCCAGAGTCAGCACGTCGTAGTCGCGGCTGGCCGGCACCGCCTCGCGCTGCCAGGCGTCCAGCGACCGGCCGGTGGCGCGGACCACCTCGAGCGCGCGCGCCTGGCGCTGCTGGTCGTCCGGGTTCAGGCGCGCCGCCATCGCCGGGTCCTCGGCCGCCAGCGTCCGGCGCAGCGCCGGCGCCCCGCCCTCGCCCTGCAGGGCGCGCACGCTGGCGCGGATCTCCCCGGGAATATCCGGCACCGGCGCCAGCCCGCGCAGGAAGGCGCGCAGGTAGAGCCCGGTGCCGCCGACCAGGATCGGCAGCCGCCCGGCGGCGTGCGCCGCCGCCACCTCGACGCGCGCCCAATGGCGCCAGCGCTCGGCCGAGCAGGGCTCGGCGGCGGGCAGGATGCCGTAGAGGCGGTGCGGCACCGTCGCCTCCTCGGCCGGCGCCGGGCGCGCGGTCAACAGCCGCAGGTCGCGGTAGACCTGCATCGAGTCCGCGTTGACCACCACGCCGTCCCAGGCGCGCGCGACCGCCAGCGCCGCCCCGGACTTGCCGCAGGCGGTCGGGCCGGTGAGCACCAGCACCGGCGGTCGGCGCGCGGGATCTCGGTCGCTGCGGCGCACGGGCGCTCCCTATCCGGCTGCGCTGCTTTGGGCTGGCTGGGGGCTCAGGATGCGCTGCTTTGGGCTGGCTGGGGGCTCAGGATGATGGGATGGACCTTCCCGTTCTCCGAGACGCGGCCTCACACTGGGCCAGACCTGTTGTGTGGTTGC
>ENA-ORDC01001157-ORDC01001157.1-marine-metagenome-genome-assembly--contig:-NODE-1157-length-20898-cov-7.858796_pt1 | contig 20898 bp, 21 predicted proteins | sample MGYA00237783_ERZ508515 | MGnify/ENA primary metagenome ERZ508515 (study PRJEB26186, sample SAMN06268792) | marine metagenome | isolation source: Eden Landing Ponds, San Francisco, CA, USA | place... | reverse complement strand
GCGGTCGGGCCGATGCTCGTCGGCATGGACAAGCCCGTTCACGTTCTCCAGCGGGGCGACGAAGTCAAGGACATCGTGAACCTCGCGGGCGTGGCCGTCGCCGATGCCCAGACGGAGTGACTGATCCGCTTGTAGTCGCTTTCGACTAGATCGGCGCCAACTGCGCTCCGATCACCGTCCCCGAATCGGAATCGATCGAGAGGCGCTGCCCTGGCAGCTTCCGAGACATTCACTGGGGCCCGACGCCTATCATTGGACTCGGTACGTCTATCTCACATATGTTCGAACCAAATCTGGGGAAAAGACTAAGTTATGGGATTTTATTCATATAGGGACGTACCTATGGCCCAAGAGCAATCCCCCCAGGTGAGTAACGCAGCCATTGAAGACCAGTACGAACAGTACCTCATGCCGATCTGGAAAAGCCTCAACGTCCCTATCAAGCGGGCAGAGGGGTGTACTGTCGAGGACTTTGAAGGCAACGAGTACCTCGACGTCTTCTCCGGTATTTCGGTAACCAACGCTGGACATCGAGAGGAAGCCGTCGTCGAGGCCGCCAAAGACCAGCTTGATGAATTCATCCACGGATGCACGTATCTACACCCGCATCAACCAGCCGCGGACCTCGCTGAGAAACTCGCAAACGTCACTCCGGGGAACCTGCAGAAAACCTTCTTTGCGAATTCGGGAACGGAAGCCGTCGAAGGTGCGGTGAAACTCGCTCGGAAGTACACCGGATCGAAGGAAGTGATCGCGCTGGAGATGTCCTTCCACGGGCGTACGTTAGGCTCCCTGTCACTCACCGGGAACAAGGCGTACAAGGATGAGATGGCGCCGACGTTGAACGACGTCGCACACCTAGCCCCCCCGTACAGTTACCGGTGTTCGCACTGCGATGAGAACTCGTGTACCTCCGATTGCGCGAATCAACTTGAGCGCATTATTGGAACGCATACGTCCGGCGACCTCGCGGCCGTTATCGTCGAACCGATTATGGGCGAGGGCGGGATTATCGTTCCGCCGGAAGGGTGGCTTGAACAGATTCAGGAGGTCACACACGAGCACGGTGGGTTGCTGATTGTCGACGAGGTCCAGACTGGCTACGGACGGACCGGCGAGATGTGGGCTAGCGACCACTTCGACGTCGTCCCGGACATCATGGCGCAAGCGAAGGGGATCGCGAACGGGCTTCCGCTCGGGGCGTTTACCGCCCGCGAAGAGATTGCCGACGCCTTCGACTCCGGGGACCACCTCTCGACATTCGGGGGGAATCCGGTTGCCTGTGCGGCGGCTCAAGCGACTATTGATGTGCTGCAGGACGGTCTCGTAACGAATGCACGCGAACAGGGTGCTTGGCTCGACGAGCGGTTAACTGAACTCGAAGCCTCGTACGAGGTCGTGGGAGACACTCGGGGTCTCGGCTTGATGCAGGGTGTCGAGTTAATCGATCCGTCGGACAGCGGCCCGATGGATGTCGCCCCGGCGCCTGACGCCAAACTCGCAAAACGCGTCGGGACTCGACTCCGCGAGGATGGGATCGTGATGGGCGTTGGCGGGTTCTACTCGAACGTGCTCCGTTTCCAGCCCCCGCTTTCGATCTCCCGAGACCAGCTTGAACGCACCGTCGACGCGATCGACGACGCTCTCGAACAGGAAACTCGCTAACTGCCGGTCGTTCGTTTCACTCGCCGTCGGCTGTTCCATTTCGGTGGCTATCGCGGACCGATGATTGACTCAATTACTACATTCGAGTTATTTCCTGAACGAGGTTCGACGGTTGGCAAAAATATAACCGTGGCTGGATGAGTACTTCACATGCCCACTACCGATCGGGATTCAAGAGAAACCAATGGACGAAAAAGACCTACTAATTTTAAAGACGATTGCAGAGGAAGGGATTAACAGCCCGGAGAAAATCGAAAAACACACCGACATTCCGAAATCGACCGTCCACTATCGATTGAATCACCTCCGAGAGGAGGGGATTCTGAAGAACGATCTGTCGGACATGGATCTGGCGGAGCTGGGATTGTCAATTACGCTAATCACCGAAGTGTATGCGGAATTCGGAGAGGGATACCATGAGACTGTCGGCGAAAAAATCGCCGATATTGAGGGGGTCAACCAGGTGTATTTCACGATCGGCGACACCGATTTCATCGTCATCTCTCACGTTGCGGGACGACAGATGGCCGAGTCGCTGATCGGTGATTTCGAAGCGATCGATGAGATCACGAGAACGAGCTCCCGGTTCGCCATTACGAGGGTCAAAGACGAGACCCATCCGATCAATGATTTTGAATATGACACTCTCGTCGACACGCTGATCGACGAGTGATCTCCGTTGGATCGGCGCAACCCCGGTTTGAACCCCGACGTTCGCTGTCGATTTGAGCGCGGATTCACGTGTTGAGTTCCACGATTCCGCCGTGTACTTGGTTCAATAATGTATTAATACCTTGTATGCTGTGTGGGAAAAACGAGCAAGGATAGACGTAATTCAATACCCGTATAAAGTTTTATTAACTATTAGTAAGAACCGGCAGTCAGACCATGAGTGATACAACCTCTCGGTCGCTCAGTCGGCGGAAATGGCTGAAACTAACCGGCGCCTCAAGTACTCTCGGTGTGTCCGGCCTGGCAGGGTGTGCAGGTGACTCCGGAGGTACCTCACGTGACACCTTCAAGTTCGGCGTAGTTACCTCTCTTTCCGGGGATCTTCGATTCGGTGGTCAGGTCACCCAGCGTGGGTACGACCTCTGGAAAAACCGCATCAACGAAGAAGGCGGGATCGAAGTGGACGGGGACCGGTATGAGGTCGAACTCGTCTACAACGACGCGCAATCGGACCCGAGTACCGGCGCCGACGCCGCTTCGCGGATGATCTCCGACGAGAACGTCGACGCCCTCCTGGGCCCGTATTCGAGCAACGTTTCGCTGGCGGTTGCCCCCATCACAGAGCAAAACGAGATTCCCCATATCACTGGCAGTGCAGAGACGCCACAGCTGTGGGAAAACCAGGAGTTCTCGTACACCTTTGGAACAGTTCCAACCGTCAGTATCATCGCCGAAGAGGCCGCCAGCCAAATCCTCTCCCTCGAACCGCAGGCGGAATCGGTGTACATCACCGGTGTCAGCGAACCGTTCTCGGAATCGACGGCCGAAGCCATGCGTGCAGGCGCTGAGGCCGCGGGGGTCGAAGTCGCTGGCTTCGAGCTCAACCCGGCTGATGCTGACTACACGAACATCGTTAGCAGCGCAAAATCCGCCGATCCTGACGTCCACTTCCACGGCGGCCACGTCGGGAGCCACATCAGCCTCCTCGGTGCCGCTGAACAACTCGACTACAATCCGAACGGGTTCTACTGCCACTACGGCGTCAACACCGGCGACTTCAAGGACGGCGCAGGCGACAACGCCCAGGACACGTTCGGCGCCACCGTCTGGCTCCCCTCTATCGAGCGGGAGAATGGCGTCCTCTTCGACTCGCCTTCGGACTACGTCGAGGCGTCGCAGAGCGAGTTTGATACGGTCCCGGATTACACCCAAGCAGGGTCGACGGCGGCCGGCATCGTCTACCAGGAAGCGCTCGGAGAACTGGGCGCCGCACCGCCGCTCTCGGCTGAGGACAAACAGGAGCTGGTTTCCATCCTCGAAGGCGTCGACGTGGACACGTTCTACGGGCCGGTGTCTTTCGCGACGGAAGGCGAGTACTACCACAACAACGCGGAAACCACACCGCTCGCGATCCAACTGCAGGAGAACCTCGACCCCGTTATCGTGGGCGGCGACTCCGCCAGCGAGGCGAATTACCCCGTCGAGTAACACGACGAGCTGTCGGGAAGCTATAGTGTAGTTCGCCTTCAAACCACCTGAAATATGAACGTACGAACTGTCCAAGCCGACCCGGAACACGGTGCCCCTCGGGAGAACGCGAGCCAGATCGAAGCGACCGCAGAGCGCGCTCGCGACGCGGGCGTCGATCTGCTCGTCTTCCCAGAGCTGTTCCTGACCGGGTATTTCCTCGATACCGATGACGCATCATCGATCGTCGCGACGGCGGCGAACCTCCTTTCCAGGGTCGCCGAAGCGAGCACCGATCTCGTCCTCGTCGTCGGAACCGCGTTCGACGGCGATGACGGCTTCGAGAACGCGGCCGTCGTCTACGACGACGGCGAGCGTGTGGGAATTTACCAGAAGACCCATCTGTACGACGAAGAGGAGGCAGTGTTCGAAACGGGCGATTCGTACCCGACATTCGATACGTCCGTCGGGACTCTCGGGGTGGAGATCTGTTACGATCTCGAGTTTCCGGAGGTCGCGCGCCAGCTAACGGTAAACGGGGCCGACCTGATCGTCACGATCTCCGCCAATATGTACCCGTTCGAGACGTACCACCGGACGTACCACCGCAGCCGGGCAATGGAAAATGGCCGCCCGCACGTGCTCTGTAACCGAGTCGGGAGTGAACGCGATCTCGACTTTCTCGGCAATAGCCGGATTAGCGACGCTCGCGGGAACCTGCTGGCCAGCACCGAGTCTGATGCCGAGGTAGAACTCACGGCGACCGTTCCGCTCGATCAATCGACACACGAGACGCTCACGTACCTAGACGATCGTCAGTTGAAACTTACTGCTGAGGACTGAGACTATGTCAAGCGATAACACAAAATCCAAAACGGACACCATACAGACGAACCAACCGACTAGTCGGACCACGTTCGGCCGCCGGAATCTACTCAAAACGGGCAGCATTCTCGGGCTGGCGAGCCTGGCGGGATGCGCTGGGGGCGGCGGCTCCGGCTCAGACCGTGACACGTTCCGGTTCGGAATCGTCACGTCGCTCTCCGGACCGCTCCGCTACGGCGGGCAAGTCACCAAGCGTGGCTACGACATCTGGAAGAACCGGATCAACGAGGACGGGGGTATCGAAGTAAACGGCAACCGCTACGAAGTCGAGTTCACCTACGCTGACGCCCAGTCAGACCCGAGCACTGGTGCTGACGCAACCCAGCAAATGATCGACAACGAGGACGTCGACGCGATGCTGGGCCCGTACTCGAGTCAGGTTCCGCTGTCTATGGGGCCCATTCTCGACCAGAATCAGATGCCCTGTATCACGGGCAGTTCCGAGTCACCGCAACTGTGGCGCAACCAGCACGAGTACCTGTTCGGAACGATCCCCTCGGTGAACGTGTTCGTCAGCGAGGTCACCGAGATGTTTCTCTCGTTCGATCCCTCGGCGGAGTCGGCGTATATCACGGGGGTAAACGGGCCGTTCTCGAAGAGCGCGGCGCAAGGGATGCGGGAGGGTGCCGAAGCGGCCGGCGCCGAAGTGCTCGGCTACGAACTCTACCCCGTCGACGCCGACCGTTCGAGCATCATCAGTGAAGCACAGGCCGCTGAGCCGGATGTGCATCTGAACTCGGGGAACATCGACAGTAACGCGACGTTCATGTCGTCCGCCCAGGAGCTATCCTACGAGCCGAACGGATTCTTCCAGCATTACGGTATCAACACGCCCGGATTTAAGAACGCTGGCGACGCCGCCGCATACACCTTCGGGGCGACCCTGTGGTTGCCACAGGCAGGTCGGTCTGGCGGCCGGCTCTGGGGCGACTCCCAGACGTACGCCGACCAGTTCCAAGCGGAATACGACAAACTCCCCGAATACACCGAGGCGGCCTCCAGTGCAACGGGCGTCGTCTACCAGGAAGCGCTCGCAGAGCTCGGCGCCGAGCCCCCACTCACCGGCGACGAACAGACGGAGCTCATCGGTATTCTCGAGGACATCACCGTGGATACGTTCTGGGGGACGATCGATTACGAATCCGACGGCGAAAATTACCACAACAACATCACCACGGATCCACTAGCCATCCAGCTCAACGAAGACCTCGATCCCGAAATCGTCGCGCCGGCTGAGGAGGCCGAAACAGACCCCACGTACCCGATCCCCTCCTGGAGTGATCGGTAAGCAATGGTCTCGATAGGACTGTTCACGCAGACGCTCGTCAACGGCCTGCTACTCGCAGGCATTTACATGGCAGTTGGCGTCGGCTTCTCACTGGTCTTTGGCGTCCTCGAGATTATCGACTTCGCCGTGGGTCAGTACGTCATGGTCGGCGCGTTCGCCGGTGCCGCCTTAGCGCCACTTCTCGGCGGCGAAGCGTTGTTCGCCGTGCCGTTCGTCTTTGCGGCGTTCTTCGTCGTCGGTATCTTGGTCCAACCGTTTATCCACCACGTCACGACCGGCGATCGGCCGATGCCGCTCTTGATGGGGCTCGTCTTCACCTTCGGGCTCGCACGCTTCATCCGCGGCTCCGTCCTCACGATCGCCGGCCCGAACACGCGTGACGTTCCGACGAACATCGCTGTCGGGTCGTTCGAGATCCCGTCAATCGGCACGTTCCCGACGGTTCGCGTGGCGACGGCGCTGTTCGGTATATTCGCACTCGCCGCGTTCTTGTACTACCTGTACCGGACCGACGGCGGGACGGCGATTCGTTCCGTTGCCGAGGACCGCGACATCTCTCGTCTCATGGGCGTGAACATCAACCGGTATCAGTCGCTGTCCTACGGTGCGTACGCAGCGGTGACAGCGTCCGCCGGGGTTTTCATCGGGATGGTGTACTCGGCCAACGTCGGTATGGGCATGCAGTACACCGGCTTCGCGTTCTTCATGATCGTGCTCGCCGGAATGGGATATCTCCCGGGAATCCTGCTCAGTGGGCTCGTGCTCGGTATCGTGCAGTCACTGACTGCGGTTTACCTGGGCTCCGAGTACGTCTTCTTCATCCTCTTCGGCCTCATCTGGGTACTACTGCTCGTTCGCCCGACGGGTATCCTCGGTAAGGGGGAGGTGGCATAATGTCGGACACAGAGACAGACTCCGTTCGCGAGCGCTTCCGCTCGCTCCTCGATCAGGCGAACAACCGCCTCGTTGCAGGTGGGGTGATCGCTGTCCTCCTCATCCTGCCGGTGGCGCTGAACACCTTCTGGACGCGAATCGCCGTCGGTGCGTTGATGTGGATCGGTCTCGCGCAGTCGTGGAACATGATCGGTGGCTACGCCGGTTACCTCGACTTCGGCCACGGCGCGTACTTCGGAATCGGCGCGTTCGCCACCGCGATCACCATGACGACCTACGAGTTGCCGTTCATCGTTGGGCTTGCGGTCGCGGCCGCCGTCTGTGCGACCATCTCGCTCGGCGTCGGTATCCCGACGCTCCGGTTGAAGGGCGCCTACTTCGCCATCGCCACGTGGGCGTTCGCGGAGTCGATGCACGAACTTGCGCTTATCCTCGATATTACCGGTGGGACGTTCGGAATGAGCCTTCCCACCGGCGCTGACGCGATCATCATTCCGTTCCCGGGACCGCCGACGGAGATGTTCTTCTACTACGTGATGTTGGCTCTCGCAGTGGGGACGACGATTCTGGCGTACGTCCTCTTCGAGCGTAGCGAATTCGGGTTCCGCGTGAAGGCCGTCAGAGACAACGAGGACGCCGCACAGTCGCTCGGAATTAACGCCGAGCGCATCAAGCGACAGGTGTACGTCCTCTCCTGTTCGATCGCCGGCCTCTTCGGGGGGGCAAACGCGTTCTACATCACGTTCATTCACCCCAACGACGTGCTCGACGCCCTCATCACCGACCAGATGATCATCATGGCGTTGCTGGGTGGTCTCGGAACTATCGCCGGTCCCATCGTCGGCGGGCTCGCCATCTTCATGCTCGACCGCATGTCATCGCTGTTCCTCGGCACCTCGACGCTGTACCTGTCGATGATCGGACTGCTCATCATGCTGACTGTCCTGTTCGCACCGAGTGGCATCATCGGGGTTCTCCGCGGTGAAGTCGGCATTACCGACGTCAAGGACAACGTGAGTGAATTAGCTGACAAGTTCAACTTCACCAGATAACCATGTCCGACACAATCCTCGAAACCCACGACCTCACGAAAAAGTTCGGAGCGTTGACGGCCAACGACGAGATCTCCCTCAGTGTTGAACGCGGTTCCATTCACGGCGTTATCGGTCCGAATGGCAGCGGCAAGACGACGTTTTTCAACACGCTCACGGGAATGCACCAGCCGGACGGGGGGACGATCACCTTCGACGGCACGGACATCACCGGATGGAAGCCGTACAAGATCGCTCGCCGCGGGCTCGGCCGGACGTTCCAGATCGTCTCTCCGTTCAAGAACATGACCGTCCGGCAGAACCTCCTCGCCGCGAAATCCGGCGGGACTAACAAGCAGAAACAAGCGGACGAAATCCTCGAGTTCCTCGAGATCGATCACCTAGCCGACGACGATGCCAGCGACATGAGCGGCGGCCAAAAGAAACTGCTCGAACTCGGCCGCGTCCTCATGCTCGACCCGGACTGTATTCTCCTTGACGAGCCGACTGCCGGCGTCAACCCCGCTCTCGAACAGCGGATCCTCGACCACCTTAGCGAGATCAACGACGACGGTACGACGTTCCTCATCGTGGAACACGACATGAACGTCATTCAGAACGTCGTCGATCGGGTCTCCGTATTTGACCAAGGCAAGCATATCGTCGAGGGCAGTTTCGACGAAGTCACCGACGATAAGCGCGTTCGCGAGGCCTACCTCGGGTCTGCTGATGACGAGGAGGTCCCGATATGAACTCCGACACGCCGACACTCCGAGCCAGCGATATCGTCTCGGGCTACGGAGACCACGAGGTCCTGCACGGCGTCTCGATAGAGTCTCACGAGGGTATCACCTGCCTGTTCGGCCCCAATGGGAGCGGGAAGTCGACACTCCTGAAAACGCTTAACGGAACCGTCCCGGTGTGGTCCGGGTCGATCACGTACGGTGACGTCGATCTCACCGATTCGACGCCCGAAGAAACGGTCAAAGCGGATATCGCAACGGTCCCGCAGGGCGGTGGCGTGCTCGCCTCGCTCACTGTCGATGAAAATCTCCGTATCGGCGGGTTCACCGTCGACGATGAAACGGTGTTCCAGGATCGTCGCGCCGAGGTCCTCGAAGCGTTCCCGGCGCTCGAAGAGAAACTCGACGCGCGCGCTGGCTCGCTATCCGGGGGCCAGCAGATGATGGTTAGTCTCGGTCGGGCGATGATGACCGGTGCCGATACGTTCCTCATGGACGAGCCGAGCGCCGGCCTTTCTCCGGCCCTCGTCGAGGACGCCTTCGATCTCGTCGAGCGGTTAGTCGATCGCGGCGCTCGGATCATTCTCATCGAACAGAACGTCAGAGCGGCGATCCGTATCGCTGACTACGTCTACATCCTCGCTGAGGGGGACATGCAGTTCCACGGGGAACCGGAGAGTCTCGCCGACGAAGACGACCTCATCGAAACCTATCTCGGACTCTGACGTCCTCCCACGGCTAACGCCGTAGGGTTCCCCCACTGGGGGTACGTTCTCCTCTCCTCTTCTCTCTTCTCTCTTCTCCCCTCCGACTCGTTAGCGGTTTCCGTTTCGACGTCGTCGAAGCAGTTTATAATATAGACAGTTCTGTATTTTCATAACGAAATATATGTTTTGTGTGCTTCCGAGATCCATGCCGTTCGAATCTCAACCGGAGATCGTGTTTCCGACCGACTTAGCAGTATGATGTAGCCAATATACCTAATAAAACCCGATATCCTGATATATTTCTCGATAAGAGCTGGGGTTACCGAAAGAATATTGTTTTATACCGGGTATAACTGTGTGTCCCGAATTTGGCTGGATCAGATCGACGGCCACGTATTGCCAACGGTTCATTGCCACGCCGTATCTCGGTTTCATCGACCGACACGTGATTTGCTGGTGACCGGTCTCCGGCCGTGGGTCGATCTTGCGACCTTAGCGATGACCGGTCGATCGAACCTAATTGACCCAAAAATATACAAAATCAAAACAGTATATGAAACCGATACTTCAAACATATCGTCAGGATTCTACGCCCCAGCGAGCACGGGAGGTTACGAACTACACTTGCTCGGTTAGCGGTGACAGAGCGATCCCCTCGCGATCGAGTCGCTCATGAATCGCCTCGAGAACCTCGACGGAATTGGGTGCGTCGCCGTGGATGCAAATACTGTTCGCGGGTAGATCGATAGTCGTGCCGTCAACGGCTTCGATCTCGCCCCGGGTGGCGATGTCAACGACACGGTCGGCCACGAGTTCGGGATCCTTCGCAGACACCGACTTCTCGACGATCAGCGTCCGATCCGGATTGTAATCGAGGTCGACGTACCCCTCGAACACGGCGTCCAGTTCGTCGTACTCGCCAGCCACCTCGTAGATATTCATGTCCGTTGCCAAATAGATCAGATCGGGATCGACTTCGAGAACCGCCTCCATCACCGCTCGTGCGTGCTCGGCGCTCTCCGAGAGCATCGAATACATCGAGCCATGCGGCTTCACGTGTTGCACGTCGACGCCCGCTTGTTCGGCGAAGCCCACCAGCGCGCCGAGTTGATAGACGACGTAGTCACACAGCTCTTCCGGGGTCACGTCCATTTTTCGGCGACCGAACCCCATCATGTCGGGAAGCCCCGGATGGATCCCGATCGCGACGTCGTGTTCGGCCGCGAGAGCGACGGTTTCGCGCATCACGTGCGGATCACCCGCGTGGAAGCCGCCAGCGATGTTCGCCGACGTGATGTACGGCATCACCTCCTCGTCGCGTCCGATCGTGTAGTTCCCGAAGCTCTCCCCCATGTCGCAATTTATGTCAATCGACGCCATACGCGGTGATACGGCGGGAGTAACTTTAATTTATGCGACCTCTATCTCGATGAGCTGTTCGCCGGCCTCGATCTCGGATTCGTTTTCAACGAGGATATCGACGACGGTCCCGTCCGTCGGAGCGGTAATCGTGTGAAAGCTCTTCATGACCCCGATGAGTCCGACCTCGTCGCCCTCGGAGACTTCGTCACCGATCTCTACGAGCGGCGGGTCCTCTGGGTCTGGGCGTCGATAGAAAACTCCCGGCATCGAAGCCGTCACGTGTTCAGTCGTCATGACGATACGTCTGTTTTCCTCATATATAAAAATAGGTATCAGGCCTCGTCGCTCTATCCCTCGAGCGCCTCGGTCAGTGCGGCAATTCGATCCTTAGCCGCTCCTCTCCGTTCGACTGCCTCATCAACCGTGACCGCCTCGAACCGGACTGTCTCGTGCGTTCGCCGCTGAGCCAGTCGGTTCCGCTCCGTGCTGACTACGGTCCCGACGGTCGCGTAGCCGCCGCCGGTGACCGCGTCCTGCATCAACACGATCGGCTTCTGGGGCAACTGGATCGATCCGACGGGATATCCGATATCCACGACGTTGGAGGGGTCACGCCCCGCGCCGAACGGCTGCTCCCGCTCGACGAACTCTAACTCCGGTCCCTCTAACCGGTATCCGACGCGGTCCGCCTCGGGCGTTACCGTCCATTCGGTGTCGCAAAGCCGCTCGCGGCTCTCGTCGGTGAGTCGATAGTCACAGAGGCCGATAACCACCGCGATATCGGTGCCGTCGCCGTCGAGATCCCGCAGCAACTCGTCCGGTGCTTCAGAGCCGATAACCTCGTCGGAAGCCACCGACTGGTCGCCGATCGGGAGGCGATCGCCCTCGGCCAGCGTCCGCCCCTCGTAGCCTCCGATACCGACGAGAGTGTACGTCGATCGACTCTCCATCACCGGCTCGACGTCGATGCCGCCGGCGACTGAGAGATAGGTGCGAGCACCGTCGGTCGCAAACTCGGTTTCGAGCTCCTCACCCGCTTCGACTCGCACCGCGGTGTGCATCGGCACGGATTCGTCGCCGATCGTCGCGGCCATCGTGGCGCCGGAGAGCGCGATGACGGCGTCCGTCTCGAACCGGAGGTCGGCCCCTCCGTACGTCATCTCCAGCGTGGCGTCGCCGGCCTCGTTGCCGACCAGCGCGTTCGCGACGCGGTGGGCCTCCTCGTCCATCGCGCCCGACGGAGGCATTCCGATATGGTATTGGCCGTGGCGACCGAGGTCCTGGACCGTCGTGGAGATGCCGCCGTCGAGGACCTCGATCATGCTATCACCTCCGTGAGACGCTCGTTGTACTCGTGGGGGTTCTCGAAGAACGCCTCCGGCTCGAACTCCACCGTCTCGGTCGTGTACTCGTACTCCCCGGCTTCCACCTCCTCGCGGATCTCGTCGTACTCCTCGCGGTCGATCCGCCGGTAATTCAGTACGTCTCCCGGGTTCGGGAACACCATCGAATCCCCGAAGTCCGGGAGGGTTTGCTCGACGTCAAGCACCTCGATGGGGGTTCGACCGTATAGCTGGTATCCGCCGGCCCCCTTTACGGGGTATATCACCGAGAACGCGCCACCGAACCCGACCGCTCGGCTCGGCGTGTCGGTTCTCGGCTGCTTGTACTTCGGGACCTCCATCTGATCCTCGCGTGGCACCATTTGGAAGCACCACGGGAGCCCCGGTACGAATCCGACCATCGTCACCATGTGAGGGTCGCTCACAAACGCGTCGATGAACTCCTCGACGCCGTCAAACCCGTTGATCGCTGCGGAGTACTCCAGATCGGTCGCATCCGGGTCCTGGTGTTGGTCTCGGAACTCCATCAGCGTCTCGTGGGTCCACGGGTCCTCGAACAACACCGGCACGTCAACGATACGCGACTCCCAGGACGACTCCTCCAACTGGGTGTTCTCCGCGATCGTTCGGATCTCGTCCATTATGTCCGCTGGTTTAACCACGTCCGGGTCAAACCGGACCATATACGACGCGTTCGCTGGACAGACTTCGGTGACTCCGTCTACGTCGCGCTCGCTGATCGCGCGCGTGATCGCCATCGCGCGGAAGTTGGCGTCGAAGCTCATCGCCTCGTCGAGCTCGACGAAGATGTGATCGTCTCCGCCGTACTCGTATCGCGGGTCCGGGAGTTCGGTTCGATCGATGCCAGTTTCCGACATGTACTATCAGTCATATCATGTGGTATATTAACAATGGCGGTGTGGTGTCGGGAGGCCGACCGAACCGCGTGTAAACGATCGGCGCTGACGCTGGGACTAAGTGGATACGCACCAAGCGAAGGACAATGTTCGATAGAATACTTGTCGCGAATCGTGGTGAGATCGCCGTTCGCGTGATGCAGGCCGCCGCAGAGCTCGGCGTCGAGACCGTCGCCGTCCACAGCGACGCCGACGAGGAGGCCAAACACGTTCGCCACGCCGACCGCGCCGTTCGCATCGGTCCGTCTGTCGCGCGGGAGAGTTATCTCGATGGCGAAGCGATCGTCGACGCCGCCAGGGAGGTCGACGCCGACGCGATCCATCCGGGATACGGATTCCTCGCCGAGAGCGTCGACTTTGCCCGACAGGTCGAGGACTCCGAGATTAACTGGATCGGTCCTCCGGCGGAGGCCATGGCGAACTTCGGGGAGAAGACGCGTGCCAGAGAGATGATGCGAGCGGCCGACGTCCCCCTCGTCCCCGGGTCGGATGGGACCGTTGAGTCGCCCGACGCCGTCCGAGAGTTCGCGGAGGAGCACGGCTATCCCGTCGCGATCAAAGCCGACGGCGGCGGCGGCGGACGCGGACTGAAAGTCGTCGACGGACCCGACGAGGTCGGCGCGCTCTTCGAGGAGGCACGCCGGGAAGGAAAGTCCTATTTCGATAACCCCGCGGTCTACGTCGAGAAGTTTCTTAAAAACCCGCGTCACATCGAGGTTCAGGTGCTCGCCGACGGCCACGGTAACGTTCGCCACCTCAACGAGCGCGACTGCTCGGTGCAACGGCGACAACAGAAACTGATCGAGGAGGCGCCTTCGCCGTCGCTCGATGAGGAGACGCGGGCCGAACTGTGCGCGGCGGCGAAGCGAGGGATCGACGGCGCCGGGTACGAAAATGCCGGAACAGTGGAGTTCCTCTACGAGGACGGGGAGTTCTACTTCATCGAGGTCAACGCACGTATCCAGGTCGAACACACCGTCACCGAGGTTACGACGGGAATCGACATCGTGAAAGAACAGATCCGGATCGCTACCGGTGAGCCGGTCTCGTTCGATCAGTCGGACGTCGAGCCGCGAGGTGCCGTGATGGAGTTCCGGATCAACGCGGAGGACCCGTCGCGCGATTTCGCGCCGACGCCCGGACCGGTGGAGACGTATCGACCACCGACCGGGATGGGGGTTCGAGTCGACGACGGGATTAACGAGGGAGACGACGTCTCGCCGTTCTACGACTCGTTACTCGGGAAGTTCATCGTCGCGGCCGGCGACCGCGACGAGGTGCTCGCCCGCGCGCGTCGCGCCCTCGAAGAGACGGATATCGAGGGGGTTTCGACGACGATCCCGTTCCACTTGGCGGTCCTCGACGACCCGACATTCCAGCGAAACGAGCACACGACGAAGTTCCTCGACGAGCAGTTCGGCGGGATCGAGGGCGACGAGTAGCCCGTCGGTTCGCTCTCGGTTCGCCCTCTCGATGAGCCCTGTCAGGCCCTCACTGGGGTGCGTCGGGTTCGGTGCCGCCCCCCACAACGCGATTTCTCGCGAGAAAGACTCTTGACGTCGTCGTTCGTGGGCTTGAGCATGGGTGTGGAACTCAACAGAGAGCGGTTCGTCGAGACGATGCGGGAGCAGGCCGAAATCGGCGAGGCCTCCAACAGCGGACCCCACCGGCTGACTCCCCGAAAGCCGCGTGAATGAGATCACCGACCGACGCGGCCTTCCCTAGCGGACGAACAACACGATCACGAGTCGCGAGGAGCTATTCGGCGAACTGGAGACAATCCGTGAGCGCGGATTCGCCCTCAGTGTTGAGGAGGTGACTGGCTTCGAGCCGTCGGAGCTGCAATCAATGGACCTGATGGAGAAGTGCTCGGGGCGATCAGCCTCTCGGGACCCAAAAGCCGAATGCAGTGTGATCGGTATCGGATTGGCTTCTATCCGAGCGACACGCATGTTCCTCGTATTACAATAGTATGACCGTAATAGATCTCTCGTCAGTGATTATTATAGTCCGATCGTAAGAACTTATTAAATTAATCTATATATTAGATAAGTATAATTGTCTGAGGCGGTCTTAATCGTTCTTTAACCCGACATTGCTAAATATATTTATAAACAAGTATTTTATATATTATATTTGGTGCCATATATTTAATGCATTCGAAAGAGGAGTTGAATACCTACCATTCGATAGGTATTTCCGTAAGAGCAGGGATCACCTACGCTATCGACGAGAGCTTCTCCGTCATTGAGGACGCACCGAGATCGATCGGTCAGACCCATCTCGCTGTCTGTTTTAATACCACTCGATAGAGTCTTACGTGGCAGATTTCGGTCGTACACGAATCAGTGCGCCGACTCGTCGGATTTACTGACCGTGGGAGTACCAACCTGTTCGTCAACCGCGAGTTAATTCTTGGAGGGAGTTTCGATCAGATTTATAAGATAGCTGTTAACTATACTTCGATACCGATATTCTCTATTTATCGGTAAATCTACTTACCTAGTATTATGATATATCTTCTCTGTAGGTCCGAATTTTCACCTCGATCACCGGTGAGTCGATACGCGTACGAGCCGACCGGCCACCGTCGAGCATATCGGAGGCCGAGCGCGGAGAGAAGGGGAAGCTAGCTTTCGGCGGTCGGGGCCGCAGTCTCGGGCTGTTCGTACTTGGTCTCGAACTCCTGGATGAGCTGACCCATCTTCGCGTACCAGTCGTTGAGGAGCCGCTGCATGTCATCGGCGATCTTGGAGGGGTCCGTCGGCGAGTAGACGTGGTAGTAGCCGCCTTGGTCGTAGTTGATCTGATCTTTTCCGATAAACCCGGTCTGGAGCAGCCGCTGGACGGCACGGTAGGCCGTCGAGCGTTCGCGGTCGACCGCGTCGGCGATCTCGTCGACCGTCAGCGGTTCTTCGGACTCGACGAGCGCCCGGAAGCACTCCTTATCGAGCTCTTTGAGGCCGTGAAAACACGCTAGTAGCCCCTCGCACTCCATGTCCCGTCGGAGCTGTTCAGACATCGAATCTGGCATTGGTATCGTTGCTGCGTAGGAACTGGGCCGCTAAAAGACTTTTGTACAGTTCCCACAATTTTGCGGTGAACCAATGGGATGCACTGGGAACGACGCGCCCGCAGCTACTCGTCGTTCTGGAACTCGCCACAGCGTTACCGAACGCCCCCGCCCGCTGGGCAGAGGTCGGTGAAAAGGGGTTAGTCCGTAACTGTCGTCCCTTGACGACGCGTCTGGCGGAGCGAGGAAACCGTCGTGTAGAGGATCGCGAAGGCGACGGCGACCGCCGCGCCGATGACGAGCACCAACCCGAGCAGTTCGAGAGTCGGATTGCCGATGTAGGACCCAACCTCCCCGATGCCAACTGCGATGGCACCGATCACGAGCATCCCGCCGAAGTAGATTTTGATGCCCTCGGCGTCGACGACGGCGGTCGCGGCGGAGCCGACACGCGCGCCGAGTGCGCTCCCGAACAGCAGCGGCGCGACGATACCGAGGTTCACGCCGCCGCCCTGTCCGTAGAGGTAACTCCCGAGACCGCCGGAGAAGACGATCTCGAAGAGGTCAGTGCCGACGGCGACGGGGACCGGAACGCCGATCGCGTAGATCATCGCTGGCATCCGGATGAACCCGCCCCCGACCCCGAGGAACCCGGACAGGACGCCGGTCGCGAAGGCGACGGCTGTGATGACCCACGCGGAGACGCGGACGTCGCCGCGGAGCGTCACCATCGGCGGAATGCGAACTGTCCGCTGGATCTTCTTGGCGATCTCGGGGATCTCGTACTCGTCGAGGTCCTTGTCGGCCGCCTCGTGGTCGATGCCGCCTCCGCCGTCGCTCTTTAACGCGTCGCGGGTGACCATCGCCCCGACACCGCCGAGCAGGACGACGTAGGCGACGCTGATGATACCGCCGGCGAGCCCCAGCGACTCGAGGTAGTAGACGCTGGCGCGCCCCACCTCGATCCCGATTGTCGTCCCGGTGATCATGATCACGCCGAGCTTGTAGTCGACCTGCCCGAGGTCGTGATGTTTCAGCGTCGCGATGACGGCCGTCCCGAAGACGAAGGCCATCCCGCTCCCGACCGCGACGGGCGCCGGGTAGTCTAACATCAGCAGGGCGGGGGTAACGAGGAACGACCCACCCATGCCGAAGAATCCGAACAGGACGCCGACGACGAGGCCGAACCCGACGAACAGAGCCAGCATCTCGGGGCTCGTCCCCAAGATGCCAAACCCGCCGAGGAGGCTATCGAGCATCCGCTTCACCCCCGATCAGGAACTTCATCAGATAGGGGCCGAAGAGCCGTTCGAGGCCACCGTAGCCCACGTACAGCACGATCGCTTCCAGTAGAATCGTGCCGATAAGCACGGCTGTCTCCGGGTCCCACGTGGGAACCTCTAGCCCTGGCATCGATTCTCCCTCCGACGTCCGAACGCGGTAATTCGCTGCTGGCACATTTCTACTCAGTACACTCTACCTCCCTCGTGCCTATAACGGTTTTGGGATTGTTGCACAATACTATATCCGGGTAACCTCGGCGGGAGTACCGATAACTTACAGAGAACATATGACGATCCGGCAGTTCCGGACACCGATCAGTGTCCGTCTCGATCACCGACTCCTCCTGTGAGATCGAACAAAACCATTTGTGGATACTCGACGAAGGTGACTGTATGAGAGCCCTGTGCGCGACCGACCTGTCGGCAGCGAGTGAGGCCGCGATCGAGAACGAGACCTGCCTCACGTGTCTGAGCCGTATCGGCGTCGATACGATCCATCTCGTGACGGTCGTTCCGGCGAACGTCCACTCCGGGATGCCCGGCGTGAATTTCGAGGAGCGACGGCGACGGGGACTCGACCAGTATCGGACGGTCATCGAGGCCGCCGGGTTCGACGTCGAGACCCACGTCGTCCGCGGGACCCCCTATCGACGTATCAACGGACTCGCTGAGACCGTCCACGCCGATTTATCGGTCGTCGGCTCGCGGGGACAGAGCCCGTTGGAAAACCGCATCATCGGCTCGACCGCCCGCAACCTCGCGCGGACGACCGTCGTCCCGTTATTGGTCAACCGCGTCGAGCGAGCGACCGCCGACCCCGAGGTCCTCCGAGAACACCTCTTTCAGCGCGTTCTCTTCGCGACGGACTTCTCCGAGAACGCCGACCGAGCGTTCGACGCCTTCTCGTACCTCCGTCACGCGACCGAGGAAGCCACGCTCGTTCACGTTCGGTCGCCGAAAGACGAGGGCGTCGACGCCGACGGCAGCCCGCGGGAGCGGCTGGCCGAGCATGCGACCACGCTGGAAAACTGGGGCATCGAGACGCGGATCGAGGTCCGGCACGGCGACCCCGCCGACGAAATCCTCGCCACCGAAGCGGAGGTAACGCCGTCGACGGTCCTCGTCGGGTCGAAGGGGCGAAGCCGTATCCGGCGACTCCTGCTGGGGAGCGTGTCCGAGGAGATAGTCGCGCAGGCGACGGGAAACGTCTTCCTCGTCCCGCCGCCCCGAGCCGTCTGAGGGACTCAACGATCAGCGCCACGGGCCGCCACCGGGGTGAAGCGCCGGGACCCTGACGCCGAACGTAGCGTCTCTGTCGCTTTCTGACGCGAGTCGGTCGACAACCCCGTGATCCTCACCCGGGACGAGACGGCGCTGGCCGAGCCGCCTCCGACGACACCGACGAAATCGCCCGATCTGCTGGTGTATCGGGGGTTGTTCGCGTTTCCGGTGTTCCGTTTGCGGGCTCCGATCGGCCGTCCGGAGTCGGCCCTCCGGTCACCCGCTCACGTCTCGCGGTTCGCGGTGAGGCGGGAGACGGAGCGCTGGAGCGTCGAGACCTCCTCGGCGATCGTCTCGTTTTCGCCGGCGACTTGTTCGATGCTGCTTGCGACGCTTTCTGCGAGCTCGGTGGCCTCTTCGACTTGACTCGCCACTTCTTCGGTGCTGGAGGCCTGCTCGTCGAGCGCGTCGGAGACCTCGCTGATCCCCGCCGAGGTTTCGTCGACGGCTTCGGTGATCTCGGTCAGTTTCTGCCTCGATTCGCCGACGGACTCGTTGCCCGCTTCGACGAGATCGACCATCCGTTCGAGGCTCTCGACCGTTTCGGCCGTGTTCTGTTCGACGTTTTCGATCAAGCCCTCGATATCGCCCGCGTGTTCCTGTGACTCGCCGGCCAGCGACTTCACCTCGTCGGCGACGACCCCGAAGGCGTTACCGGACTCGTTGGCGCGCGACGCTTCGATCGAGGCGTTCAGCGCCAGAATGTTCGTTCGCTCGGCGATGTCGTTGATGATGTCGATGATCTCGTCGATCTGCCCGACGTGTTCCTCCAGCGCCTCGACGTTTTCGACGACGCTCTCGGCGGATTCGGCGGCCTGATCGATCACGTCCGCGGCGTCGGAAGCGGACTGTTGGCCGTCCGTGGCAAGGGTGGCCGCTCTCGCACTGGTGGTTTCGACCTGGTCCGCCGTCGAGGAGATCTCCTCGACCGTCGCACTGATCTTTGTCACCTCGCTGGTGGTGTTCGTCATCGCCTCGAGCTGCTGATCCGAGCGCTCGTTGATGTCTTGGGACATCTGGGAGACTTCCTCGGTGGAGTGGACCACGTCCGAGACGGTCTCGTCGACCTGTTCCGAGAGCCGGCGGAGTTCCCGCTCGCGTTCCAACCGGCCGAATGCGGTCTCCATACTCGAAGCGAGGATCTTCGCGAGATCGTCTTTGAACAGCTCCTTGTGGAAGGAGCCGAGTTCGATGAGCCCGTGCTCTCCCATCGGGAGCACGATCAGCGACGTCACCGACTCCGTGACCGGCAGATCCGCGGGATCGATCTTCGCCTGAATCTGCGTTTCGACGCTTACCTCTCGGTCGCGAAACTGCTCCCACTGCACGTCGCCCGGGCCGGCGGTGACGTCGGTCGGGTCGGAGAAATCGCCGGCCTCGGACACCGCGTCGGAGCACTGGAGTAGCTGTAGCCGTTCGGCGTCCCCGTCGGGGACCCACACGGTGCAGTAGTCCAGGCCGAGCACGTCCGTCGCGGTCGAGACGGCGATCTCGGCGATCTGATCGGCTGAATCCGCAGCGATCAGGTCCTGTGTCGCCTGGTGGATGCCGACCAGTTTGTCGGTCTCGAGTTTGTTGCCGATGTCCATTGCGATGCCGACCGTCGCGTCCTGGTCGGTCAGACCGGTCTCATAGGGGTATTTGATCGTTTTCAGGATCCGTTCGTTGTCCTGTGCGTCGATGATCCGCTCCTGTGGTATGACCTTTTTCGTACCGGTGTCCATCACCTCGATGTCGTCGGCTCGGACCTTCTCGTCCTCAACGTTCTCGTCGTCGATCCGGTCGAAATCGGTGGTCCCGCGCACCTCACGAGGGGTCGCGCCACAGGCTTCCTTGGCCTGTTTCTCGTTGCTCAGGAGGTACTCTCCGTCGCGATTTTTCACCCACACCCAGTGGGGGATGGCGTTCAGAAGCTGCTGGACTTCTTCGTAGGAGAAACTGTGTTCTTCGGGGTTGCCCATCGCGGCTGACTGCAGAGTCTCGCGCACGTCCTGTGACATGGATCAACGCGACTATCAGGATCTATATATATATTGAGGCCCGGTATGACCGATTTGAGAATCGTCCCTAAAACGGAGATATGACGGGTACACGGTCGTCAGCAGGCGAGTGCGCACCCCAAGATTCACAGGAGAAGGTCTGCGGTAGCGTACGCGAGCGCGAACGCGAGAAGGAACGACCCCGCCCAGGCCCCCACTGTCACGAGCAGTTTTCGCGCGTCCACCGCCTCGCGCCCGCCGACGGCGGCGCCGCTTCCGATGATGGCGCTGACGACGATCTCGTTGAACGAGACCGGGACGCCCAGCAGCACCGCCAACTGTGCGATCAGGAACGACGGCACGAGCGC
>ENA-ORDC01001155-ORDC01001155.1-marine-metagenome-genome-assembly--contig:-NODE-1155-length-20925-cov-19.153732_pt1 | contig 20925 bp, 17 predicted proteins | sample MGYA00237783_ERZ508515 | MGnify/ENA primary metagenome ERZ508515 (study PRJEB26186, sample SAMN06268792) | marine metagenome | isolation source: Eden Landing Ponds, San Francisco, CA, USA | place... | reverse complement strand
TCGAGCGCGACGACGCGGCCGTCACCGTAGCGGACGAGGATCTCTTCTCGCCCGTCGTCGTCGATATCTGCCGTCGTCGCGAACGTCAGTATCGGAACGTTGCGTTCGTATCTGGCCAGTACCGAGCCACCGTCGGCGTCGAGGACGGCGACCCGTCCGTCTTCGCTGACGGCGATCACCTCCGAGGTGTCGTCCCCGTCGACGTCCCCGAGGACAGGCGGTGAGACGATGGTACTGTCGCCGCTCGCTATCGATGTCGACCACTCGGTATCGCCGGTCGCGGCGTCGAGTGCGAGCACGTCGCCGCCGACTTTCCCGACGAAGAGTTCGACCGTTCCGTCGCCATCGGCGTCGGCGGCCTCGCGGATCCGGCCGTTCGTGATCGATCGATTCCACTCCCCTGCTCCCGACTCTCCGTCGTAGGACGTGATCGACAGGGTTCCGGCAGTGAACACTTCGAGCGCGTCGTCGCCGTCGGCGTCGGCTGCAGTGAGATACGTCGCCGTGCCGTTGCGGAACCACTCGATGTCGCCCGTGGCCGAGAGTACCACCGGGCCGCTGTCGCTCCCGAGGAGAACCTCCTGCTGGCTATCGCCGTCGACGTCGTCGACGATCGGCGCTTCGCGGATTGTACGCTCTGTCCATCCCGTCCGGTTCAACTCGAATCGCCAGAGTACCGATCCGTTCGCGCGCGTCGCCACGACGTTCCCGGCGACGTCGCTTGCCAGGATCTCCGGCCCGGGAGCGGACGTCAGATTCTCGATCGTCGGTCGGCCGAAGCCGTAGGTTTCGAGTGGGACTCGCCAGCGTTCGCTGCCGTCTTCGGCGTCGTAGGTGACGAGCGCATTCTCGATCGAAGAGATACCGACGACCTCCGGCGTTCCGTCGCCATCGAGATCCGCGATCGCCGGTTCGGTGAGCGCGTGGACGAAACAGTCGTCGGGTGGGATTCCATTTCGCCACAGTACAGCGCCGTCTGTCGGCCGGAGACGCGCGAAGACACACGACGTGTTCGTAATCTGGTCGGTGCTACCCCGGGCCTCCGCGACAGGCGCGACGATCACGTCGCCGTCGGGACCGACACCGACCGCGTGATGGTTGATGTCGGTGTCGCGCGGCGTGTCGCTCACCCACGTCTCGTCGAGCGTCCCGCCGGACGACCAGACAGTGAGACCGAAGACGACGAGTCCGCCGAGGATGGCGACGAACCCGACGACGGCGATAACGGTACGTGGTCGCATAGCGATACGTTCGGCCCGGCTCGCAAAAGCCTGCCCGTGCGCGGTCGGGATTCGAGACGTGAACCACAGGGAATTTTCGACCGTCGTGGATACAGTGAGTCGATGGGCAATCGCTCTCGATCGAAGAGACTCCTTCGGGCCGGGCTGGTGTTCGGTCTCGTCGCGCTGTTCCCGGGCGTCGCGAGTGCGCACGAGGTCTCCGGATCGCGCTTGCAGACGCCGCTCCCGCTGTCGGTGCTACTCGCAGGTGCGGGCGTGACTGTCGCCTCGACGGCGCTCTGGTTGGCCGTGACCGACCGAACGCCAGCAGCCACCGACGGACGAGCCCGGAGCCTGACCGTTCCAGCGTCGGTCGCTCGGCCGCTCAGCGTCGCGGTCACCGCGCTCTTTCTCGCCGGTGTCGCGTCGGTGCTGGTGTTCGGGTTCGTCGGTCGGCAGGTCGCCGCCGAGAACGTCGCGACGGTCTTCACCTGGCCGCTGTGGTTTCGCGGGCTGGCGTTGCTCGCGCTCGTCTTCGGCACGGCCTGGCAGCTGCTGTCGCCGTGGCGAGCAATCTACCGCGGCCTCGCCTGGCTCGAAGGGGGGCAGTTCGCGGTGCTCGGTACGTACCCGGCCGCGCTCGGAGCGTGGCCAGCAGTCGTCGGTTTCGTCGCGCTCGTCGGGATCACCGAGAACCTGACCGTGATCCCGCGGTCCCCACGTCTCACCGGCGTGGTCGTCGCGGCGTACGGGCTCGCGATGGTCGCCGGGGCGACGCTGTTCGGCACTGCCTGGCTTCGTCACGCCGACCCGCTGGGTGTCTTCTATCGTCTGTTCGGCCGCGTCGCGCCGCTGGCGTTCGACCGAGGCGAGCGCGGAGGGTACACCGTCTCGCTGCGATCTCCCTGGACGGGGTGTCTCGATCCGTTCGCGAGCGTCTCGCTCGTCGTCTTCGCGATCGCCACGGTGTACACGGTGAGCTTCGACGGCTTCACCGAGACGCGGGCCTACCAGACGGTGTTGTTCGATCTCAGGGGGCTGCTCGGGACTGGCCCGGAGACGAGTATCCTCCTGTACGTCTTCGGGCTGGCCGGGTTCGTCCTCACGTTCGCGGCAGCGAGCTGGGCCGTCGAGCGACTGGGTGGCTCGCCAGATCGTAACTGGGTCACAGCCGCGCGCTGGTTCGCGCCAACTGTCCTTCCGATCGCCGGCGCCTACGAGGTCGCTCACAACTACCCCTACGTGATCCGAAACCTCGGGACACTGGTCTCGATGTCCGTACCCGGAGTCGAATCAGTCGACGTGCTCGGCTGGCTCTCCGTCTCGCTGTTCTGGGGTTCGCAGGTCGTCCTCGTCGTTGCGGGCCACGTCGTCGCAGTCGTCGCTGCCCACGCCGTCGCGCGCTCTCGATACGACTCGCCCGCCGCCGCCCGGCGCGGTCACCTGCCGCTGGTCGTCCTGATGATCGGGTATACCGTTCTCTCGCTGTGGATCATCTCACAGCCGGTCGTCGGGTGACCGAGCACAGGCGGGCAGTTTCTCTGTGATTGAACAGACATGGCGAATGATATATACCCCCGTGCAAATACAACTCGTCCATGTCCGATTCTGGTGACGATTTTGTGAACTCCGCCCGGGGTATTCGCTCCGGGAGCTGTGTCCTCGACGGTGAGTATCTCTCTCAGTACCGCGGTGACCTCACGGACGGGCAGGAGAACGTCCGCATCTTTACGACCGCACCGTCGATCACGACGCAGTCGGTCCAAGACGCGTTCTGGCAGGCCACTTCGGGATGGTTCAACCCCAGTTCACACGAGAACGTCGTCACGGTGTACGATCGAGGCAGGAGTCCGCGGCCCTGGGTCGCCGTCGAGACTGTCGACGGGGCGCGTCTCGGCGACGTTCAGTCCGAGTTGTCGATCGCGGACGCACACGCAGTCGCCTCGGATACGGCCGAGGCGCTTCGGGTCGCCGGGCTGTACAACGCGACTCACGGGTCACTGTCGCCGACTGACATCTGGGTGACTGGTCTCTCCGGAAGCGCAGATGCGACTGCCGTCGTCGACGAATGGGGGCTCGAACGAGCCTGTCGCGTCGCCGCCGGCGAACGTCCAGTTTCCCTGTTTACTGCACCCGAGCTGGTCGACGAGCCGACTGCAGTCACGGATCAGACCGACGTGTACGGGCTGGGAGCGATCACCTACTACGCGTTGACGGGTGAACCCCCGTTCACGATTGCCGAGGTCGAAGCCGGTCCGGGTCCCGAGCAGGTGACACCACCGAGCACGCTCGTCCCCGAGCTCCCGTCGGCAGTCGACGATGTGATCCTTACGGCGTTGGCACCGACGCCCGGCGCCCGCCAGTCGTCACCTTCGCAGTTCGGGACCGACTTCTCGTTGGCGTTCCCGGACGGGTTTTTCGACTCCCGGCCCGACTCGAATCAGACTCAGACAGCGTCAACTGGACAGCCTGCTGGCGATGACCGGTCGGCTGCGAACGGCCAGCCAGTGGGCAATTCGAGTACTCACGAGCCGAGTTCTGGCCCCCAGTCCGGCGGTGACAGTACTGATCGGACGGACCCCGGCAGTGATAGTTCGTTCCCGCTCTCGCGCCGCTCCGTCCTGGGATTTCTCGGCCTCGCCGGTGGCGGTTCCGTCGTCGCCACCCAGTTACTCGGCGATTCGGACTCCAGTGGGGAGCCGACCGACGGGTCCGGTGACGAGTCGGGCAACGGTGGTTTCGCCACATCACCCGATCCGGAGACGACAGCGCCACCCCGGGAGACGCCCACCCCCGACGAACCGTCGGCCGAACTAGATCCTTCGATCTACGCGGACAAGGCACAGGAGGCCTGGGAGGTGATCACGGAATACTCCGACTCGGATGCCTCGCTCGTTCGACAGGCTCACGTTGATATCGAAGAGGCAGTTCGGGACAGCGCGATCGTCCTGAACTTCATGCACGACGTGCGCGAGCGGTTCTGGTACGATCACGTCGACGTCCCGAAGTACGGCACGCTGGGCCCGTCTCACCAGCGACACACCGATACGCAGCTGACCGATGGAAGCACGGAACTGAACCTGTTCCTCGACTACCTCGATTCTATCGATCCCATCGAGTCAGACGACGAGGCGTCGTCGACGGTGATCACGCAGCTCTACGAACCGCTGGTGAACTACCCCGACGGCGTTCCGGAGTTGAACAACCTACTGATCGAGGGATTCGAGTTGTCCGAGGACCAGACGACGTATACGTTCACTCTGAAAGAGGGGGTGACGTTCCACGACGGGACGGAGTTGACGGCCCAGGACGTAAAGTACTCCTGGCGGCGGGTCGCCGAGTCCGAGAACAGCATCCGATCGGACTTCCTGCTGGACGAAACCACCGGTGTGGGAGCGGTCCACGAGACAGCCAGCGACGGAAACGTGGTTCCCGACTCGCTGGGCGTGAGGGCCGTCGACGACTACACGCTCAAACTGGAACTCGAGACTCCCAACCCAGATGCGCTGGACATCCTCACATATCCCGTCTTTTCCGTCGTTCCTGAGGGAATCGTTGGCGATATCGATGGCTACACTGGCGACGTGTCTCACGAGGAGTTCCGACAGAACGTGGCGAACGGGACCGGCCCCTTCACGTACGGCGCCTTCACGGTCAACGAAGAGTTCCGTGTGACTCGATTCGAGGAGTACCATGCTGAGGCAGCTGATATCGAATCGATCCACTGGAACATCGTGGGCGGTCAGGAAGAGAGGTACGCACTCGCTATCGAGAAAGAAGCCGACATCTTCCAACTGCCGACACAGTACTACGACCCGGGGAACGTAGACGCGACGGAGGACGACCGTGGGCGTGAGGTCGGGACCTACGGACCGCTCGACAACGGCGAGACGGTGAACTACCTCGCCGTTCCGGAACTCGTCACGCGATACTTCGGGTTCAACGCGCGGAACGTGCCGATCGAGGTCCGGCGAGCGGTCGCGTACGTGCTCGATCAGCAGGCGATTGTCGACGAGCTGTTCGCCAGCCGTGGTGTCCCAGCGTATAGTTTCACGCCGCCGGGGATCTGGCCGACCGGTCGGGGCGGGTACGAGCAGTTCGTCGACGAGTATCCGTACAGCCCTGACGAAGTGGACGTCGAGAGTGCCCGAGAAGTACTCGACGAAGGCGGGTTCACTCCGGACGATCCGTTCGACTTGACCGTCACGACGTTCGACATCGAGACGTACGTACAGGCGGCCGAGGATCTCCGTGACCACCTCGCTGGAAACGGCGTCGAGATCGATATTGACTCGGCAGGGTTCGGCATCCTCCAGGAACGCGGATACAACGGCAATCTGGAGATGTACTCGCTGGGCTGGGGCTGGAGTTGGGACAGCCTCCGCTTCGGGCACTACGGGTTCGAGCCGAAGAACACCGACACGTCTCGGATGCCCGAGGAAACCGACGGCTACTACCTCGACTGGCAGACCGAACTGTCCGAAGAGTATCGCTGAGTGGCTGCCCGAATCGGGCGCGCCGACTCCCGCTGGTAGTTCAGGGAGTACTCACGCGCCGGACCTCGACGGCGACTTCGTTGGTTCGAAGAAACGGCGGGACGAGCGGCCCTTCGTAGCGCATGAGAAACGGCCCGCCGACGATCTCGAAGGTCTCGTCTGCCCCAGCCAGCGTCGAGCGCAACTGGTCTGTCTTGCGAGCGACGCGGCCGTCGCTCGTCCACCACGAGAAGCCGAGGACGGCCAGCGTTCGACCGGGCTGTTCGACCAGCCGAACCGACTCGTCGGTCGGCAGCGGGGCGGTGTCGTAGTCGTACTCGGCGGGGAGGTAGAACGCCATCCGAACGCCGTCCTCGTCGCGGTCGCTCTCGACGGGCGCTGTCATCGCGACCGATTCCGACTCGACGGGCGCTGTCATCGTCACTGACTGTCCGGTCGTCCTCCCGCCGCCCTCGACCGGGGCGGTCATGGACACGTCTGTCGCGCTGCGGTTCTCGCCCGAGATGTATCGGAAGAGCCGACGAAACGCGGCGTTTTCCGAGGGAGCGACCGTCTCGACGAGGACTGTCGGTGGATAGTGCCTGATCTCCACGTCGTCGACGTGCCCGACCGTCTCGTAGTCGACCTGCGGTGTGGATCGGTCCTGGAGATAGCGCCGTCCGGCGACGCCGACTGCGAGTACGCCGATCGCTCCCGCCAGGAGTGTCGTTCGTTTGACCATACTGGGACGTACGACGCGAGCGAACGTGAACTATCCGGCGGCCTCGGCAGGTCGGTCACTCGATCGAGACGCGTCGGCCCCGAAGCGAGTCGGCCTCGGCACGGTCGAGCAGTCGCTCGATTCGATCGTCCATCGGCGGATGCGTCGATAGCAGACGCGTCAGCACCCCTTCGTCGTCACCCTGGACGTACAGTGTCGAGAGCAGGCCGCGCTGGCGTTCGGTCGCGCGATCGATCTTCCGGAGCGCGCGGGCCAGTGCGAGTGGCCGACCCGTGATTTCGACGGCGCGGTCGTCTGCGGCGTACTCACGGCGCCGGGAGTGAGCGCGGATCAGCACGGTGAGTCCGATCGCCAGCAGCGTCACGCTGAGGGTCGCCCAGTAGTAGACGACCATGACGGGGTTGCGCGTCCACTCACCTGGCCGACCGCGGATCCAGGCCAGGCCGCGAGCGATCCCGGTGACCAGAAACAGTAGGGGGAGCAGGGGGAGCAACAGCAGCCCGACGATCGTCCGGAGGACGCTGTAGGAGAGCGTCTGGACGAAGGCGTCGTAGCTTTCGAGATGAGCCAGTTCGTGGGCGAGGATCGCCTCGCGCTCGTCAGGCGAGAGGACGCGCAAGAGTGAGCGGTCGAAGACGAGCACGCCCGAGCGGACGCCGCCGAGCGCGAACGCGTTGGGGACGCCCAGGTCCGCGACGACGACGCGCGGTCGTTCGACGGTCATCCGCTGTTCGAGTCTGTCGAGTTGGTCGAACAGCGCCGGGGCGTTTCGAGGGCGGATCTCGATCCCGCCCAGTCCCGCGAGTAGCTGGCGGGTCCCGAAGCGGTAGCTCAGGTAGCTCGCGACGAGCACGACGAGACCGATCGTGAGCAGGGCGGTCAGCGGGTCCGGCGGGCGTTCCAGCAGGTAGACGAAGAGCTCGTAGGTCAGGAGCGCTGCCAGCAGGTAGACGACGAGTAGCGCAGTCCCGACCAGCCACATGAGCGCCCGTCGAGAGAGCCGCGACATGTATCTCCTGTAAGTGTTGCTGTCGGTTTAGCTCCCCCGCTTCTCCGTCGACCATAATTATATTATGCGAGCGGCGTAACGTACCGAAGTGTATCTGGCGGGGGTCAGGTACGTGGGGGTTCCATGCGCAGGCTCTTCGACACACCAGTGGCTGACACCGGTATCGACAGCGATCACATCGTCTCCGGCGTCGCGTTCTGGTCGGCGGTCTGTCTGCCGTTCGTCCAGCTCTCGCTGCTCGCTGGCGGACTCGACTCCAGGCGAGGTCTCACCGTGCTCGCACTCTTGTTCGTCCTCAACGTGTTGGCGCTCGTCGCCGGCAACCAGTATCGGCGTGAGTAGGCCGACGTTCCCGACTCACGCGAACCGCGAGAGTTCGCTGGCGAGTGCCCGACGCTTCAGGAGCGCGAACCCGCTCGCGATACAGACGAATCCGATAGCCGTCGAGATGTCGATCACTTCGCCCAGTAGCGCGACGCCGACGACGGCGGCGACGACCGGCGCGAGATAGGAGACGAGGTTGATCTCGATCGGCCCGAGTCGCTCCAGCAGGTCGAAGTAGATGAGAAAGCCGATCGCACTGGCGACTACGGAGAGATAGCCCAGCGCAAACAGAGCTTGAGGCGACCACGTGATTGCAGCCAGTCGCTCTCCGGGGAGGGTGAGCGCGAGTCCGTGCATGAGTATCGCACCGCCGACCATCGACCAGGCCTCCATCGTCTCGATCGGGAGATCGGCGTCGAGCCACCGCGTGAGGACGCTCCCGAGCGCAAAGGAGACGGCAGCGCCGAACACGAGCAGGCTGGAGACGACGTCCTCGGTCAGGAGATTCGATGGATCGGGACTGACAAGCACGCCCACGCCGACCACTCCGAGGATCATCCCGGCGATTCCAGCGACGGTGAGGCGCTCTTCGGGGAGGAACAGGCGGGCGAACCCCGTGGTGAGCACAGGAGAGAGACTCACGATGACGGCCGCTGCGGCGCTGGTCGTCCCCTGTTCGCCGACGAACAGGAAGACGTGATAGCCGGCGATGAGAAAGATCGCGCCGACCGCGATCGCGGCCCAGTCCTGTCGATTGCGGGGCCGCCACTGATCGACAGCGACGGCCGCGTAGGCGAACATGAGCACGCCCGCGATGTCGTAGCGGATCGCCGCGAACAGCACTGGTGGGATGTCGGCCAGTCCGGCCTTGATGGCGACGAAGGCGCTGCCCCAGACCACCGAGAGGACGAGAAACAACAGGAGGTTGCGATAGCGCACCGTTTCGGCTCCCCGTCAGGGTCAGATGGACTGCTCGCGTTCGCTGAGCGTCCGCAGGACGTCCTCACGGGTGATGATCCCGACGAGGTCGCCGCCCTCGACTACTGGTAGGCGGTTGATGTCCCGCTCTGAATCGGCCAGGAAGTCGATCACGGTGTCGACGCTGTCCTCGGGCGAGACGGTGACGACGTCGGTGATCATGACGTCGCTGATCGGCTTGCCGGAGTTTTTCACGAGATCGATCCCGACGTCGAGGTCGTTCCAGGAGAGATCGACGCCGTAGGTCAGCGTCTCGATAAAGGGCGGGAAGCCGATGGGGATCCACAGCGTCCGATCCGAGGGCTGGAAGAGATCCACGAGATCCGTCTCGGTGACGACACCGACTACGGCCCCGCCCTCGACGACGGGGAAGCCGCTGAAGTCGGCTTTCGCCAGGCGGGTCAGCACCTCGCTGACGTCGTCGTCGGGCGTGATCGTCTCGACCGGACTCGTCATGATGTCGCGAGCAGTGACCATGTGCGGGCCAACGACCGGCCCGGCCGTAGGCGTTCCGGTCGCCGGCAACTGGGCCGGGGCTGTCGTTTCTGCCCGTGCCCACACTTTTAAATCAGTGGATCACGAATCGAGGGTATGGCCGCATATGGCCGGCCGTCGTTGCGGGATCTGTTCGACGAATCGCCAACCCCCCACATCGCGCATCCGCCGCGCACACATCACCGAGACTTCTACGTCGCTACCGACGGCTCGTTCAGAGAGTCGGGTGGCGGTCTCGGCGTCGTCATCGAGACGCGAGACGGCGAGCGTGTCGGACGGCTCTCGGTCGGGGATCGGTCGCCGGACAACAACGTCGCCGAGTACCGGGCGCTGCACCTCGGGCTGGACCTGCTCGCCGCACGAGCGCCGTCGAGTGCGCGCGTCGGCGTCCTGCTCGACCACGACGATCTGGCGGCGAACGTCAACGCCGCCGTCCTGGCGTCACGAGCACCCACAGCCGAGCCACCGCACCAGCTGGCGGTTCCCGCGGAGACGCGGTACCACTGGCGAGGCGTGATGGCTCGGATCAACGGCTTCGAGGAGATCCGCGCCGCACGGATCTCCAGCGACCGTAATCCCGCTCATCCGCTGGCGAACGCGCCCGACCAGTACGGGCACGTCAACAACGAGCCCGATCGGTGCGTCCTGCCCGAACCGATCGAGCCCACCGACGAACGGGTCCCACCGCCGTCGCGATCCAATCGCGGCAGCGCCAACGCGAGCGACTAGACGGCCACCAGCCCCCGGCTCTCTCCGGGTCCAGACTCCTCCCTCGCGTTCTCGTTGCGTTGCCTGACACCGATTTCCGTGGGCGGACGAAACGATTACATCGACACGCATACAACGCATACATATGAGTACCTCAATTCGCGTTTCGGACGATACCAAGTCTATGCTCGCCGTTCTGAAAGAGGACGACGAGAGCTGGGACGAATTTTTAGCCCGGCTTGCCCGGCGAGAACGCGATGTCGACGAACTCGGCGGGTTTGCTGCCGAGGGCATCGAGAAGAGTATGGAACAGACACACGAGGACCTGAACGAATCGCTCGCCGATAACGTCGAAACAGAATGATCTGTCTCGATAATAGCGTCCTTCGGCGCTTCGCCAGTCCAAATCCGTCCCCCGGTGTCGATGAATATCTCAAAGAGAACGCCTCGGTCCCGTGGGTAATTCCTGCAACAGTCGCCTTCGAGTACTACGTCTTCTACGATACGCAAGCAGAGATACGTACGCAGCAACGACTGCTCAACTCACGGCTGGACGGGATTTTACCGCTCACTGACGAGGTGGCTTCCGAGGCAGCCCAACTACAGACGCTCCTCGCTGAACACGATATCGCTCTCGATCTCGTTGATCTTCTTCACGTCGCGACTGCACGAGATTCCGGCGCGACGTTCGTCACGCGGGACGCCGGTGACTTCGACAAACAACCCCTCAAAGATCTACTTTCGATCGATATTATCGACAGCTAGTTTCACTCCTCCTGTGCGTCCACCACCGCGACCCCTGCAAGGTTTACGATATCCTTCACTTCGTCACCGCGCTGGATGACGTGGACGGGTTTGTCCATGCCGACGAGCATCGGGCCGATGGCTTCGGCGCCACCGAGTCGCTGCAGGAGTTTGTAGCCGATGTTGCCGGCTTCGAGATTCGGGAAGACGAGCACGTTCGCGGGGTCGTCGAGGTCGGAGAACTCGTAGGTATCGGTGAGGATCTCCTCGACGACGGCGGTGTCGGCCTGCATCTCGCCGTCGACCGGGAAGTCCACAGCCGGATCGTCCCGGAGCATCTCGGCTGCGCGCCGGGGCTTTTCGGTCCCCTCGGTGTCGACACTGCCGAAGTTCGAGTAGGAGAGGATCGCCGCCCGCGGGTCGACGTTGAACTCGCGTGCGAGGTCGGCGGTGTGGCGCGTGACTTCGGCCATCACTTCGGCGCTGGGATCGGTATTGACGGTCGTATCGGCACAGAAGATCACCTGATTCTTGAACGTCAACATGTAGACGCCGGCGACGTAGTCGGCGTCCGGCGCGGTCCCGACGACCCGCAACGGTGGTCTGAGCGCGGAGGGATAGTGATGAGTCAGCCCCGTGAGCATGGCGTCGGCTTCGTCCATCTCGACGAGGACGCTGCCGAGGTAGTTGCCGTCCCGGATCAACTCGCCGGCTTCCCGGCGCGTGACTCCCTTGCGCTGGCGGAGTTCGTACAGCCGGTCGGCGTATCGTTCGAGGTCGGATTCGTCGGGGTCGAGGATGTCAGGATCGAAACTGAGACCGAGCGTCTCGACGATGGCGGTGATCCGGTCGCGATCGCCCAGCAGGAGCGGGCGAGCGATCCCCTGGTCGACCAGTTGGTATGCCGCCCGGATCATCTTCTCGTCGTCGCCCTCCGCGAGCACGACGCGTTTGGGGTCGCTCTTTGCCTTGTTCAACACCACGCGCATCATCTCCCGACTCTTGCCGAGGCGGGCTTCGAGCTTCTCGACGTAGTCGTCGAGGTCGAGACTCGCCCGGGCCGAGCCCGACTCCATGGCTGCCTCGGCGACGGCGGGCGTCACCTCGAAGAGGACACGCGGGTCCAGTGGTTTGGGGATGATGTACTCGGGGCCGAACTGTAGCGGCTCGTCACCGTAGGCCTTGACGACGGCGTCGGGGACGTCTTGTCTCGCGAGCGAGGCCAACGCCCTGGCGGCCGCGACTTTCATCTCCTCGTTGATCTCGGTCGCCCGGACGTCCAGTGCTCCGCGGAAGATGAAGGGGAACCCGAGCACGTTGTTGACCTGATTCGGGTAATCAGAGCGCCCGGTGGCCATGATGACCGTGTCGTCGCGGGCGTGCTTGGCGTCCTCGTAGGCGATCTCCGGATCGGGATTGGCCATCGCGAAGATGATCGGATTTTCCGCCATCGAGCGGACCATCTCCTGGTCGACGATCCCGCCGACCGAGAGGCCGACGAAGACGTCAGCGCCGGCTATCGCGTCGGCGAGATCACCCTCGGGGCGGTCGCTGGCGAACTCCCGTTTGAACTCGTTGACCTCGTCAGCTTCCGCCCGAGCGTCGGTGATGATCCCCGAGGAGTCACACATCGTGACGTTCTCACGATCGACGCCGAGCGAGACGTAGAAGCGGGCGGTTGCGATGGCGCTGGCACCCGCACCGGAGAAGACGATGTCGAGCTCTGCGAGATCCTTGCCGGCGATTTCGGCCGCGTTGAGCAGTGCAGCGCCCGAGATGATCGCGGTCCCGTGCTGGTCGTCGTGGAAGACCGGGACGTCCATCTGCTCGCGCAGGCGACGCTCGACCTCGAAACACTCCGGCGCTTTGATGTCTTCGAGGTTGATCCCCCCGAAGGTCGGCTCCATCGCCGAGACGGCCCCGACCATCGCGTCGGGGTCGTCTGCGTCGAGTTCCAGGTCGAAGACGTCGATGTCGGCGAAGCGCTTGAACAGGACGCCCTTGCCCTCCATGACCGGCTTGCAGGCTTCGGGGCCGATGTCGCCCAGGCCGAGAGTGGCACTGCCGTCCGAGACGACGGCCACGAGGTTGCCCTTGGCCGTGTATTTGAAGACGTCGCTCGGGTTGTCACGGATGTTCCGGCAGGGTGCGGCGACGCCCGGGGAGTACGCCAGCGAGAGGTCACGTTGCGTGTTGGTCGGTTTGGTGGTCGCGATCTCGATCTTGCCAGGTGGATCCTGACTGTGGTAGTCGAGTGCGTCCTCGTCGAGTCCCATGGCCAATGGCGGTCGGGCGCGGACAAAAAGCTAGGCCGGCGTGCCAATATTGACCGAGATAGTCGGGCCCACAGGTATTTATTATCACGACCGTGGGTACTACCCGAGTAACGCGTGAGTGTGGGTCCCGTTCAGTCGCCCGACCGAGGAGGTGAGTACCGATGGTAGTCGACGTGAGCGGCTTGCCGTGGCTGACGGTGCTGTGTCTCGTGACCGGTATCGCCCCGTTCGTGCTGGTGGGCGTCCTCGCACGCTATCGCGGCAAGCCTGGAGTGGACTGGTTCATCGTGTCGCTGCTGTTCTACGGCGGCTGGTGTCTCACCTACGGTCTCAGCCTGTTCGTCGCCGACTACGAGTTGCGAGTCGCCTTCGAGACTGTTTCGTGGATGGCGTTTCTCTGTATCGGCTACCCGTTTCTCGGGTTCGCGCTGGATTACACTGGCCGGAGCGATCTGCGCAAGTCGTGGCTGTTCGCGGCGCTCGGCCTCGGCCCCGCCGTCGGGGTGGGACTCGTCGCGACCAACGCCTGGCACGGGCTCGTCTGGCAGGACCCGACGATCGTCCGGGCCTACGATGCTGTCCTCCTCGACTACGCGATCCAGCCGCTGGGGTTCGCGGCCGCGTCGGTCGGGTTGACGTACTCCGGTATCGCGGTCTTGCTCCTGCTCGATACGGTCCTCAACTACGGTCCGTTGTATCGTCGGGAAGCGATCGCCGTCGCGCTCAGCCCGCTTCCGCCGTCGGTCGGGCTGATCGTCTGGTGGTTCGGCCTCGGGCCGGTCGACGCCGTCAACTGGGGCGTCGTCGCGTCGCTGCCGCACGCGGCACTGGACGCCTACGCATTCGTCGGCAAGAACATGTTCGCGACCAGCCCCGCGACCCGTCGCGTCGCCGACGAGACGGCCCTCGATACGCTCCCCGATCCCGTCGTCGTCCTCGACGAGTCCGACCGCGTGGTCGAGTTCAACGACGCGGCGGCCCGCGTCTTCGATGGCCTCTCGACCGACCGAATCGGCACGCCAGTTTCGGCGGCCCTCCCGATCGAGTTCCCCGGGAGCGACGACTACGTCAGCGTCTCCGGTGAGTCTGGACGCTACGAGTTCGCCGTCGACGAGACGTCGCTGTCGGACCCACGTGGGGCCGTCGTCGGGTCGACGGTTCTCTTTCGGGACATCACCGACGAGCGCGAACGCGAGCAGCGGCTGGAAGTCCTGAATCGCGTCCTCCGGCACAACCTCCGGAACAAGCTGACGGCGATCGGCGGCTACGCGGCTCAGATCGAGGCTGACGCCGGCGACCCCGAACTGTCACGATGGGCGCGCAAGATCGGGGACAGCGGCGACGAACTGGTCGCGATCGGCGAGAAAGCCCGCACCTTCGACAGTCTCAGACAGACCGACGTCACTCCCGTCCGACTCGACGTCGAGACGTTTCTGGCCGACGTTGTCTCGGACCTGACGGCCGACTACCCCGAAGCCAGGATCGACACCCGCGTCGACGTCGCGGGGACGGTCCGCACCGATCCGGACCTGCTGGGGCTGGCGCTGCGAAACGTCGTCGAGAACGCCATCGTCCACGACGATTCGGACGCGCCGCAGATTCACGTCAGCGCTCGCGAGAGCGAGGAGAGCCTGGTCATCGAGATCCAAGACGAGGGGCCGGGGATCCCAGAGCAGGAACTGGCGGTCGTCGCGGACGGCGTCGAGAGCGACCTCGAACACGGTAGCGGGATCGGGCTGTGGATCGTCGAGTGGTCGATGCGACGACTCGAGGGCGACGTTCGATTCGAATCTACAGACGAGGGGTCGAGGGTCACGCTCGTCGTGCCGGCCGAGACGACCGTCGATCCACCGCCGAAAGCGGAAACGAACGGCCATAAGTAGATGCGGTCCCGAACCCCGGGTATGCAACTCCGGCGACTGCTCGCGGGCACGACAGGGCTGACGTTCGTCCTCATGCTCCTGGGCGTCTACACAGCGGGCTCGGGCGCGGGCCTCACCTGCGGCGCGCGGTGGCCGTTCTGTGACGGGGCCGTCTTCGGCCTCTTTCCCGCGAACTGGATGAGCTTCGTCGAGTGGTTCCACCGCCTCGTGGCGATGGTCACGGGCTTCGTCATCCTCGGGGCGGCGGCGCTGGCCTGGCGACGCGGCGCGGATCGACGCGTCCGCTTCGCACTGCTGGGTTCGATCGCGCTCCTCCCGGTACAGATCGGACTGGGCGCGCTGACGGTGACTGTCGGCGGCCTCTTTCCGTGGGGGTATTCTCCACCTGTGCAGGCCGCTCACTACCTCGCGGCGCTGTCGATCTTCACGCTGATCGTCTACGCGACGGCGATCACCTACGCGCCAGTCGGGCGTTCGCGACTGCGACAGCTAGCGGTCGCGGCCGTCGCGCTCGTTCCGCTCGGGCACCTGTTCAGCTTCGGGACCGTCTTCGCGTACACGCCAGAGACACAGATCGTCTACTACGGGCTGGCGCTGGTGCTGTTCGCGCTGCTGGTCGCCGTCGGAACCTGGGGACGCCGTGACGCGAGTCGCGAGACGACCTGGCAAGCCTCCCTGAGCATCGTCGCCGGACTTCTGCTCGCCGTACAGATGCTGCTGGGTCGGCACGCGCTGGACCCGCAAGGGTTGATCCTGGCCGACTCCGTCGCTGGACTCGTGTTCGTCTGCCTGCTCGGGGCGGCCTGGTTTGCCTATCGCGCCGACGACGCCGAGATTCCGCTGGTTGGATCGCTGGCGCGGTGAGTGCGGTCCGGTCAGTGCTGACCGAACCGTGAGTCTGTCTTCCCGACTGCGTCCTCGGGGTTAACCCCGCTATTCTCGCCGCCGTCAGCCATCACCGTTATCACGCCGCGACCGAGGACGAACAATCCCACTATCGCGAGTCCGCCCCAGAGGAGGACGTTGCTCGCGCCGCCGAGATCCTGCAGTAGTCGTACTGTGCCTCCGAACGTGGCGAGCGCGCCGACCGCGATGAGTACCGTTCCGATGAGCTTTCGCATCTCCTTTCCCTCCACTGATGACGTCGAAACGTTCGGCTGCCAGCCCTGAAAAAGCACTGCTGCTCGCCGGGAGAGATGACCGAACCGCTTTTGGCCGGCGGCCGGGAAGCAATCGCCGATGAACGTCCTCGTGGTCGGGGCCGGCGAGATGGGCCGATGGTTCGCGAGCGCCCTGCGCGACGGCAGCGACGCAGCCGTCGACATCGCCTTCTGTGACGCCGACCCAGCAGTCGCAGAGGCCGCCGCCGATCTACTGGACGGTCGCGTCGTCGCCCCAGACACCGCAGCGACCTTCGACGTGGTCTGCGTGGCCGTGCCGATCCCGGCCGCCGAGGAAGTGATCGCCCGATTCGCCGACCGAACAGACGCAGCGATGGTCGACCTCGCGGGGTACATGGCCGGCCCGCTGGCAGCCATGCGCGAGCACGCGAGCGAGCGCGAACGAGTCAGTCTCCACCCCCTGTTCGCCGCCGAGAACGCGCCCGGCAACGTCGCCGCCGTGGTCGACTCGGACGGGCCGACAGTCGAGGCCATCCGCGGGGCACTCGCCGCACGCGGTAACACCTGGGTCGCAACCGACGCCGAGACCCACGACGAGGCCATGGAGACGGTCCAGGCGGCCGCCCACACCGCCGTGCTCGCGTTCGGACTGGCCGCCGGAGATATTCCAGACGAGTTCCAGACCCCCATCTCGGCGGGGCTGTTCGACCTCCTCGAACAGGTGACTGGCAACGATCCGCGGGTGTACGCCGACATTCAGGCCACCTTCGATGGTGCAGGAGCGGTCGCCGACGCCGCTCGGAAGATCGCCGACGCAGACCGCGAGACCTTCGAGGCGCTCTATCGGGAGGCCGATCTACGATGAGTGACCGTCGCCAGGCCATCCGCGAGAACGCCCAGTACCTCCGGAACGTCCGGCCGATCGATCCCGGGGAGATCTACGAGTACGTCGACGGCCAGCCCCATCCCGCCGTCGTTCGTGAGACTCTGCGCGAACTCGCTCTGGAACTCGACTTGATCGAGCGCGAGGACGGCACGTTCGTCCCCGCGCCCGAGGGACCTGTCTCGACGGACTTCCACGGCGTCGAGGCGTTTCCCGAGGCCCACGCCCGCGAACTCGAAGACCTGCTGGTCGACGAGTTCGGTCCCGGCTGGCCCGAGGGGACCAGCGGCGAACGCCTCCGCCAGCGCCTCGCCACGCTCAAGGAGGCCTACTTCGAGCAACGCGAAGTCGGGTACGACGACCTCACCGCGCTGGCCTACGCGATCTACCATCTTCCCGACAACTACGCCGTCACCCAGTACGTCCTGGCTCCGCTGATCCGGGAGGGACAGGTTCCGTCCAGCTTGCGGGTGCTCGACGTCGGGGCCGGTACGGGCGGGCCGGCGCTCGGGCTCGCTGACCTCCTTCCTGACGAGGCGCTCGTGGAGTACCACGCCGTCGAGCCGAGTGCCAACGCCGACGTTCTCGAGACGATGCTCGAAGAGACGGGTCGCAACGTCCACACGACGATCCACCGCGAACGCGCCCAGGAGTTCGAGCCCGCGGGCGAGTTCGACCTGATCCTGATCGCGAACGTGCTCAACGAACTCGACGATCCCGCGGGAGTCGTCCGCGAGTACCGCGACGCCCTCGCCGAGCACGGAAATCTCGTCGCCATCGAACCCGCCGACAGGAACACGGCGACGGGGCTGCGCCGGGTCGAGCGCGCGGTCGAGGACGAGTTCACGATCTATGCGCCGACCTGCCGGCTCTGGCCCGACCGCTCGCCCGACGTCGACTGCTGGTCGTTCGACCGCAAGCCCAATCTCGAAGTTCCGGCGTTCCAGCGCAGACTCGACGACGCTGCGGGCGGGGCCTTCGAGGACGGCACGTTCGTCAACGTGGACGTCCAGTTCGCCTACTCGATCCTCCGCACAGATGAGGCCGAGCGGATCGCCTACACGCCCGATCGCTCGCGGGTCGCCTCGCTTTCCGAAGCCGGTGAGCTGGTGACCGAGCGGGTCGATCTGGTGGTGATCAAACTGAGCCACGACCTCAGCGACGGCGGCAATCCGCTGTTCGTCGTCGGCGACGGCAGCGAGCGCGAGCGCGTCTTCGCCGTGCTCACCAACGAGTCACTGCTGACTCAGGACTTGCTCGACGCACCGTACGGTGGCCTGCTCGACATCGAGAACGCACTGATTCTCTGGAACGACGACGAGGGGGCGTTCAACCTCGTCATCGACGACCAGGCGGTCGTCGACGACGCCTCGCCGGCGTCGCTTCGGTGAGTGGTCGGGTACAGCGAGAGACGTAGTCTCGGTACAGTCTTATACGCGGGGTCGTTAGCCCCGCCAAGTCAATGACCGTTCGGAGGGTGTTCCTATGACGGATACCGGACGGGGCAGCCCCTACGCCCCGCACACGGCGGCCGAGACGCGATCGATGCTCGACGCGGTGGGCGTCGACGACGAAGAAGCGCTGTTCGACGTGCCCAACTCGATCAGGTTCGACGGACAGTTCGGGATCGACGCCAGGAGCGAGTCTGCGACCCGCCGGGAGGCCCGGCGGACGCTCGCGCGCAACGACGATCTCGTCTCGTTTCTCGGGCGGGGTCACTACGCCCACGAGATTCCCTCGGTGGTCGCGGATCTCGCCTCGCGCTCTGAGTTTCTGACCTCCTACACGCAGTACCAGCCCGAAGTCGCCCAGGGATTCCTGCAGGCGCTGTTCGAGTACCAGTCGATGCTGGTCGAACTCACGGGATTGGAGATCGCCAACTGCTCGATGCACGACCGGGCGACGGCGCTGGGCGAAGCTGCGACCCTCGCCACACGCGTTCGCGAGACCGCTGGATCAACCGTGCTGGTCCCCGATCTCGTCCGCGAGGAACAACGAGCCGTCCTCGAAAACTACGCTCGCGGCGGCGACCTCTCGATCGCGACCGTCCCGACCGACGACGGCACCGTCGATATCGATGCCCTCGAAGGTATCATCGACGAGGAGGTCGTGATGGTCTACGCCGAGAATCCCACTGTTCGAGGAACCATCGAGGAGGGCCTCGAAACGATCGGTGACCTCGCTGCCGCTCACGACGCGCTGTTCTGTCTGGGCTCCGACCCCGTTGCGCTCGCACTGCTCGAAGAGCCAGCCAGCGTCGGCGCGGACGTCGTCGTCGGCGACGCCGGGACACTCGGACTGGGGCAGGCCTACGGGATGGGCCACGGGCTCTTTGCCACCCGCGAGGACTTCCTCCGGCAGGTCCCGGGACGACTCGTCGGGGCGAGCACGGACCAGAGCGGTCGGCGGGCCTACACGCTGACGCTACAGACCCGCGAGCAGCACATCCGCCGTGAGCGTGCGACTTCGAACATCTGCACGAATCAGGCCTGGGTCGCCCTCCGGACGGCGATGCACGTCGCCTGGCTCGGCCCCGACGGCCTGCTGGAACTCGCCGAAGACTGCGTCCGCAACGCCCGTGAGCTGGCCGCGCGAGTCGACGTAATCGACGGCCTCCGAGCGCCCGTCCACGACCGCCACCACTTCCGGGAGTTCGTCGTCGCGACCGATCAGCCCGCCGACGCGATCCGTGACCGACTCGCCGAGGAAGGCTTCGCCGTCCACGCCGTCGACGAACACCGCCTGCAACTGTGTGTGACCGACGCCAACGAGCACGCGACGGACCGACTCGTCGCCGCGCTTCGGGAGGTGGCCTGAATGCGCTACGATCAGGCTCGCTGGGCCGACGACGACGCCTACGAACCCCTGCTGGTCGAGAAACGCGAGGCCGCGGTTTCGCCCGGCGACAGCGAGGACGCACCGCTGCCCGACGATCTCACCCGCGATTCGCTCTCGCTGCCCGCGCTCGCCGAACCCGAACTGGCGCGTCACTACACCCGCCTCTCCCAGGAGACCTACGGCGTCACCAGCGGCCCGTTCCCGCTGGGCAGTTGCACGATGAAGTACAATCCGCCGCTGCTCGAAGACGTCGCGGCCGATCCGTCGGCGGCGGTCCACCCCGACCGCCCGGTCGAGACGATCCAGGGTACCCTCGAAGTCATGGCGACGCTGCAGGACTGGCTGGGTCGGATCGGCGGGATGGACGCCGTGACCCTCCAGCCGCCCGCGGGGGCGGCGGGCGAGTACACCGGCCTGTTGATCGCGAAAGCCTACCACGAGGATCACGGCAACGATCGCGACGAGGTCATCATCCCCGACAGCGCTCACGGGACCAACTTCGCGAGCGCGGCGATGGCCGGCTTCGACGTGGTCGAACTCCCCAGCGCCGAGGACGGCCGGGTCGACATGGACGCCCTGGAGGCAGCCGTCGGTGACTCGACGGCCGCACTGATGCTCACCAACCCCAACACGCTCGGGCTGTTCGAGCGCGATATCGAGGCGATCGCCGAGATCGTCCACGACGCCGGCGGGCTGCTGTACTACGACGGCGCGAACCTCAACGCCCTGCTCGGACGCGCTCGCCCGGGCGACATGGGCTTCGACGTGATGCACTACAACGTCCACAAGACCTTCGCGACGCCCCACGGCGGTGGCGGCCCCGGTGCTGGCCCGGTCGGTGTCGTCTCCGATCTCGCCCCCTATCTGCCCGAACCACACGTCAGGGAGACAGCGGATAGCGACTACGAACTCTACGAACCCGAGCGCACAGTCGGCAAGGTCCACGGCTTCCACGGCAACTGGCTCGTCCTGCTGAAGGCCTACGCGTACATCCGGCGACTCGGTGACGCGGGACTTTCCGACGCCAGCGCGAAGGCCGTCCTCAACGCGAACTATCTGGCCGAGCAGATCGACCTGGAAATCCCGTACGGCCCCTTCCATCACGAGTTCGTCGCGAGCGCGGGCGACCGGGACGCGATCGACGTCGCCAAACACATGCTGGATTTCGGCGTCCACCCGCCGACGACGAAGTGGCCGGAACTGGTCTCCGAGGCGCTGATGACCGAGCC
>ENA-ORDC01001150-ORDC01001150.1-marine-metagenome-genome-assembly--contig:-NODE-1150-length-20999-cov-10.137606_pt1 | contig 20999 bp, 21 predicted proteins | sample MGYA00237783_ERZ508515 | MGnify/ENA primary metagenome ERZ508515 (study PRJEB26186, sample SAMN06268792) | marine metagenome | isolation source: Eden Landing Ponds, San Francisco, CA, USA | place... | reverse complement strand
CGTCATTGCGGGAAATCGAAGATTTCCCGCTTGCAGTCAGAACGCGGTGCGTTCTGACGACATCACGAAAGAGCGCTTTGCGCTCTTTCGAACGACAGCGAGTCCCGGGAGCCGAGACGTTCACGAGAGCGAAGCTCTCGTGAGCACACCAGAACCCGCGGTTCTGGGGACGCCGGGGGCTTTCGAGGTGTCTACAACTCCGTCACCCTAATCTGAACAGTATCCCGGCGGGGGACTTTTCACGACTGCACCCCGCCGACGGGTATGGAGTGTGCGCTCGTGGGGTGTGGGGCGGTCGCCCGCAAGTACGCGCGGACGCTCGACGCGTCGTCGCTCTCCGTGACGGCCGTCTGCGACCTCGACGCGGCCCGCGCCGAGGCGCTCGCTGCCGACCTCGACGCCGCGCAGTACGGCGATCTCGACGGCCTGCTGGACGCCGAGGACGCCCCCCTCGTACTGAACCTCACGAGCCACGACGCCCACGCCGCGGTGACCGAACGAGCCCTGCGCGCCGACCGCCACGTCTGGAGCGAGAAACCGCTCGCGCTCGACGCCGAGACGGCGCGGGACCTCGTCGCCCTCGCGGACCACCGGTCGCTGGCGCTCGGCTGTGCGCCCATCGCCCCCCGATGCGAGGCGCAGCGACACGCCCGGGCGGCGCTCGACGACGGCCGTCTCGGGACCGTCCGCCTGGCCTACGCCCACGCCCACGTCGGCCGGGTGACCGAGTGGCACGACGACCCCGACTCCTTCCTCCGGGTCGGCCCGCTGTACGACGGCGCGGTCTACCCCCTCTCCGTCCTCGTCGCGTGGTTCGGCCCCGTCGACCGGATCCGCGTCGCCGACGCCGCCTCGCCGTGGCCGGCCCGCGAGGCGAAGCGGCCGGAGCGACCGACCCACGTCGAGGCGACGCTCGCGTTCGCCGACGGCCCGCTGGTCCGCCTGACGGCGAGCTTCTACGCCCCCCACCGGAGCCGGGAGTTCACCAGCCTCGAACTCCACGGCGACGACGGCTCGCTCTACCTCGACGACGCCGGTGACCTCGGGGGCGAGGACGGCCACCGCGTCGCCTTCGGCCGCGCGGGACGGTCGTACACGCCGATGCCCCTCCAGGAGCCGTCGTGCCGGACACCCTACCTCGCCGGGCCGGAGCGACTGGCCGCGGGCGTCCGGCGTGGGCGACCGAACCGGCGCTCGGCCCGCCGGGCGGCCCACGTCGTCGCCGTCTGCAACGCCATCGAGCGGGCGGCGGCGGACGGATCGAGCGTCCCCGTCGACGACCACGGCGTCTCCCGGTCCGACCGGCGAAGGGTGGTGTGTCGTCGGGCGAACGACGCCGCCGGCCCGCCCGACGCCGCACTCCGCCTCCCGCCGATCGGGATCGGCTGTTCGCGCTACCGCGACGGGACGTACGTCGACCGCCGGGACTCCATCGCGACGGCGCTCGACGCGGGCTATCGCCTGCTGGACTCCGCAGAACTGTACGGCAACGAGGCACGGATCGGCGACCTGCTCGCCGCGCCGGGGAGTCCCGACCGGGAGTCGCTCTTCCTCGCGAGCAAGGTGTGGAACACGAACCACACCCACGTCGCGGAGGCCTGCGAGACGACGCTCGAAGCGCTGGGCGTCGACACGCTGGACTGCTACCTGCTCCACTGGCCCGAGGCATGGGCGTACACCGGCCCGCTGCGCCGTCTCGCCGCGTTGCCGGTCGAGGAGCAGGAGGCGCTGACCTTTCCCGAAAACGACGACGGCGAGCGGGCGACGGCCGACGCGTCGCTCTCGGAGACGTGGCGGCGCATGGAGGCGCTCCACGACCGTGGCCTGACGGCGACGCTCGGGATCTGTAACGTCGACCGCGAGACGCTCGCACGCGTGGTCGAGTTCGCCCGGGTCCCGCCCGCGGTGGTGCAAGTCGAATGTCACCCCTATCGCCCGCGGAACGAACTCGTCGCGTGGTGTCACGAGCGCGGCATCCGGGTCGTCGCGCACTCGCCGTTGTCGGCGTCGGGTCTCCTCGACGAACCCGCGGTCCGCGAGACGGCCGCCGGGATGGGCGTCTCGCCCGCGATGGCCGTCCTCGCGTGGAACGTCGACCGCGGCGTCGTGCCCATCCCGTCGAGCACGGACGACGAGCACGTCGTCGAGAACCTCGCGGCGGCGGGCCACCGCCTCACGAGCGAGAATCGCGACCGACTCGCCACGCTCGAAGATCCGGAGTTCGAGCGATGAGCGGCGAGGAGCGCGTCGGGCGGCGGCGCGGGGCGGCGGCACTGACTGCCGTTGGCGCGGCCGGGGCCGCGACGGCAGTCGGCGGATGGACGCTCGTCGCGGGGGCGGCCGGCCACGGCGCGGCGAACCGCTGGCTCCTCGTCGCCGGCGCGGTCCTCGTCTACGAGATCGGATTCCTCGCCTACCACCTCGATCCGGAGCGAGCGGCGACGGCGCTCGTCCTCCCGAACCTCGTCACGCTGGGTCGTGGGGGGCTGTACGCCGCGACGGCGGGCTTCCTGTTCGTGCCCCCGGCCCCGGCGGTGCGGTGGGCGCCAGCGGTCTGTTACGGCACGGGCGTCGCCCTCGACGTCGTCGACGGTCGGCTGGCACGCCGGACGGGGCGGACGACCGACCTCGGCGCGACGCTCGACCTCGCGTTCGACACGCTGGGCTTTCTGGTCGCGCCACTGGTCGGCGTCGCGTGGGGGCGACTCCCCGTGGCGTACCTCTCGCTGTCGGCCGCGCGGTACGTCTACCGCGCGGGACTCGGCTGGCGGCGACGGCGAGGACGACCGGTCGGCGACCTGCCCGAGAGCCGGGTTCGGCGGCCGCTGGCCGCCCTCCAGATGGGCTTCATCACCGTTGCCCTGGCGCCCGCCCTCCCCCCGTCGGTCGTCCACCCCGCCGCCCTCGTGGTCGCCGCCCCGTCGCTCGCGGTGTTCGGCCGGGACTATCTGGCCGTCACCGGGCGGCTGTCGCGTTCGTAGCACGGTGGGGGGCGGCAGTATGAAGTGACGCGCGCCGCTAGAGCGGGCGTGACAGGGAGCGTCGAGGGCGGTCGATCCGGGGTCGAGCCACCACCGAGCGGCCGATCACTCTACTTCGCCGGGCCGCGGACGGTCCGAATCGAACGGGAGACGGTGCCCGACCCCGGCCCCGACGAAGTGCTCGTCGAGGCGCGTGTCTCCGCCGTGAGTTCGGGGACCGAACTCCTGATCTACCGGGGCGAGATGCCCCGCGACCTCGCGGCCGACGAGAGCATCGACGCCCTGGACGGCGACCTCACCTATCCGCTCAAATACGGCTACTCGACGGTGGGCGACGTGGCGGCGGTGGGCGCGGACGTCGACGACGGGTGGCGCGGGCGGACGGTCTTCGCGTTCAACCCCCACGAGAGCCACTTCACCGCCGATCCGACGACGCTCGTCCCCGTTCCCGAGGACCTGCCGCCGTCGACGGCCGCGCTCCTGCCCACCGCGGAGACGGCGACGACGCTCGTCATGGACGGCCGCCCGCGGGTGGGCGAACGGGTCGTCGTCTTCGGCGCGGGGATGGTCGGCCTCGTGACGACGAGCATCCTTGCCGAGTTCCCGCTGGAACGGCTGACGGTCGTCGAACCCGTGGCACACAGACGGGAGATGGCGGCGACGCTGGGCGCCGATGCGACGCTCACGCCCGCCGACGCGGCGCGGATCGGTGACCGGGGCGATCCGGCGGGCGCCGACCTGGCGTACGAACTCTCCGGCCAGCCGACGACGCTGGACGACGCCGTCGACGCCGTCGGCTACGACGGCCGGATCGTCGTCGGGTCGTGGTACGGGCGGAAACGCGCCGAAACCGACCTCGGTGGCTTCTTCCACCGCAACCGGATCGACATCTCGTCGAGTCAGGTGAGCACGCTGGCTCCCGGCCTTCGGGGGCGGTGGACGAAAGAGCGACGGCTGGGAGTGGCGTGGGAGCGCCTGCGCGACGTGGCGACGGATCGGCTGGTGACCCACCGTATCGCCTTCGAGAACGCCCCCGAAGCGTATCGACTGCTCGACGACGGCCCGGAGAACGCGCTGCAGGTGTTGCTGACCTATAGTAACGATTGAACGTCATCGGCTGTGCGAACAGTTTCAATCGGTACGATACGAGTAGGGTATAAGTCGATCGCCTGCCACGAACGGGTATGTACCGGCTCTCGGTCTCGCGGGACTTCGTGGCCCAACATTTCCTCACGGTGCCCAACCCCGGCCCCGAAGGCGAGGTGCACAGCCACCACTTCGAGGTGGCCGTCCGCCTCGCCGGGCCGGACCTGAACGAGTACGGCTACCTCGTCGACATCGACGCCGTCGACGCCGCGCTGGACGAACTGGAGGCCCGGTATCGCGACGCCCTCCTCAACGACCTACCGGAGTTCGAGGGGCTGAACCCGAGCGTCGAGCGGTTCGCTCGCCTGTTCGGCGACGGGTTCGTCGAGCGAGTCCCGACCGACGTTCCGACGCGGCTCACCGTCCGCATGTGGGAGGACGAGGACGCGTGGGCGAGTCACGAACGGGCGCTGTGACGGGGTACGACGGGCGGTATCTGGAGGCGAAACGCACGGTCGACGACCGCGCCATCGACCGCCGGGTGCGCGACCGACTGCTCGACGAACTCCCGGACGCCCCGCGGATCGTCGAGGCCGGTGCCGGCACCGGCGCCACGGTCCCTCGACTGCTCGACTGGGGCGTCACCGCCGGCGAGTACCGGGGCATCGACCGCGACGGCGACGTGATCGACCTCGCCCGAGAGCGGCGGGCGGCCGAGTGCGACGGCGACCCGACCGAAGCGGGGTTTCGGGTCGACGATCTGTGCGTCCGGTTCGAGCAGGGGGACGCACTCGCCGCCGAGGTGGACGCCCCGGCGGACCTCGTCGTCGCGCAGGCGTTTCTCGACCTCGTTCCGATCGACGACGCGCTGGACGCCTTCGCGGCGATGCTCCGCCCGGGCGGCGTGGTGTACGCGCCGATCACCTTCGACGGCGGGACGGTGTTCCAGCCCGACCACCCGGCCGACGAGGCGGTCGTCGCGGCGTATCACGACGCCATCGACGCCGAACCGGGGCGGGACGCCCGGGCCGGGCGCCACCTGCTGAATCGGTGTCGCGAGCGCGACGGCGCCTTGCTGGCGGTCGGGGCGTCGGACTGGGTGGTTTACCCCCCGTATCCCGCCGACGAGCGCTACTTCCTCGGCACGATTCTGGAGTTCGTCGAGGAGGCGGTCGCGGGATCGGTCGACGGGGCCGACGCGTGGCTCGACGCCCGGCGCCGCCAACTCGACGCGGGCCGGTTGAGCTACGTCGCCCACGGCTACGACATGCTCTACCGGCCGTGACCGACCGCACACGGCGCCGGTGGCACACGGTTGGGTGGACGCTCGTCGCCGTCGTCGGCTTCGCGTTCTACCTGCGGACCGTCGGTGTCGACGCCGTCGCAGCCGCGGTCGATCGGCTCGCGCCCACCGACGCCGCGGTCCTCGTTGCCCTCGGCTGGGTCCCGATCCTGCTGTGGGGCGGGGCGCTCCACCTCGTACTCCGGCGGCTCGACGCGCCGACGACGCTTCCGGCGTCGGTCGGCCTGTTCGCGGCGTCGGGCTTCCTGAACAACGTCACGCCGTTCGGGCAGATGGGCGGCGACCCGGTGAGCGGCGCGCTCGTCGCGCGCGTCGAAGGCGTGCCGTTCGAGCGGGGGTTCGCGGCTATCGTGAGCGTGGGCGCGGCGAACGCCGTCGCCGTCGTCGCCCTCGGCGTCGTCGGTGCGGGCGTCCTCATCGGGACGGCCGCCGTCGATGACGCCCTCCTCGTCGCCGTTGGGGCGGGGACGGTGGCCGCGGCGGCGCTGGGTGTCGGCGCCGTCGTCGCGTGGCGCCGACGTGAGCGGGTGGTCGACCGGGTCGGCGGTGCGCTGGGGCGCCTACTGGATCGAACCGGCCGTTGGCTGCCGGGCGTCGAACCGCCAGCACGGAACGCGGTCGTCGCGCGTGGACGAGCGTTCGTCGCGGCGCTGGAACGGGTGGGCGACTCGCGGCGACGACTTGTCGTCGTCCTCGCTCTCGGCGTCGCCGGGCATCTAGCGGTGGCGACGACGCTGTGGCTGTCGCTCGCGGCACTGGATGCATCCGTCTCGCTCGCGCAGGTGTTGATCGTGGTGCCCGTCGCCAGACTCGCAGGGGCGTCGCCGACGCCGGGCGGGACGGCGAGCACCGAGGCGCTCCTGACGGGGTTGCTCGTCGCCGTCGGCGGCGTGGGGGTGCCCGTCGCCGCCGCCGCGGCGCTGGTCTACCGCGCCGCAGCCTTCTGGATTCCGACGCTCGGCGGCGGGGTCGTCACCGCACTCCTCGTCGTGACGAGCGAGTCAGCCTACGACTCCCGGCGGTAGAGAACGACGAGGACGGTGATCAGCGCGACCTGCACCACCTTGTCGCCGACGCCGCCGGGGTTGAGCACGTCCGGCCAGTTCAGGGCGAAGTAGAGGACGATCTGAATCCCCGTGAACGGGATGCCGACGAGATAGAGGAGGCGGCGGCGGAAATCGAGCAGGAGCAGGAGGACGGCCACGAAGAAGGCGATGCCCGCGAGGACGAAACTGAGCGGCTGGGCGTTGGCAGGTGAGAGGATGCCGGCGGCGGAGTCGAGAAACAGGACGCCGAACGCGAGGTGAACCGCGCCCGTGACGACTGCCAGCACGATACCGAGCCAGTGGAGCCGGGTGAGCGACGCCGTGTCGACGGTGGAGCCGGACATGAGTAATGATACCGCGTCACGAGATAAAGTCGGTTGGGGCGGGCGGGGCGCTTATGCGCCACCGGTCCCACGAACGCGGGTATGGGGATCGAGTACGTGCGGCGGGCGACAGCGCCGACGATATCGGTCGTCGTCCCGTCGGTGCCGGCGTACGATCACGAACCGACGATGGCGTGTCTGGAGGCGCAGGATCTCGACGCTCCCTACGAAATTGTGTTGGTCGACGACGGGACGGTCGACCGCTCGATTGCTCGCAACCGGGGGCTGGAGGCGGCGTCGGCCGACGTGGTGGCGCTCACGGACGACGACACGCGGCCGCCGGCTGACTGGCTGGCGACGGCGCTGGCGGCGTTCGAGGCCGATTCCGATCTGGTCTGTCTCGAAGGGCCGGTGTACGGCGGGTGTCGGAGCTTCGGCGCCCGGCACTACGTCGGCTGTAACCTCGCCGTCCGCCGGGACGCGGCGCTCGGTGTCGACGGTTTCCGGTCGGCGTTCTCGGAGTGGCGCGAAGACGTGGAGTTCGGGTGGCGGATGGAGGCGGAAGCCGACGGCCACTGTCGGTTCGAGCCGTCGTTTCGGATGTGTCACCCGGAGGTGCCACGGACGGCGTTCGATTCGGCGCTGGAGCGGCAGTTGAAACGCGAGTATCCGGAACGGTACGACGAGGTGATGGACGTGACGGTGACCCGACGGTGCTACCGGTGGGCGCGGGCGGCGGGGATCACACAGCCAATACAGCGAGTTCGGAACGAAATCGGGCGGCGGCTCTGGGGGGAGTGTCGCGGGGCAGGGCGGCGCTGACTATCGTATCGATCGCGACTAGCGGCGCCGGGGGTTGCCGCCGTACATCGAACAGTCGGCGAGGGGGGTGCGAAGCGCGGCGACGACGATGAACGGAATCATCGCCGTGGCGGCTTTGGCGGCGGCGGCGGGACCGAACAGGTGACTCGCCGCGGCGACGGCGGCGACCGTCGCAACCATCACGGCGCCAAGTACGACCCGGGCATCGCTCGCGTGTCCCCCCGGTCCGGGACCCCATTCGTTTAGATCTGCAGCGGCCATTGGTCTGACTGCAAATTATGGCTGGACCCAAATATATTTAACGAGGTAATTATCGACCATGATTAAAATGGACGATCCTGAACAATTCTGCCGGTAAAGTAAATGAATATTTCTGAAGGATTCGGCGGCGCAGGGGCTCCGAGACGGGGTGGTCGACGGCGCGGCGGCGATCAGGGGTCGAAGTTCGCCATGTAGTTGGTGTGGAGGCGGTAGAACAGCAGCATGCCGCCGATCCAGCTGAGGATGCCGTAGGCGACGTAGGCGAGATCCGGGAGCTCCAGATAGAAGTACATGTACGAGCCGATGAGGAGATACACGACGACGAAGACGCCGAGAACACGGATGCCACGACGGGAAACCTGCTGTTTCGGATTGACCATAGGAGGGATGAGCGCCGCCTTCAGGTGATTCTTTCTCTGTCCGCTCACGATTTAAATATGAAAGTTCATGCAAAATATGCGCGGGGCGCCGACACTATATGAGGGTGAGGTCAACCACCGGTATGATCCGTGTAGGCGTTAATGGGTACGGTACCATCGGTAAGCGAGTTGCCGATGCAGTGAATTCGATGCCGGACATGGAGCTCGTCGGCATCGGCAAGGCCAGTCCGAACCACACCGCGGACGCGGCCGCGGAGCGTGGCTACGACATCTACGTCCCCGACGGACGCGAGGACCGCTGGGAGGAGGTCGAGATGGCCGTCGCGGGCGACATCGAGGATCTGATCGACGCGAGCGACATCGTCGCCGACGCGACGCCGGCCGGGATGGGCGCGGAGTATCGCCCCATCTACGAGGAACACGACACCCCCGCCCTGTTCCAGGGTGGCGAGGGCGCGGACGTGGCGAACGCGAGTTTCACCGCCCGGGCCAACTACTCGGAGGCGACCGACAAGGACTACGTCCGGATCGTCTCCTGTAACACGACGGGGCTGAACCGGATGTTCGCACCGCTCCACGAGGAGTACGGCGTCGAGCGTGCCTCGATCACGCTCGTTCGGTGTCGCGGCGAGCACGCGGTCATCTCCGCGGACCCGGTCACGCTCCCCTCGCATCACGGCCCGGACGCCCTCGAAGTGATCCCTGATATGGGTCCGATCACGACGATGGGGATGAAGGTGCCGACGGTTCGCCATCACTTCCACGGCATCAACGTGGAACTCGGCGCGGAGCCGAGCGCCGAGGAAGTCCGCGACCTGCTCGCCTCGCAGTCGCGCATCCACGTCGTCGACGGCGACCTGGGGATCGACTCCGGCTGGGAACTGCAGGAGTTCGCCCTCGACCGGGGCCGCGACCGGATGAACCTCTACGAGAACCAGATCTTCGAGGACTCCATCAGCATCGACGGTCCGCAGCTCCACCTCTTCCAGTCCATCCACCGCGAGAGCGACGTGGTGCCGGAGAACGTCGACGCCATCCGTGCGATGATGGGTGACGCCGACGCCGAGGAGAGCATCGCGCTGACGAACGAAGTCATGGGCATCGGCGACATCTAAATGACGGCAAACGAGACCGAGACAATCGACGAGGAGTTGGAACCGGGGACGGAGCTCACGTCCGGCTACGGATCGAGTCCGGGCGTCGCGACGGGTCCCGTGAAGATCATCGAGGACATCGAGGAAGCCGACCGGATCGAGGAGGGCGACGTGATCGTCACCGAGATGACCGCACCGGACATGGTGCCGGCGATGAAGCGCTCGGCGGGCATCCTCACCGACGAGGGGGGGATGACCTCCCACGCGGCCATCGTCTCGCGCGAACTCGGCGTGCCGGCCATCGTCGGCTGTGGCGACGCGACCGACGTGCTCACCGACGGCCAGCGGATCACGCTCGACGGTCAGAAGGGGACCGTCGTCGTCGCGGAGCCGGAATCCGAGGACGTCGAGGACGCCGACCCGGACGGCAGCCGCGACGTGGAGGGCGGCAGCGGCGGCCCGCCGACCACGGCGACCGAGGTGAAAGTGAACGTCTCCATCCCGGACGCGGCCCAGCGGGCCGCCGACACCGGCGCCGACGGCGTCGGCCTCCTGCGACTGGAGCACATCCTGCTTTCGACGAGCAAGACGCCGGAGAAGTACGTCGCCGACCACGGCGAGGAGGCGTTCGTCAAGGAGATTTCCGAGGAGATCCGGAAGGTGGCGGACGCGTTCTACCCGCGGCCGGTCCGCGCCCGGACCCTGGACGCGCCGACGGACGAACTCGCGGAGCTCGAAGGCGGGGAGAACGAACCCCACGAGCACAACCCGATGCTCGGCTACCGCGGCATCCGCCGGTCGCTGAAGGAGCCCGAGATGGTCAAACTCGAACTGCGGGCGTTCAAGCGCCTGCACGACATGGGCTACGACAACGTCGAGGTCATGTTCCCGCTCCCCAACGACGCCGACGACGTGCGTCGGGCGCGGGAGCTGATGGACGAGGTCGGCATCGACCGGGAGAAACACGACTGGGGCGCGATGATCGAGACGCCGGCCAGCATCCGTTCCATCGACGAGATCATCGACGAAGGCATCGACTTCGTCGCCCTCGGGACGAACGACATCGTCCAGTTCATGCTCGCGGTCGACCGCAACAACGCGAACGTGGCCGACCGCTTCGACGACTTCCACCCCACGATCCTGGAGGCGATGGCGGAGGTCATCGAGGCGTGTAACGAACACGACGTGGACACCACGATCACCGGACAGTCCGGCTCCCACCCCGACATGGCGAAGTTCCTCGTCGAGAAGGGGATCAGCTCCCTCTCCTCGAACATCGACGCCGTCGACGAGGTGCGCCGGGTCGTCGCTCGCGCCGAGCGGAAACTCCTGCTCGACGCGGCCCGCGAGAACCTCGACGACGACGAAGCGCGGCTCGACTGAGCGGTCTTTTTTTCGCGGCCGACGATCCGGGAGCGACGCCGTCCCAAAGCCAGCTTCGACGACACGTCCCGGCGTCCACGGCGACGCTGACGCCGTGTCGAGGCGGTCGTCTTCGCGCCGGCGGGCCGGCGAGAGGGGAATTCGCGTGCCCACGGTCACCGCCGGGAGCCACCACCGTGAGTCCCGTCCCGGGCGACGCGTCCGGCGGGGAATTGGTCGACAGTCCCCCGACGAGAGGCGGCGACGCATCCACGGCCACGCCCGTCTATCCGGAGCGACACAAACCGTGCGGTCGAACGCGCCGGACGCCCGCCACTCCCGGTGGCGGGAGTCGAAGACACGGGGCGTCACGCCGACGACGCGAAGGGCGTGTGTCGCCACTGGCGGTGTGAGTCCATCGAAGAAGGCACGGTCGGGCGTCGGTCGCCCGGGACGCTCCCGGCCGGTTACAGGCCGAGTAGCGTCTGGATCGTCTCGATCGAACTGCGTGCCTCCCAGAGACCGGACACGATCATGACGACGCCCGCGAAGACGGCGAGGGCGACGGCCCACGTGCGAACCGGCGAGAGGGAGTCGATGTCTATCTCGAAGGACATGTACATCACGGCGAGGTACATGAGCCCGATCGCGGGGGCGAACAGCGCACCCGAGAGGGCAAAGAGGATCAGCGGCGCCTCGATGAAGAGGTTGAGCGAGAGCGGGATCACCGCGAACAGGACGATCGTCAGCCGGAAGACGGTGTCACGGGTGATGTCGTAGTTGTCGAACAGGCCGTGGAGCGCGAAGGCGTCCTCCCAGAGCCGCGACATCCCGTACATCGGGCCGATCAGCGTCGAGAACAGCGCGGCGACGGTGGTCAGCAGGAACAGCACCGCGGACCACTCGCCGAACTGCGTCGTGAAGATGGCCGCCATCTCGGGGATGACGGTGAAGCCGCTGGGCTGGATGCCCTGGACGTGCAGGGTCGCGGCCGCGGCCGTCCACATGAAGAAAGAGAAGACGGCCAGGATAACGGAGGACAGGAGGTTCTGCCAGAGGACGATGTCGCCCCAGCCCTTGAGTCGGTCGATCTCCTCGTCGGTGAGGTCGTACTTGTCGATCTCGACGCCGTTGTCGAGCGGTTCGAACATCCCCATGACCTTGTCCTTCGCGAACCAGACGTAGGAGACGGTCGGGCCGAAGCCGGCACCGATCCAGCCGAACATCGTGAGGATGAACGCCATACCGCCGACACCCAGCCCCTCGACGCGGCCGGGCATGGACGGCACGAGACCGGACGCGAGGTTCGGCGCCCAGACGCCCGCAGTCTGGAGCGAGACGAACGCGATGAGGACCAAGAAGATCCACAGCAGCGAGGTCGCGATCTTCTCGATCAAGCCGTACGAACGGATACCGACGACGACGAGGCCGGCGACGACGGTGATGAGCATCCAAGCGGTCGTGCTGATCGCCGGGATCAGCGAGTTGAAGGCGCCGGCGGTCTCCCCGAGGTGACCGGAGAGACCAATTGCGTAGATGATGCCGCCCAGGAACACGTAGTAGAAGATCCACTTCAGCGACCAGCCCTTCTCGTAGAGGGCGTCGAGGAACGTGTCGCCCGTCATGACGCCGTAGCGGACGAGGTAGTACTGTCCGAAGATCTTCGTAAACGTGATCAGGGGGATGAGCCAGATACCCTCCATCCCGAGGTAGGCGCCGCCGAGCGGGACGCTCAGCACCTCACCGCCGCCGATCTGGGAGGCGGTGAACACCCACGCGGGCCCCATGTAACTGAAGAACTCCTTGAGCGACGACGGCGGCTCCGAGATTCGGGTTTCGGTGGCGTCGGCCGTCCCGGTACTCATGCCGAGTCACCGCCCGTGCGGGTGTGGTCGCGGGTCCGCGAACCTGGCTGGAGTTGATCGATACGCCCCGGAGTGCCGAGATAGCTCGGCGCGGAAGTGAGTCGTGATGGTCTCTGCCGCATGTCCAACCCAGTGAAAGACGGTAAACGTGGTATAAATGAGGAAAGGTGCACTTTTTGCATGATTTATCATGAAGACCATATTCTTTAAGGTCATTTAAGACGTTCTGACGCCGGCTAATCGGCAGACGCGGCGGTGGTTCCCCGGAGCGGCAGGAGCGACGAGTCAGGCGACGGATAGTAATGAATGACGCGGTCGAAAGCGCTTTAATTATTGTTAGGAATTACTGATAGCATGGTGATACTGACAGCCATTGACAGAGACCCCGGATGCAAGGGGGTCGTCGAAACGGCGTACGATCTCTCGACGAGTATGGACATGGAGCTGGTGATCCTCCACGTCGTGCCCGAGGACGGGAACGAGGAGAAGGCCCGCCAGGAGGTCGAGGAGATCGTCACGTCGGTTATCGGGACGCTGGAGGGCGTGGATCTCCGGATCATGCCGGAACAGACCCGGCGCGACCTGCCCACGGGGCGGACGGCGAATCACATCCTGCAGGTGGCTGAGGAGATCGAACCGGACTACATCGTCATCGGGTCGCGCAAGCGGACGGGACTCGGGAAGATCCTGCTCGGCAGCGTCTCGAAGCTCATTCTGGCCAACGCGGACGTGCCCGTCGTGACGGTCGAACAGACGCGGCAAGCGGAAGCGGAGTAGGCCGGGCATGCCGGACTCCCCGTATGGGGTACTATTCTGACGGCTGTCTGTCGCCGCGAGCGGCGAACAGGAGGAATCCCCCACCGCCGAGAGCGGCAGCCACGCCCGCGACGACGAGAAGTACGCGGTAGCCGACGACGGTGCTCGCGAACCCGAGGTCGGCGGTGACGGTGAAGCCGACGGGGCCGAGTGTCTGGCCGAGTCGGAGGACGCTGGTCCGCATCCCCATCACGCCGGCGCGGAGGTCGTCGTCGACGAGCGTGACGACCGCGGTGTCGATGGAGGGCATCACGACGCCGAAGCCGACGCCGAAGACGAGCAGCGATCCTGCGATGGCGAGGGGTGACGGCGAGAGGCGGACGGCGAGCAAGCCGACGCCGTAGGCGACGAAACCGACGGCGACGAGCTGTGACGCCGACAGCCGATCCGAGAGGCGGCCGTACTGCGAGGAGACGGCGGCGCTGGCGAGCGCGACGGCCGCCAGCGTGACGCCGATTCGACCGGCGCCGAGGCCGTAGGCGTCCCGCAGGAGGAGCGGTAAGACGGTGAGGACGGCGCCGTAGAAGATGAAGAAGGCGGCGAAGAGCGCGACGAAGATGGCGAGCGCCCGTGGCAGCACCGCCACCGCGCGGAGGCGACTGAGATACGCCCGTACGTCGGTCGACCGGTCGGCCTCGGGTTCGACCAGCGCCACCGTCGCGAAGAGGCCGACGAGGGCGCCGACGCCGAAAAACAGGAAGGGGGCCGACCAGCGGAGGCCGGCGAGCGCGCCGCCGAGCAGGGGGTAGAAAGCCGCACCGGTGCCGATAGTGCTCCCGTTCACCCCCATCACGGCGTCGCGACGGGGGCCGTCGTACACGTCGCCGATGAGTGTCACCGCGAGCGTGATGAGCGCGCTCGCACCGATACCCTGGAAGAAGCGGAGGACGATCACCTCGACGAAGGTGCGGGCGAAGGCGACGCCCACGCCCGCAACGGCAAACAGGAAGAGCAGGGGGACGATGACCCGACGCCGGCCGAAGCGGTCGGCGACGAGGCCGACGAAGGGCGTGACGACGATACCGGGGAGGGTGTAGGCCGTAATCACCAACCCCACCTGTGCGTCGGTCACGCCGAAGACGGGTCGGAGGTCGGGCAGGACGGGGCTGACCAGCGAGACGCCCATCACGCCCATCAGCGAACACGAGAGGATGACATAGAGCGTCCGCGAGCGCCACGGGACGGCTGCCAACCCACGGTCACCGTCGGAATCCACCACGGTATCAGGTGGAGCGTGTGGCTCGGTATAGTAGCTTCGGGCGAGCGGTGCTAGAACTGCTCGGCGGTGTCGATGCCGACGACGACGCCCGCCTCGTCGGGACCGAAGCGGTCGTCGGCGCCGACGGCGGTCGTGAAGAGGAGGCGTGCCTGCTCGGTGTGGACCAGGCGGACGGCCGCCGCCATCGAGGGAGCGAAGTCGAACTCGTCGAGCATGGCCGTCCACTCGTCGCGGTCGATCCGATAGGCTCGCGTCCCCTCGACGGTGACGTAGTCGGCGGTGCGTTCGAACGCGGCGTGGCGGCCCAGCAGCTCCGGGTCGAGGCAACGGAGCGCGTCCACGATGGCCGACGGCGTGGGGTCGACTCCCCGGGCCACCCGCTCGACGACCGCGCCGGTGATCGGTACGTCGCCGGTCTCGACCGTCGTGTCGTTCGGCATATGTCAACTATTGGCACGGTTGGCTCTTCGCTCTTTCGGCGGGCCGAACGTTCATGCGGGGTGGGGTGTTACGGACGGCACGGGGCGAATCGAACGCCTGCCAACCCATGACGACGCTACGCGCCGAAGACCTGGAGTTCGAAATCGAGGGGAAACGCATCCTCGACGGGGTGTCACTCGACGTCGCGAGCGGGGAGACGGTGGCTATCGTCGGCCCCTCCGGCGCCGGTAAGTCGTCGTTGCTCCGCCTGCTCGACCGACTCGACGAACCGACGGGCGGGACGGTGTATCTCGACGGGACCGACTACCGGACGATACCGCCGGAGCGACTGCGGAAGCGAGTGGGGCTGGTCCCCCAGAATCCGGCGCTCCGGTCGGGGACCGTCCGCGAGAACGTCACCATCGGGCCGCGCCTCCGGGGCGAGACGGTGCGCGAGGAACGGCTGTCGGAACTGCTGGCCGCCGTCGGGCTCGGCGGATACGCCGACCGGTCTACGAGCGACCTCTCCGGTGGCGAGGCCCAGCGCGTTGCCATCGCCCGGACCGTCGCCAACGACCCCGAGGTGCTCCTGCTGGACGAACCGACCGCGAGCCTCGACAGCGCAGCGGAAGCGGAGGTCGAACGCCTGCTGGCCGACCTGCTCGCATCCGGCGACCGGACGGTCGTGCTCGTCACACACGACGAGCGACAGGCCGAACGGCTGGCCGACCGCGTGGCGCGGCTTCGCGACGGGCGGATCGTCGACGTGGGGACGCCCCGGGAGGTGATCACGTGATGGCCCTCCCGGATCGACTGGCCGACCCGGTGGTGATCGAGGGGCTGTTCCAGGTGGCGGCGGCGACGGCGCTCGCGGCCGTGGTGATCGGCATCTCGTCGCTTCGGGATCTGGATCTGGAGCGGGAACTCGGCGGCTCCTTCGCCCGCGGATTCGTGCAGGTGCTCGCGATGGGCGCGCTCATCGGCGCCCTCTTCACCATCCCGCTGGCCTACTCCGGCCTCCTGCTCGCCGCGATGGTCTGTTACGCGGCGTGGGAGTCACGAAAGCGAGGCGACGGCGTCCCGAACGCCTTCCGCATCTCCGTGATCGCGCTGGGCGTGGGGTCGGCCGTCGTCATCGTGACCATGGTCGCGGCGGGCGCCATCGAGCGGAGCGTCCGCAACCTCGTCCCGGTCGGTGGGATGATCATCGCGAACGCGATGAAGACGAACTCGCTCACCCTCGACAGGTTCCAGGGCGAAATCGAGTCGAACCGGGACGAAATCGAGGCCGTCCTGGCGCTCGGCGTCCCGCCCGAACGCGCCATCTCGGCGTTCGTCACCGAGTCGGTGCGCGCATCGCTCATCCCCGTCGTCGACGCGATGCGGACGCTCGGGCTGGTGTACATCCCCGGGATGATGGCGGGGATGATCCTCGGCGGCGCGAACCCCATCTACGCCGCCGAGTACCAGTTCGTCATCATGGGCATGATCTTCGCTGCCGGCGGGCTGACCAGCATGACGGCCAGCCTCCTGCTCGGCCGAGCGGCGTTCACCGACGCGGCCCAGCTCCGGCGGTTCGAGGCGAGCGACCCGACGCTGCTCGCGACACTCAGGTCGGCGCTACGCGGGCGCTAGCCGATTACTTATCTGCACGCTCCCCAAGGGAGTACGTGAAAATGGGCGCCAGAACCGAATCGATCCGGGTGCTCCACGTCGACGACGACCCCGCGTTCGTCGACATGGCCGCGACGTTTCTCGAACGCGAAGACGATCGGATCGAAGTCGTCACCGCGACGGACGCGGACGAGGGGCTGTCGATCCTCGACGGGACGGCGGTCGACTGCATCGTCTCCGACTACGACATGCCCGGCCGAAACGGGATCGAGTTTCTCGAAGCCGTCCGGGAGGAGCACCCCAATCTCCCGTTCGTCCTCTTCACCGGCAAGGGGAGCGAGGAAATCGCCAGCGACGCCATCTCGGCGGGGGTGACCGACTACGTCCAGAAGCCGACCGGGAGCGGGGGGTACGAGATCCTGGTCAACCGGATCGTGAATGCGGTCGAGGCGGCGCGGACGCGGGCACGGGCGGCCAGACAGGAGCACGTCAACACGCTGATTCGGGAGATCAACCGTCGCCTCGTCGCGTCCGAAACCGTCGACGAGATCGAACGCGCGGTCTGCCGGACGCTCACCAACGCCGCCCAGTTCCGGTTCGCCTGGATCGGGGAACCGAACGACGACGGCGAGATAATCGCGCGCACCTCTGCCGGTGACGCCGCCGCCTACCTCGACGAGGTGACGATCTACTGCGACGATCGACCCCAGGGACAGGGACCGGCCGGCCGAGCCATCCGGACGGGGGAGCGCCAGGTCGCCCGGATCATCCGGGACGATCGCACCTTCGAACCGTGGCACGACGTGGCCGACCGGTACGGCTACGAGTCGGTGACCGTCATCCCCCTGTCGTACGGCGGCGACCGGGACGGCGTCCTGGCGATCTACGCCGATCAGCCCGACGCCTTCGACGAGATCGAACTGAGCGTCCTCGAGGAACTCGGCGAGACGATCGGCCGGGCGCTCCGGTCGGCCGAGATCCGCCGTCGCCTCGAATCACAGCGAGCAGTAGGGTCGGCACACGAAGAGCGCTACTACCGCACGCTCGCCGACGCCCTGCCGAACGGAGCGGTCGCGCTCTTCGACACCGATCTTCGGTATACGATCGTCGGTGGCGCGGTGTTCGACGACCTGTCGCTCGTGCCCGCGGAAATGGAAGGGAAGTCACTGACGGCCGTCCACTCGGCGGCGTATCGGGAGGCCTATCTGGACCACTATCGGGCGGCGCTCGACGGCGAGACGCGGACCTTCGAGTTCACCTACGAGGACCGCTACTTCGAGGGACACGTCGCGCCGGTCCGGGACGAGAGCGGCACCGTCGTCGGAGGGTTGGCGATGACACAGGACGTGACGGAACGGACCGATCGCCAGTGGGAACTCGAACGACGCGAGCGGGTGCTCCGTGAGACGTACGAGGCCATCGCCGACCCGGCGCTGTCGCTCACCGACGGGATTCGGGAGCTGCTCCGGATCGGGACGGACACCCTCGACGCGGAGTACGGCATCCTCTCGCGATGCGACGGCGACGAACACGTCCTCGAACTCGTCCACGCCGTCGAGGACGACGGTGACCTCGTGGAAGGGGACGCCGTCCCGCTGTCCGTGACGAACTGCGAACGGGTGCGCCGAACCGCGGAGACGGTCGTCGGCGGCGCCGCGAGCGAGGACGCCGAGTCCCCGACGCGGGTGCCCCACACCGAGCATGGCCTCTCGTGTTACGTCGGGGCGCCCGTGGTGGTCGACGGCAACGTCTACGGGACGTTCTGTTTCTACGGCGAGCAGCCACGGCCGGCGGGGTTCGACGAGTGGGAGGTGACGCTCGTGGAACTGCTCTGCCGGTGGGTGGGTAGCGCGCTCGACCGTCGGGGGACCAACGCCCGCCTGCGGAGACAGAACGAACGGTTCCGGGAGTTCACCAGCATCGTCTCACACGACCTTCGGAACCCGATCAGCGTCCTCAGCGGGGCGCTCGAACTCGCCGAGGCGACCGGCGAAGCGAAACAGTTCGATCGCTGTCGGCGGGCACTGACGCGAATGGGCGACTTGATCGAGGATCTCTCGACGCTCACGCGGGACGGCGCCGTGGTCGGTGACACCGAACCGCTGGCGCTGGGGCGGACGGGGCGGGCGTGCTGGGGGACGGTCGAAACCGGCGACGCCGAGTTACGGATCGCCGACGACGCCACGATCCGGGCGGACGAAGACCGGCTCAGACAGGTGTTCGAGAACCTGTTTCGGAACGCCGTGGAACATGGTTCCACGGGCAACCGGACGGAGGCCGATCGGCTGACCGTTCGGGTGGGAGTTCTCCCGTCCGGCGACGGGATCTACGTCGAAGACGACGGCGTGGGGATTCCCGAGAACCGACGGGAGGAGGTGTTCGAACGGGGCTACTCGACTGCCGAAGCCGGGACCGGTCTCGGTCTCGCTATCGTGGATACGATGGCCGCGGCTCACGGCTGGACGGTCGCGGTGACCGACGGGGCGGCGGGCGGTACGCGGATCGAACTCCGCGGGGTCGAGATCAGTTAGGCGGCCTCGACGGCGTCGAGGACCGCCTCGTAGTCGGGTTCGTTCGTCGGATCGTCCGCCACCCAGCGGTAGGTGACGACGCCGTCCGAATCGAGGACGAACACGGCGCGGTTCGCGATGCCGTGGAGCCCCAGGTCGGGGATGTCGGTCTCCACACCGTACGCCCGGATCGCGTCGCCGCCCATGTCGCTGACGAGGTCGAACGTCAACCCGTTCTCCTCGCGGAACGCACCCTGCGAGAACGGCGAGTCGGCGCTGATGCCGAAGACGGTCGCGCCGGCGTCCGCGAAGTCGGCCAGATGCTCCTGAAAGGCGAGCATCTCGTTCCGGCAGGGCGGCGTGAACGCGCCGGGGAAGAAGGCGAGGACGACCGGACCGTCGCCGAGGTGGTCGTCGAGGTCGAACGATTCGTGCTCGGCCGTGCCGACCGTCGCGGTGAACGTCGGTGCGGTGTCGCCAGTCGAAACCATGGGTGGAGGAAGGTTCGCGGGCAAGATAAAACCCGTCACGAACGCCGACGCGTGCCCGCGGTCGACGCCGTCGGCGACCACGTTCAGTCTCCGATAGCGCGGTCGAGTCGGGTGCCGAGACGGTCGAGCATATCGTCGAAGGTGGTGCCACGTTCGGCCTCCCGGAGCGCCGCCAGAAGCCGCGGGTCGACCGGCGGCGAGCGGACGAAGATGGCGCCCCCAGTGGCCGTCGCCCGGAGGACCCAGCGAGCGTACCGGCGGGCGACCGCCCAGCGCACGTCCGTGAGGACGGTCGCGATCCGCCACGCCTGCGCCCGGCCCTCGATCATCGAGAACAGGGAGAACGCCTCGTCGAAGCGGCCGAGCGTGGCGTCCACGTCGGCGATGCCCGGGGCGTAGTGGTCGGCCAGTGCGACCTGCTGGGCGTCGATCAGGTCGGCCAACACGTCGTTGATCGCGCGGTGGTCGGCGCGCTTGCGACGGCGGTCCGGATCGATTCCCACGTCCCGGAGCGCCAGCGCGAGGTCGTAGTTGATGTGGGCGTTGATGCCGAGGAAGGCGTCCTGTGCGACGAGCGCCGATCCCTCCACGGCAGTCGAGAACGCGACGATCCACGGATCGGGGACGGCATCGAGGTGTCCGCGCTCGAACCCGAGGAAGGCCCGGCGGTAGTAGTTCGCGAAGGCGACGGTGTAGCGGCGCATCCAGTCGGGGTCGTGGAATCGGCCGTCCGCGATGGCCGCCTGGACCGCGGCGGTCATCCGGGTGTAGATGGTCAGAAAGACCGCCCGGCGGTCGCCGGCCTCGCGGAGACGGGGTTCGAGGGTGCGCAGGCGGTCGAGGGCGTCGACCACGCTCTCGAAGGGTCGCTCCGTCACCTCGACGAGCGCCGGATCGGGCGTGCGGGCCGGCACGTCGACTACCGGATCGGACCGGAGCGCGAGGCCGACGGCGCGGAGCCGAGACGTGCCGAGGAGGCGGGGAAGCGCGGCGTAACCGGCCATAGGGAACCGACGGGAAGCGGGGAAAAATAGCTGGCGCCGTTCACGAGAACGGCGCAACGGCTTTGTTCACTGGGGCCTGAACCGCGAAGGAATGAGCGAGCAGATCCGGGTGCTTCACGTGGACGACCAACCGGATTTCGTCGATCTGACTGCGACGGCGCTCGAACGCGAAGACGACCGGCTATCGGTCGAGACGGCGACGAGCGCGGCCGAGGGACTCGATCAGCTCACCGAGTCGATCGACTGCGTCGTCTCGGACTACGACATGCCCAGGCGGAACGGGATCGACTTCCTGCAAGCCGTCCGCGAGCAGCGGCCGGACCTTCCCTTTATCCTCTTCACCGGTAAGGGAAGCGAAGAGGTGGCCCGTGAGGCCATCTCGGCCGGCGTGACGGAGTATCT
>ENA-ORDC01001148-ORDC01001148.1-marine-metagenome-genome-assembly--contig:-NODE-1148-length-21043-cov-9.365973_pt1 | contig 21043 bp, 22 predicted proteins | sample MGYA00237783_ERZ508515 | MGnify/ENA primary metagenome ERZ508515 (study PRJEB26186, sample SAMN06268792) | marine metagenome | isolation source: Eden Landing Ponds, San Francisco, CA, USA | place... | reverse complement strand
CCCTTCGAGGACGCCACCGGCGCCCACGCCGGCGCTCTGCTGGGCGACGTCCGCCACGACCCGTTCCAGTCCGGCGGCATGGAGACGCCCAGCCACGACCGCGTCGAGGCCGGCGCCATCCACAAGTCCAACAAGGGCGTGCTGTTCGTCGACGAGATCAACACCCTGGACATCCGCTCCCAGCAGAAGCTGATGACCGCCATCCAGGAGGGCGAGTTCTCCATCACGGGCCAGTCCGAGCGCTCCTCGGGCGCGATGGTCCAGACCGAGCCCGTCCCGACCGACTTCATCATGGTCGCGGCCGGCAACCTCGACGCCATGGAGAACATGCACCCGGCCCTGCGCTCGCGCATCAAGGGGTACGGCTACGAGGTGTACATGGACGACACCATCGAGGACGAGCCCGAGATGCGCCGCAAGTACGCCCGCTTCGTCGCCCAGGAAGTCGAGAACGACGGCCGCCTGCCCCACTTCACCGAGGACGCCGTCGAAGAGCTCATCCTCGAGGCGCGACGCCGCGCCGGCCGCAAGGGCCACCTCACGCTGAAGCTGCGCGACCTCGGTGGTCTGGTCCGCGTCGCGGGCGACATCGCCCGCGCCGAGGACAAGGAGTACACCGAGCGCGGGGACGTGCTGCAGGCCAAACGCCGGTCGCGCTCGATCGAGCAGCAGCTCGCCGACAACTACATCGAGCGCCGCAAGGACTACGAGCTCACCGTCAACGAGGGCGACGTGGTCGGCCGCGTCAACGGGCTCGCCGTCATGGGCGAGGACTCCGGTATCGTCCTCCCCGTCATGGCCGAGGTCACCCCCTCGCAGGGGCCCGGCCAGGTGATCGCCACCGGCCAACTGCAGGAGATGGCCGAGGAGGCCGTCCAGAACGTCTCGGCTATCATCAAGAAGTTCAGCGACGAGGACATCTCCGAGAAGGACGTCCACATCCAGTTCGTCCAGGCCGGCCAGCAGGGTGTCGACGGCGACTCCGCCTCGATCACGGTGGCGACGGCCGTCATCAGCGCGCTCGAGGACGTTCCCGTCGACCAGAACATGGCGATGACCGGGTCGCTCTCCGTCCGTGGCGACGTGCTCCCGGTCGGTGGCGTCACCCACAAGATCGAGGCCGCCGCCAAGTCCGGCCTCGACCGGGTCATCATCCCCGCCGCCAACGAGCAGGACGTCATGATCGAAGACGAGTACAAAGACGAGATCGAGATCATCCCCGTCCAGCACATCTCCGAGGTGCTCGAGGTGGCACTGGCCGGCGAACCCGAGAAGGACTCGCTGGTCGACCGCCTCAAGTCGATCACCGGCCAGGCGCTCGAACAGCGCGAGGTCGGCCAGCCGAAAAACCCCAGCCCGCAGTAACTCTCCGGGTACCAGTTCCGGTTTCTGTTTTCGGTTCCGCTTTCGTTTCCGGTTCCGATCCCTGCGTTTGGGTCCAACACCGCTACTCGCGAGTCGTCACTTGTGAGTCGTCACTCGTCAGTGGGTTCGACGTTCTCGACTCGCCATTCGATTCGGCGTCCTCGTAGCGCCCGCCGGGTCGAAACGACTTTCGACCGCCGATCCCTACACCGACTGTGACACCGGCGACGGTCCCCTCGCTGTTCGCGGTCGCACTCGCGGCCGGTGGCGCCTCCGACACGCTCGCCCAGGTCACCGAGTCGACCGCCCCGGCCGAGAACCTGGCAGGGTTTCTCGGGTTCACTGCGCTCGTCCTGACGGGGTTTCTCGTCCTCGCGCGCCTCTCACAGGGAGTCGTCGACGACGGCGAAGGTGCCGAGTCGAGCGAGCGCGTCAGCGTCCCCGCCGGACCGGTCTCCGAGAGCCCGGGCCACGCCGAGACCGAGACCGAGACCCGGACGAACGCGGCGGGTCACGGACGCCCGGATGTGGGGAATTCCGACGGGCCGGACGCACGCGAGACTGGCGTCGGCGACCTGGACGGGGTGGTCGACGCGGGCGATCCTTCCGAGAACGTGGAACCCGCAGAGACAGAGGCGACCGGTGCCCCTGTCGAACCGACGGAGGCGACGAGTGCCCGGCACGAACCGCCAGAAGCGACCGGTCCCGCCACGAATCACGAACCTGCCGCGGCGGGTCACGAACCGGCCGTCGCGAGGAACGCGCGGGAGTCGATCCCGCCGGCGGCGTTGCTGGCGAACGTGGCGCTCACACAGGGGCTGTTCGGTGGTATCCTCGCGGCCGCCGCGTGGTTCTTCCAGGTGCCGGGGACGGCGCTCGGACTCGCCGGCGGACGAGTCGACGGGGTCGCCGCGGTCGCTATCGGCCTCGCCTTTGGCACCGCGCTGTGGGTGGGGAACGAACTCGCGACCGCGCTCGCCGACGCGGCGGGGGCCGGCTACGACGAGGGACTCCGGGAGATGCTCGCGCCGGACACCGCTCGCGGGTGGGCGATCTTGCTCGGTGGCGTCCTCCCGGTCATCGCGCTCGTCGAGGAGTTCCTCTTCCGGGCCGCGGCGATCGGTGCGGCGGGCGCGGCCGTCGGTGCGACGGGCCCGACCGCCGCCGGCGCGTGGGCGCTGGCGGTCGTCTCGTCGCTGGCGTTCGCGCTCGGTCACGGCGCCCAGGGCCGGGTCGGCGTCGTCGTCACCGGCGCCCTCGGGTTCGTTCTGGCGGCGGGGTTCGTCCTCAGTGGCAGCTTTCTGGTCGTGGTCGTCGCCCACTACGTCGTCAACGCCATGGAGTTCCTCGTCCACGAGTGGGCTGGCCTCCCCGACCCGGTCTGGTCGTGAGAGACGACGGCCAGAACCACCAGTGGAGCGGATCACAGCAGGGTGGACCACAGCGGAGCGGACCACCAGCCAGGATTCAGGAACCGAAACCAGCTCTTTCGAGGGCGACGACGACCAGACTCCCGCCGATTGCAGGGACGAGGACGACGAGCGAACTGAACTGGTATCCGAGATTCCAGAGGAGAACGTAGCCGTGGGCGAGCGCGACGACCCAGCCGACGAAGCCGAGCACGATTGCACGGAACGGACCCGAGTAGCTCGCCTCTCGACGGGTGACGGCGACGGCCGTCAGGCCGATGGCGGGCACGAGCCACACGCCGACCGATTTCGACATGAACTGGTCCGGCCCACCGCCCGAGAAGTGGACGGCCATCTCGGCGGGGAGTGCGGGGTACGCGAGCAGGCCGGCCGCGAGACTCGCGACCAGCGGGACGACCGCGAGCAGGTCGCCGCCGTCGAGGTCTATCGAACCGAGCGAGACGCGCGTCCGAAGGAGGGATTCGATCGCTGACATCGCTCTCCCGGAGGTAGGCGCGGTAAGTTTGTAATCCCCCATCGCCCGTCTCAGCGCGTGAGACACGGGTGACTTTTATATTCGGCAGTGACACGTACCGGTATCGTGGATGGGACGGAGGACCTCGACGCGGTCGCGCAGTTGCTCGAGGACGACTGCGTCCAGCGGATACTCACGGCGACTCTGGATGAACCCATGTCTGCGTCCGAACTGACAGAGGTCTGTGACGCCTCGCGTGCGACGGTGTACCGGCGGCTCGACGACCTGAGCGAGCGGGGACTCGTGGACGACCGGACCCGACCGGACGCCGACGGCCACCACCGGACCGTCTACCGGGCGACGCTCGACCGCGTCGTCGTCGACCTCACCGAGGACGGGTTCGAGGTCACGGTCGCGACCCGCGAATCGGCCGCCGACCGCTTTACCGACTTCGTGGAGGGACTGTGATGGCCGGCCCGTGGCTCTCGACGCTCGCCGGGTTCGCCCCACTCCAGTCGAGCGCCCTCACCCTCCTCCAGCTGAGCGGGCTCTCGACGGCTGAACTCGTGTTGCTGGCGTCGGACTACGTCACCATCGCGCTCGCACTCGTCATCGCCTACGTGGCCTTCCAGGGGTACGACCGCAACGACAGCCGCCCGATGCTGTTCGTCGCCGTCGGGTTCGTCCTCGCCTTCGGCGGCCCCGGCCTCGTCTTCCTCGTCTCGCTGGTCGCGCCGATCCCGTCGCTGGTCACCGGCGGCGTCACGCAGGCTGTCGAGATCCTCGGGATGCTCACCATCCTCTACGGCTTCCGCGCGCCCGCGGACTGACTCGACAGTCATCGGAGTTCGACCACCCGACGTCCGAGCCGAACCGTTTTCCCGTCGAGTGTCCTTGTTCGGTCGATGGACTGGCTCAACGAACCGGAGACCTGGGACGAAGACGGCGACCGACTCACCGCCGCCGTCGAGGGCGACACCGATTGCTGGCGACACACCCGTCACGGCTTAGTCGCCGACGACGCACACGCCTACCTCCGCCCGGTCGCGGGCGATTTCACAGCCACGGTCGCGTTCGACGCCGACTACGCCACGCAGTACGACCAGGCCGGGCTCATGGTCCGGGAGGACGCCGAAACCTGGCTGAAATGCGGCGTCGAGTACGTCGACGGCACCGAGAAAGCGAGCGCCGTCGTCACCCGCGAGTTCTCGGACTGGTCGGTCGCCCCTCTGGCAGACACCGGGACGGTCTGGACTCGGGTCGAGCGAATCGACGAAGCCGTCGAGGTGTTCGTCTCGACGGACGGCGAGGACTTCCGGATGATCCGCCAGGCGTACCTCGGCGAGGCCGAGGAACTCCACGTGGGGCCGATGGCCGCCGCGCCACAGGGTGACGGGTTCGAGGTGAGATTCGAGGGGTTCGCGGTCGAGACGAAATAGGAAGTGACGGCCGGTCACTGACGTTCGCCGCCATTCAATCCCCCGTTCGCTGGCGTTCGCCGGCATCCGATCGCTTTTTTCGGGTCGGGTCGACCGCTCGACCATGACGACCGACATCGCCGTCGCCGGGATCGGCGCAGTCGCCGAGATGCACGCCCACGCGCTCGAAGACATCGAAGGGGCGATACTCGTCGCTGGCTCCTGCCGGACGGAGTCGCGGGGCCGCGAGTTCGCCGACGAGTTCGACTGCACCTGGTACGCCGACACGGCCGAGATGCTCGACGCGGAGTCGCCGGACGTGCTGCACGTCTGTACGCCCAGTGGCGCCCACCTCGAACCGACACTGGCGGCCGCCGAGCGCGGCGTCGACGTCCTCTGTGAGAAGCCACTGGAGATCACCACCGAACGGATCGACGAGATGGTCGCCGCCGCCGAGGCGGCAGGCATCAGACTCGGCGGGATCTTCAACCAGCGATTCAATCCCGTGGTCCGCCAGCTCCACGAGGCCGCGAGCGAGGGGCGTTTCGACGATCTGGCGGTCGCGAACGCCTACGTGCCGTGGTGGCGCGAGGACGACTACTACGACGGCGCCTGGCAGGGCACCGAGGAACTGGACGGCGGCGGCGCGCTGATGAACCAGTCCATCCACGGGATCGACGCCGTCCAGTGGCTGGCCGGGGCGGCCGGTGCCGGCGGGGACGGGACGACCGGGAGCGGCGAGGGCGAGACGCCCGAGGCCAACCCCGTCGAGGAGGTCTTCGCCTACACGGACACCCGGGCTCACGAGGACGACATCGTCGAAGTCGAGGACACGGCCGTGGCCGTCCTGCGCTATCGCGACGGGACCCTGGGACAGATACTCGGTGCCACGTCGATGTACCCGGGCTCGCTCAAGCGGCTGCAACTCGCGGGTCGCGGTGGAACCGCCGAAATCCTGGAGGACGAACTCGTCACCTGGCAGTTCCGCGAGGGCCGCGAGGACGACGCCGAAGTTCGGGACCGCTTCGGCGAGACGGAATCGGGCGGCGGCGCGGCCGACCCCATGTCCATCGACTACGCCAATCACCGCCGGAACATCGAGGCGTTCCTCGACGCCCGCGAGAGCGGCGGGGAGTATCTGCTGGACGCGGGCGAGGCGCGCAAGGCCGTCGAGATCATCGAGGCCATCTACGAATCGGCCGAACGCGGCGAACCTGTGGGACTCGACTAACCACCCCTGGCTCCGAACACGCCACACCCGATCGTTCTTTCAATTCTACCCCGGTGCCGTCCGAGTATCACTGGATAGTGTGGGGTGGCAAACCTTAATACACCTTGTACACATAATATTCTATTATGCACGAGTGCTCCCGGTGTGGGCAGCGGATGAGCCACAACGACGAGACGACGAAACTCACAGAGTGGGTGTGCCCCCGGTGTCACAACACGCGTATCGAGAAGAAAGACGGGTATCGCGTGACCGCCGAGGCCGACGCCACCGTCGCCGCCACTGCCGACGACGACTGACTCCCGGCGTTTCGGACGTTCTGTTTTCGCGCCCAGAATCGGAGGGCGGCGCCGCCGTTAGCTGTCGTTCGTCCCGACGCGTCCGCCGCTAGACGTCGACCCACTCGCCGCGCTCGTCGCTGGTCTGGACGGCGTCGAGGAGTCGCTGGACGCGCAGGCCGTCGGCGAAACTCGGGCTGTGCTCGCCACCCTCGGCGACGGCACTCAGGAACTCGTAGTTCTCGTGGACGAACGTGTGCTCCCAGCCGATGACGTGGCCCGGCGGCCACCAGTGGTCGATGTAGGGGTCGTCCGGGTCGGTCACGAGCACCGTCTCGTAACCCCGTGACCCCTCGGTGAGCAGTTCGAGTTCGTTCAACCGTTCGAGGCTGAACTTCAGACTGCCCTTCGAGCCCTCGATCTCGACGGCGTGGTCGTTCTTCCGGCCGGTCGCGTTGCGCGTGGCCTCAAGCGTTCCGACCGCACCACCCTCGAAGCCGATCTGGGCGGTGTAGGCGTCGTCGACGGTCACCTCGCGCATCTCGGTCGAGTCGCCACTGCCACTCTCCAGCGTCCCCTCGTCGCCGCCGGGGACGGGCCGTTCCTCGGTGAACGTCTGTAACTGGCCGCTGAGTCGCTCGATGTCACCGGCGCCGTCGGCGTCGCCGACGAGGAACCGGACGAGGTCGATAGTGTGAGCGCCCAGGTCCCCGAGGGCACCACTCCCGGCCACCTCCGCGGAGTTGCGCCAGGACCAGGGGGCCGTCGGGTCGACGAGCCAGTCCTGCAGGTAGCGCCCGCGGACGTGGTATATCTCACCGAGTTCGCCGTCGGCGATCAGGTTCTTCGCGTACTGGATCGCGGGGATGAACCGGTAGTTGAAGGCGATGCCGGCCGGGACGTCCGCGCTGGCGGCGGCGTCGGCCATCCGCTCTGCGTCCTCGGTGGTGTGGGCCAGTGGCTTCTCACAGAAGACCGGCGTCCCGGCTTCCAGCGCCGCGATAGAGGGGTCGGCGTGGACGTTGTTCGGCCCGAGGTTGTAGAAGACGTCGACCTCGTCGACGACCGCTTCCCAGTCCGTGGAGATGCGGTCGAAGCCGAACTGGTCGGCGGCCTCCTGCAGTGCCTCCTCGTCGCGCCCGACCAGGACGTCCCGGTTGGTCTCGGGGGCGTCCGGGAAGAACATCGGGAGACGTGCGAGTGCGTTCGAGTGGGCCTGGCCCATGAATCTGTACCCCAGCATGCCGACGTCGAGTGGTTCGTCTGTCATGGTTGGAATCTGAATGGAGTCGGATCTGCAGTCTTACGCCCAGTAGGCTTCGCCGGGTGTCGTCTCGAAGACGGCCCGCGAGAGGACGTCGACGGCCTTTTCGAGCCCTTCGTTGGCGGAAGTCAGGGAGTCCTCGTGTTCGATGGAGAGTGCGCCGTCGAAGCCGACCATCCGGAGCGTGGAGACGACGTCCTTCCAGTGCTGTTCGCCGTGGCCGTAGCCGATCGACCGGAACAGCCAGGAGCGGTTGGGCTCGTCCGTGTACGGCGCCGTGTCGAGGTAGCCTTTCACGTCGGCGTTGGACTCGTAGAGACCCGTGTCCTTGGCGTGGAAGTGGTGGATGGCGTCGCGCTCGCCGAGGTGCCGGATGGCCTCGGTGACGTCGATACCCTGCCAGTACAGGTGCGACGGGTCGAAGTTCGCGCCGATGTGCTCGTTGGTCTCCTCGCGCAGGCGCACCATGCTCGTCGGTTCGTAGACGAGCATGTTGGGGTGCATCTCGATGCCGATGTTCACGTCGTGGTCGGCGGCGTGCTCGGCCAGGTCCGACCAGACGGGGACGGCGACCTCGTTCCACTGATAGTCGAGCGCCTCGGAGTGTTCGGGCGGCCACGGCGCGGTGATCCAGTTGGGCACCTCACCGGCCTCGCTGCCCGCCGGGAGCCCGGAGAAGGTGTTGACGACGTCGACGCCGAGCTGGTCGGCGAGCGTGACAGCCTCCCGAATTTCTGTCTGTGCGCGCGCGGCCCGCTCCTCGTCGGGGTGGAGCGGGTTGTTGTGTGTGGAGATCGCGCTCACGTCCATATCGTACTCGTCGAGCAGGTCGTGGAGTTCGGCCTGCGCGTCGTCGTTGTCGAGATACTCCTCGCGCGGGAGATGGTCGTCGCCGACGAACCCGCCACAGCCGAGTTCCACGGCGCCGACCCCGAGGTCGTCGAGGTACGCGAGCGCGTCTTCGAGGGACTGACCACCTAATGCAACGGTGAGGACACCTACCTGCATATCCGTGTGCACGCAGAGTCCGCTCAAAAAGCTTGGCGCGCCGGAAAAGTACTGCCCCGGTCGAAACTAGTCGGTCTGGTACTGCTCGAACAGCGCCGAGAGCTGTTCCGCTCGCATCGTGAGCATCTTCGCGTTGACGTACATCTCGCCGAGCGCGAGGCTCTGTTCCTCGGCGATGGCCGCGACACGCTCCGACTCTTCGACGTTCTCGCGGCTGGTCTGGGCGGCTTCGTCGGCGATGGCCGCCACTTCCTCGGCGGTTGCGGCCTGGTCGTCGGTCGTGTTGCTGATCTCCCTGATGCCCGAAGAGGTCTTCTGGACGTGGTCCATGATCGATTCGAGCGCGCTCAGGCCGTCACCAACGGTCTCTTTGCCCTCGTTGATAGTCGATTCCATGGCGGAGATCTCCTCGACGGTCTCGCCGGTCTGGTCCTGGATCTCGCCGATGAGACTCTCGATCTCGTTGGTGGCTTCCTTGGTCTCCTCGGCCAGCGATTTGACCTCGTCGGCGACGACGCCGAACCCGTTGTCGCTCGCGCCGGTCGAAGCGTGAGCGGCCTCGATGGAGGCGTTCAACGCGAGGATGTTGGTCTGCTCGGCGATGTCGTCGATGATGCCGACGATCTGGCCGACCTCGTCCATGCGGTCGTCGAGTTCGTCGACGGCCTCGACGACGCGCTCGATCTGGTCCTGGGCCTCGTCCATCGTGTCCCGGGCGTCCTGGCCGGCCTCGATGCCCTCGACGGTGCGGCGTTCGGTCTGGTCAGCCATCTCCGCGACCTCGTTCGAGGAGGCGGCGACCTCCTCGACCGTCGCGGACATGTCGGACATCTCCCCGGAGATCTGGTTGATCTGCTCCTGTTGTTCCCGGAAGACGGTCGCGATGTCGTCGACGGTGTCGGCGACGTTCTCACTGGACTCGGTGACCGCCTGGGTCGCGGTCGTCACCTGCTCGGAGGAGTCGGCGACCTCGGCGCTGAACTCCCCGGCCGTCCCGATCGTCTGCTGGAAGGCCTCGGCCATCTCGTTGAACTCGACGGCGAGTCGGTCCAGCGCCTCCGAGGGGTTGTCAGTGTCGAGTCGCGCCGTGAGGTCGCCCTCGCCGGCCGCGTCGATCGTCGCGCAGAACTCGTCGACGAGGTCGTCGTACTCGCCGGTACTCATCGCCCCGGCGGCCGCGACGCCCCCGTCCGAACGAGCGGGGCCGGCGGCCCCACTGGCCGTCACTGGTTCGTCCGGCCGGGCAGCGAGGTCCTCGCGGGCCGCAACCAGATCCGCTCTGACCTCCGCGAGTTCCGCGTCGAGGTCGTCCCGTTCGGACCGGGCCGCCGAAAGCGCCGATTCGAGGCGCTCGCGCTCGGCGACCTCTTCTTCGAACAGTTCTTCGAGGTGTAGATAGGTGTATCCCAGCCCCACCACCGCCGGAACGAACCCGGCCGCCGCGAGCACAGGCCACAGCCCCGGTGGCGCGACCACTGCGATCACGGCCTGATAGAGCGCGTGGGCAAACTGCCCGCCCAGCGCGAGACCGATCCGTCTCCTGAAGGTCGCTCGCATACTCTGTCCCTTGCCGAATACCCTTATATTTCCACCCCTCGCGGTACAAATTCTGAGAATTGGGTCACCCCGATCGCCGATGCCGTGCGTCTCCACCGGGCGCCACACGGCATCGAGAACACTCGCCTCGCCGTCCGGACCCCTGGTCGGGTCCCGACAGGCTTAAACTGATGGACAGAGTTGTGCGTTGTAGAACGAAAGAGTCCATCAGTGATCCACATGCGAGAGTACATCGAACCAGTCACAGACGGACGGGACCTGACACAGGAACAGGCCCGCGAGGCCGCCACGGCGGTCTTCGAGGGCGCGACGGAGGCACAGATCGGCGCGCTGCTGGCGGCGCTGCGCGGGAAAGGTGAGACGGGAACGGAGATCGCGGGCTTCGCCCAGGGGATGCGCGAGGCCGCACGCACCATCGACCCCGACAGGTCGCCTCTCGTCGACACCTGCGGCACCGGTGGGGACGACTACGACACGATCAACGTCTCGACGACCAGCGCCATCGTCGCCGCCGGTGCCGGCGTCCCAATCGCCAAGCACGGCAACTACTCGGTGTCCTCCTCCTCGGGGAGTTCCGACGTCCTGGAGGAAGTGGGACTGGACATGGACACGAGCCCCGAAGCGGTGGAGGCGACCATCGAGGAGGCGGGCATCGGTTACATGCACGCCCCGTCGTTCCACCCGGCGATGAAGGCGGTCATCGGCCCGCGGCGCGAACTCGAGATCCGGACGATCTTCAACGTGCTCGGCCCGCTGACGAACCCCGCCGGCGCCGACGCCCAGGTGATGGGCGTCTACGACGCCGACCTCGTCGGACTGGTCGGCGGCGCCGTCGCCGAGATGCCCGTCGACCACGCCCTGATCGTCCACGGTTCGGGCATGGACGAGATCACCGTCCACGACGAGACCGCTGTGGCGGAAGTCGAAGGCAGCGAGGTCACCGAGTACACCCTGACTCCCGAGGATCTGGGGCTGGAGACCCACCCCATCGAGGCGGTCTCGGGCGGCACACCCACAGAGAACGCCGCCGACCTCACGGGGATCGTCGAGGGCGACGTGACCGGTGCCAAGCGCGACATCATCCTCGCGAACGCCGGGGCCGCCGTCTACGTGGCCGGCGAGGCAGACACACTGGCAGACGGCGTCGCGGCCGCCGCCGATGCGATCGACTCGGGCGACGCCGCCGCGAAACTCGACGAGTTGCGCGAGACGACGGCCCGCACCGCCGCGGACGGGGGCCGATGAACGGCACGACCGCCCCGAATCGGGGCCGAGCAGTCACACCCGACGGCGGGCGCGAAGCCGTCCCGACTCGCGTCAAGATCTGCGGGGTCACGAACGCCGAGGACCGCGACGTCGCCGTCGCTGCGGGCGCGGACGCGGTCGGACTCGTCGCCGGCGTCACCGTCGACACACCCCGCGAGGTCGACCTCGACACCGCGGCCGACCTGGCCGCCGGCGTCCCGCCGCTGGTCACGTCGGTGCTCGTAACGATGCCCGAGGACGTCGCGACTGCTCGCGACCGGGTCGAACGCGTCCGTCCCGACGCGGTCCAGGTCCACGGACTCGCCCCCGACGAACTCGCGGCGCTGACCGACGCGCTGGACGCCCCCGACGCCGTGGGTACGTCGGTGGTCGCGGCCGTCGACGCCGACGCCGAGGACGCCCGCCTGGTCGCGTACGCCGACGCTGCCGACGCCCTGCTCGTCGACTCGATCGACGAGGACGGCGGCGGTGGCACCGGCCGCACCCACGACTGGGAGCGGACCCGGGAACGCGTCGCGACGCTGGACGTGCCGGTGATACTGGCCGGCGGACTCACACCCGAGAACGTCGCTGACGCCGTCGCGACGGTCGGCCCCTTCGCCGTCGACGTCGCGACCGGCGTCGAACGTGCTGGCGGGGTCAAAGACCACGAGGCTGTCCGGCAGTTCGTCCGCCGGGCTACCCGGGCGGTGAGTGTCGCATGAGCGACGACGCGAGTCCCGGCACGGCCGCCGCCGGGACCCCGGAACTCGAACCCGACCGGGAGACGTTCGTCGACCGGGCCGACGCCGAAGAGCCCGTGGTCGTCCGCGCAGCCGTCGACCTCGGTATCGAGGTCGAACCGCTCGAGGCCTACGCCGCGCTGACGGGCCGGACGACCGACGCCGAGGGTGCCGAGTACACGTTCCTGCTGGAGAGCGCCGAGAAAGTCGCCTCCAGCGACCCGGACGGTGCGTTCGCACCGACCCCCGACGACCGCCACGCCCGCTACTCCTTCGTCGGCTACGACCCGAAAGCCGTCGTCACCGTCGACGCCGACGGCGCGAGCGTCGAAACCTTCGACGAGGCCTACGCCGGTCGCGTCGTCCCGGGCGAGGGCGACGTCCTGGACCAGTTACGGGGCGCGATGCCCGACGTCGAGCGCCGTGGCTTCCCCGACATGGAACGGGAACACTTCGAGGGCGGTCTCGTCGGCTTTCTCGGGTACGACGCCGTCTACGACCTCTGGCTCGACGAGGTCGGACTCGACCGGCCGGACTCACGCTTTCCCGACGCGCAGTTCGTCCTCACGACGAGCACGCTCGTCTTCGACGAGGTCGAGGGCACCGTCTCGCTCGTGTTCACCCCAGTACTGGACCCCGACGACGACGCCGGCGCCCGCTACGATGCGATCGAAGCCGAAGCGTCCCACATCCGCGAGTTGCTCGCCGGTGCCGAGGAGCTGACGACCGGCGGCTTCGAACGAACCGGCGAGGAGGCCGGCCCGCAGGCCGAATACGAGGACGCCGTCGCCCGCGCCAAAGAGCACGTGCTGGCGGGCGACATCTACCAGGGCGTCATCTCCCGGACGCGGGAACTGTACGGCGACGTCGACCCGCTCGGGTTCTACGCGTCGCTACGCGAGGTCAACCCCTCGCCCTACATGTACCTCCTCGACTACGACGGCCTCTCGATCGTCGGCGCGAGTCCGGAGACGCTGGTCCAGGTCAGAGACGGGCAGGTGCTCTCGAACCCCATCGCGGGCACCTGCCGGCGGGGGTCCAGCCCCGTCGAGGACCGCCGACTCGCCGGCGAGATGCTCGCCGACGGGAAAGAACGCGCCGAGCACACGATGCTGGTCGACCTGGCGCGCAACGACGTCCGCCGCGTCGCACAACCGGGGAGCGTCCGCGTCGAGGAGTTCATGAACGTCCTCAAATACAGCCACGTCCAGCACATCGAGTCGACGGTGACCGGTGACCTCGCCGCCGACGCGGACGTCTCCGAACCACGTTCGGAGGCCCGAAAGACTCCGTCTTTCGATGCGTTCGACGCCGTGCGAGCCTCCTTCCCCGCGGGGACGCTCTCGGGCGCGCCGAAGATCCGCGCCATGGAGATCATCGACGACCTCGAACTCACCCCGAGAGGACCGTACGGCGGCGGCCTCGGCTACGTCACCTGGACCGGCGACGCCGAACTCTGTATCGTCATCCGAACCGCGACGGTCGAACGCGCTGACGGTCCCTACGTCGAGGGCGGCACCGACGCCGTCGCCGAGGACCCACCCGAGGGCGACCGGATCACCGTCCGCGCCGGCGCGGGTATCGTCGCCGACAGCGACCCGACCAGCGAGTACGAGGAGACCGAACAGAAGATGGACGGCGTCCTCGACGCGCTGGCGGCCATCGAACGGTCGGTCGACACCACCGACGGCGGTGACGACACGACCGAGACAGACGACTCCGTCGTCGAGGGGGAGGTGTCCCGATGAGCACGGCCGAACGCGAGCGCGACCACGGGGACGAGCGCGGCGACGCGACGCGCGTCCTCTTTATCGACAACTTCGATTCGTTCACCTACAACCTCGTCGAGTACGTCTCCGAGCACGCCGACACAGAGGTCCTGCGCAACACGGCCTCGCTCGACGACGTCCGTGCGGCCGACCCGGACGCCATCGTCATCAGTCCGGGTCCCGGCCACCCGAAAAACGACCGCGACATCGGCGTCACGAACGACGTATTGACCGACATCAGTCCCGAAGTGCCCACCCTCGGCGTCTGTCTCGGGCTGGAAGCCGCCGTCTACGCCTACGGCGGGACCGTGGGACGAGCGCCAGAACCGATCCACGGGAAGGCCTTCGCCATCTCTCACGACGGGAAGGGCGTGTTCTCGGGGCTCGACCAGGGGTTTCAGGGCGGGCGGTATCACTCGCTGGTCGCCACCGACGTCCCCGACTGCTTCGAAGTCACGGCGACGACCGAAGCCGAGACCGAAGACGGCACCGTCGAACTCGTCATGGGTATCCGCCACCGCGAGTACCCCATCGAGGCCGTCCAGTTCCACCCCGAGTCGGTGCTCACGGCCGTCGGCCACGACGTGATCCGCAACTTCGTCGACGGCGTCTAGGACCGACTGCGATCGGCACTCGGTGGGTGTGAAAGGTTTATTAGTGAATATCACTCTCACTTGGCGAGGGCAACGCAGGAGATGGGAGAGGAAGACCCGGGAGAGTTCGAGTACGACGTCGTCGACCAGTCACCAGTGGGTGTCACGATCTGTGACCCGTCCCAGGAGGGGATGCCGGTCGTGTATGCCAACGACCAGTTCCTGGAGACGGCGGGCTACGACCGTGCGGAGATCGTGGGCCAGTCGTTGCTCACGATGCGAGGGCCGGAGACGAGCGAGAGCACTGTCGAGCGGGTCCGGCAGGCCGTGACGGCGTCGGAGTCGGTGTCCGTCGAACTCCGACTGCACCGGGCGAACGGCGAGCCGTTCTGGGACCGGGTGCGGATCGCGCCGCTGTCCGACGACACAGGCACTGTGACCAGTTACGTCGTGTTTCACGAGGACGTCACCGACGAGAAGCGACGGCGCGAGACACTCGAAGCCCTCCACGCGGCGGCGACGCGGATCGGTGGCGCGGAGACGGTCGAGGAAGCCTGCGAGCGGACGGTCGGCGAAGCGGCCAACGTCCTGGATTTCGACCTGTGTAGCATCCTGCTCAGGGACGGCGAGTGGCTCGTCCCCCGCGCGAACTCGGCGGACGCGCCGCCGGACGGGAGCCGGCGGATGCGACTCGACCAGGGACTCGCGGGCGAAACCTACCGGAGCGGCGAGCCCCACCGCGTCGGCGACACCCGAGAGGACGAGACGGCAGACCCCGCGAAGGAGACCTACATGTCGGGTATCAGCGTGCCGGTCGGCGAGGACGGCGTCTTCCAGGCCGTCGGGACGGAGCCGAACGCGTTCGACGACGACGACGTCGAGCTCGCCGAGTTGCTCGTCACTCACACCGCCTCGACGCTCGACCGGATCGAACGCGAGCGGGAGCTCCAGCGACAGAACGAGCGCCTGGAGTCGTTCGTCAGCGTCGTGAGCCACGACCTCCGGAACCCGCTGACCGTCCTCACCGGTGCGCTCGAACTCGCCGAGCGGACCGGCGACCCTGAACACTTCGAGCGCGGCAAGCGTGCTCGCGACCGCATGGAACAGCTCATCGAGGATCTCCTGACGTTCGCCCGGCAGGGCGAATCTGTCGAGGACCCCACCCCGGTCGATGTCGCCGAGGTCGCCGAGGCGAGCTGGGACGCCGTCGCGACGGCCGGGGCCACGCTCGAGGTCCACGCCGACCTCGAACTCCGGTGTCACGAGGGTCGGTTCAGGGAACTCCTCGAGAACCTCTTTCGGAACGCCGTGGAGCATGGCTCCACGAGCCCTCCGTCGCAAGCTCCGGAGGACGCCGTCGAGCACGGCGGCGAACAGGTCTCTGTCACGGTCGGCGAACTGCCGGACCACGAGGGGTTCTACGTCGCCGACGACGGCCCCGGTATCCCGCCGGAGCGACGCTCGGAGGTGTTCGAGAGCGGCGTCTCGACCTCCGACGACGGGACGGGGTTCGGGCTCTCTATCGTCGACCAGATCGCCACGGCCCACGACTGGGAGATCACGGTCACGGAGAGTGACGCCGGTGGCGCGCGGTTCGAGGTCAGGACCGGCGGTGTGAGCGTCTCCTGAAGATCGGTCGACGGTCAGATCCCCAGGAGCACCACGGCGTTGTTGAGGACGACGGCGAGCGTGACGACCGCGAAGATCGCGAGAAAGACCGTCGCCTTCCAGTCCGAGAGCAGCGCCCACCCGGCCACGAGCCAGCACATCGCGAGGAACTTCACGACCCACAGCCCGGAGACGCCGAAGGTCCCGACCATCGTCCTGACAACGGGGTTGCCCTCCTGGAGGCCGTTCGACAGCCCGGTCAGCGTCATGACCACGTCTGCCACCGTCGCCACGACGACGACCGTCCACAGCACGGCGTGTGTCTCGCTCATGTCCCGGTAGAACGGTGACTCACTCGTCACGCCCGTCCCGTCGCCGTCAGCGACCGACCCGTCGGCAGGCATCGAACGATGCTACGTCCGAACCAACATAAAGCTACGTCTCCGGGACGGTCGGTCGCGCCGTAGCGCACGCGGTCGACCTGCGTCACGCCGCGACCGTCTCGGAGCGACAGACGCGTTTTTACCGCCGGGGACCCGACCGGACAGATATGGACACGGAGCAGGTGGACGCGCTGGAGACGGCGGCCGCCGACGGCGTCGAGTTCGACGGCTTCGCCGCGAGCACGGAGGGCGAGGGGTACGTGCTCGCGACCAGAGAGGGCTCGAAGACGCTCATCGGCGAGCACGACCTCCCCGAGACGGCCGCGGACTACGCGGAGTACGTCACCAACTGGTACTTCTGGCACGCCACCGCGCCCCAGGCCGAAGACCGGTGGACCTACCTCCGCTGGCTCGAACGCGCCGACGAACTGGCCGTCCCCGAACGCTACGACACACTCGAATCGGGAATCGTCCGCACCTGGGGCCAGCTCCGGGTTACCGTCACCGCCGACGAGCACGGCCGCCGCAGCTACGACCTGCGCCACGAAGACGACGCCGACACTCCCGGCTCCGACCTCACCGACTACGAGGACCCGCTCGACACCCGCGAAATCGTCAAACACGACGATCGCGGGCGCTACCGCCCGCTCAAGACAGCGCCGTCGCTACAGGAAGGGTGGCGCTTCGCCGACCTCGGGCCCGCCGACCTCGTCCGGGCGGTCGATTTCTTCTATCCCGCGAGCGTGGCCAACTGGTATCGCGAGCGCGAGGGCGATCTCGATATCAGCCACTGGCGCGAGACCATGGAACGACAGACGGGCATCTACGGCGTCGTCCAGACCTGGGACCGCGGCAACGGCCACGAACACGTCGACTGGGTGGCCGAGGCCTGCTGTGACGATTCGCAGTGTCTCAAACGGCGCGAGTGGCAGTACGACGAGGAGACCGACCTCTCGGTCGACGGCGGCGACGGCGAGTTCCCCTGCCGGGAGCCCTGTTCGCTCGTGATCTCCGCCGCGCGCCAGTGGACGAAGCTGGAGGGTGAGGAGTCACGCACCTACGAGTTCGAACTCACCCCGAGCGAGAAGGAACAGGTCGAGGAGATCATCGGCGCCGTCGCCGACGGCCGGGCGGCGGACATCCGCGAGGCGGACCTCTACGACGGCGCGAACCGCTATCGCGCTCGCTTCCTGCGTGCCAAGCGCTTCGACGACGAGGGACATCTCTCGGGTGTGCCGACCGAACCGGACGAGAGCGACGCGGAGTCCGCGGACGGCGAAGGCGACGGACCGGCCGACCCAGCGGGTGAAGACGACGAAGAACACGACGAGTGAGCGGACGGTCTCAGTCGAACAGTCGTTCGGCCTGCCGGAAGCGGTCACTCGTCGACGTCCCGACAAGACATTTATTCCACGGCGACCGCCGACCGATATGGAGCGGACGCGTCGGTCAGTGCTCGCGACGCTCGGTGCGACACTCACCGTCTTCGGAGCTGGCTGTCGGTCCACTCCCGGGGACGACCCGGCGACGGCCCCGGACACCAGTGAGCGGAGACCAGACAGCCCAACGAGCGAGCAGAGACCAGACAGCCCAACGAGCGGGCCGAGGGCCCCAGCTTCCACGGAATCACCCGCGTGGACTGCACCGTCGACGCCGACACAGACCCCCGGTCTGGACGCCGCGGACGTACTGCCCGACCCGGGTGGCGAGTGGCGCGTCGAACGCAGCGGCGAACTGCAGGTGCGCTACATCGGTGGCGAGACGGGCGCCAACGCGGAGTATACCAGCCCCGACGGCGTTCGCTTTCGGGTGGTCGTCGTCGAGCGCGAAGACCCGTCGAGCGCGGAGGTGAAAGCCCACGGACTGTACTGCGACGGCTGGCCGGTCACCGTCGCCCACGAGGAGTTCGCGTTCGCCGCCGGCTCCGGGACCGTCCAGCCGACGGACACCTACACGCCCGAGACGCCGCCACACATGACCCGGTCGCCCGTTCCCGACACCACCGACCGGGCCGTCGAACTCCTGACGTACTCACCGATACTCACCACGGAAATCGTCTCGAACCGGACCCGATCCTGTGACTGGGAGTCCGGCGTCCAGTGACCGACCGTGAGGTGTGGCAGTCCGAATCGATGGACATCAGTGGCGTCACTGCTCGTACACGCCGATGTCAGCTCCCGAGAAGGAAATATATCGCGACGAGAAAGCCGACGAGGACGACGACGGCACCGGCGACGACCACGACGTTGTCGACGACGAGGGCGATCCCACCCGCGACGAGCACCGCGAGGACGCCGAAGACCAGCACCACCAGTCCCGGGTTCGCGACCAGCGGCGACGAACCGCTCCCGTCGTCGGTGTTCGCGGGCGGTTCGGCGAGGGTTTCGTCGACCGCGACGGGGTCGGGCTCGAAGTCCGGCGGCGTGAGTTCGATGTCGACGAACCGGGTCTCGCTGCCGTGGGCCGCAGCGACTTTCAGCTGCCCGCTGACGGGGAGTTCCTCGTCGCCGTAGACCTGGATACGGACGAGCTGGCGGCTCTCACCGTCGATGAAGTGGTTGACGGTGTCGAGTTCGGCGACCGAGGAGAGCGCCTCGTCGAGGTTGAGGTGGACGTGGACCGCGGTGTCGTGGTTGACGAGTTCGACGTCGAACGACCCCGTGGCCTCGAAGGAAGCCGGCGCCTCCACGGCGTGCAACTCCGACCGGCTGAGATGGACCGGCAACCTGTCCGCTGACACACCCGGGAGTGAGCGTGGACGGTTCAAAAAGGTTCAGGCCACTCTCCGCGACTCCGGCCGTCGGGCGAACGACGCGTCCGGGCGGTTCAGGCGGGCGCTTCGTCGCGCATGTCCGGCGGCAGGAGGTTCGGGATACCGTCCTCGATCGGGTAGACCTCGCCACACTCCGTGCAGGTCAGCGTCCCCTCGATGATCTCCTCGCCGTCGCGCTCCGCGACGTCGAGTTCGAGCTCGTGTTTGTCCACGGGACAGCAGATGATGTCCATCAGCTCTTCTTTCATGTCCGCGTCTCCGGGACGCCGGGGCAAAAACGTGCCGGACGACTGGAACCGTCTCCCGGTGTTCGCGTCCGCTGGCGGGCCGTCACTCCGCTGGTGAGCGGTCGGTCCGATCCACCGGGGCGGTCGAGCCAGACAATTCAAGCCGTCGGCGCTCGTTCTGGTCGCTATGACAGTCCTCGACCGTTTTCGACTCGACGGCCAGACGGCGATCGTAACCGGCGGCAACCGCGGCATCGGGAGAGCCATCGCGACCGGACTGGCGGAGGTCGGCGCGAACGTCGTCGTCGCGAACCGAGACGGCGAGAGCGGCCGGGAAGCCGCCGAGGAGATCGTCGCCGAGACGGGCGCGGAGACGCTCGCCGTCGAGACGGACGTCACCGACGAGGACGACGTCGAAGCGATGGTGACGGCGACCGTCGAGGCATTCGACGACGTCGACGTCCTGGTCAACAACGCCGGCATCGTCCATCACAACGCCGTCGAGGACAAGTCCGTCGCCGAGTGGGCCGAGACCATCGACGTGAACCTCACCGGTGCCTACCGCTGTGCGAAGTACGCCGGCGAAGTGATGAAAGCGAGCGATGGCGGAGCGATCCTCAACGTCTCTTCGATGTCGGCGTTCGTGGCCAACTACCCCCAGCGACAGGTCGACTACCAGGCCTCGAAGGGTGGACTGGAGGCGTTCAAGACCCAGCTCGCCGCCGAGTGGGCCGAGTACGGCATCCGGGTGAACAACGTCAACCCGGGTTACGTCGTGACCGACAACATCGTCCACGGCGAGGACGTCCTCGAGACCTGGCGCGGCGAGATGCTCGTCGACGAGTTCGCGAGTCCGGAAGACATCGCGCCACTCGCGGTCTATCTCGTGAGCGACGCCGCCTGGTACGTCACCGGCGAGTCGGTCGTCATCGACGGCGGCTACACCGTCACCTGAGCGGCTGTCTCACCGGCTCGTGAGGGTGCAAGGCCTCACTACAGCACGGAGAACCCGAGCAACCCGAGGATGTAGATGGTCCCGACGACGATGATGCCGATGATGACGAGCCGCCAGGCGACTTTCAGGACGAAGCGGCCGACGAGGACGACCAGCGCCAGTGCGACGAGCACGGCCAGCAGTCCCACCGGCGACGTCAGGAACCCGCCGATCTGCAGCGGTCCGACCCCGATCGCCTGGGCAGTCTGCGTCGAGAGCATACCCTACCCCACACCCCCCTACGGAATAAAGATACGGACACCATCCGGGAACTGACTGGTATTCACTGGGGCCGTAAATATCCACATTCATATATTTCTATCCCGACGGAAAGATCCGGCCGCCTTCGACCGGTCAGAGACGGTGATACGGCATAGCTGACAGTATTATTATACACAGGGCCAGCGAGCAGACGTCAGACGGACGGCACGCGGGCGCGGCGAAGTATCGTCGTCGAACCCCCGCTGGTTTCCGCTGCACGTCCGGCCGCTATCTGGTGGATCTGCAGTCGAAACGACCACTTTCACTCCGGTCTGCCTATCTTTAATATCGTTTCTCCAGTCTAGACGGAACGCACGGTTACGTGAGGGAGCTACACGGATAGCGGCAGTACTACTAACGGATCGGACAGGTGAACGAGGAGACAATTACCCGTAAACCAAAGGGTTATTTGGGACCGAATCAAACAGGAATTCCGTCACAGATG
>ENA-ORDC01001145-ORDC01001145.1-marine-metagenome-genome-assembly--contig:-NODE-1145-length-21113-cov-5.241348_pt1 | contig 21113 bp, 27 predicted proteins | sample MGYA00237783_ERZ508515 | MGnify/ENA primary metagenome ERZ508515 (study PRJEB26186, sample SAMN06268792) | marine metagenome | isolation source: Eden Landing Ponds, San Francisco, CA, USA | place... | reverse complement strand
CCTCCTCACTCCTTCCGAAAAGTAACCTCGATAAGCCGCTGCTGTCACGCGGTTCGTCTCCTAACTAAAGACGGATGGACAGCGGCGTTGCCAGCGGTCGAACGCCAGCGCGTCGTCGGCTCCCAGCAGCGATGGCAAGGCGATGCCGAGTCCGGCACCGCCCAGCGCAAGGACAAAGAAGACGCTGCCGAACAGATACGAGAGCCCGCGGACGAAGTCGTCGCCGGACGACGACGCTGTCGGCATCGCCGAAAAGGAGTACAGCACTGCCACCGTCACGACAGCGCCCGTGAGGACGAGCACGGCCCGAATGGCGGTGACGACGTACCGGCGCTTGTCCGCTGTCATTGTCTGACGATTGTAACATAGCCATCATAAATCTTCGGAGATGTATATATCCGGAGCCGACGCCGGGCGGGACCGCCGGCGCGACCCGCTATGATCGGCGTATCCGAAGCGGTTATACGGCCACGCGCAAGTCTGGCAGGTATGAGCGACTGGGCGGACTGGGACCACATCGTGAAGATAGACCCCGACAAGACGCTGGTCGACGGAGAAACGTTCGAAGACGTCGCAGCGACGGGGACCGACGCCATCGAAGTCGGCGGGACCACCGGGATGACAGAGGAGAAGATGAAGCGGGTCGTCGACGCCTGCGGGAAACACGACATTCCCGTGTATATCGAGCCGTCCAACCCCGCATCGGTCGTCCACAGCGACCGCCACGACGGCTATCTCATTCCGGTCGTGATGAACGCCGGCGACGTGGCATGGATCACCGGCGCGCACAAGGAGTGGATACGCATGGACGACGATATCGACTGGTCGCGGACCTTCACCGAGGCCTACATCGTGATGAACCCGGAGGCGTCGGTGGCGTCCTACACGCAGGCCAACTGCGACCTCGACGCGGACGACGTGGCCGCCTACGCCGAAGCCGCCGAACACCTCCTCGGACAGGAGATCGTCTACGTCGAGTACTCGGGGATGCTCGGCGACACCGGCATCGTCGCTGCCGCCGCGGACATCCTCGACGACGCGACGCTGTTCTATGGCGGTGGCATCCACGACTACGAGTCCGCCCGCACGATGGCACAACACGCGGATACCATCGTCGTCGGCGACCTCGTCCACGACGAGGGCGTCGACGCGGTACGAGAGACGGTGAAAGGCGCGAAAGACGCGACGGCGACGGTCAAGTAGCTAGAACGCCAGCCGTTCGAGCAGTCGACCGACGACGCCGTCCGGATGCGTTCTGGTATCGACTTCCATCGATGCGTGGTCGCTGTCCTCGATTGCCGACCACGGTGTCACACCGCTATCTGACGCGCGAGCTGAAAGCCCACCGTTATTTGCGTGTATGAGGAGGGTTCTGTCGCTGTCAGCCGCGTCTATCGCCGCTGAGAGGTCCTGCCGGTCGACAAAGGTCCGCTCCGTCGGTACGTCACAGAGGTCCAGCAGGTCGTCGTGGTACGCTTCGAGCTGCTGGCGTTCCTCGGCCGACTGGCGCTCGTTGACCGGGTAGAGGAACTTGAGGTCCGCCCCGGTCGCTGTCGCGACAGCGTTGCCGACGCGGACTTTCAGCGGGTCGTACGGGCCGCGGGTGGTGACAAGCGTGACCGTCTCCAGCGCGTCGAAGGGGTGTGCGTCGACAGCGATTGTGTCGCAGTCGGTCTGTTTTCGGATGCGGTCGATGCTGTCGCCCAGCAGCGAGTCCTCGAACGACGCGCCCCGTTCCACCAGGAGCACGTCGACGTCCCGCTCGTCGACGGCGTTGGCGACGGCCCGCTCGGGATGGTGGCTCACGAGTTCGCCGTACTCGACGGGAACGTCGAAGTCGGCCGCCAGCGTATCGGTCCGGCATTCGAAGTCGAGATCGTCGGAGGACTGGACGCCCGAGGCGTAATCGAGGGGTTGCTGGTCGGGTACTTCGTCGAACTGGACGACCGAAAGACTGCTGCCGTCTGGCGAGAGCGCGGCCCCGATTTCGAGCAGTGTCGCTTCGCTTTGTCGCGAAGAGCCTTCGGGGAGCGCGACAAGCACGGCGGTTTCCCCCGTCTCGTCGAGTGTCTCTTCGGTCCGGTCGAGGGCACGGTCGCCGATGCTCCGGCGGACGGACTCTTTGATCGCTCCTTCTCTGGTGACCCGCGGTCGAACGTACCCCAGATACCAGATGACGCTGCCGACGACGATACCGACGGCTCCGACTATCGCGATCAGGCCCATCTGCGTCAGCAAGGCGAAACCAGTCAGGGTGCCGAATATCGGCGTCCACGGATACAGCGGGACCTCGAAGGAGGGGTCGTAGTCGGGGGCGTCGCTCTCGCGGAAGCCGATGAGCGCGACGTTGATGAGCGCGAACACGAGTATCTTGAAGGCGCTCGCGAGCTTCGCGATCTCCAGAATCGGAACGAAGAGGATGAGCAGCAGCATTACGCCACCGGTCAGCGTGATCGCGGTCACCGGCGTGCCGAACCGGTCGCTGACCGTGCTGAGCAGCTCGGGTGCGAGCCCGTCACGGCTCATCGCGAACGGGTAGCGCGACGAGGAGAGGATACCGGCGTTGGCCGTGCTGACCAGCGCCAGAATCGCCGCGAGAACGACGGCCGCGACGCCGGCGGTACCCAGCGTCGCCTCGGCCGCGTCCGCGATAGGCGTCGTGCTCCCGGCGAGTTGGTCGAGCGGGATGACGCCGACGACGACGGCGACGACAAGGACGTACAGCAGCGTGGTGAACGCGAGCGAGCCGAGCATCCCGAGCGGGATGACGCGGTCCGGATCTTCGACTTCCTCGGCGATCGAGGCGATCTTCGTCACGCCGGCGAATGAAACGAACACGAGGCCGGTCGCGGCGAAGATACCACTCGCGCCGTACTCCCACATCCCGCCGTAACTCGCGGTGTTGACAGCCGGGCCGCCACCGGCGACGAACCAGCCGATCGCCACGAGCATCACCGCGACGATGCCGATCTGGAGCCGGCCGGTCTGTTCCGCACCGAGGATGTTGACGAGAATGAGAACGGCGGCGAGCGTGATCGCGACCGGGCGGATCGGCAGGTCAAAGAGGAGGACGAGATACGGCACGCCACCGACGAGCGCGAGCGCGCCTTTGAACGAGAGGGAGAACCACGTTCCGAGTCCGGAGACCGTTCCGAGTAGCGGCCCCATCGACCGCTCGATGTAAACGTAGGTGCCGCCGGCCTCCGGCATGGCAGTCGCCATCTCGGCCTTGCTGAGTGCGGCAGGGAGCACGAGCACTCCCGCAAGAAGATAGGCGGCGATGATACCGGCCCCGGCGTCTTTCACCGCCAACGCCGGCAGGATGAAGATACCGCTACCGACCATCGCCCCGATGGATATCGCTACCACTGACAGCAGCCCGAGATCGCGTTCCAGGTCCTTGGCCATGGCTACGCGGTTTCGGGCGTCTGGAGTGTCGTTTCGACAGCGCGTTCTAGCTCCGTCGCCAAGATCTGCGAGCTACAGACCACTTCAGAGGCGACTGACTCGAACGCCGATCGATGCTGTGGGTCGTTGAGCACGACGACCACGGTTTCGACATCGAACTGCGTCCGAAGGAGTTGTGTCACAAGGAAGGCACTGCGGTCCGTCTGCATCGAGACCAGGGCGATGTCGGTCGTTTCAGCCCCGCCGTCTCGGAGAACAGCACGTTCCCGCCCGTCACCGACTACCACGCGGGTGTCGTCGGGCGTTTGCCCGGCAACGCCGTCGTGGTCGGTGACGAGACAGGCATTGGCGTCCCGATCTAACGTCGTTACTACCTCGGACCCGACGTGGCGGTTACTGATGACCAGTACCGACGGCGGGTCGACATCGTCGTCCACTCGTTCGCGGAGGCTTGCAAGAGATATCATGGAGTTCGTGCGAGCCGGATATACCCGGCCGACACGACCCCATTAGTTCCGAAACCCGATAAATATCTAGGCTACAATTCCGATTCCGGTTCTATATACGTATATAATCACCTTCCGGAAGGTTATACTACTTAGTTTCTGCATCGGGATCAGTGTGCCCGAACTGGTGGAACGGCCGGGTGTACTCGTTCCGGATGAGGTCCTCGTCGACGACTTCCAGTCCGATATCGTTGAGGTCCCTGCCGATGCGGCTCAGGTCGTTTCCGTCGGTTCCGACCACCTCGACGTGGACGTTGTCGGCCCCGGTCATGACCTCCCGGATGGCGACGACGCCGGACACGTCAAGCGCCCGCTGTGCGATCTCCTCGCGCTCGTGGATTGGCGCCGTACAGACAATGAGCGTATGGAGTTGATACCCCGCGGCCTCGTAATCGACATCGACATCGTAGCCGGCGATGACGCCGGCCTCTTCGAGTTTGGTGATCCGGTTCCGGACAGTTCGTGCGGAGACATCCAGTGATTCGGCGATCTCACTCGCTGCGGTGTGTCTCGCGTCCTGCTGGAGCGCGTAGATGATGTTCCGGTCCAGATCGTCGATAGGGTACTCCGCGTCGGCCATGGCGGCTGTTTTGATGGCTACCAGTACAAAGGTTCAGGATATTGGCCCGGATGCTGTGGTTTTGTCCGGCCGTTTTCAACACACACCTGTGCCTCAACAGTAGCATACGGACTCGCTACGCGGGTTCGAGGCAGACGCCGCTGTGTCTCAGGGAAGCACCGACTGTTCGGTGAGTGTCACGGTTACCGATGGGTGGTATGCGACCCAGTCGGCATCCTCGCCTGTGCGGTAGGAGAGGGGAACTTCGTCAAAGTAGCCCTGCAGCGTATACGTGCCGGCCCCTGAAACCCGCCGCCCGATGAGTTCGTACTGCCGCTCAATCGATTCAGCAGCCGCTAGCGTTCCAGTGAGTGGGGCGCCGTCTTTACTCGCCCCGCTTGGCCGTACCTCGACGGTATCTGCCTCCGTATACTCGTCAGCCAGCAGTAGAATGTCAGCAGACACCGACTCTCCCGCTAGAGCCAGTCCTAACACCCCGAGTGGCCAGACGCCGGTGTTCTTGATGATAACGTCCTGTGTCCCAGTGTTTCGGAGCGCTATGTTCAGCTGCCCTGGACTCTCGATTGTTATTTCTCGGTCGACCGGTGTCACATCGAGTCCCAGCGGGTGCGAATCATCCTCGGTTTCCACGCTGGAGATAGTGTACTCAGGATCGCCCAGGCAGCCGGCGAGTCCGGACAGCGCCGCTGTCGACACGGTCAGATACCGGCGGCGGTTCATGCGTCCACCTCCGTAGCGCGGGCGGAGCCATCGGTCAGTGTCATGAAGATGTCCTCAACTGTCGCGTCTGAGGACAGGTCACAGGTGTCTCGGAGCGCCGGCAGGGTTCCTTCCACAATGAGGTCCCCCTCGTAGAGAATCCCGACGCGGTCACAGACCAGATCGACCTGACCGAGGACGTGGCTGGAGAAGAATACTGTTGCACCACGTTCAGACTCGGCTTCGACGACATCCCGCACCAGCGCGACACCGTGGGGGTCAAGCCCGGTGAACGGCTCATCAAGAATCAACAGATCCGGCTGCCCGACAAGACTCATCGCGAGTGCCAACCGCTGTTCCATCCCCTGTGAGAACTCGCCAGCGGGTCTTTCAATAGCATCCACCAGTCCGACGCGCTCAAGCAGTGCTCGCGGGTCGTCGTCCGCACGCTTCGTATCAATCACCAGTTCGAGATGCCGCCGCGCGGACAGCGACTCGTAGGTCTCGAAACGGTCGGGACAGATACCAACGCGCTGATGACAGGCGACGACATCGTTCCACGGGTCGTGGCCGAGAACGCGCGCTGTCCCCGACGTTGGTTTGATGTAGTCCATCAGCAGATTGATCGTGGTCGACTTGCCAGCGCCGTTCGGGCCGAGGAAACCGTACACCTCGCCCTGTGCAACAGTCATGTTCAGCGCATCAAGCGCAACAGTCTCGCCGTACTGTTTCGAAAGCCCATCGGTCTCGATTGCCGGTGGCGTCACGCGAGGTCACCTCGGTTGAATCGATACCGGGCCAGTGCCAGCGGGATGACTCCCCAGAGAAGCAATACGACGAGAGCGATCGATTCGTGGAGATAGGCCGGGACTGGCTGTCCACTGAACGCTGCATCGACGACGTACTCGTTGACCGAGTGCCCGGGATACAGTACCGTGTCGACTGACGTGTACTGGCCACCGGAGTTCGCCAGTCCGAGTATCCAGTTCGTGACAGTTCGGTACGCTCGACCCGGCGAAAACCGAAGGATAGCGAACAACAGGCCGTCAGCCGGCGGGCTGAGCGGATTCACTGCGTTCCCGGTCACAGCCGAGTAGAGACGGACACCAACGATTTTCCACCCCAGTGTCAGCAGCAGAAAGAACCCGCCAAAGAGCACGGCGGTTACACGGACTGTGCTGGTCGTCACTGCCGATGCCGCTGTTGCGATCGACACGAGCACAGCGATGTACAGCACCGTCACCAGAAACACGCCGATGAAACGTAACGGGGAGAACAGACCAAACTTCACACCACCAATAACCCCAAGAACAACTGCTGAAAGGGCAAATGGCAGCACAGCGCCGACGCTCCGACCGACGACTTTGCCGATGAGGATTTCAGTCCGTGTGAGGGGCAATCCAAGCAGGAATTTCAGACTGCCCGATGTGCGCTCCTGAATAATCGACCGATACGTCAGTAACAGCACACAGAGCGGAAGGAGGATCGACCCGGCTACCTGCACGAACCCGACCGTAACGTCCGGGCCAAGCAGATCCCAACTGATGTAGGTGGGACCGTATCCCCAGACGACGAGCAGGGGTGCAAGTATCCAGATTCCTTTCGATTTGAGCAACGCAACTGCCTCTTTCCGTGCAAGGGGAAACCATCGGGGGAGGGCCATGTGGTCGGGTTTGAAAGTGTAGTATATAAAACACACTGTCAACTGCTGCTATGTTTAAACGAAAACGAGCTATCGCTCCGGTCGGGCCTGAAAGGCACTGGCGTCCCTGCTTAAGACCAACCGTGTTCTGAGAGTGCCCTACCCTCGCCTCGAAAGACTGTTCTTAAGTTGTGGCCACAAGAACGAACAGCCATGGAAAACCGAACCTACACGGCGGACGCAACGCCGGGTGACACGGTCACCGTCGCCGGCTGGGTCCACGAGATCCGAGATCTCGGTGGAATTGCCTTCCTCATTCTTCGAGACACCACCGGAAAGATACAGGTCAAGTTCGAGAAAGACGAGATGGACGACGACCTCGTGGAAACGGGGTTGAACGTCCAGCGCGAGTCGGTCATCTCGGTGACCGGCGATGTCGAGGAGGAGCCGCGCGCACCGACCGGCGTCGAAGTCACGCCGGAGTCCGTCGACGTGATTTCGGAAGCCGACCCCGAACTGCCGCTTGACCCCTCGGGCAAGGTCGACGCCGAACTGCCGACCCGCCTCGACAACCGGACGCTCGACCTCCGCAAAGAGGAAGTGAAGGCCATCTTCGAGATCCGCGCGGAAGTCCTCCGCTCGGTCCGCGAGGCGTTCCGCGAGCTCGACTGCACGGAGATCAACACGCCGAAGATCGTCGCCACGGGGACCGAGGGCGGCACCGAGCTGTTCCCGATCACGTACTTCGGCCAGGAAGCGTTCATGAACCAGAGCCCGCAGCTGTTCAAGCAGCTGATGGTCGGCTCCGGCCTCGAACGCGTCTTCGAAATCGGCCCGATCTTCCGCGCCGAGGAGCACAACACGCCACGGCACCTCAACGAGGCGACCTCCATCGACTTCGAGTCGGCCTTCTACGACCACACCGAGGCGATGGACGCCTGCGAGCACGTCGTCCAGTCCGCCTACGAGGGCGTCGCCGAGAACTGTCAGGACCAGCTCGAAGCGCTCGGTCTCGAAGACGAGTTCGCGGCCCCCGAGGGCGACTTCCCGCGACTCACCTACGAGGAAGCCTTGGACCGCATCAACGCCACCGGCGAACTCGACGAGCCGCTGGTGTGGGGCGACGACCTCTCCACGGAGGCCGAGCACGTCCTCGGGCAGGAAGTCGGCGAGCACTACTTCATCACCGACTGGCCCAGCGAGATCAAGCCGTTCTACATCAAAGACCACGACGACGACGAGGAGGTCTCGACGGGCTTCGACATGATGCACCCGTCGATGGAACTGGTCTCCGGCGGCCAGCGTGAGCACCGCTTCGACCACCTCGTCGAAGGGTTCGAACAGCAGGGCCTGGACCCGGAAGCCTTCGAGTACTACACCAAGATGTTCAAGTACGGTATGCCGCCACACGCCGGCTGGGGCCTCGGCGGCGAGCGCCTCATCATGACGATGCTCGGGCTGGAGAACATCCGAGAGGCGGTGCTGTTCCCGCGAGATCGGCAACGTCTGTCTCCCTGAGACAGACAGCGACTCCCTCCGTAGGCGAGGGCCTGAAGGGAGTGAAGGGTCTCGAACCGCCGTAACGACACGCGAGCGCGCGTTTCACACCACTTTCATCCAACAACTGCTACAGTGGAGAGCTGTGGATCTACGCACCATTCCGGGCCGACACAAGAAAGAGAACGTATTGTTTCTCCCGCTATGCGTTCGCCGCCGCCTGTTTCAGAATCTGTGGCGCAACCACAACCTCGAGCGCGGCGATCCCGAGTGCGACATACCGTATCGTCCCTTCCAAGAAGAGGAACGCGACAGCCGCGACGACCGTGGCGCTGATCAGTGGGATACCGTAGCGAAGGGCTGGGTTTTCGAATGGGGAGGGCATACAGACTAGTCGCTTGGCCGACATAACTTATCTTTTCTGCATCTGCTACTGTGCGGGCAGGGATGGAGAACGGTCAAAATATAGCTGAGGGGACGCAGGCAGGACGAATACTGCTCACGTCTCGATACGCTACTCAGTCGTCAGCAGGAGCCGCGCCGCCGGAGCTGATACTCGTCCCGGACCCCGAGACGGTACCTTCGTTGGCGGCCACCCAGCGCAGGAGCAGGAACGCGAAGACGTACTTCGCGAGGATGTCAAGGCCGGAGTAGCCCCACGAGGTGACGCCGACGCTCAGGAGGGCTACACCTTCGGAGCCCAGCGCCCACAGAATCGGATACCCGAGCCACAGCACGACGGTCAGGAGCTTGAGCGTCCCGAATATCTCGCTCGTCCCAGCGGCCTCCGCATCGGCCGGCCACTGGACGAGCAGGACGTACAGCACCGCGACGAAGAACGCGCAGCTGATCCCGTAGAACACCCAGCGCAGCAGGTGCGAGGAGGTGATCAGCGCGGCGGCGAGGCCGGTGACACACATGCCAATGTCCATGGTGATGGCGGTGAACAGCGACGCGATATCCGTGTCAGCCAACAGGCCCAGCGCCAGGAGGATCATCGGCGTCGAGAACGTCCACGTCAGGTAGCGGCCCCACGGCGACAGGACTTCCTGGCCGGCGAGGGCATGGCCAGGCGGCATCTGCAGGAAGCCGACCGTCAGTCCGGAGGCCAGACCGGCGTAGCTGGAGATCGAAACCAGCGGAACCAGCATCGTCGCGACCCAGATGAGTTTCGCGCGCGGCGACTCGATATCCCGGCCCATGAACACGAACAACAGTATCGCAACCCCGGCGAGGGCAATGTTTGCCCACAGCGACGAGTTCAGGAGGAAACTCGACTGTATCTCCTGGAGCACGTCTGACTGTGACGCCTGGAGTACCGTCGTTGCGGTGGTACTGGCAGCTGTCATGTACACTGACTACGAAGAGCATACTTAAAGACGCGTAGCCAAACGGTATCGGTATCGGCCGTTAGATTCGGGTTTCGGAAGGGAGTGGCGGCCCCGGATGTTGCGGTGGACCACCACGCCGGACTGTCCCGGGTTACCCTGACCGTTCAGGTCGGACGCCGGGCATTCACTCCGGGAACAGTTCTTTCTCGCGTTCGATAGCTTCGATACGTGCGATCTCGGCGTCAGTCAGTTCCAGGTCGGCGGCGGCGAGGTTGGCTTCGAGATGCGGCCGCGAAGATGCCTTCGGAATCGTGACGACGTTATCGTAGCTGGTAACCCAGGCGATGCTGACGGCGGCCGGCGACGTATCGTGCTGGTCGGCGATGTCCACGATGGTCGGCTCCTCGAACACGCGGCCGCCGGCCAGCGGTGAGTAAGCGACCAGCGGGTAGCCGTGTTTCTGGGCGTCGGCGAGCAGCGACTCGCGCCAGAACAGCGGATGGAATTCGACCTGGTGTGCGGCAATCCCGTCGAGGTAGTCGCGCGCGACAGCCAACTGGTCCGGTTCGAAGTTCGAGAGGCCGACGTGGTCGGTCAGCCCCGCCTCGCGGACAGCCTCGACAGCGGGCAGCGTCGTTTCGGGGTCGTAGTCGCCACGTGGGCGGTGGACGTACAGGAGGTCGACGGCGTCCAGACCGAGTCGGTCGAGGCTGGCTTCCGTGCTTGGACGGACGGCGGTCGCCCCGAGCGCGTCGATCCAGAGTTTCGTTGCGACGGTCAGATCTGCCCGGTCGGTGTCGGCGGTGGCGATGCCCGCACCGACGACGCTCTCGTTGTCGTATATCTGAGCGGTGTCGAGATGGCGGTAGCCACAGTCGATGGCCGTCCGAACGACAGCCTCGTCCTCGATACCCATCGTGCCGAGTCCGACCGGTGGGAGATCCATGCTCCTGAGTTCGGACCCCTATTAAAAAGCAGTAATGCCTCCGACAGCCCGCGTCTCCCCAGATGCGGCCTGTCAGTCGGTTAAAAGTCGGTACGCTGCGTGACCGCCTGGGCGTGGTTAGCCCACTTTTCGACGGTGGGTGACCCCCAGTACTTCACCGCGCCGCTTCGCTCGTCGTAGTCGATGAGTCCAATCCGGTGGAGCACCGGTAGGTGCTCCTCTTCGAGTTGTGTTTGGATAGTCGACGGTGACGTGTCTGCGACACCGGCCGTGCTCGCGTCCCTTTGATTCGAAATCGCTGTTGCCAGCGTCTTTACGTCGGTGGCGGTCAGGTCATCCCTCGCAAAGTAGTGACATACAGCACGCCGTCGCCAATCGGCCAGAGCCTCGAACACGTCGTCTACATCGGCCGTAGACAGTGTTCTGTCTGACGGCGTCATCCCACACCACTGGTCACTTCGTGGCCCGCCATTCCTTTGCTTGCCCATTTATGCGAATGAAATTAGTACTCCCCAAGATAGTCAACGCTGTACCTAGAGGGCTAGGTGGCAGCAGAAGACACCAGGCACATTTACCAACAATGTCGATTTAGCTACCTTACTGCATGTCAAATACAGCAGCAACGAGATTTCGCTGCGCTCGCCGGAGATGCTGATGGAGCGTCGGTGAGGCGATACCGAGCGTCTCAGCGAGTTGCTCGGCGTTTGTATCACGGGGCCAGGCGTAGTAGCCGGTCAAGAAGGCTGTGCGAAGGACCTCCTGTTGGCGGTCCGTCAGGTGCTCGCGTGGGTCTGTTTCGACGGCGACCGCACTGCGCTCCTGCTCGCACTCCTGTTTCGCCGTCAGCGTGAAGTCGGGCGTACAGGTGGTGAGTGCCTCCTGTATCGTTCGAGAATCGGCATCCAGCGGCGCCTCGACAGTTACCGAGAGCGTCCCGCCGTCGACGATCAGCGTCCGGCAGCGAGCGCCGACGTCCAGCAGGAGCGACTGGATGGTATCCGCGACTCGCAGTTCGAGAATGCCACCGCCGTCGTCCGCACGGACGACCCGCGAGTCAAGGATCTCCGCGTGAGAGCGGAGTTGCTCCGAGACCGAATCAGCCGGCCCCCCGTCAACAGAGAGATACAGGAGATGGTTCGGCCCGATGTCGACGGACCCGACGGCCTCGATTCGGCAGCCGTACGCGTTCGCCACCGAGACGAGAGGTGTGTCAGGATTTCGCGATTCGAACGTCAGTTCGAGCACGCTGTCGTGCGAGAGCAGCCGTCGGTTCTGGACGGCCGTGAACGCGAAGCCGATCATCTCGCCGAGGACAGCGAAGCTCTCTACGGCACGTGTAGTGAACGCATCCGGCTGGTCGGTGCATACGCACAGGACGCCATGGACGACATCGCCGTGAACCAGTGGGATCGCCGCAATAGACCGGAATCCCCGTTCACCCACAGCGGCTTCCCACGACGCCCCTTCGGACCCACTTTCGACCGTCGTCGTTTGGATCGTCCCTGTCCGGAGCGCTGTTTCGGCCGGCCCGGATTCAGTCCGCTCGTCGCTGGTAATGGCATCGAGACATCCGCCATCGTCGCCAGCAACCGTCTGCGGGATGAGGCTGTCGTTAGTCCCGGTCCGTTCCCCGATCCAGGCCAGGTCCCAGAGTTCGGAGTCGACGATTCGGTCGCATACCGTCTCGGCGATCTCGTCCTGGGTCGCCGTCGTTTCCAACGCACGGATGAGATCCTGAACCAGAACGTTGACTCGATCAAGCGTCACCAGTTCGTCGCGCTGTCGCTCGATTGCATCCTGGCGTTTCCGTTCTTCCGTAATATCCTGGTGGATCCCGACGGCTCGGATCGCCTCGCCGTCGTCGTTCCACTCGAACACCTTGCCGATGTCCCGAATCCACCGCCAATCCCCGTCTTTTGTCCGCATTCGGAACTCGGACTGATACGTATCGATCTCTCCGGACTTCAGTTCGCCGAGCGCCTGTTCCGCTCGGGCAAGGTCGTCGGGATGGACGAGGTCGGCCCACGTCTCGTAGTGTGGGTCCAGTTCGTCTCTGCTGTAGCCGAGCATCCCGGTCCAGCGCTCATCGAAGGTGACGTCGTTGGTTTTAGGGTTCCAGTCCCAGACGCCGAGCTCCGCACCTTCGAGCGCGAAGTTCAACCGCTCCATCATCTCCTGGTACTCCCGCTCGCGCTCACAGCACTCCGTGATATCCCGGGCGACGCCGATCAGCCCGTTGTAGTTGCCGTCTTCGTCTCGAATCAGCGTGTAGTTGATCGATACCTCCCGTTCGGTGCCGTCTTTCCGACGAAACGTCAGGTCGACAGTCGTACTCGCCTCCTCGGGCGCGTCGAGCAGCTCTTCGACGGTCGCCTGCCCCTTCGAGAGTTCGCCGGATGCAAGGACTGTCGAGGCGTGTTCGCCACACAGTTCGGCCGGCTCGTACCCGAGGTTCGCCGCAAACGACTCGTTACAGAAGTCGATGACGCCACGTTCGTCGAGCGTGTAGAGCCCGTCCTGTGCCTGCTCGACGAGGAGATCCAGCAACGCCGAGCGGGCATCACGCCGGGCGGTTTCGGTGACGTCTCGCAGCAGGACGAGCGTGAGTCCCCCCGCGGCGTCCGGTAGCTGATACCCGTCTCGAAGGAGATACTGGTCGTGTTCGCCACCGGGGACCCGGACGGCAACCGGTTCGGTCGGGGAACCCCGGAGTCGCTGTAGCTGCTGACGGCCGCCAGGCGTGTCGGGAAGCGCCGTGGCCATGGCGTCGTAGAAGCGCTCGACCCGGCAGGTATCGTCGATGCCGTCAACGAACGCTGACACCGCTTCGCTCGACCAGTGTACCGTCCCGTCGTCCGCCAGCAGGACAGCGATTTCGTCCGCTTCAGCACGCGATTCGATTCCGGACAGCGCGTCTCGGAGTGCGGACTCGGTCCTATCGACCGATGCCGACACGACGCTGACGACCTTCTCCGCCAGAAACGTCACCTGTTCGTCCCCCTGTTTCTTGACGACCGTCTCCGCATCGTCGAAGACAGTCGCAGCGCTGTCCGTCGCAGTGGCGTCGGTGTAGAGGACGACCGGATAGCGGTCGTTCGACACCAGTGGGTCCGGGATATCGCCCAGACCGGCCGGGTCGAGGACGAGACAGGAGACCGCTGTCGACGCGGCAGCCTCTAACGCAGCATCAGTCGTTGCCACGCTCGTCACCGTTATTTCGGCGCTGTGGTCAGCCAGAACCTCGTGTGTCCGCTCTCGTTCCGTCGCATCGGAATCGAGATACACGACTTCGATTTCTCGACTGGCAGTGTCGGTCTGTCTCGCTCCCGCAAACGCGACATCGTCGAGGCCATTCCCAATCATCACCCTGGTATGCTGTTCAATCACTTTACTGAGACGTAATAATTGTTCGGCGGCGACAACGGCGGCCGGACAGCGAACCCGGGCATGCAGCGGCCACGGTGACCGGATGATTGGGTGAGGAACACCGCTCCTGTCGTGGCCTATGGGACAGAACCACCGGCAACCGATGACGGACTGTGTCCAGCTACCACGCCCTCGCTGGCTGGCAGCCCGGCTTTCGGGTTCGGTGACCCGGTATCAGTCGACAACGAACAGCCGCTCTCGGAGGGTTTCAGCGACATCGGTGAGGTGGGCCTGTCCGAACACCGCGACCAGCAGCGCCCCGAGCGAATTGAACATCGTGTCCCGAACCGTGTCGTCGAGGCCGTGTTGCGCCAGCGGCATCGTGACTCCCGTTTCGGTGGCGACGATATCGAGCGCGAACTCGAACAGTTCCCAGATCACGCCGAAGGAGAGCACGACGATGAAGATGTACACGAAGAAGACGCGCTTGGGGATGTGAATCGAATCGTTGTGGAGATCGATGGTCCGAGCCGTCGTGTACCCGAACGCGGCGATGAGCGAAGCTGACATCGCGTGGGTGAGGTGGTCCCACCAGCCGACCTGTCCGTAGAGCCCGGCCGAGCCGAGCGTGTGCAGGAACACCGCGGTCGTGATCCAGAGGGCGAGCCACGGGTCCAGGGCCAGATTGTAGTTCCGCCGCATCACCGCGGGGAGGAACGTGACGAGCAGGCCGATACCGCCGTTCGTGATCGGCTTCGGTTGGCCGGCGACGATGCCGTAGCCGACCAGCCCGAGCAAGACGAGTTGCATCGCGCGGGTGATCCGCCGCTGGTTTCGCATCGACGGCCGTGGCAGCCTCATCGCCACACCGTCCGTCGGATAGCGCGCCAGAGACGGCGGTCCCGCCGTCTGAAGTAGCCATCGAACAGGACGCCCGCGGCGAGTCCGGCGAGGGTGACGTACAGCCACTCGGTCATCAGCGCCTCGTTAGTCGTGAGATACGTCGTCCCGAGGTACTGGTCGGCGTTCCACCGGAACACCGTCCAGGCCGCCACTGCGGCGAGCGTCGTCAGAACGACGAGCCCAATGGCGAACCAGTGCGTGAGCGTGAGCTCGGTGAACATGTGAAGCTCAACGATGACGAGCAAGGCCAGCGCAGCGAGCGAGAGGTAGCTGGCGAAGGTGCCGACGGTGCCGCCGACGAGCCCGCGGGCCAAGACCGGGAGCAACGCGAGAACGAGCAACTCCCAGGGAAGCATCACGCGCCACTCACGGAACGCTACCGGCGGCACGAGGACGACGAAGCCGACGACACTGACGAACAGTATCCACGGGTAATCAGCTTCGAGGACGCTTTCGACGAACACAGCCGTGAGAACCGCAACGAGCGCCCACGCGATGATTGCGTTGGTTCGCCCGTCACGAAAGAGCTTCTTGAACGTGTCCTCGAGGTCGATAGTCCCGAGACTACCGTCGGAACGGCCGGACCCATCGCTCATTGCAGTGAACTGCGGGACGACGGAGAATAAACCCAGCGACGTGTTTATACCGGCTACAGCCCCTTGTACAGGTATATGATGCTGCCGACGCATGCGATAGCGGGACTCGCCATCGCGACACCGCTGCTCGTCCTTGCGCCAGACCACGCCGCCGTAGCGCTCGCTGGCGGCCTCGTCGGTGGCGTCCTCCCCGACCTCGACCTGTACTCGGGCCATCGGCGCACGCTGCATTATCCCAGCGGGTACACCCTCGCGGTTCTCCCGGCTGCCGGCTTCGCCGCCATCCTCCAGACACCGCTGCTCATTGCGCTCACGTTCGTACTGATGGGCGCGGCCCTCCACTGCCGGATGGACCGGTACGGCGGCGGCCTCGAACTCCGCCCGTGGGAAGCTACCTCCGAGCGCGCCGTGTACGACCACGTCCGCGGGCGGTGGCGGCCGCCGAAGCGATGGATACAGTACGACGGTGCCCCGTCGGATGTGGGGCTGATGGTCCTCGTGGGTGCGCCGCTGTTCGTCGTTTTAGACGGACCCTTCCGGTGGGTCGTCGCCGCAGCCCTCGTCACCGGCGCGACGTACAGCCTCCTCCGTCGTCGCCTGGCAACCCTGGCGCCGGTCGTGTTCGGTACCGTCCCTGAGTCGATTGCGGCCCACGTCCCGGACCGCTACCGGCAGTAACGCTCGACTGACACGCCGCTTTCGTCACTTCCGCCCCGCCAGAGCGTCCTCGGCAACGCCACGCAGCGTCAGCCACGTGTTGATGCCGGCCCGCAGTGCAACGAGGTCAGACGCCTCGACAGTGAGTTCGACCCGCTGTCCGTCCCGACTGAGGCGCGCCGTCGTCCGGTCGCCCTCGATGTCGTCGATTTCAGGGCGGACGCTCCGAGCGATGGCGCGGGCCCGACCGGTGCTGTCGTACTCGGCGGTGAGGCGGGTCTGGTGTGGCGGAGTCATACTGTTCGAAATGAGTCGTCATCGTAGTAGTCCCCAGAAAAGCCGCGTTGCCGTGGCACAGGAGACTATCGGCCGCGTCACCGGACCGCCTCAGTTGACGTTGATCTCTTTGACGTCGGGCGACCGCTCCTTCAGCAGGACGCGGTGTCCGCAGTACGGGCAGCGAACGCCGCCGTACTCGTCCAGCGTCACGTCGCGCTTACAGCGTGAACACTTGTAGCTCATAGCTGAGAGATAGGGATGGAGGTCCTTTACTCCTCGTCTTCGGACAGTGCGGCCCGAATGGAGCGTCGAACAGTCTTGCCGCCGGGCGTCTCCGGCTTGTAGCTGCCGCCGGTGAACTTGTAGTCACAGTAGCTGCACTGCCAGATGCCCGTCCCCTGGCGGTCGACACGGTCTTCGCCGCAGTTCGGACAGGCGTGGTCCTCGTTCATCTCCGATTCGATCTCCGCGACGCGGCGTCGGGACACGCGACCGTAGCGAGCGCCGAAACGGCCCGAGCTACCGGTCTTTCCGCTCTTGCTAGCCATAGTGGTCTGTTGTCCGCCGAGCGGCCACATAAGGCCTTCGAGATGCGGTCCGGCCCGACGGGCACAGGGATTAACAGGCTCCGTCGGCAACGGCCGACCGACATGGACGAGATACTCGACGTCATCGACCTCGTCGCGGACTCCGGCTTCGAGGGGATCGTCACGTGGCTCGTTCGACTCGTCGGTCTCGTCGCGCTACTGGGCGGCCTCGGTCTGTGGCTGTTCACGGACATGGGGCTGCTCGTCGTACCGGCGGTGCTGATACTCGTCGGCGTCGTCCTGCTCGTCGCCCCCAGCATCCTCCTGCTGGCCGCCGAGATAGCCTAGGAAACTCCAAGGGGGAGACGGGCGAACCGCCGTTCGATGGCAGCGTTCGACGGACTCCGCAATCGCCTCCAGCGGGTCGCACCGGCCACGAGCGGGCGGCTCACGGCCTTCGAGTTCCTGCTGTCGGGTGCAGCGGCCGGGCTGGTCGGCTGGGGCGGCACGCAGGCGATAACCTGGCTCGACCACGCCGACGGCGCGCTGCTGGCGACGGCCTTGTGGGCCGTCATACTCGGCGGCTTCGTCGGCCTGACGGTCCGTCACGCGCCCGACTCGGTCCGCTTTTCCGATGCGATGTTCGCCTGGGGAACCGTCAACACCGCCGCGATGGCGCTGACGGTCGGCGGCCTCCTCGGTGTCGTCCCCGAACAACTGGCGTTCTGGCACGCGTGGGTCGGCGCGACAGCTATCGGCTACTGCTGGACCGGCGGCGTCCTCGAAGGGGCTGGTCAGCCCGCGCGCGGACGTGGCTATCTTGGTGCGGGCGTTGTCGGCCTCGGTCTGCTAGCCGTCGGGGCTGTCGCGTTTCCGCCGATCGCCGCAACCGGATATCTCGCGCTCGCTGCGCTCCATGCGGGTCCGATGCTACTCGATGTGCAGACGGCGCTACCAGCTCTCCACCGGACTGGTGCTGTCGGCGTCGCGGTGACCGCCGTGCTCGTTGCGGGCGTGGTAACTGCCTAACGCTGGGACCGACCGACTCTTGATTCACCATCATCAGGTTCCGGTATGGACATCTCACACCAAGACGTGTTCTGGGGGCTTGCGGCGGTGTTTCTGTTGTTCGGTGGCGGCTGGTTCCTCGTCTCGAATCAGCTACTGCTCGCCGCTTCGATGTTGTTGAACGGTGTCGTCGCCGTCGTCGTCTGGTGGTACACGCGGGGCCAGCCGGTGCAGGTCTGAGCCGCTAGGACAGAGACATTGCAGAAACTACGCGCTCGGTGCTCCCGTGCTGCTCTCCCCTCCCAGTCTGTCGAAGGGCAGTACGTCCGGATTTGCGCAATCCCTCCGCGGGAAACGGCGGTCGAGCCGCCGGTCAGCTACTCCTGCAGTTCGGCTTCTCTGAGCGCCTCGTTCAGGTCGGCGCGAACGTGCTCGCCGAGTTCGCGGTCGCCGGCCGTCGTGACGACGCGGTTCTCCTGTACGCTGGAGCCGTCGCGGATGAGTACCCGGACGTTGCCGTTGGCGTCGGCGCGGGTCGCCTTCGCCCGGACACCCGTCGGCGAACTCGCGCCGCCGGCGTCGATGGGGCCGGGGATGACCTTCTTGACGTGTGGGTGGCCGGCGACGGTCTGGATGACCCGCTGGCCCGACCGGCCGCCGATGAGCGTCGAGTGGCTCCCGCCGAGTTTCTCCGCGGGCGCGGCGTCGACCACTTCCAGGGCGGGCTCGCCCTGGCGGTCGATAACCCGCTGGACCGGGTCGTCGCCCTCGACGCGGAAGAACTCGTAGTGCAGTTGCGGGCGGACGGCGGCGATGACGTCGCGGTCGCCCGTGACGTACACCTCCTCGGGCCGCTTGCGCCGCACCTCGTCGGCGACGAGGCCGGCGAAGTTGCGGAGTTCGACGACGACAGTTTCGTCGCTCCCATCGCCCTCCGGCGTTGTCGTCACCGTGCGCTGGCCCACGACTGAGCCGTCCAGCAGCGAGGTCACCGTCGCCCGCTCGCGGTCGAGTTCGAGGACGACGGCGTCCGTATTGGCAGTGTGACAGACCAGGCAGTAATCGCCCGGTCGGTCGAGCGGCGTGGCACACTGCCGACAGTCCATAGCTGTGGCTACGGGCCCGCGCTGATAAGGAGGACGGTTCGCCGGTTTCGCGACAGTTGGCGTCAGCCCTCGACTTCGATGGTCGCGCCGGGCGGATAGATGGCGGAGACAGTGGCATCGTAGCCCGCATCGGAGAGGCCGGTCCCGAGCGCGAATACGGTCTCGCCGAGCATCGCCATCGCGGCGTCCCCGCCGGCTTCGGCCACGTCGTCGATGACGCCTTTCACCGCCGGCGTCAGCAGGTCCGCCTCGCGGGAGAACTGCCGGGAGGCCTGCACGAACGTCGACAGCGTCGGCTCCTTCACGACAGTTGAGAGCGCGCGCTCGCCGGCGGTCGTCAGGGTGTCCGTGTCACCTCCGACCACGTCCGCCGTCGATAGCTCGCCGAGCGTGACATACTCGACGCGGCTGCGGGCTGGGATGGCGTCGAGGTAGTTGAACTGCGGCCCGCCGGGTTCGAGTCGGAGCGGCACGCCGCCGCGGGCCTGCGCGACAACGTCGCCGAGCCCGGAGCCGGCCTGGACCTCCGCGCCGTGGGCGATGGTCACCAGTTCGTTGTACGAGAGCCCGTGGCCGAAGACGGCGTTGGCCGCCAGCGCAGTGCCGAGCGCCAGCCCGCCGGAGACACCGAACCCGGACCCCAGCGGGAGCGGCGTCTCGGCGGTGACGGTGGCAGTGGTTCGCAGCGCGTCCAGCACTCGCTCGACGGCCTCGACCTCGATTTTCTCGTCGTTCAGCGTCACCTCGGTCTCCGCGCCGCGGCTGACGGTGACGGCAACGCCGTCAGACAGGGCCAGCCCGCCCCCGCGAGAGCCGGTCTCGACCGGGTCATCGCCCCGGTCAACGGTAAAAAAGCCAGTGATGTGGCCGGGAACGAACGCGTGTGCTTCGTCGCTCATTGCCTCCCCGTGGGACTCGGTGGCGTTAAGGATTGGTGGTCGGCCGGTCCGTCCTCACTGGCTGGCGGGCGTTCTCTCCGCTCGGAGCTTCAGGTCAACCGACAGGCGCTTCTCCGACCCGTAGTTTGATGTGTGTTTACACGAGATGACTGTGAAAACATGCCGACAATCAGCGCGCGGCTCCCGAGCGAAGAGAAAGACGAACTGGACGACGTAGCCGAACTGCTCTCCGAGGACCGGTCGACCACGATTCGGAAAGCCCTGCGGGAGGGGCTGGAGACGCTCCGGCTTCGGGTCGCCGTCGAGCAGTACCAGTCCGGCGACGTGTCGGCGGCCGAAGCCGCACAGCTTGCGGACCTCTCCATCGCCGAGTGGCTCGACGTGGCCCGCGAGCGAAACCTGACGACGCAGCTTGAGCTGTCCGACTTGGAGCTCGACGCCGACACGGCCGCGGAGCTATGACCCGCATCTACGTCGGGCCGACGTCGCTGTACTCGCTGGGCCAGGTGGGGGAACTGTCGCTGCTGGACGCGTTCGACGGCGACATCGTCATTCCCGAGCCCGTCATCGACGATGTCCAGGTCGAACCGACCGCGACGAACCTGACGGAGTACCGCGAGAACGGCATCGACACTGGCGTCGACGAGGCCCACGTCGACCAGGCCGAGTCACTGCTGGGCGAAAAAGACCTGGGGGCCGCTGTGACGGTGCTCGCCGGCGTGCTAGCCCACCGCGACAGCGACGACCGCTCCGCCGTGGCTGTCGTCTCCGAGGATCGTACTGTCCGCCGGATGGCACAGGGGCTGGGGGCGGAAGTGACGAGCAGCTTCGGCGTCGTGGTCCGGGCCGCTATCGAGGACAAGTACCTCAAACCGTCCCAGGCGAAGCGGATCGTCAGGCGGATCGATCAACACGGGATGCACCTGACCGGGGAGTTGCGGGAGCGGGCAGTCGGAGAAGTCGCGTAGGTCTGAGAGGATTGTGCGGGAATGGCTTTCAGCGCCGTGTTTCGGACATGGCGACCCATGGAGCAGCCCTCAGCTGTCCGGCTGCTGAACTTGAAAGCGTGGGTTTAACAGTGCGGCCCCCAACTCTGGAGGTATGCAGGGTAATCTTCCGCCTGAAGCACAGGAGAAGCTCGAGGAACTGCAGGACCTTCAGCA
>ENA-ORDC01001144-ORDC01001144.1-marine-metagenome-genome-assembly--contig:-NODE-1144-length-21118-cov-15.727484_pt1 | contig 21118 bp, 21 predicted proteins | sample MGYA00237783_ERZ508515 | MGnify/ENA primary metagenome ERZ508515 (study PRJEB26186, sample SAMN06268792) | marine metagenome | isolation source: Eden Landing Ponds, San Francisco, CA, USA | place... | reverse complement strand
GCCGCCTTAGCTCAGACTGGGAGAGCACTCGACTGAAGATCGAGCTGTCCCCCGTTCAAATCGGGGAGGCGGCATTTCTGCTGCGAGCAATCCGCGAGCAGCAGAAATCCATCCGAGCCGATTTGAGCAGACGAGTCACAGCCCGGGAGCGCAGCGAAGCGAGCACCCGGAATGTCTCGGCGAGGCTCAGATCGGGGAGGCTGTCTGTGACGCTTCTAACGAGGCGAATGCTTACCCCACTCCCATCCCAACCTTTCGACCGTGTCATCCAGCCTCGTTTCCCGATCGAAACGGCCGCTTCGGTACGTGATGGGGTTCGCGTACGTCCTCGCGGGCGTGGCGCACTTTCTCTCCCCGTCGATGTTCGCACGGATCGTCCCGCCACAACTCCCGCGACCGCGAACGCTCGTCTATCTCTCCGGGATAGCGGAGATCGTCCTCGGCGTCGGCGTCCTCTTCGAGCGGACGCGGAACGTCTCGGCGTGGGGGATCGTCGCGCTGCTGGTGGCGGTCTTTCCGGCCAACGTCTACATGGCGACGAGCGACGAGCTCGACCTTCCTGGCCCCGTCGGGAACGTCTCCGACGCAGCGCTGTGGGCGCGCCTGCCATTGCAGGCCGTCCTCGTCGCGTGGGCGCTGTGGTACACAAATCGACCACAAAGCACGGCCGCACGTGACGAATAGGCTCCGTGCTGTGCTCACACCGACCGGGAGAGCCGATCAGGAATCGAGAGATGATCGTAGTACCACAGCAGTCCCAGACAGAGCACCCAGAACGCGACGGTCGGGCCGGGCGAGTGGCCGGTCGTCCCGAGGTCGACGTAGAACGACGTCTCCACGAGCGGATAGAGGTGCGGGACGCCCTTGGGAGTCGTCGTGTCGATCAGTAACTGCGAAGCGTAGCCGACGCCGAAGGCCAGCCCAAGTCGTCGCTCACGGGCGAGAACCACGGCCGTCGCCAGCCCACCGATCAACAGCGTGTGCGTGATCCCGCGATGGATGAACGGCCACTCGAACATGCCCAGAAAGAGCAGATCGATATCGGCAGCCAGCCCACCGACGAGACCTGCCCAGGGCCGGTCGAACAGGAACTGCCCGAGCGTGTAGCCGATCAGCGCGTGAGTCGCCAGCGCGATCGCCAGAAACCCAAGGTAGGCAGCGAGATCGCTCATTACCCTCGATTCCTGGCTGGGGAGATATAAACGTGTCAGGTCCGAGCCGAACACTCCATTCGAGTGTTCGAGACGGCGTCGCTACGGGGCCTAGAGCCCGATCAGGTCGTCGAGTTCGACCTCGGAGAGGTGGCCGCCGCAGTTGGCGCACTCCTCGACGTCCCGGGGACCGGGACCGCCTTCCATGTGCAGGGTTCCACAGTCGGGACAGACTTCGAGTTCTGCGTCGAGCATGCACGGGGCGATTCTGGAGCCAGCGTCATGTGCCTTGTGGCGACAGGCGCCGCGTGCCGGGGCGGCCAGCGATCAGGATCCCACGGCTGCGGCGACGATGCCGGCGGTCTGTCCCACGCCGCCGACACCCAGGCCGGCAGTCACGACGGCCGGCTCGCCCACGACGACGCCCCCTGCGTATACCAGCGCTCCGAGCAGGCTGAGTGTCCCACCAGCGAAGTAGACACGCGGGTAGGCCGCGACGCGTCGTCCCGTGTCGAGCAACCCCAGGCCCGGGAGGACGAGCCAGCCGCAGACGACGCCGGCGAGGACGGGTTCGACTGGCGGCTCGACGAACAGCGCCGCGGTCCCGGTCGCGGTGATGAGGAATCCGACCACGATGACCCGTCGCCACGTCAAGAGTGCACCGTCGGTCATGTCCTGCCAGGAGAGGATGGCGAACAGGAGCAGGAGCACGCTCATCACGACGTGACCGATACGGACTGGCTGGAGACCGAGTACCTCGTTGTGCGCGGCGATCGCGAACGTCCACGCCAGCGGCACGAGACCGACGGGGCCAGTCTCACGGAGACGGCGGAGCATAGTCGGGGGGTGGAGGGCGAGCCTCAAAACCGTCGGGGTCGCCCCGCACGCTTTTCCTGTCGGCCGCGGTAGTGGCGGGTATGCAGGTTCGTCCGGTCCGGCCGTGGTCCAGCCCGCAGAGGTGGCCCTGACGTGGCCGCGACCTTCTGGGCGCTGGTCGTTCTCGCGACTGTCACGTGTCTGGGGATGGCCTGGGCGCTCGGCGCCAACAGCAATTCACCACCCTTCGCCCCCGCGATCGGGGCAAACGCCATCTCGACCATGCGGGCGGCGTTCGTCATCGGCATCCTCGCCGCTCTCGGTGCTGTCACGCAGGGCGGTGCCATCTCCGAGACGGTCGGCGCGGACCTGATCAACGGCGTCTCGATCACGCCGCTGGCGGCCACGGCTGGACTGCTCACCGCCGCGGCGTTCATGGGCTTCGGGGTCTACTCCGGCTATCCCGTCCCGGCGGCCTTTGCGACGACCGGCGCGATGGTCGGGGTCGGCCTCTCGCTCGGTGGCGATCCCGCGATGGACACCTACCGCCGCCTCGGGACGTTCTGGATCCTCGTCCCGCCGGTCTCCGGTGGTCTGGCCTACGGGACGGCGACACTCCTCCGGCGGGACGACATCCCCGAGACCGTCGGCGTGCCGGTGCTCGCGGCCGTCGTCGCCGGAATCGTCGCCAACATCCAGTTGGGTATCATTCCCGCACCCCCAGGAGTCGCGCAGAACTCCGCGGCAGGGTTCGTCTCGATGCTCGTCGATCTCCCTGCAGTCGTGGGGATCGACCTCGTCCGCATCGTCGTAACCCTCGCCTTCGCGCTCGGGGGGTTCGTCGCGATCCGTCGGCGGACTCAGGCCTCCGTCGACAAAGGGATTCGGACGTTCCTCGTGGTGCTGGGCGCGATCGTCGCCTTCTCCAGTGGTGGGAGTCAGGTCGGGCTCGCCACGGGACCGCTGCAGAACCTCTTCGTCGAGGAGCTCCAGCTCGACGTTCTGTTGTTGCTGTCGATCGGGGCGCTCGGGATCCTCGCCGGCGCGTGGATGGGCGCGCCCAGGCTCCTGCAGGCGACCTCTCGGGAGTACGCACAACTCGGCGTCCGCCGATCCATCGCCGCGCTCGTTCCCGGGTTCATCATCGCGCAGGCGGCCATCGCGCTGGGGATCCCCATCTCGTTCAACAACATCATCATCTCGGGGGTGATCGGCGGCGGACTCGCGGCGGGGTCGGCCGGCGTCTCCAGACGGAAGATCGGTATCACGGTAACGTTCTGGCTGCTGACGCTCGCCACCTCGGTTCTCATTGGATACAGCGTCTACGCCGCGTTCTCGACGGTACTGGGCGTGAGATGAACGCTGATCTCGACCACAAATTTGTTACCGGGGTGTCGTGAAGCCGAGGCTGTATGAGTGTCTTCGCCACGTTCCTAATCTTCGCCCTGCTATTCTGGCTCGCCCCCGCGTATCTTGTCTACGTCCACGCGAAGAATCGCGGCCGTGACGCCGGCCTCTGGGCTGCGGTCGTCCTAGTCGGTGGGTTGGTCGGGATCTTGCTGTATTTCATCCTGGCTGACTCGGGCGGAGCGCGTGGCGGGACGTACGGACAGGCTGGCGGCGGAACCCGTGGCCAGGCTGGGGGCGGAGCGCACGGCCAGGCCGGAAGTCGTGGGACTGCTGGCGGTGGCGGACAGACGGGCGGTAGCTGGAACACCGATCAGCCACAGGGGAACAGAAATCAAACCGAGTCGTGGGAGCAGAACGTCGGCTGTCCACAGTGTGGCGCGACCAACGACCGCCTGGCGAACTACTGTAACAACTGCGGGGCTGCACTCCAGCGTTGAGGACCTGCGCCCCCTCCGTCGGGGGTGTCGTCGCTACCGCACGACTGTCACTGTCACCGGCGCCTCGCCGACGACTTTCGTCGCGACCGTTCCCAGTAGGCGGCGGACGACGGCGCGGCGATCCTGGCCGTGACTCCCCATCACGACATGGTCGACGTCGTGAGCGTCGACGTAATCGAGAATCGTCTCCGCCGGATCGCCCGTCTCCACGACCGTCTCGACCGTTCGATCCATCGCTGCTGCCTGATCGGTGGCGTGGTCGGCCAGGCGCTCCGCTCGCTCGCGTGCACTTTCCAGCCGGTCTTCGCCCGGTTCGACGACGCCGCCCTCGCTCATGTGACTGTCGAGCGGCGTGATGACGTTCAGAACTGTGATCCGCGACTCGAAGGCCGTGAGCGCTTCTTCGAGTGCGTCCTCGGCCAGCGGCGACCCGTCCAGCGGGACCAGCACGTGTTCCGGCGGCATACTCTCCCTTGCGCTTCTGGCCTCTTGAGACTCTCGCAGACACTCACTATTCGCCCAGGCCACCGCTCAGGATCGGCGCGCCTGGTCGACTGCGGCTGTGAGTCGGTCGTCGTCGTCCAGTTCGTCCAGTAACACGTCGACGTCGGTGTCGAGTTCGTAGGCGGGGCGCCCCTTCCCGACCGGCGAACTGTCGTCTATCGAGGGGACAGTGACGATACTTTGGGCTTCCAGAACGTTCAGCGCACGATCGACCTCCGCTTCGGTCAGCCGTCCGATGTCGTCGACGGATTCGGATTCGGTCTGGGCCCGGCGTGTGATCACGTTGACCTGAGCCGGCGATTCGTCGTCCTGTTCCAGTGTCGCAAGCCCCAGCAGGACGACCCGCTGAGGCAACGAGCGATCGTCGAGTGTGTCCATACGTGTGCTCGATGGCGCCACTATCTTAAGTTCTCCTGTCACGAGATATTTGGGCTGTGGGACCCACGAACCGATATGGATCTCGCTACTCTCGATCACGAACCGTTTGTCGAGCGTGCCATCGAACTGGCCCGCGAGGCTGGCGCACGTGGTGACGGACCCTACGGCACGATCCTGGTCCGAGACGGCGAAATCGTGGCCGAGGCCCAGAATCGCGAACACACCGACGACGACCTCGCGCTCCACCCGGAGTTGACGCTCGCGCGAGAGGCCGCACGCGAGATGACTGCGGCCGAGCGTGCCCGGACAGTGATGTACACCAGCACCGAGCCGTGTCCGATGTGCGCGAGCGGGATCGTCTACGCCGACCTGGGTGGAGTCGTCTACAGCGTCTCGGGAGCGGCCGTCGAGGCCACCGTCGGTGGAGAGACGGGCCTGCCCTGCGAAGCGATCTTCGACAGCTTCGGAGTCGAGATTCCCGTCGTCGGCGACGTGCTCGAATCCGAGGGGCTGGCGGTCCACCGCGAATTCGAGGGCTGATAGTGATTCCCGTAGCGATTTACCGCTACAGGAATCACTATGACTCGAACGTGCACTCCTGGCGTCGGTGACGTCCTCGACGAGCGCCTCGCGGCCGCCGAACGGTTCGGAGACGATGGCGACGTTGGGACCCGCGCCGTCGCGATACGATTCGACCGTGACCGACATCTGTTCGCCAACAGCCCAGTCCGCTTACAAACGCGTTCGTGTCCGCTCAAACGCGGGGCAACTCGACGACGAACACCGAGCCACGAGGCTCGTTGTCCTCGACGCGAATCTCCCCACCGAAGTTCTCCACGAGCGTGGCGACGACATGCAGGCCGCCGCCCCCCGTGTCATCGGGGCGGGGATCGAACAATCTGGGTTTCATCTCGTCGGGAACACCGGGGCCGTTGTCGAGGACGCGCACGCAGACGTGACCCGGATGGATCGTGACCTCGACGTGAGCGCACGGGTCGGACGCGTCGTTGTGTTCGACGCTGTTTTCGACGAGGTTCGAGAGGACCGTTCGAACGGCGTCGTTGGCGCGAACCTCGGCCCGGTCGGGTGCGTCGACGGTGATCGTCGCGGCGAACGCTTCCCCCTTGCTCCGGGCGACTGTCCGTGCCATCTCGGCGATGTCGACGGGCTCGTACTCCGGATCGTCCGATAGCGTCTCCGCGATCGCACTCGTGGTGTCGATGACGTCCAGCACCTCCCCGACCTGGGTGTCGATCGTCTGTGCCGACTCCGCGACGATCTCGTCGTCCGGCTGTGCGTCGGTGATGACTCGCGCCCGGCCCCGAATGACCGTCATGTCGTTTTTGATGTCGTGTCTGAGGACGCTGTTGGTGAACGAGAGCGTGCTCATCGCCTTGGTCGCTCTGGTGGTTCGTTCCAGCGAGGCGGCGTAGAAGTAGCCGGCGACGAACCCGGCAATCGAGCCCGCAGTCGCACCGATGAGCAACTGGAACGTCGGCTCGGAGATCGGCCGCCCCTCCTGGGCACGGACCAGTATTCCGAGTCCGATGACACCCGTGACGATCGCCCCGCCCGCGACTGACGCCAGCAGCACGCGCCATCGATTCACCGGGTCGAACGCCTGATTTCGGAGGTGCAGCCCACCCCCCACGAGCGCCAGCGCTGGGAGACCGTCGAGTGCGAACGCGACCAGCGGCCCGCGAACCTGCTCGACCCGCCCGACCTCGGTCAGGTGGTGGCTCGCGGCGACCGCGAACAACCCCAGACCGACGACGGCTACGAGCAGCGGCCCGGTCTCGTAGACGGCCTCCTGGTTCATACTCTCTGTTCGACGGGCCGTTGATAAACGACTTGTGCCCAACAAAAAAGGGTCTCCAGTCGATCCGCGGTCACGACATCGCGGCGCGCGGTCAGTTCTCGGGTGCGTAGGCCGTGGCGAGGTACTCTTCCATCATCCGGCGCGCGTGGTATCGCGAGCCGTTGAACGCGATGGCGTTGCGCATGATGCCGATCCATTCCTCGCGGTCGTCGTAGTACGTCGGCAGGACCTCCTGTTCGAGCGTGTCGTACAGCGCGGTGGCGTCCACGAGGTCCTCCTGGGCGTCGTTCATCCGCTCCTCGCGCGGGCTGTGTGGCTCGGGGCCGATCGACCAGCCGGTCTCGCCCTCGATGTGGCCTTCGACCCACCAGCCGTCGATGGTCGAGAACTGCGGGACGCCGTTGAACGCGGCTTTCATCCCCGACGTTCCCGAGGCCTCGCGGGGCCGTCGGGGGTTGTTGAGCCAGACGTCGACGCCGCAGGTGAGCTTCAGCCCCATCTCCATGTCGTAGTCTTCGAGGTAGGTGATCGTGATCTCGCCGGCCAGATCCTCGGCGTGGCTGTAGATCTCCCGGATGATGTCTTTGCCCTGTTCGTCGCCGGGGAAGGCCTTGCCGGCGTAGACGATCTGGACGTCACCGGCGCGGGCGACGACCTCACGCAGGCGCTCTTTGTCCTGAAAGAGCAGCGGTGCGCGCTTGTAGGGGACCGCCCGACGGGCGAACCCGAGCGTCAGGACGTCTTCATCGAGTTCGACGCCCGTGCGCTCGCGGACGTACTCGATCAGGTCGCGCTTCTGTGCCTGGTGGGCCTCCCACAGCGGTTCGTCCTCGATGAGCGTCGCGTGCTGCAGTTTGGTCGGGTAGACGCGCCAGTCACGGATGTTCTCGTCGAGCAGATCACCGATGTCGTCACCGACCCAGGTCGGGACGTGTGCGCCGTTGGTGATCGCGTCGATGTGTTCGGCGTGTTCGGGGAACATCTCCTGGCTGACCTCCTGGTGGCGCTTGGCGACGCCGTTGACGTACCGCGAGAGGTTCAGTGCGAGCCGCGTGGTGTGGACCATCCCCTGTGGGCTGTGCTCTTTGACCGTCTCGATGGGGACGAGGTCGCCCATCAGATCAGCCAGCAGGTCGTAGTGATACTCGTCGTGGGCGGCCGCCACGGGCGTGTGAGTCGTGAAGACACACTGCTCGCGGACGGCCTCGGCGTCGAGATCGTTCCGTCGGAGGAGTTCGAGCGTGAGGAAGCTGGCATGGCCCTCGTTCATGTGGTACGTCGAGACGTCGTAGCCCAGTTCGTCGAGCATTCGGACGCCGCCGATACCCAAGACGAGGTAGACCGCGAGTTTGAAGCCCTCGTCCTTCCCGGGGGCGTAGACACGCTGGGTCAACTCCCGGATCCAGTTGTCGTTGTCCTCTCGGTCGGTGTCGAGCATGATGACTGGAACTGTGCCGCCGTGCTCGGACTCGACGTCGTAGCGCCAGGCGCCGATGGTCACGTCGTGCCCGCCAATCGTCATCGAGACGGTCGCGTCGAGGGGTTCACAGTACTCTTCGACCGGCCAGGGAGCGGGCTCGACGTGCTGGGTTCCGTCCTCGTCGAGCTGTTGCTCGCCGAGGCCGTACTCGTTGAGCAGGGTGACGCCGACGGCGTCGACGTCCAAATCGGCGAATCCGCGGACGACGTCGCCCGCGAGGATCCCCAGTCCCCCGTTGTAGGTGTTCATCCCGTTTTCCAACCCATACTCCATACTGACGTATGCGACGTGGCCGTCCTGCGATGTGCCTGCCATGGTTCTGGGCGAGATTCGCTGGCGTGACGTTTAGGTGTTCTCTGTTGGAGACGAACCTACACGCAACGTTTAAGCGTCCTCGCCGTCATTCTGTAGATGCAATGGCGAAAGGTAAGGTTGATTTTTTCAACGACACCGGCGGTTACGGCTTTATCGAGACTGAGGACGCGGACGAGGACGTTTTCTTCCACATGGAAGACGTTGGCGGCCCGGACCTTGAGGAAGGACAGGAACTCGAATTCGACATCGAACAGGCCCCCAAGGGCCCGCGCGCGACCAACGTCACCCGACTCGAAGAGTAGGCTCTGACTGCGGACGCGAGCACACACATTCTCGTTTCTTCACATTCTCTAGCCGCGGGTTTTCGCTCGAAAGGGCCATGTGTGCTGACAATGCGCATGCTTAGCCATCAGGCCTTTATTGGTGTCCGAAAAACCGGGTACCATGGATCTCTCTATTAAACGACTCGCTGTCGGCGCAGTCGGCCTGATCGTCGGCTTGATCGCCATCCTCGTGATCGCGTATCTCACCGGGATCATCGGTCTCCCCAGCGTCACTGTCGACGACCCCGGTGACTGGGGGAACACGACGGAGAACAGCACCGGAATCGTCACGACATTGAACGTCGACAATCCGAATCCGATCGGCGTTACCCTCTCCAGCGGCTTCTCTGCGGAGTATCAGGTCGCGATGAACGATGTCGAGCTGGTCACGGGAAGCCGCGACGCCATTTCGATCCCGAAAGGAAAGAGTACGATCCAGCTCAGATCGGCACTGGACAACGACAAACTCGACTCCTGGTGGGTCGCGTTCGTCCGGAACGACGAGACGATCGAGATGCGCGCGACCGGCAGCGCCGACGTGAGCGCCGTCCTCAGCAAGACCATCTCCTTCCCCGCGTTCGAGCAGACGCTTCTCGAAGACCAGCGCCCTGTCGTCGATTCGTTCGACGCGGCCGTCTCGGACATGGAAGGGGCCTACACTGCCGACGCCGGGCTGGTCTCGGCAGGCTACGAGATCCGCGACGCCAGCGCCGAGTGGGGTGAGGTCACCGAACCCACCTCGAACATGACCCTGACCTTCGAGATCCACAATCCCGGCGACGTGCCGGTCCCGCTCGTCCCGGACGGCTTCCGGCTCAACGCGACCGGCAACGGCGTCCCGCTGTTCACAGCCAGCGGTGACGCGCTGACGCCGCAGAACGTCCCCCGAGACGCCACGCTGGCGCCGGGCGAGACCGAGACGGTCAATTACACCGTCTCGATGGACAACGAGAACATCGACGAGTGGTTCGTCAGTCACGTCCGAAACGACGAGCAGACCGACTTCGTCATCAAACCCCAGTTGGAGTTCGAGATCCCCGACACTGACGTCGGGATCACGATTCCACGGGACGGGCCCGGCTACCGCTGTAGCCTCCAGACTGCGATTCTCGTGGACAATCAGTCGACAGAGACGACCTGCGGCTCAGGCGGGTCTGCAGGGGCTTAGTCCACGGTCGTTGTCTCAGGAAGGTCCGTCTGAGACCGTGAGGGTCCTCGCGACGGTTGTCGAGCGATACGTCGCTTCAACCACACGAAGGTCCGTCTGAAACCGGTCGAAACGACGCTTCGGTTTGCCGTGTTGGACTCGCTTCAACCCCACGAGGGTCCGTCTGAAACCAGATAATCTTAGCGGGGTGTTGAACGACGCCAGTGGCTTCAACCCCACGAGGGTCCGTCTGAAACGCCGGAGGTGGTGATCCCGGCGAACCCCGACGACGCTTCAACCCCACGAGGGTCCGTCTGAAACGGACTTCTGGATCCAGGCCCAACAGACCGATAAGGGGCTTCAACCCCACGAGGGTCCGTCTGAAACCCTACTCGAATGGCACCGCGATCGACGCTGGCTCGGCTTCAACCCCACGAGGGTCCGTCTGAAACCGAGGCCAGATCATCGCGCCACCCGTCCTCTTCGGGCTTCAACCCCACGAGGGTCCGTCTGAAACGGTGAGTCGGTAATACTTGGTGCCGGATCAGATTCGGCTTCAACCCCACGAGGGTCCGTCTGAAACGCGTGCCTGCAGTCTGGGCCTCGGCGTCCTCGAACGCTTCAACCCCACGAGGGTCCGTCTGAAACTGTTGTGCAAGCACTCCGGGCAAAACGCTACTATCAGCTTCAACCCCACGAGGGTCCGTCTGAAACAGGTGGGGCCGGATGAGTGATCGTTGGTACTGGTCGCTTCAACCCCACGAGGGTCCGTCTGAAACTCCATCCGCTCCCGTTTCAGATCCTGCAGTTTCTGGCTTCAACCCCACGAGGGTCCGTCTGAAACTAGTCTTGCAGGTAGTCCATTGAGTAGAGCGACGTCGCTTCAACCCCACGAGGGTCCGTCTGAAACGTGATGAGCGCGTGGGGCGCGCCGTAGTTTTCGGACGCTTCAACCCCACGAGGGTCCGTCTGAAACCTGCGGCCGTGGCCGGCGGCCCGCTGCTCGACCCCGGCTTCAACCCCACGAGGGTCCGTCTGAAACCGATCGTGGTCACGACCACGACGCCGAGCCGCTGGGCTTCAACCCCACGAGGGTCCGTCTGAAACAATCGACACCTCGGGGTCGTCTCCACTCCCGCGCTACGCTTCAACCCCACGAGGGTCCGTCTGAAACACCCCGGCGCTTACTTTTTTACAGTCGTGTGACGTGCTTCAACCCCACGAGGGTCCGTCTGAAACCGGCTTCAGCGCATACTCACAGTCTGGGCAGGCTCGGCTTCAACCCCACGAGGGTCCGTCTGAAACGATCAGATCATGGGGCCAGCGATGGTTCGGTTTATGCTTCAACCCCACGAGGGTCCGTCTGAAACGATGTGCTTGACATCGAGGATACAGAGGAAGAGATCGCTTCAACCCCACGAGGGTCCGTCTGAAACCATGGCCAATTCAGGCCATATACCGTCTGCTGGACGGGCTGAGCACTTAGCGTTTTCGTCGACCTGCAATAGCCCTCAAACCCCCCAGGGTCGATGAATAGTTACAGGAACTGGTCGTCTTCGGCCGGGTCCTCGCCGTAGACGGTCCGAGTGACGTACTTTTCGGAAGTCATCCGATAGAGGATTACCGATTCGTCGGCTTCGAGCATCGATTCGAGTCTGTGCTTGACCTCCTCGACGTCACCCTCAGTCAGTTCGCCCTCGAACACGGAGTTCTGGACGTGGGTGAGGTACTGCCGCAGGAAGTTCAGGAAGCGGTAGGTCCGATCGGCCTGGACATCGTAGACGACGACTACGTACACCACACTACCACCACCGCTCGAACGGCTCGTAGGCCTCGTCCGTGAGAAGGTGTTTCTTGAGTTTGTACGCCTCTAATCTGAGTAAGTACTGATAGCTCACCTTTCGATTGAGATTGGGGTGCTCGATCGTCTCCTCCAGCGTCTTCTCGAACTCTTTGGAATACGTTTCTCGCCCGGATTCATTCAGCAGACAGGAATTCAGCTCCGATTCGAAGTCATCCTCACGAAGCTGCCCTCGATTGACGAGCCGAAAGAGCACACGATCTGTTAGGAGCGGTTTGAACAGATCCGCTATGTCCAGCGCCAGGGAGTATCGGCGCTCGCCCGGCTCGTGGAGGTAGCTGATAGTAGGGTCGAGTGCCGTTGCTCTGATTGCCGAGACAATGCTCGCATAGACCAGGCTATTCCCGAACGAGATCAGGCTGTTTACCTTGTTGTCCGGTGGATTGTACCGGCGACCGTTGAACACGAACCCCCCTGGAAGAATCTCGTCGAAGGTCGCGTAATAGGCTCTGCGCGCGCTGGCTTCGACGCCCATCGCCTCGTCGACTGACTCGGCTGTCGAAATTTCGTCTCGCCGTCTGTCGAGGGCGTCGAGTGCGCCCCCGAAGTCGTAGTCCCGATTGTCGTAGTACGCGACATTTGCCCGCATGTTATGAATACTACCAGCGACGAACTCGGTCGCGATTCGCAAACGATGGTCGGGATCGTCATACGCCCGAACCTGTTTGACGACAGTCTGACCCGAGGTCTGCCCGCGCTCAGGCATAATCGACCCGGAATAGTAGTCGTTCCAGCCGAAGACGTGCATCGCGACGCCATGATCGTCGAGGAAAGAGATCAGGCGTGTGTTGAAATCGATCTGCCCGTGCAGGAACAGTGCTTCGGCGTTCTCGATCGGGAGGTACTTCTTCTCGCCGTCTTCCGTGACGAGCCGAACGGTCTCGTTGTGACGTTCGACCCGTCCATCGGAAAATATGTGGTAATTGTCGTCCATGGTTAGCAACTCCAACAGAAGTCGTAGTAGGCGCACGATTCACAGTACGGCTTCTCCTCGGCAGATGGCGGGGAATCGGACGTGGTGACGTCGTAGATTCCTCGTATCGCGTCTTCGACCTGCTCTTCCGTTTCGTCCGTCAATTCCACGGTTTCGCGCTTTTTCTCGCGCGGGTGGGCCAATACACCCTCTTTTTCGACGCCGACCACTCGATCGAGATACCAGAGGTAGTAGAGTAATTGGAGTCGTGCTGGTTCGACGAGTGATGATGAAGGTTTGACTTCGACAACACGGCCGTCATCGAGAAGATCGGGTGAAATCCGCCCGTCGATACTGAGATTACGCCGTTTGTCTTCGTAGGCGGTGTCGTCGACCTGTGTTCCTCGGACGACACTCGGATTATCGCGGTCAATCTCGATATCTCGGCTCTCGAACCAGAGTTCGCGCTTGCAGACCTCGTAGTACTGCATCATCACGCCGGTCACGTGGAACGACTCGACACTCGCTTCGTCACGGGCGTTCTGAAGCAGTAGCTCTACAGGATCGGTGGCTTCCGAGTCGGTCATAGGAATTGGTTGTCGACGGTGCTCTCGGGAACGACGAACCCCTTGGTCTGGTCGAAGTGTGTCTCGTACTTTCGCACGTCCAGTACGTAGATTCCTTCGTCATCGATTCGAGGTCGAAGATCCTCGATTGCTTCAGCGATTTCGCTATCCTCACGGTAGAAGGGAACTGAAATACGGAGTGGTTTCGTCTCCGATAAGAGCCGACGAAGTTCCTCGAAATCATACGTGTTTTTTGCTTCCAGAAGCCTCTCCACCAGATTCCAGTCGTTCTCGGTTCGACAGACGAGGACATCGGCTGTCGGGCCTTGGTTGATGAGCGACTTTTCAGCCAGCTTCTCGGCTTTGGCTTCATCCACGTAGTCGGCCCACGTCTGCTTTCCAACGTCTTTCTGCTTGTGGAGGCGTCGATAGTATTCTTGCACAGCATCCCGAGCAACTGCTGTCTCGCTGAGATTCCCTTGTTGATCTCGAACCGACTCGAACGTCGCGGCAGCAACTGGCAGCAACGATGTGCCACGATTATAGACCGCTTCCGCAGGCGTCTTATCCTTCTCTGCCGGATGATCCAGCCACCAGACTACGACTTCACCCTGATCGCGCTCGAACGATCGGTTACAACGTCCAGCCGCTTGGACGACGCTGTCGATCGGTGCAAAGTCACGATAGACTCGGTCGAAACTGATGTCAACACCCGCCTCGACGAGTTGCGTCGATATCGTCAGCAGCGGCAGACCATCGTCTGTGAGTGCTTTAGCGGTTTCTACCAGTGTGAGTCGGTCGGCGGGCCGGAGCCGAGTCGAAAGGTGCAGAATCGGCGTTCCGTCTACCTCTTTGATTTGCTCTGCCAGCGCTTTCGGTTCGATCGATTCTGCACTCCCGTCTTCCGAGAGAATTTCGGCATACACTTTGGCAACGTCGACAAACGCACCATCTGCTAGCCTCTCTGTGACTCGATCCGTGAGCGTTCGGGCGCTATCGATCGTGTTGCAAATCGCCAGTACCGACTCCCCGCTGTCGATCGGAGTCTGCAACTCCGCCGCTGCAGTATCGTAGGATTTCGGCTTGGCCTGGTCGGTAATGTACCGTTCGGTAGATTGATCGAGTGTATAGGAAACGCGGCTCGTCGTGTCGAAATACGTCTCAGGCTCGTCGACGAGTGGGGTTGCCTCGTCGAACAACTTCGGCTGGGTCGCTGTCATCGCGATCACCGACGCATCGTACTGCTCGGTCAGCAGTTGCGCCAGTCGCGGAACGAGCTTCCACCAGTCCAGTGGGAGGCTCTGGGGCTCGTCGAGGACGACGACACTGTCTTTCAGAGCGGGAAGCTTCATCGACTGTCTGTTTTTCGGCCCGGCCAGACTCTCGAACAGTTGAACGAACGTCGACACTGTCAGGCCGGCGCGCCAGCTTTCACCGAGCATACCCGCGATGTCGTCGTTTCGATCAGCGTCGTCAGCGGATTGATCGTCTTCATCCCGAATCGCCGTCTCGGAGAGGTGATGGTGTGCGGTGAGGAGCCGGCCTGCAGTATCCGTCTCGTAGATTCCCTCAATTTCGTCGACGACCTGGTCGATAATACTGGTAAACGGGAGTGCGTACACGACGCGCTCTCCGTTCAGGGCGTCCCTGAGTGCGAACGCAGCCGATAGGCCGGTCAGCGTCTTTCCCATCCCCGTCGGGAGCGTGAGCGTGGCAACACCGCCGCCGTTCTCGGCGAACGACGAGACGTTGTCGAGAACGTCTCTCCGAGCCTTCGATCGATAGTAATTCAGCCGTTCGTTTCTGTTCCCGTCTTTATTAGCTGTGACCCCTGCTTCCAGATCTTGTACGTACTCGTCAAGTCGGTCGATTCCCGGCTGCGTGGCTGCATACGTTTCTGCATCGTTCGACGCGCGGGCAGCACTCGTCTTGTCCGCAAGCACGAGCGCGCTCCAGCACTGCAAGACAAGCCCGTAGCAGGACGTGGACAGTCCGTCCGGATTGACGCCGCGGTTCTCCGTTGCTGTCCCAACGGTGTCTTCGATTTCACCGAGTAGTGACTCATAATCTTGTGCGAACGAGATCCAGTTGCCATGTCCGTTCGTCGCCTCTTTGAAGACTCTCTTCGCGAAATCGGGAACGTTCTCGTGGATGTTCTTGATCTGTTTGAATATCGCACTCTGACGTTCTTCTTCTTTGTTCTGTCTCGAATCTCCTTCCCGCCGGTGCGTTCGGTCCACGACGTATTCTGCGACATTCGGCAGTTGGCCGTGGTGTTTCGCGACGGCGACGAAACCAGCCAGACACGTTTCGGTGTCGAAATCCTGGGAATTGAGAGCGTGATAAGCCGCAAAAGAGCCGAGCGGGGCGTGATATCTGTCCATCTGTCTCCCGACCGTACCATCCATTACCCCGAGATATTTTTGGAAATACGTCGTCGCTTTCCCGAAGTCGTGGACCCAGGCCAACGTCTCAACCACGCTTCGAAGTGACTCACCCTCTGGCGTCTCTGCGTCTTCGGGCACGACGTACTCCACGCGTTCGGCCACGTCCGCCAGATGATCTTCGAGGGAGACACCGTCGAGCCCGTCTTCCGGGGGATGCGAGTACCGCTCTGCCATCTCAGACGAACACCACCGTTCGATCGTCGATTCGTGAGACTGCAACGTCCCTGATTGCCAGCGGCTCTGCGTCGGGATTGTAGGTGTAGGTGGTGTAGTCCGTCGTCGTCCGACCCTCATCATCCGCAGTCATGAACGCGGGGGACTCCTCGACTTGGCAGCGAGTCTCCGGGTCGAGGATGACATCGTCGATCGCATCGGGCACAGCCGAGTCGACAGTGACCTCTCCCGCAGGCGATCTGTGTTCGATCTCGTACTCTCCATGGTACTCGATCTCGGCGAGATATTCAGAGAGACCGAGACTCGGGACGTAGTGGGATTTCCCCGCTTCGAGCGTCTCTTTGAGCTGTTCGTAGCGCTCCTCGTCAGCGAGTGCAACGTCGATCCTGTATGCGGGATCGACAAGCACCTCGTAGTTGTGTTGCTGTCGAAGCTTTGCGGGGTTGGGGAGCTTGACGCTGATCTTCCCATGTGGATTGAGCGAGGTGAGGTCTCCCGCAGCCGTCGAGAGTGTGTTCATCGGCATGTTTATTGTCCGGAGCTCTCGGATTGGCTCGATCGCGATTGCGGACACGTCCGGGCCGAAGAGTTCGTAGTATCCGTCTCGTTCGATCCCAAGCATTGCAGCGATCAGCCCAGCAACTGTCGTGCGGGGGATGATTCGGTACGTCTGTTTGACGATGTTCCCCTCGACGCGCCGGAAATGTCCCCACGGACCCCGGATCTCGAACGATAGACAGCGATCCGGGTGACTGTCGCTCTCGCCAGGAGTACCCGTCCACTGACTGAGCGATTCCTGGTCCATGATCACTCGTCGTCGTTACTGGACAGCGTTTCTGGGTATTCCCCGTAGACATCTACAACGTCGACAGAATCTGAGCCGACAGCGTCTCGAAGCGCGTCGTAGAGTATCTCTGGGCTACCACTGTCGTCATTGTGTGACACTTCCAGTACGTCGCTTGCCACCACTCTGACGCGTTCGATCTGCTCACTGGCATTCGAGAGTCGGTCGACAAAGTCGTCGATATCCAGCGTCAGATCTCGAATATTTCGGAGTTCATCGTGGTCTTTCGATTGCTCTTCGTCGAGCGTGAGATCCTTGTCGAGACCACCTAGGTGGTAGCTTTCCTCGTCGTACTCGACACGGCAGTAGAGCCGCGGCTCCTGTCCGACTTTACTCCGACTGATCGTCTGGTTCTTGATCGCACGCCAGCACAGCGTGTCGAGACGCTCCACGTCGTCCGCTTTGAGCTTCGTATCGGCGGCCCCGTGTTCGTCGACGAGTCCGTGGAACCGAATGAGCCCGTATTGAATGCGGTTATCGTCGAGGTCGAATCCGCCCTGCTCTTTGCCTTCCTGGGTCGCGATCACGCTCGTGAGACTGTCGTACTCTTCGTTCTCGTTAACAGCGTGGATCGACTTCCCGGGTGAGAACTGGACCGGCCCCGTGAAGTGATCCGGGAGGTGCTTCGCGTACACATTGTCCGTGTCGACCGACATCGTCGCACCGAAGTATCGCACGTCCGCACTCTCGTCGAGATACTCACCGAAGATGTCTTCGCGGAATTGCTCGGCCTCTTCATCGTCATCGAGGTCGTAGTCGTCTGGATCGACAGCTTTCAGTCGGTCTTCGAGCAAATCCGCACGCGTAGACTGTTGCCCGTCCTCCTGTACGTTCCGGATGTACACGCCGTGACCGTCGTCTTCGAGTTGATCCCGGAGATACCGCTTCAGTCGGACATCTGTGACGATGGCTTGCTGGGTCTGGGGATCGATCCGAGGTCGATTCGACCCGCTTAGCGGATTTCCGTTGGGGTTTGCGTCGACGGCGTCGTACAGAAACACGATTTCGGAACGGTTCTCGACAGTCTGTGTGGATTCGCTCATGTTAGGTGTCCTCCTCGTTGTCGTCAGCTTGGTTGTCCCATTCGGGGTGGTCGTTGAGTCCGTACGTCACGCCGAGGGCATAGTAGAATCGGAGGTCCTCGGTGTCTATCTCCCAGTCGTCTGGGTCCGGTTTGACGATCGTCTCCCGGAGTTCCTCGACGACGTGTTCGAACTTCGTTCCCGGGAAACTGCCGCCGCTCTTCTTCTCTTGGCGAGTGTAGGTGAGCGTCTTCCCGATCGCTTCCCGGGTCACCTTCTTGACCCGGTTCTGGGTGATCGACTTGACCGGGAACTGATCGACGAGCGTCGTCGAGCGGTCCTCGCTGTACTCCTGGTAGCTTCCGACTTCGCCCACGAGCGCGCCGAGCATGAACGCGCCGCGGCGCTGGTCGTTGATCGGGGCATTCTCGTCGTAGGAAAGGGCCGGTGTGTTTTCGATGAACGATTCGAGTTTCGCTGCGGCGGGGTGGCCGCCGTCGGAAATTTTTTGCATGTCTTCGAGTCTCCCCGGTTTGTATTCATCATACTTCGGTTCGGCTGTGATCGGTCGTTTGCCCGGGTCCTCCGTCTTCAGAAGGTCGAGTCCCTCGGTCGCCAGCGCACACAGTTGGGCGAACTGCGAGGCGACGCGGAACGACGGGAATCCCTCGACATCGTCATCGTCCTCGTTAGCGATGATCCGGTCGACGTACTCCGAGAGCAGCGTCTCGACGGCGATTGATTCCCCGCCGAGGACGCTGACGAGCGCTTCGATTCGCGGGTCGTCGGCGTCAGCTTGGTCGTCGTCACGTTCCGCGAACGTCTGGTAGAAGTACCAGCCCGACGAGATGGAGTGGAGTGCGTTCTCGTTCTCGGCCAGGAGTCCCCAGTTCTCGTTGGTCGGCAGCGGCGCGCTCCACTCTGTCTCGGAGTTGAACGCGGCAGTCTTGCTGACGATCCAATTGTGCTCGAACGCCAAGTCCCGCGGATACAGCAATTGCCCGTTTAGCGTCTCGCCGAACACGTCGTAGCGAGACATCTGGTGTGGCATAACTGCCGAGACGTAGAATCGGAGTTTGATATCGTCATTGTCCTTGAACTCATCATAGGCATCTTCGACCGGGGTCCGGTCGTCATCATTGGTCGCTGCGTTGTGCAACAGCTCGTATAGCTCGTAGATCTCCTCGGGCGATGGCCGCCCGAAGAAGTACGGGAGGTAGTACACCTTTGCGCCGAAAGTCCGGTACGTGCAGGCTTCGACGAACGTCCCTGCGTTCATCACCGTCACCGCAGCGTCCTCGGAGATTGGATGTGTTCGCCAGGCTTCCTCGATATCGAGGCCGGGGAACTTCTCCAGCTGCTTGCCAAGGTAGTAGTTCTGGGGGTCTTCGGACGTGCCGACAGTTCGGGTTCGCTGGCCCGTGACGAGGTCCGTCGCTTCACCTGAAGAGTCGTCGGCCTTGTTCTTGGTGACGAGTTTCGAGAGTTTTCGCTGGCGCATTGCCTCCTTGAACACGTCAAGATCGCCGGGCCACTGGTAGTCGCCGTCATCTTCAGTCTTCACCTGCACGGTGAGTAGCGCAGTCGTAGACTCGCCGCCTAGTTTGGTGACGAGGTCGTCCTCTATCTGTTCGAGTACATCTTCGTCCTCACCGAGCGTCGCTAGCGCGTCAACGATCCAGCCGTCTTCGTGGTCGGCTGCAGTATCCTGTACAACTTCGTCAGTCGCCCATTTAGTCAGGCGTTCTTTGGCGTAGCGGGCGAGCTTTTCCGGATCGCTGTTCCGTCCGGCCTGGTGGGTAATGCTGTGGTCGATCCCACGCGCAGCAGGGTACTTGCAGTGGCTGACTTTCTCGACTAGATTCCTGCTGTACCGCGTGACTTGAACTGGGTCATCGTCGGCCAGCGATGGTTCGTCGCCACTGGTGTCCACGCGGACGACGATCAGACTGTCGGGAGTGTCGATCAGGTCACCGGCAGCATCTGGTGTGAGATACGGTGCGTACTTTCCACCGCCCGCGGTCGCGAGCGTGTAGAGCTTTCCGTACAGATACTGAATCTTGCGGAGCGACGAGATCGGTTTCTCTGGAAGCTCCTCGCTCAGTCGCTCCGGTGGGTACTCCTCGCGGAACTCCTCAGGTGAAAGCATTCTCACCCTCCAGTTCTGTCTCACCGGGCCCAGTCTTCTCGACGATGTTGCAAAACCCGAATCCGAGCGAATTTCGCTCGCCGATTCCCACGTCCAGCGCAAGATTCAGGAACCTTCGATGGTCGTCGTCTCTAACTGTGTAGTCGAACTCCCACTTGCTCAGGACCCACGTCTCCGTGCGTCCAGTCGTCGGCTCGACCGGAATCGCGAACGTTTTCAACAGCTCGTAGCCGTCGAACAGATCGCCCTCGACGTCGGAGAGCCCTGGCAGATAGTCCGGACAGTACAGATCGTGCTTCTTGTCCAGATTCGCCCCGATCTGATTCTTGAACGGCTCCATCGTGTGCTCTGGCCGCCAAAATTCGGCCTCGTCGTGGTCGATATCGAGGCCGTACTCATCAAAGCGCCAGGGTGGAATTCGAACCAACACTCCCGTCCCAGTGTCGATCGTCCCCGAGGTGCCGGGCTCGCCGACGTCCGGGGCCAGCGGCGTGAAATCCTCGACGTGGAAGGGCATTTCGCCAATATTCAGCTCGGGTTCGTCCTTCAGATCGGCGGCGACGTGTGCGAGCAGTTCCTCTTCTGGCGAGGCGACCAGCAGCGTCCGTTCGTCTCCCTCCTGCATATCCCTCGGGGGGAAGGGATTCGAGTAGGTGAACGGCTTCGGGCGGTTCTCGTCGTGGAGGTGGTCGTACTGGGTATCTTCCAACGCACCCCAGAGCCTCCCCTGGAGCTTGTGGTGGTAGGCGTTGTCGTAAGCGGTATCTCGCCGCGCACGCAATCGCGCGAGTACGCGCATCTGGCTATCTCACCTCTGGTGTGCTCTCTGTTGGCATGCTGTTTGGCTGTGGAATGGGTATGTAATAAAAACCGACCGCGGTGTGAAAGTGAAAACCTGCCTACGTTTCGACGGCGCAAGACTGACCACTCAGTGACAATAAATCCGGTCTATGACCGATAGCCGTGAACGCATCTCTCTCGATCTGGACGAGACACTCCTCAATCAGATCGATGTAGTTGCCGATATTGAGGGTATGGAGAGGAAAGACGTAATTGACGACGCCCTACATAACTACATCGAGGTGGCGAGCGAAAGCGAACAGTTCCGCCAGCGAATCGCGGAGGCCTACTATGACGACCGAGTCGGGCTTGATACTGTCGAGACGCTGGTTGGAACCGAGCAAGCCCGGACGTTCCAGCTGCTCAAACGAGATCTCGAAGACGAGCCACTAGGCCTCGGCGACCCCGACGAATCAATCGACATCTACGACACTGCCTGACCCACCATATCGACACCCTCTTTTCGACGCCCGCGAGACGGTCAGGCATGACAGCGCAGATTGCGGTCATCCCCGGCGACGG
>ENA-ORDC01001141-ORDC01001141.1-marine-metagenome-genome-assembly--contig:-NODE-1141-length-21134-cov-10.589068_pt1 | contig 21134 bp, 25 predicted proteins | sample MGYA00237783_ERZ508515 | MGnify/ENA primary metagenome ERZ508515 (study PRJEB26186, sample SAMN06268792) | marine metagenome | isolation source: Eden Landing Ponds, San Francisco, CA, USA | place... | reverse complement strand
TGGAGAAGGGCTACCCCGAGCAGACGAGCCTCGACGATGTCGGCGGGGGCGTCGACGCGCCCGCGCCCGAATCCGACGGCGGAACCGCCGTCGAAAGCGGGGTTTCCGACCCCGGACAGCCGCCCGCAGACGCGGTCGCGCCCGGGCCGGAGGACGCCGGCGAGGTCGGCGCACAGACGGACGCGGTCGACGAACTCATCGCGAACGGCGAGTCTCCGGAGTGTCCCGACTGCGGCAGCATGACGCTGTACTACTCGGAGGGCTGCAAGACCTGCGAGAGTTGCGGGTGGAGCGAGTGCTGATCGCCTGACATCGCGTAGCTTCAACTCGTATCGGGACGCGTCCTTTTATGCCGAATCACGACGCCTCCGTAGCGACTCGTCCGGCATGCGGACGCTCAGACTCTCGGGAGCGTACGGGATCGGTATCCACCCGATCCTGTTCTGTGACGCTGCGACGGAGACGGAACGGTCACTCGGTCACGAACTGATGAGCGGGGGAACGGGCACCGCGCCGCGTTCGCCTCGGTTCAGGTCGACTGCACGGGCGAGGGGGTCGGCGATCCCTCTGACGGATCGACGACGGGGAGCCGCACGGTGATCGTCGTCCCCGCCGTCGCGTCTTCGAGGCTCACCGTTCCGCCGGACGTCCGGACGATCCGGTTGATGAGCCACAGCCCGAGTCCGTTGGCCTCCTCGAGCGACGGTTCGTCGCCCACGAGGATCGCTCGGTCGTCCGGCGGGAGGCCGGGTCCGTCGTCCTCGACGCGTAATTCGGCGGTTCCGTCGCCCGCGTCGCCGTCGAGAGTCACGGTGAGTCGCGGGCGATCCTTGTCCGAGTGCTCGATCGCGTTCTCGATCAGGTTGTCGACCGCGGACGGGAACACGGAGACGGCCGCGATCTGCACCGCGGATTCGGGAACCGTCGCCTCGAGGCGCACCTCGGGGTGTTCGGTTCGCACCTGTTCCACGCGCCGCCGAACCACGGCCGTCAGGTCGAACTCCCGAACGTCGGGCTCGCCGTCCGCGAGACTCTCGGCGAGCGCGGCCTGCTCCGTGACGTCGATCATCCCGGCGGTTCGAGCGGATAGCACGTCCAACGCGTCCGCCACGGCCGCCGAGTCACAGTCGGCGAGTTCCTCGCGAAGCAGGCGCAGATAGCCGTCGATCACCGAGATGTCGTTCCGGAGATCGTGTCGCAACACTCGGTTGAGCACTTCGACGCGTCGCTCGGCCGCCCGGCGTTCGGTGATGTCCCTGAACACGAGTACGACCGCGTTCGTCCGTTCGAGCGCGCCCACCGACGTGGTAAACGTCCGCCGATCGAGGGACGTCGTCTCGCCGGTCTCGAGCGCGACCCCGCGTTCTGCGTCCCCGGCCGATCCGGCCGGAGCGTTCACGTCCAGCGAGACGGTCGCCTCCGTGGTCCCGCGGTCCGGACACCGATCGACCGCCTCGACGAGTTCGGGCTGTGACCGGAACACGTCCTTCACCGGCCGGCCGATGGGATCTCCCGTCTCGAACAGACGATCGGCCGCCTCGTTCATCGCACGCACCGTTCTGTCCCCGTCGACGATCACGACCGGGTCCGAGAGGTGCGTGACGATGTGGTCTTGGGCGACGGCGACCGAGTCGAGGAGCCGGTACCGGGTGATCGCGACGCCGGTGATCACCGTCGTCACTGCGAACATGACCGGCGTGAAGTCGATCGGCGGGTCGCCGGCCGGGCGGAGGACGATGCTCACGACGCCGGCGATCATCGGCAACAGCCCCGCGCCGAAGACCGCGAGCCTCCGCGAGCGAACGACGTCCGTCGACCGGAGGCAACTGCGCGCGAGCCGCCAGAGGACGTACGCGTTCACCCCGAACGACCACAGCAGAAACAGCCCGAACCCGATCCCCGGGACCACCGACGACCGGACGACCGCGCCCGTCGTCAGCGACACGTCAGTGTAAATCAACCCATGTGCGGGGTTCGATACCGCGAGCAGCGCAAACAGCAGGGGAACGCCGGAGACGATCGGGAGACGTCGTCGCGTAAGCCACTGGTCGTCGCCGGCGACCGCGAACGCGAAGATCGGCCACGACGCGCCGACGATCCCCGTCCCCACCCACAGGAGGTTGTTGTACGCGAGGATCGCCGGCAGCGTCGACGCCCGCAGTTGGAGCGCGTACGACCAGGACCACACCGTCGCCCCGACGGCCAATCCGAGGAAGCCGACGATCTCCGGTCCCCCGAGCGTCACCGACCGTCGCCACAACACGAGCAGCAGCACACCCACAGACACGGCACCTCCGAGGACCAGCAACGGGACGACGTAGGTGAGGACGGCCATGGGTGTTCAGTCCGGCCCGCAGTCGGATGCACGCTCCCGGAGCGTGTCCGACTGACGAGCCCTCAACAGATAGGCGAACCAACCGGTGAGTCTGATTTAAGAATAACGTCCCACGCAACTGCGGGCCACGTCCGCGACCGTGTCGGGTGGTTCGGTGTCCCCGACCCAGTGACCGGGTGCCCGACAGCAACATCTGTCCGTGTGCGGCAGTTTATCAGGGCGGACGCCGACCCCGTGATATGAGCAACCAGGAGCCTCCCGAGCGCGAGGGCGACGCGGCCGCCCGCGGTGACGCCGAAGCTGATACGGACGCGTTCGCCGGCGAGAAGGACGAGTCCCTCCGAAGCCGCGAGGTGACCGCGGGCGCCGAGCGCGCGCCGCACCGCGCGATGTTCCGCGCGATGGGGTACGACGACCAGGACCTCTCCTCACCGATGGTCGGCATCCCGAACCCCGCGGCCGACATCACGCCGTGTAACGTTCACCTCGACGACGTGGCCGACGCCGCCCGCGAGGGGATCGAGGACGCCGAGGGGATGCCCATCGAGTTCGGGACGGTCACCATCTCCGACGCCATCTCGATGGGAACCGAGGGGATGAAGGCGAGCCTCGTCAGCCGCGAGGTGATCGCCGACTCCGTCGAGCTGGTCTCCTTCGGCGAGCGCATGGACGCGCTGGTGACGATCGCCGGCTGTGACAAGAACCTCCCCGGCATGCTGATGGCGTCGATCCGGACCGACCTCCCCTCGGTGTTCCTGTACGGCGGGTCGATCAAACCCGGCGAGCACGGCGGCCGGGACATCACGGTCCAGAACGTCTTCGAGGGCGTCGGTACCTACGCCGAGGGCGACATGAGCGCCGACGAACTGGACGAGATGGAGCGCCACGCCTGCCCCGGCGCGGGTTCCTGTGGCGGGATGTTCACCGCGAACACGATGGCGAGCATCTCGGAGGCGCTGGGGATGGCGCCGCTGGGCTCGGCATCGCCGATGGCCGAGTCCGAGGAGCGGTACGACACCGCCCGGCGCGCGGGCGAACTCGCGCTGGAGTGCGTCGAGCAGGACCGACGTCCGTCGGACATCCTGAGCAAGGAGTCGTTCGAGAACGCGATCGCGATACAGGTGGCGATGGGCGGGTCGACGAACGCCGTGCTCCACCTGCTCGCGCTGGCGGCGGAAGCCGACGTCGAACTGGAGATCACGGAGTTCGACGACATCTCCCGGCGGACGCCGAAGATCGCGAACCTCCAGCCCGGCGGCACGCGCGTCATGCAGGATCTCGACGAGGTCGGCGGCGTCCCGGTCGTGGTCCGCCGCCTGATCGAGGGCGGCTACATGCACGGCGACGCGATGACCGTGACGGGGCGGACGATGGCCGAGGAGGTCGCTCACCTCGAATCGGAGGGACACCTCCCCGCGGACGACGACATCGAGGCGGACTTCCTCTACACGGTGGACGAGCCGTACAGCGAGGAGGGCGCCATCATGGTCCTGACGGGGAACCTCGCGCCCGACGGCGCGGTCCTGAAGGTCACCGGCGACGACGCGTTCCACCACGAGGGCCCCGCCCGCGTGTTCGAGGCCGAGGAGGACGCGATGGAGTACGTTCAGTCCGGCGAGATCGAGTCGGGCGACGTGATCGTCATCCGCAACGAGGGGCCCCGCGGCGGTCCCGGGATGCGCGAGATGCTCGGCGTCACCTCCGCGGTCGCCGGACAGGGTCACTCCGAGGACGTCGCCCTGCTGACCGACGGTCGCTTCTCCGGGGCAACCCGCGGGTTCTCGATCGGCCACGTCGCACCCGAGGCTTACGTCGGGGGCCCGATCGCCGCGATCGAAGACGGCGATCAGCTCACGATCGACATCGACGACCTCGAACTATCGGTCGACCTGACCGACGAGGAGATCGAGCAGCGCCTCGAAGACCGTGACGAGCCAGAACCCAACTACACCAGCGGCGTGCTGGCGAAGTATCATCGGGACTTCGGTTCCGCGGCAAACGGCGCCGTGACGAATCCCGGCGCGAAGCGAGACTGAGAATCCCGGACCACCAGTCGATCACTCGCCCAGGTACTGGGCGACGAGCGCGCGTTCGGCTTTTCTGAGGTGATTCGACGCCGTACTCGGCGCGACATCGAGCCTGTCGGCAATTTGCTCTATCGATCCCGCCCGAGGGAGGTCGTAGTACCCGCTGTCGAATGCGACTTCGAGCGTCTCACGCTGGCGATCCGTCAGGGTCGCTGGGGCCCGCCACGGGGCGTCGAACTCCCCGATCTCCTCGATCGTGAGATCGATGTCGTCGGGGATGTCCGCGACGACAGACTCGAGTGCGGACGACTCACCCACGATCCGCGCTCGCGTCGACCCGTCTGCGTCGAAGACGATCGGTGGCACAGAGAGGACGCGGTTGTCGGTGAACGCTGCCTGAAACTCCACGTCGACGTCACGTGGCTCGTTTTCGACGTACGCGTAGAAACTGTCGTCGTCGATGGGCGTGAGGTCGTATTCGCGGACGAACGCCGGCTCGGCGATCGCATCCCGGTAGGGTTCGATCGGGCCGACGACGCGAAAGAGAAAGACGTCCAGATCGGGCCGTGAATCGTTCCAGGCCAGCAGCGCCGTCTCCTCGTACCCTGGGGTTTCGACGATGAAGGTGTGCATGTCGTTTCGTCGCTCGGGCGGCTCGCGTAGCGTCAGCGAGACGTGCTTCATCGTCGGATTCGAGTACCGCGCCGTTTAAAAACGCACTAGTCTGTTCGTCAGAAACCGCTTGGGGGAAGTGGTCGATGGATGGGTATGGCCCTCTCCGAACCCGTCAGTGACGACGAAGTCGTCGGTGGAACTATCGAGCGAGCGGTCGACTCGCTCGGCGACCGCGTTCGCGACCGCGAAGAACACGTCAACGCCCCGGGAGTCGTCGTCGCGCCCGACGACGTCGCGGATGTTGTGGCTACCGTCCGCGAGCGCGCGGGACTCGACCACTGCGCCTGTGTCACTGCCCAGGAGTACGCCGACCGCTTCGAGACCATCTACCACCTGCGGGACTACGACGATCCGACCCGTGAGCTGAGCGTAGTCGTGCCGGTTCCCCGCGATCGCCCCTGCAGCGAGTCGGTCGCTGGCGTCTTCGAGACGACCGACTGGCACGAGCGCGAGGCCTACGACCTCCTCGGAATCGAGTACGACGACCACCCCAACCTCGAACGAATCCTGCTGCCCGAGACCTGGCAAGGTCACCCGCTTCGCGAGGATTTCGACCAGAATCAGCCCCAGATCGTCCCGTTTCGCGAGCACGCCAACCCGCTGAGCCAGGACGAGCGCGCCGATTCGGACACGATGCTGGTCAACATCGGCCCCCACCATCCCGCGACCCACGGTGTCCTCCACATCAAGATCACGCTCGACGGCGAGACAGTCGTCGACGCCGAACCCGACATCGGCTACATCCATCGCTGTGAGGAGCAGATGTGCGAGCAGGGGACCTACCGCCACCAGATCATGCCCTATCCCGACCGGTGGGACTGGGGCGGGGCCGGGATCTGCAACGAGTGGGCATATGCCCGTACTGCCGAATCGCTGGCCGACATCGACGTGCCCGAGTACGCCCAGGTGTTGCGGACGATGTCGGCGGAACTCTCCAGAATGTTGAGTCACTTCCTCGCCATCGGTGCGTACGCGCTGGACGTCGTCGGCGACTTCACGGCGACGTTCATGTACGCCATCGCCGACCGCGAGAAGATCCAGAATCTGCTGGAGGACCTGACCGGCCAGCGATTGATGTTCAACTACTTCCGACTCGGCGGTGTCTGCTGGGATCTGCCCGAGCCGCGCGAGGAGTATCTGGCGAAGGTTCGGTCGTTCGTCGAGGACCTGCCGTCGCGCCTCTCTGAATACCACGATCTGATCACTGGCAACGAGATCCTCCAGATGCGGACGCTAGACGTAGGCCATCTCGATCCCGACGTGGCCAAACGCTACGGCGTGACGGGCCCAGTCGCGCGGGGCTCGGGGATCGACTACGATATTCGTCGCGACGATCCGTACGGCTACTACGACGAACTCGACTGGGACGTCGTGACCGAGGACGGATGTGACAACTTCGCGCGCGTTCTCGTGCGCCTGCGAGAACTCGAAGAGTCTGCCAAGATCGTCGAGCAGTGCGTCGATCTGCTGGCCGAGTGGCCCGCGGACGACCGCGACATTCAGTCGAACGTCCCCCGGACGTTGCGGCCGGAGTACGACAGCGAGGTCTATCGGGCAGTCGAGGCAGCCAAAGGCGAACTCGGAATCTACATTCGCAGCGACGGGACGGATACGCCCGCGCGGTTCAAGATCCGTGGGCCGTCGTTCTCGAACCTGCAGGCGCTGCCGGAGATGAGCGAAGGTGAGTACATCGCGGACATGATCGCGACGCTGGGAAGTCTGGATACGATTATGGGAGAAGTAGATCGGTAGCGAGACGCCGAGCGCAGCGAGGCGTCTCGGAAAAGGCGAGCGGTGACGGAGGAACCGCGAGCTAGCGAGACACCGAGTGAAACGAGGTGTCTCGAACTAGAACAGTGAGCGAAGCGAGCCGTGGAAGATAGCGAGTCGCCGAGTAGAGAGACCCCGAAGTAACGTATACCAGTTACTCCTCACCGAGTACCCTCACACTACCTATATTCGGAGACGTTGTTTGTTAGCATATGCCGAACAGCACGAGCGAGCAACGGGTCGACGAATCGGTCGAAGGGGCGTTCGAAAAAGCGGTCTACGGCGAGGCGACCGAGCCGATTACACCCGCCGTGATCTTCAGCGCGATGGTCAGCGGAGCCGCCGGCCTGGTAGCGATGCTCCCGGTCGCGGTCGGGGTGCCGATTCTGCTGGGCCTGTTCCAACTCGAAGCCCCAGCCGGCTTCGGCTATCTGGTCGCTGCCCAGCCGAGCGCCGGACTCGGCGCGCTCTTTTATCTGATCGGCGGGGCCATCGTGTTACCGCTGTTTTTCGTCGTGACGGCGACGTTTCTGCCACCGCAGAAGCCACGGTTCGTCCGCGGCGCGACGCTGAGTACGATCTTCTGGCCGGGGTTCGTCATCGGCTTCTGGCCCGAAGGGGGTTCCACTGTCGTCGTCGCGTTCCTCGTGATCTCGCTGCTGGCTCACTGGATCTACGGTCTCGTCCTCGGTGCCTCTCTGACCTACCTGACCGGTATCCCGAACCACGATATCTGATCGGTTCACGATTCGGTTTCGGCTCTTACGATACGTGCCTCACGTGGGCATCCGGCGAGTGGAACGAGCCGGTTCACTTATTGGTCATCATAACCGGTAAATTTCTACTCTGGACGTCACCCATCAATCAACGCTGACTATAGATCGAGCTTTGAGGCAATAGAATATGACGCAGTTAGGACTCGATGACTATCGACGCTGAGCGCGTACGCACGACGCTCGAACTGACGCAACTCGAGGACGGGCGCTGGCAGACCACCCAGCGAGACGTTGATCTCGTTGGTTACGGTGAGAGAGGTGCGCTCGCTGCGATGGACTACTGCCGCAAAGTCGCGGAGGGAACCGACAATGAGTGACACTGAAAAAGGCAATAGTATTCGTTACCGGTGTGACGCCTGCGGTTACGAATTCACGACCCAGGGGTCCGGAGTGATCGCATGTCCTCGCTGCGGAGCAATAGAAGATTACGATTGTATCTGAATTTACCAGAACCTAATCCGAGATTGACCATCTTCTACCAGTAGAATCTAAGCGAGTAATGGGACTCTGGTCCTCCAGAAGCTCTTCAGCTTCCTCCCACCATTCATCGGACTCTTCGTATCCCAATGTGTGATCTGGATAGATACTCCCTTTCAGCTCTCGATCAGTGACCACGTTCTCACCTTCAGCTAGTCTAATACAGGCTTTCAGCATTTCCTGCACTTCATCATCCATTTCTTCAGCCTGATCGGCGAGAGTGGGTAATTCAGGATTATTATCGCTATTTTCCTCAGACCGACCGCTCTGCAAAGTGGACACATAAACAAGGTCTCTCACGAAGCTAAGAAATGCACCACCCATCATAAAGAGACCACCAAGAACAGCAAGATAGATTCCAATCTCTGGGGTAACGCTAGCCCCCTCTAGCCCCGACGACGTCACTTCAGAATTTTGTCGGGCTGTGTCAGAAAGATCGGAAAGAGCAAAACCTATCCTTCCAACGATAAAAAGACCATCTGCAAAGACGATGAGGTGACTCCAAGATCCCCAGAACCAATAGGAGCATGCCAATACAATCGCTGCTTCAATCAGCATCACCCAGCCCCCAACTTGGAGTCCTGTAACTTGGAAAATGCCTGCGCTAAGCCACGGCGCGAACACTGAAATTGCCAGTATTACGGCACCAATCCCTGCCAGATATCTTCCTGCCTTCCGTGATCGCGACCGAGAACTATCTATATCTGATTGGTCAGCTCGTGATTGATGGTTCTTAGACTCGCTATTATCAATATCGTTTGAGACTTTCTCACCACACTCCTTACAATACGTCCAGGTTTCACCAATAGCGGCACCGCAGTCGGTACAGTGCTCCATCAATCATGGTTAGTATAAACACAGAAATATAAGACTTAGCGATTATGAGCGATTCAGTGAGAACTACAATCTATTCTATATGCTAGATTGAGTAGAAAAAACTAGATCGGGCCCGTTCGGATACCGTGGTTCTCGCACAGACTGTGAGTTACCTGAATCGCATATTAGAATTTCTCAAGGAGCATAGACCCCAGAGCGATAAGGAAAATGAACACTGCTACCATGCTCAAATTGGCGTATATAGAAGGTATTAATTGAGGAATGCTACCTGGAATGCCGAACTATAAAATAAACCCTGTCAACACAAATCCGAGAGTATATCCGATATTCCAGTATGAAGCGGACATCGCTTCCAGTCTTTCTTTCACAGAATATTCGAAGGATTGGCTAACAAATAGAGAGTGCGTATTGAACAGAAGAACATGCTCTCCTTCAGCTATTAGTACGAAGATTGTGATACAATACCTATGGAACGGTTGTACGTCTACAACGGCGCTCTTGCAGTAATTGGACTATCACTTGGATTACCCGCGATGGGCTCGCTCATTGCTGGGAACTACAGTATTCCGGTACTACTGATGGCAATAGGTGGAGGTGGGATGATTGTCGGTGCTGGCTACGAATCACTGCGAACCGATCCTAATGAGTTTACTATCTCCGTCGCCGCTCTCTTTGCATTAGTTGGTGCCGCCTGTATGAGTCTTCTCGGAGCTATCCTCTCTGCGGTCTCTGGTATGTAGATTTCCTGTCTCTACCAATCAGGAGATCGTCCGGGTCTATGTTGAGAACCGGACAGGGGGTCAGGAAACGATGACGTCGATGTCGGTAAGTTCGTGGATCGGAGACTTGTCGAAATCGTTGCTGTTGTGAGTGACGAACGTCGCGCCGGCCTCGTGGGCGATCGCGAGGTTGAGCATGTCGATGGGGTCGAGCGTCACGCCCTGGGTTTGCAGCCGTTCACCGAGATAGGCCGCTTCGAGGGCGACATCGTCAGAAAAATTGAGGATTCGGTCGATATCCCTGTTCAGCGTCCGCTGCGATTGGAGCATCTGGGTCCGACTGGCCTGTGACTTGTAGAATTCCCAGGCAACGAGTGACGGGATCGTCCACTCCCGGTTGCTGTACTGCTTGAGATGTGAGACGACGGTCGGGTCTGGATCTTGACCGCCGATCTTGACGAGGACGTCGTTGTCGAGAACGATCATTCGACTCGCTTCTCCAGCGACTCGTTCAGTTCCTCATGGGCTTCGTTCATCTTCTCTTCGAGATTACCGTCGTCGAATTCGCTGAGGAACCCTGCCATCTCTTCGACGTCCTTCTCTTGGCGGCTGAGGCGGTCCAGCAGGTCGTTGAATGATTCGTCTTCGCGTTTCAGGTCTCGAAGGCGGTCTTTGACGTCGTCGGATACTCGGATTGTGCTCATGTGTATACGTTGTGTACAGTGTGGAATAGATGTTTCGCCGATTCACTCAAACAGATCGTAGTCGCCGAGTGAGATGATCAGGCAGCCGGTCGTCGGATCGTACGCGCGCTGGAGGCGATCACCCTACTCGATGTCGAAGTGGTCCCGCAGCCGTGCCGGAATCGCTGAGTAGGCGGTCCCGCGATTCATCTGCACCTGGGCGGACCCTTCCGGGGAGAGCGTCGTCGTGTCGGCGAGCGCCTGGGTCACTCGTCGTTCGGCGTCGGTCTGGCTCATATCCGCTGGGATGGCCTGCACCCTCAAATATGCCCGATATGACGCCCTGAGGCCCGCCCTGCCGTCACCCCTGAAACCCTCTGAGTTGCGGATTCCTTACCCTGCTGTCACCCAGTGCGACTGTTGTATGAGATATGAGTCCAACAGTTGAGTTCGGGAGCAAGAGCGCTGCCGACGCTGCTCGAATCGCTCGCGGAGATCCCGGACGGACACCGACTCTCGACGCTGCACGAGCACATGAGCGAGGAGACCGACGACGAGAGCGGCGGCTTCGAGGTCGAAAAGTAAGGGACGCTCGGGACCCAGTCACAGTCGTCGACGAGCGTCCGGCCCTTCAGCGCCCAGGTGACTCTGTGCGGGCTGTCGCCACCGCTGAGGTAGACCATGCGCTCGGCGTCGTTGATGGGACCGCCGGAGTCGCGCTCGGTTTGTGCGCCCTTCCAGGGTATCGAGAGGTCCCAGTCGCCGGGCATCGACAGCGTCGACGAACCGCCGACCGGGTCGCCGAGGTCGTCGCTGGGTTCCCAGCTGTGCGCGGCGCGGCTCACGGGCGACACACCCCCCTCGTCGAGAGCGGGACAGCGCTTCAGTTCTTCGTCGATGACGCAGCCGCAACAGTCGCAGATTTGACCCAGGTAGCCGGCTGGGTCGACGTCAGCGCTACGGCTCACGCTGACCACCTCGAAATGCGGAAAAAGCGGCAGAGTGTGCCGCCAACCTTTATTTTGGAGTGGGACCGCCGAGGTCAGGAACACCCCGACTGCACGCGGAAATGCAACCACCGAGTGAAAGTTGAATCATCGATCTCCCTCCAGTAGATCCAGGTGTTGTCTCCTCGAGGCGCCGCGGACCAGCTGCTCAGGCTGGTCGTAGACGCCTTTGATCATGGCCTCGCTCGTGTTCGCTCGCTGCGCGAGTGCCTGAATCGGCCAGCCCTTATCTCGATGCCAAGTGATCGACCCCGTGCGGATCTTGTGAGGACTCACCGACGACGGACACTTACTCCCGTGGCCGTGCTCGCGCGCTTCACACGTCTCTGGATCGCGATCATGCGGGCACTCGCCCCCGAACTCGCACGGCTGCGTGTAGATGTACGCCCAGTTGCGAATCGCCGACGTCGACAACCGACCCTCACCGCGCTGGGTCGGGAGCAGCGGATCGCGGCCGTACGCGTCGGTGATGTCCGGACGGTTGACATCCAGATACTCGGTGAGGATCTCGCCGACCCAGTCGGCCAGATTGATCACACGCTCGCCGTTGTTCTGTTTCTTCAGCGGCGTTTCCTCGGAATGGCGCGGGTAGATGAACGGCACGACCGCGTCCTCGAGGATCTCGTCGATCACGTGCTGGGCGTAGCCCTCTTCAGCGAACTCTGTCCGGAGGCGATCGAGATCGTCACGGTCCAGGTAGACGTCGTCGACGTCCAGGGCTCGGAGTGTGCCGATCCGAGCAGTGGTCCGCCACATGAGCAAAAACAGGACGTGCGCTCGCGACGCGTAGCGATACCGACTGAGGTTGTCGAGAATCCGTTCGGCGCGCTCGGTCGGCAGCCGCTCGGTGTTGACACGCTCGTCTTTCGAGAGGTCCGGCACGTCCAGCGCGGCGACGGTGTCGGCCGCGATCGCGTCGAGATCCTCGCAGTACTCGAGGAACTGACGGATCGTGCCGAACTGGTTGTTGATCGTGGTCCGCTGGAGACTCGACGCGCGTCGCTGGGCTTCGAATTCTTTGATATCGCGGCTCGTGAGTTCGGTGAGGTCGTCGATCCCGCGCTCAGAAAGGAACTGGAGGAACGGACGAACACGGTATCGGTAGCTCTGGAGCGTCGACTCGGCTTTGTCCTGCTGATCCATCCAGAGGTCAAATGCCTCGCGGGGCGGTGTCTCGACGAGATCCGGATCATCGACGATATCCCGCAGCTCCTCGAGGATATCTTCCCGATCCTCGGTCACGGCCGACCACCTCCACATTCGGACCAGCCGCACTCGGGACAGAACGGGCAGCCACCCGAGCGGTGGACTCGGTTGCATCCGCAGTTCGGACAGATCACTTCTGATCACCGCCCGCTTCAGGGCAGTTTGGTAGGTGATTCGGGAGCAGGACGTTCCTGATCCCGCAGTAGGGGCAGTCCCGCATGCCCGACCAGTCCGAATTAGATCCACGCGAATCCTCGTAAGCGTCGGGATCGTGACCGCGGTGCGAACTCACGATAGACCACCCCCGCATGCGGGGAGGGCACCTCGGCACGCTATGCAACTATTCCAACTGCCACCGACACGTGACATACCTGATCGGAGTGCTGTCTGGCACTTAGCCGCGACCGGGCGACTTCCGACACTTCCGATAATTCGGGAACGGCGTGACAATGAAGGCAACAGTCTTTCTCGTCGGCGATTTCGAGATTTCCGATACTGCGTTCCGATACACGGGGAGAGGTTTAACCGTCTGGTTGCTCGGATCATGTGTGGTCGTTCCCGAGCGGCCACCTGCCCGACACGCCACATCGCGTTGTCTGCTTTTCCGCGGCGACCGTCTCGACGGGTGACACGCTCATGTTCTAGTCGTGGCTACCCCCACCTACTTAGTGGTTGCGCCAAATAGCGCATATATGCATTGCACAAAGAAAATTTGCAGAGGAGAGCGCGATCGTACACAATCCGGTGTCACTTTGCACGTTGCACCAGATGGGGGTGATATGGGCAAAGAGGAGAGGAAGCGGCAGGTTCTCGGCCTTCTCGTCGAGTCGGGTCTAACTCTCCCTCCCGCCGTGATCCTCTACAACCTAAAACAACGTGGAGCGACCTTCGAGCGCCGTGCCTTGGACAATTATCTTGGGGAACTCCGAGAGGATGGGCACGTGAAGAAAGTAGACAAATCGAAGGGATACTACACCGCCACTGAATCTGGTCGACGATACTACATCGATCAGTAGATTCTGCATTTTTGCGTTTTATGTCGCAAATGCGGAGTGCGCGGGCGTGGACGTCCTCGCACCCACCCGCGGCCCGCGCGACGCCTGGGCGTGCTCGAGGCGCGGCCGCGCGGCGCGGGCTACCACGTGATCGCGCGAGCGTAACCGAACCTTCTTTCCACCGCCGATTCAGACCGCTACTATGTCGGTGTTGGAACAGTCTTCGATCGGGATCGACGACTATCTACAAGACGGGGAGACAGTCTATGCTCGGACAGAGACGACCCGCGTCGACCGCAGTGATCAGACACAAGGGACGCTGGCAGTGACCGACTCGCGGGTCGTGTTCGTCGACGGGTCATCAGCGTCCGACATCGCACTCGAAGCGGTCGATGAGCAGGTGTACCATCCGAGATATGTCCCGTGGGAGTTCGTTGCCGGCGCAGCACTTGTCGCGACCCTCTCACTGGTAGCGCTATTTTTCGACCCTGTAATCGAACTGTTCGGGTCAGATATGCAAACCTTCCTTACTGTGGGTGGAGCGCTCGGGTTGATTGTAACAATTGGGCTCGCTGCGGGGGCGATTGGCGGCACGGGTGCGCGGTTGCACCTCACGACGCCACAGTCGACGTATCGTTTCAAGGGCGGAGATCTGACGGGCATCCCCCATGCAATCCGGGGAGCGGCTGATCGTTAAGCGCAGTCGGCTGCCCTCAGCCACTCATTTTGTCGAGTTTCGCCACGAGGTAGTTCGCCGCGCCAGATATCGCGAAGACTAACCCGAGCAGGATAAGAATCAATCCGAGTTCGACATCACTGGATGCCTGCTGCCACTGCTGCTCGTAAGCTACCTGCCCGGCAATCCCTTGCGTCTTTATCCATTCCATATCTGCCCAGCCATTGGTGAGGAGTATCGATCCAGCGACGAACGACACGCCTGAGGCTGCCATTGATACATGTGCCTCGATATCCTTCCGGTTGATCTCCATACACGCCCGCCTGCTCGCGCTCACCTGTTAAAACCCCCACCCGCATGCGGGTACCCTACTCGCGCCCGATCTCCAGCTGGACGTCGAACTCACTCACTCTGGTCGAGAAGGTCTCGGCGATCTCCCGACGCTGGGCGAGCGTCAGATCCTCGCGCTCGAGCACGACCTCGGCAGCGCGGACGATCTCGACGACGTCCTCGCACGCCTGGGCGGCGGCGTCGCTCTTGTTACAGTCGTAGAAGCTCGCTGCCTGCTCGATCGCGTCCTCTCGATACGGCGCGTTGTCGAATCTGATCCGAAGACTGTCGGCCATGCTCGTGAACACGAGCGCGAAATCCTAGATTTTTGCGGTGGCTGGAACCACGCCAGTATATAAACCCCGACTGGAACACCGGCACGATCACGCCGACCACCCCACTCGGCGAGTGCTCGCGAGCGCGAATATGAACACGGTCGGGTGCGCACTCGTGTTCATATCGAGGACTGCGAAGATCTCGACGCGCAACCCCTGGGGTTAATAATCAAATTGATCTCTCACAGACGGATTCGAGGTGCTGAAATTCCTGATAGATCGATCGATATCTCCGAGCAAGTCTTCTATAGATTTGTTTGGAGAATGTTCGGTTGCTCTGTTATGCAGATCTCGAGCATTTTTCTCAAGGTCGATAACATCTTCCTTAGAAATCCCGGACTCTAAGGAATCATCATATGTGAATTCATAATGTATCTGTCCATCATATCCGTCATCAATAAGATCCAGTACCTCATCCGATGATAAGAAACCACTGGTGTCAATAGATTCGTGAGCTGGACCTTCTAAATAGAAATATAGTTCGTCACCATCTGGAAGGATTGATCTGTGCCAATTAAAATCATTGTCGAAATAACTGAATTCGCCGGAGATGTTTATTGCTGCTGAATTGCCAGCGTTTCGGATGATTAGCGCTGGCCTATGCTTTCTTTTACCAATTGCGCAAATCACATTCGCTTTTTGATTTTTCTCCATCAATTCTTCTTGGTTCTGCTGTATGTCGGCTTGTCTGTAATATAGAACAACGAGTGCCAGCGTCAGAACAATATTACCGACCGCAGAAAGAGCATTGAGATAGAACGCGGGTTCTGCCCCCCAGACATACTGATAAATTGACGCAGCAGAAATAGCTAAAACTACTCCAGCAACAATCAGTCGAAATTTGTTTTCTGTATAGTCAAGTGCCATATCCCCAAATCTGGGCCAATACCATTAGTTGTGTGGAAATTGGCGAATTCGGCGGTTTTTATCTCGTGAACGTTTTAACACGCCCAGTCCGAATCCATCTCCAGTGGGAACCGAACCGGATCAACGCCGAGTTCGTCGGCGATCGTCGCCAGAAGGGCCTCGGCACGATCGCGTCGGTGGGGCGCGACGTACTCGTCGGCCGCGTGTTTACTGAGCACCTCGAGGATCAACAGCCGATCTTGCGGATGCATCGCCAGCTGGTGGGGCGAGATCACTGATAAACCTCAGTCCGGGCCACTACCTTGGCTCTGTTGAAATCCTTAGATGGTGGTATGAGTGGCGTGCTGAATATAGAGAGTGTATGTAGCATTTGCATCCGCGTGAGCGGAGCGAGCGCGGTTCCCGGACGACGAGGGCGAAGTCAGAAGTGTCGTATTCAGGCACTAAAGGCTCTTAACACACCATCACAGTCAAGTCTCACTCCTCTCGCATGTAGTACAAAAGTCTTGCATCGATAATAATCCCGAACGCACCCAATCTGTTGAACAAAGGCCACAGATCTGGCTCAGTGGCGCTTCAATCCTCTCATGTATGTACATATCACACACTTTGTACACAAATATATAGACCTGCTCTGATCCCGACATGATTTGTTCCAAGATCTATGTCGAAGGAAGTCAATCACGACGAGGCTGGCGAACTTCTACGGGAGACCTGGCGAGAGGTCATTGAGAACGATACGGCCGAATATATCGAGGACTACATGCTACAGCAGCGGATCCGAGAAGTGATCCAGGCACCAGACTACGGGAATCGGACGTTCAAGTACATTCTCGTCACTAACGTCCTCGCCAAGGCGACGAACCCGGATGTCCACGCGCTCGCTCTCAAGGACAAAAGTGATCTCGAGGGATCATTTAATTCAGGCGGTTTGGCTACTGAAGAAGTGACGGACTGGGAGAAAGACAATGGAGAGCGTCTCGGCGGGTCAAACGAGCCGCGAACGAACAACGCTTACTACCACCAGTCGGAACTCGATCCGGACTTCGACGTCAAGAACGATGACACGTACCAGTCGATGATCTGGGTGCTCGAAGAACTCCAAGATCTAACCGCAGCCGGTGAGGAAGACCCGGTGGACGTGCTACGCCAGACGCTCTATGAAGTATCCCAAGTCCAACCCCAGACGATCAGTTACGAGAATCCACCCGATGTTCCATACGTCAAATTAGCTGACGCGATTCGATCGTATCTCACTGAATCGGGGCTCGGTGAACGATTGGCAGCGGTGACAGCTGGGGTACTCGACGCCCAGTACTTCTTCGCGAATCGAGACGTTCACATCAAGGTCGATCACGTGAACGTCGCCGACGAGAATTCGAGTGCTGCCGGCGATATCGAGGTCTTCGAGAGTGATGACGAGGAGGCCCTCTTACAAGCTATCGAAGTGAAAGACAAGCCAGCGACGAAGTCGGATATCCAACACTCGATTGCGACCGGACGCGAACACGAACTCGACGAATATCTCTTTATCGCGGGAAAAGGATTCAGGTCGACGTCCGAGCGTGACCGTGCGCTTTCAGTCATCGAATCGGCAGAAATCGAGCTATTGGTAGTGACGAGAGACGACCTCTTCAGTAGCCTCAAATTCCAGGGCCGCGGTGGCCGGCGGCGATTCCGCGAGTCGGTTGGTGAGTTCCTGAACGATATGCGAGCCCAAGAAGATAGCAAAACCGACTGGAAGAAGACGATCCAGGAACTCCAACCGGATTCGACGAATGATTGAGCGTCCGTTACTCGGTCGAGACGTCGATGACCAGCTCTGAAAGGCGATCGGATTTGCTCCTATCAGGATCTTCGACGACGTTCTCGGTAAGAGTAAACTTCAGATCTTCTGCAACACGGCGTCGGAGGAGTTCGCCCACGTCGATGGCCTGAGCCACTCGCTTCCCTCGACCAGCAATCGTCACCGAGTTCCCCTGCTTCAATGCGGGCATAACGTGAGCGGCGTACTCCCAGGGAGATTGGTCGGTGCCGATAACAAATTCGTCATCCGTCTCAACTTCCCCGCCATCAGCCTGCAGAACGGTCGAGGTGGTCTCAGCATCGGACTCGACAGGCGTCATATCGAGCTGTTTCATCATCGCTCGAACGATTTCTTCGATCAGTCCTGGTGGGGCAGCGTTGCCAATCTGGCGTTGGATCTCGCGTGGCGGGCCTTGGATTTCGTAGTTCGTGGGGATGTCCATGAGTCGCATTTGCTCGAGGAACGAATAGCGGCGCGCGCGCCAATGGAAAGGGCCGACGTAGGTTCCGGGTGAAGCCTGGAGCGTCCACGTCGGTCGGTCTGGATCCTGTTTCAGCAAGTAATTGTAGTGTCGCGACCGCCAGTCAAAGACCTTCTCGTCCAGTTCGTCTTCTCTACGCTCGACGTACTCTCCGCCCTCGGGATCGTACTTGCGTTCCGAGAAGTGCTGGTAGTTCCCACCAACAGGGATATCTTTCAGCAGGTAACCGTATTTGCCGCCAATCGCGTTCACGTACCCGTCATCGACTATCGTTTCGTCGAGATCGAACTCGTGAAGCGCTTCCTCAGCCGTGACCCAACTGGGTTTTCCAGTGAGCGCATTTGCGGCTTCGACGTGTGTCGGGTCCGGGAAGTATGGACGCTCTCCGTTCCGGAACCCGATAACAAAGAGTCTATCACGCGTCTGTGGCACGCCGAAATCAGCGGCGTTGAGGACCTCGTCGGTCAGCGTATACCCTGCGTCAGCGAACTCATTCTTAATGACTTCGAGATCTTCACCATCGTTGGCTGAGGCAAGCCCACGGACGTTCTCGAAGAGGAACGCTTTGGGTTGAATCGTCTCGAGCAGACGGACGAACTCCTCGAAGAGCATGCCACGAGCGGCATTAGTTCCTTCTCGGTTACCTTCATTCGACCGCGAAAACGTTTGGCACGGAGGCCCACCGACAATAAAGTCGATATCGTCCGTTCCTGCTGCCTCCAAAAGGTCCTCTGCAGTAATCTCGTGGAGGTCATCTTCGAGCACAGTCCAATCAAAGGAAGCCTCAGTACCAGCGATCCCTGTCTCGTATTGGGAACTGTTTGCCCGAAGCGTATCGGCCGCATTCTCGTCGAAATCGACGGTAACGAGTGATTCGACTCCTGTTCGGTGGAGACCAATATCAATACCGCCGAGCCCAGAAAAGAGACTAATTGCCGTCGCCTCACTCGTCATTGTTTACCCCTGTTTGGGTGATGACCTACAAAGATGTTCTTACTGCAGGCGAGTGCTTCTGGTATCTTCGCCAGCACCAAATACGCAGGTTCCATTTCTATGTACATTATGTACAGAAACAACGTTGTGTATCCACATAATATCTCGGATGTGCCCGAACCATTCAACGTAAAGGCTCGAGGGCGGCAAGGAACGGCCTCTCTCGACCTGACGATTCCTACAGAAATCAAACGCAAGCATGGGATCTCGGAAGGTGATGTGTTTATTGTCGAGGTCGACCAAGACGGAGATCAATTGTCTCTTTCATACAACCGAATCCATGAAGCCTGAACGCTCGGTGTGGGAGCGGGTGCAATTATGACCGGGACAGGTTCCCTTGCGAACTATTTTAGTCAGATCATCGACACCGTCGACGAGACAATCGGCGAAAATCGCACCTACGGCGAAGGCATCGGTCCTCATGACGAGGACGATCAGCTTGATGCACTCGTTGATGAGGTCCGTGAGCAAGGTCTGTTTGACGGAACGGTGCACACGGCCAAGTCCGACCCGAGTGAAGTTCGATACCCAGGTGGGCAGTCAGCCGATCTCGTCATCACGACTGAGGACGAACGGGAATACTGCGAAGCGAAGTTGTTTCGCTTCCAGAAGGCAAACGAACAACCCTCGTCACGTGGCTTCAGCAAGGTCTTCAATCCCTACCAGGACAAGAATCCGCGGTCGTTTATTCACGACGTTACGAAACTCGCCGAGTCAGATGTCCGTGCAACGAAGACCTTTCTTGCGCCATATTACCGCCCGGTGAACGGGGCCGGCACAGAGATCTCAAGTGAGGAGATCGCCAAGAAGTTCGCAACCGAAGTCGCCACCTGGACCGACTACTCGATCAGTGTCGACACGATCGCCTCATTTTCTGGTCTTCAGCATCCTGTACACAGTCGAGGGGCGATCATTACTTGGGTACTGGATGAGCAACCGGATCAGTACTTCTAATTAAATTCATACTGATTAGGCACCCTCAATCATTGGAATGGTACCCTGACAATTGCAGTATATGTCAATATATAGGTAGTGAGACTTCCTCTGGACTGAACGTTCGACCTTCAGCGTAGATCTCTCCCCCAGTCGGTGCCATATTCACGCCCTCTATTCAGCAAGGCCGCTGAAACCTACCACATTCTTTGAACTCTAACAGATCCACTACCTTAGTTTTAAAACCCCAGCCGGAACCCCGGCGTATGCAGTGTGACAACTGCTCCACCCGACTCAACCGGTTCAAGATCGCGGTGGCCGACACGTTGTACTGTTTCCGCTGTGCACCGATCTCGCGAGCCACGGGGAGGGCCGCGGCATGATCACCAACGATCAGCCGCTCGCCCAGCTGCTCGTCGTGCTCACCGCGGGCCTGGGATCGCTCAACTGGGGCCTCGTCGAGGCGATCGACACGAACCTCCTGGTCGAGGCCGGCCTCCAAGGCGCGAATCTGGGGTACGCCTACCTCGCGATCGGCGCGACCGGCGCGATCGTGCTGGTCGACCTGCTGGACATCATCGCCGACAACGGCGCCGAAACGTCGCCGCTGGAGGACTGACATGGCGACGCGCACAAGCTCGGGCGAGGGCTTCGACGTCGACCTCACGATGCTGTTGGTCGTCATCTTCTCCTGGGGCGCCGCGACGAGCCTCGGGCTGGTCCAGGACAACATCGTCCCGTTCATCAACGCGGGCGAGGTGCTCTTCACCGCTGGCAACGCCGAGATCACGATCGGCCGGATCGCCTCGATCGGCTCGCTGGCGTTCGTGTTCTTCTACCGGGACGCCCCGTTGTCGGACACGAGCGGGATCGACCTCTGGATCGTCTACGCGACGATCGGCCTCGTGATCGCCCCGCCGCTGTTCCCGGCCTTCGAGTCGACGCTAGCCCAGCAGCCGGCCGCAGTGATCGCCTTCACCGTCCAGTCGACTGGCTTCCTGCTGGTCGATTACATCAACTAAGAATGACGGATGACAGTACGCGCGGCCGCTTGGCCGCACTGGCACTCGTCGCGACGCTCGCACTGGCAGCCCTCGGGGCTGTCACCCTCGTCAGCGCCGAAACCGCTCACACTGAATCGATCACCCTCGACGAACCGACCAACGAAACCGTGGAGGTCGACGTCGACTTCATCAACGACACCG
>ENA-ORDC01001140-ORDC01001140.1-marine-metagenome-genome-assembly--contig:-NODE-1140-length-21144-cov-7.322115_pt1 | contig 21144 bp, 23 predicted proteins | sample MGYA00237783_ERZ508515 | MGnify/ENA primary metagenome ERZ508515 (study PRJEB26186, sample SAMN06268792) | marine metagenome | isolation source: Eden Landing Ponds, San Francisco, CA, USA | place... | reverse complement strand
GCATTAATCGCCATTACGAGTTTATCGCCCGGCGACACTGACTCGTTTAGCACCCGAACCTCGTGGATCGTTGGTGGAGTCGTCTCGGGAGGATTGAGTCCACCGACAACTTCGAGTTTTGTACTAGAGTCAAAGCTGTAGATGTCAGCTTCATTTCCGTGTTCATCCTCAACTGGATTTACATAGTCAAGCTTCCATGTTCCGATCACGGCGTTACTAGGCACAGTTGTAGATAGTAGGGTGGTCCCATTTCCTAGGCCATTATCGTTTGATTTCGACAGACTCATAGCCTGCTGCCCATAGCCTTCTGGAGCATCATCTCGGAAATCTATTGAAGCATGCATTGCTACAATCTTCGACTGATCAGTGGCATTAATCGCCATTACGAGTTTATCGCCCGGCGACACTGACTCGTTTAGCACCCGAACCTCGTGGATCGTTGGTGGTTCGAGATCATCGGGTACTGTCTTAGCTGATTTCTGTAACACTAAATTAACAGACGCGGTTTCACCATCGGTGACACTGACAGTACTTGTGCTGTTCTCATACCCTTCAGCACTCGCTGTAACTTGGTACTCACCTACGCCAACCGAAGCGGTGAATTCACCGTTTGAAGTATCACTTGCCACTACGACATTCCCAGAACTTGCATTTACAATCGTATATGAAACAATTTTATTCGATATTTTCTCATTGCTTTCATTGTATATGAATCCTGATATATATCCAGACCCTGAATTTGATGTTACGTCTGTCGCAACGGACGCTGCTGCAACAGGCTGTGTACCCGCTTCTACAATTGCTGTTCCACCAACAGCCGCGATGAGTAATGCGATTGTAATAATGATGAATTGAATGGTCTTCCCACGATCCTGAATCGTAACAGGCATACAAAAAAGCATATTGCCAAATCACTTTATATTTTCGTCGTACTGCAAAGTCCTCTAGAGTTCAGTAGTAACTGATACTCCTAAGGAAGGGGATGCCTCTGGTGTCCATCCAAGAGGTACATACACGCCACAATCGACGTGCGGTTGACCGTTACACAAAACGATACCACTAGCCACGTTCGCTGAATTCATCACTGATCAGAACATCAAGTCGGTTCTTCTCGAAGCACTCGGCAATTAAATCGGAAGAGACCGACTATGAGACGGGACGACTTCAGTCTCAGACCGTCACCGACACTAGATGGTGCGCGAAGAATACGCCGAGTAAGATGGTCTCATCGGCACCCTCGGTACCGTGTCAACCTCCTCGAGACAGCAGGACTGGCACCAGGTACGTCTTGGATGCCAGCCCCCAGCGTCGGTCCATGTTACGTACATACCCGCTTTATCGCCATGTTGTATCCGACGACTACACGAGTCGCATTGTGGCCCGTGCCGACGCCATTCATCGCGGCCGCAGGGTCGGGACGGCTCATTCGTCGTCGCCCTCCAGAATCCGCTCGAAGTTGTCCTCCGTAACGTCGATGGCTCGCTCCACGTACTCCTCTTGACCGGTGACCCATCCAAACCACCGGAACACGGGATACCAGCGCCTGAGCCACCACCGCATCAGTCGGAAGTACCGCTCAAGCATCGCCAGTCACCTCCCGACGCCACGCATCGAGGTCACTCGTCGTCAGCGTCCAGCCATCCCCGGGAAGCTCTGCGACGACCTCCCGCTTGAACTGCTGGTAGTACTCGCAGGCGAACTCGTCCTCGTAAGCGTGCGCGAGTATCGCTATTGCCAACTGCGCGGGGCCGGAGCCACCGTAGCCCCATTCGAACCCTGAGGGACTTGCCGAGAGCAGGTCATACTGAGCATCCAGTGGCTCGGTATCGACCCTGACCGTACATTCCTCGCCGACTGGTGCCGTCGGGTCCCGGCGTCCGTGGTAGACGTGCTCCGTCGAGACACTCGTCTGACCCCCTGTGTTCAAAGTACCTGGAGCGGCATCTTCGGCGTCGAACCCCCCGATTTCGGATGGAACATCTGGGCTCATCACGCCACCTCCGCCAGCCGGTTCAGCGCATCACGGAGTTCGTCGGCGGTCGATTCGAGGTCGTGAGCCTTCTCGTGCAGTTGCTCGGCACTGGCCTCGATGTCCTCAACAGTCGTTGTTAGTTCCTCTTCGAGTTCGTCGGCATCGAGTCGCTGCGTGTGGAGGGCGACCCGACGCTGGTGTTTGCACCGGACATCGCGGTGGGTTGCGTCTGGACACTCACAGGACCAATCGCGGGCATCGACGAGGTACTCCTTTCCGCTCTCTGAGACCACGAGATATAGGTCGTCGGCTCCTTTCGCTCGCCCCATCTCTGGGAGCACCGACATCGTCTCGGTGAGTGCTCGCAATGTCCGAGGCTCCGGCCCGATGTCTGGCTCCACCATCTCCGACGACATTAGGCCTCACCTCCTCTCTGTCGCACGTCTCGAACGTAGACCCGCCCGCGAGCCTTCTCGGCGTGTTCGGTGCAGGCCGGGTCCTCTGCATAGCCCCGACCCGGAGCGTTGACGACGACCGTGTGTGTTGCCTCGCGGTTGCATCCGAGTTCCCGACAGTAGGGCGACTCGCCGTTTCGAGGCATCACGCATCCCCCTCCGGCTCATAACCGAGTTCGAAGCCGTCGTGTCGGACGACCACCTGCCCCTCGTGGCGGTCCGGGTCGATGTCGACGACTTCGGTCTCCTCGGGGAACGCCCGCTCCGTCGCAATCACCGCCTTCATGACCGACTCGAAGCTGTCGTCGCCTTGCTCTTCCAGCCGGTTGATGTCGTCGCGGTTCAGCCGGGTTCCCGACTCGTCGACGACGTACGCGAGTTCGAAGCGGTAGTGACGTTCGGCCTCGCACTCCGCCCCGGTCTCGTAGTAGGTCTCGTCGCGTCGATGGTCGGTGTAGCTGTCCACTACCTCAGCCCAGCGACACTCCTCGTGGAAGATGGCCGCCATGTCTTCGAGGACCGGCGACAGTCCCTGAACCGGTACCCACTCGTGCTCATGGTCCGGGATGCCACCGCCGTAGTGACGGTCGATGTCTGCGGGCGTCACGCCCGGTGGGAGGTTGCCGCTCATCCCGGCTCACCCTCCCCGACCGCTACCCGTGGTGCGATTCTTCCGTCAACCGTCCCATCCGGGTTAGCGGTGAACAGCACGTCGTCGGTGTTGAGGCCGAGGTCGTTAACGGCGAACTCGTGAAGCCGCTGGGCGCGGTACTCGGTTTCCTCGTCGGCCCCCAGCTCGACCTCGAACGTCATCGGCGGCCCTCCGGCTCACATGGGACGGTTTCCCAGCGATGCGGGGGTTCGACCGACCCCCGCGAACAGCGTTCACACGCCCAGAACGTGTACCAGGCCGACACGCCGTCTCGTCGTTCCTCGGGAGTCAGCGGTCCTTCCCAACCTTCGCATTTGGCGAGGTCGTGCCCATTGACCTGCGCCGCGTGTCGTTCGAGAATCCTGTCCTTGTCGCCCTGTGCTATCGTCGTTCCCGGTGTCTTTAACCGAGTGTCGCCACTATCTGACATTGCTTCCTTGCTCCTCAGGGAAGCCTACAGACCGGTGCTACCACCACCGGTTTCTCCGGAACAGTGCCCGAAGCTGTTGCTCTGTGGGTTCCCTGTATTAGATAATAGAGTGGGGATTAATGTAAAGTATCTTTAACCAGAGATTACTGCGTTTTCCAGTTATTCCGCTAATTTGTATTGCGTTGCTGATAGCAGGGAGTCCCCGTCTTCAACTGGGCAGAAGGGACGATAGAGAGACTCTATGCAATTAATTCGACGGAATTGACCATTCTGTCTTTATACTTACTGAACAGTTCACCTATGCCCTTCGAATTAATCCGGAAGAGTTCCTGTATAGCGGTATTTCTTAGATGGCCGTCCCGGACCATCAGCCGATTCCTTCTGGTGTTCGATGCGGCCTTGCTCAACGAGTCTATCGCGGGCGGGGCGGTACTGTTCCCCGACCTCCGTTTTGAACTCCGTTCCCGTCATCCATCCTTCCCACTGTTTCAATCGCTCCAAGACGTATTGCTCGTCTTCTCGTCGAGCCTGTTCGGTCTCTATCTCGGCTTCGATTTTGTCCCTCAATTGAGGCACCGACAACTCAAGATACGGCCCCTCAAACTCAGTGCGGAACTCCGGCTCCTTTGTCCAGATGTATGCTCGGACTCCGTCCTTCTGCGAGGCACGAATCCGGTGGAGTGCATCCCGAAGTTCGCCTTCGCATTTCTCAAAACGAAGGTCATCTTTTGGAATCCCTGTCATCTGGTGGTTAAGTTCGATAACGTCATCTGGCAATCCGGGAAGACCGTGGAGAACGACCGCATCACAAGCCTCGTACTGATTGCTCCCACTCAGACCGTAGTAGTGGGCCAACTCGAAGTCTTCGCCCTCCACGAGCCCCTCATCGGTAAGTGTCTGATAGATACGGTCCTCTATATCCTTCTTTGCCACCACCAGTGTCTTCCGGTCTCGCAGTGATTCGCGCTTGACCGCCAGCGTGGTCAGCTCTCGTAGATTCCGTGCTAATCGTTTGTTCTGTTTGAGCACCCAGATGCCTGCACGGTGAGACTCCAACTGAAGCACATCGACGGCTGGTTTCAGGTCGTCAGTAATCTCGACAATTGGGAGGTCAAACACGACCTCTGCGATTTCCCGGGGCCATTCCGTAGCGAGGGCAAACACAGGCTTCTCGCGGGCCACCTCTCGGAGAGTACTCAGATTCGCATACGAAATCGTGAGTTCCGGCTCATCCTCGTCCGAGATACTCCAGAGACTCTCGACTGCGTTTTCTCGCTTGACTACTCTATTGTTCGTGACCTCATCTTCGATGACTGTCTCCACATCGGGTATCGTATCGAGAATCGACAACACGACCGGATTACCGTCCCGAGACGACTGTTCGCCCCACTGTTCGGCAACTTCGCGGTCGAACGTCGCGTAGTGCTCCTTGTATCGCTCGTAGAAAGCGACCCAGTCTTCGAACAGCGCAAAGGAATCTCCATCCGTCTCGATGGCTGATTTTGTCGTTTCGAGGAGGTCAATGACTTCACCTACCAGGTCCATCACATTCTGGTCGTCGAGGTCCACTTGGCCGAGGACATCCAGTTCTGCTCGAATGTCCTTGAGCGCGACCGTAACGCTATCGACAGCTACTGTCTCGTATGGAGACTCGTCGATTAGAACAGCATCAACGTAGTCCCACGTCCCGTTGTTCTCCCCGAACACGTCAGGGAGCACATCGAGATGCTGGTGAACGGCCATAAAACTCGGGGCTGAAGCCTTTACTGACTCTCCGTGAGGGACTTTTTCTGGGTTCCAGCTTCCGACCTCTCTATACGGGGTGAAATAGTCACACTCGTCTCGATGCCGACAGTCTTCGCACCACTCTTGACTGACGTTGTTCGGCACGCGGAAATGCATGCCTGCGTAGTCGTCATTTTCGCATACATCGTCCTTGCCCAGGAAGTGGTGCTTGAATCGATTCCCTAACGGTGACTCGTTCAAGTCTTCCCCGATGTCTTCGTGCCGAGGTGCAAACATAGCGACGAATCCAATGTAGTAGGCGATGCGCTCGGCAAGGCCGGTGCTCTTGCCTGTACCCTGGGTGGTCCGGACGAGAACGACGAACGGGTTGGCCTTCGACCAATCGTCCAGCAGACGAGGTCCTCGCTGGGCAATTCGCTCAGACATATCCTCGATGGCCGCGTCTGCAGGATAGCTGAGCGTGATATCGTCGGGGGCATCTTCCTCCGGAGAGGAATCAGCGGCGTTCGGTGAATCTGGCATTGATAGATGAGTTAAATCTGGGCGGGACGGAGCGGAAAGCCATCAGACCGACCGAAACAGCCAAGCACGACCGCGTACAAGGGGTACACGGAAGGCCAGCCCCATCCGACGGCTTCCATTGCCGAGCAGGCCCCTTTTGCTCGGCACTTCCCACCCGTCAGTTACTGCCCTACACCTCCTCGATGAGCCATGACACCGTCGCGTCGTAGTGGGGGTGGGACTCCTGCTCTTTGAGCGAGGCGAGCGCGTCCCGCGTGCTCTTGTCCAGACTAACCGTCGTCATATCCATACTTATTAATAACCACGGGCTACACCCCTTATACCAGTTTTTGCACACCATCTGTCGAGGCCACAACAGGCAGGCGCATCTGTCCAGGCGTGGCGAGACCTGTTGTAGGCTCGACCTGTCAGGGTCCCTCTGCGGCCTCCGAAACCCGTCTTTCTGTTGGTTTCTTCAACTATCTGTATAACCAACCTAAATATAAACAACCGACAGACATAGCGAGGACATACTATTTAGGGGTTACCAGTAGAACCAACAGACAGGTCGGTCTGACAGGTTACTCCTGTAATAAGTCATGGTCTGCGATGCACCCGTCCTGGTTCCGAGGTTACGTGTAGTAACCACTCCACGGGAATAAGGGAACGGCGGCGTATCGAGAGGTAAATCGCAAAGAGGAGGTGAAGAACTGCTATCAGCACCGGACGATACGGAAGCGTCTTGCCTGAGTGGCCTCGCCGTCGGGATTAACGAGTAGGGAACCACCGTCGTCGTTTGACCTGTTCCCGGACCTCCAGCGCAAGGGTCACGATATATTGCAAACCGGAATCAGTTTTTACGGCCTCTATGTGGACTCTTCATTATGTTAGACAAGCCGCTTGATGAGGTGACCGAGCGTGACCTCCAAGACCTGGTTGACAACTCGGTTCAAGAGTCAAAGCAACTCGAATACAAAGAATATCTTGACCCGTCGAACGACGACGGAGATAAGACCTCGCTCCTGGCGGAAGCCACGTCATTTGCGAACTCACGAGGCGGTGACCTAATAGTGGGCATAGCAGAGGACGATGGAGTGCCGGAAACTCTCGGTGGTATCCCCCTGAGAGGGACACCTGACCAGACTGTCGAAACCTGGGGCAACATCCTTCGTCGCCAAACGGAGCCAAAGCTACCAACTACAGTCTACGATATCGCCACAGTCCCTACGGATGGGGGACGACATGCCATTATCGTTCGCGTCGACCGGAGTTGGCAACGACCTCACCGCGTTCGAACTAATGACCGATTCTACGGTCGACATGCAAGCGGCAAGTTCCCGATGACTGTGGGTGAGATTCGTGAACAAATGACTGCTGGGCAGGACCGTCGAGAGCAACTCGAAGAGTTCAGAGCTGACCGAATTTCTGAGTTCCTAACGGGAGATACTCCGGTTCCCGTCGAAGATGGTCCAAAGCTGTTGTTCCACTTGGTTCCTTACGATGCGTTCAGTCCCGGCGAAAATATTGACCTTGCGTCAGGGAGTGTTCGTAACGACTCGTCGCCAGTTCAGTTCCTCATGCGGGGTCCGACTGGTGCCCACGGAGACCGTTTTATGGTAGACAGCGTGACGCAATACGTTGGTGACCGTCAGAGTCCACACTCGTTCTATGTACGGACGTTCCGTAATGGGGCAATTGAAGGTTTCACGAACGTCGGATTCAGCAGCGAAGAAGTACAAGGCGAGGAAGTACCGTATCTACACGCTGAGTCCGTCGAAGAGACATTGAATCGTGCTCTCCCTGATTACTTGGAGTTCCTCGCAGAACAAGACCTGACGCCCCCACTATACGCAGTGACAACGGTTCTTGATGCCGAAGAGTACACATTTTTGGACGATAACACCCCAATGCTTGAACTCATTCCATTTGACCGCGAGGTTCTACAGCTTCCAACAGAGGTGATTGAATCGTACGATACTAATACAGACGAAACGATTTCGTCGATTATGACATCGCTCTGGAACGCCGCTGGTAGACGCGACTCGTCCGATTACTGAATGACAACGATGGGTAGACTTCATGGGTATAGGCCCACACCACGAACGATAGCAGCAGCGTTCATGGTAGTTGTTACACTGCCTGCTGTGTTGGTTCTCCCTCTTGTAGAATTTCAGTGGCATTTTTGGATGGCCACTGTTGTTACGCTCGTCATCGGTGACTCGGTCACGACAGGTCTCTTGGGCAAGTACGGTCTCGAAGAACAGGAAGTGGGACTCACGCGCTGGGCGTGCGGCGCAGAACCGAGCATGGTCTGTTCGTTTGTAACTCGCGGGATTATTTTCGTGGCGGCGTTCGCGGTCTACGCGGCGATTGTCTGGACGGAGGTCGGACTTCAGTTCCAGCTGGTCGCAGTTACAGTTCTCACGTTGCCGCTTATTTTGGCTGTTGGTGGCTTCGCCGCGACCGTCTTGAATGGGTACGCCATCATCTCTGCGGCGAGACGTGGTGTCTCAGCAGGGACTCATTGAGAACAGTCCCACGAACTCAGGTAGCGGCGTAACAAGGAGTAAAACTGCAGGAAGGAGAAGCGAAGCGACTGCTATCAACTCCGATTCTACTCGATAATTCTCTTACTGCAAACCGTCTGCCTGAAACAGGTGTCCGGGAGAGAGTGAGCCCAGGAGGGGTGGGGAGGTGTGACGACACCGGGAAGAAGGGCGATATATCGGGGGTGTTGTTCCACGGCGTGTGTGCGTACGGACGCGTATCGTACGCTGAAATGAGATACACGACGAAAGTTCCGTCACTCCTCCTCGTCGTTGAACTCGTCGAGTCCCGCATCGTCGTCTTCGAGGTCACATCGCCACGGGTCATCCTCAGGGGTCGGCTCCGATGCGTGGTCCATCTCCTCGTCTGTGAACTCGATTTGGTCCTCACGGTAGCCGTACTTCTCGGCCTTGAGCACCTGTTTTCGCCACTTTTCACCGACTTCGGTGTCTCCGTTCGGTCCCGTTCGTGAAGCGTGGACGCGAAAGTGTTCCCATCCTCTGTTGAGTTGGCCTGCTCCCGGTCGGGTATGCTTGTCGAGCGCCACATCATACTTGCCGCCGGGTTCGAGTTCTTCTTTGGGCACAACCGGGTCGAACACCATCTCGTGGTCTTCCTCTTGGTCGGCCCTGACGCGGTCTGTTGCCACGGAGTCGAACGCCCCATTGGCATACGTACTCTCGCGTGACGAGGGTGCTCGGGCGGCTGCAAGTGCCGCGTGGATAACGCAGAGCCGACCGCGCCACGAGTCGGGTTCCCAACGTTCCGTCGCCAGGTCCTCGTATCGCTCGATAAGGAGCCCGACCTCATGACCCGCCATCAGGTCCTCGATGACGAACAGATTCAGGCGCTCAAATACGTACTCAGTGAGGCCCGACCGAGCCAATTCCCAAGCCGCCCACGCAGTTTCTTCGTCGGCGCTACGCCTCACTCCTTTTTGCAGCAAGCTGGTAACAAGGTCGCGGCGGTAGCGGCCACGGGTAAGGTACCAAGGCCGTTCGTTCCCCCAGTCATCGATTAGCTGTTCCTCATCTTCGTCGTCGTCCGGTTCTTCGAGTTCGCCGTCGTCGTTGAACCGGAACTGGTCGTGGTTGTCACTCACGGTTCCTGAACCCGTGTGAAAATAGGGGTTCTCAGGTTATAGTAACTTTGTTGACAGCAAAACAGTAGCCTGACACGCACTACGTCCATCCTTTCGACACATTGATTCGGTATCCGTTTCCAGTAGCGCATGTGCCAGCCGAGAGTATCGAACAACGACTACGCGAACTGGACCGGCAACTGGATGCCCTTCCGGAGGCTGAGGAACCACCGCCGACCACGCTACAGGTGCTCGGTCGCAGTCATAAAGAAAAGGACTGGCAGCGATTTCTCGTCCACTTTTTGACCCCGAACGACGCGCACGGACTCGACCATGCCGTTCTCGAACACGTCTTGAGAGCGTTGGCCGCCCGCGAGGACATCGATTACTCGTACTCACGCTTCGACCTCGATAGTGTCCAAGTCGCTCAGGAAGTGGTCACCGACCAGGGTCGCCCTGACGTTGTTGTCTGGTCCGAGGACTGGTTCATCTGCTTCGAACTCAAAATCGACTCATCAGAGGGCAACGACCAGACCGAGCGATACGTCCGGGTCGAATCATTCGACAGCATCAATCTCGACAAATCGGAAGTCGCAGGCCATCACTACGTCTATCTCGCACCCAAGGACGCCCCCTGTCCGAACGCCGACGAGTTCGTTCCTGTGTCGTGGGAGTGGATGGCCTCGCAACTACAGGCGTTTCTCGCGGAGAGCTACGGCGAGTACCCGTCTCGGACGACTGCCCAACTCAACGAGTTCATCGACACAGTACGGAGTGAACTGACCATGACAGAGTACCAAGAGAACCAACAGGAGAAGATGGAGTTGTACGTGCGCCACTACGACGAGATTCACGAGGTACTGGATGCGTTTGACGAAGGCTGGACCGAGTTCGAACAGGACTGGGGGACTCGTTTGGCAAACGCTCTCGACGCCGGTGAGACCGAAACGGTTCCTGCTGTCCCGGACGAGTACGTGGCGTTCACGTTCGACCGAGGGGACGATGCGCCGGAGCGATGGATTTTCAAGCAGGCAACCTCCGACTGGGCCTGGATTTTCAAAGACGGGTGGTGGAAACGGGCCGACACCGGAGAGCATATCTACGGACGAGACAGACCTGACGTGAGGATTGGGTTCCTTCATCGATTGGAGAAGCATCGAACGAACGCGGTGCCCGACCACGACCTGAAATTCTTCTTCCGGATGACGCCACCCAGTCCCGATTCGTTCAAAAACGCGTTCGAACAGAGGTTTTACGACCGACGGCAAGCGATTGCTGACCTCACGCCAAAGCCCAGCGAAATCACTGGCAACAAGACCAATCTACTCGAAACCAGCTATGACATCGACGTTCGAAGCCACGATACGTTCTTTGATGCGTACATCGCGGCACTGCAAGAGGCGTTCGTCGACCATGCCGTAGATAACGAGGAACTCATCAGGACTATCGACGACATCTACGAAAAATCGTTTAACAAAATAGATAAGTGAATCTGTCGGCACTAACCCATCCTATCGAGTGCGTCTCGCCGGTCGCTCACTGGCGCAGCATCGTATTTCATCGTCGTCTCTGGACGGAGATGACGGAGTTGGGCTTGGGTGGCTGCGAGGTCCTCTTCCCGAGTCATGTATGTCCCGACTGAGTGGCGGATGGAGTACCAACTAACGTCACGACGAGCAGTGTCAATCCCAGCGATGTCGCAGAGTTTTCGGAGAAGCCGTCCGAGTTGCTTCGAGTCGTAAGGCTTCTTCTTTTGCGTAAGCCAGAGTGCGTCTGTGTCATCGTACTCGGGATAGTGCTCTCGTTCCTGAATCCAGCGGTTGAGAGCCTTCGCTGTTTTCCGGCGGAGAGACACTTCCCAGTTGGCCTCGTTTTTCGCTGACTCGTCTTTCGGGATGCGGAGGACAGCGTTGTCACTGTCCACCCACTCGGTTCGAGCGTTCCCTACTTCGACCGGGCGTAAACCGGCATCAAGGCTGGTCCAGACGAGTGACGTGACCTTCCACGATGGGATGTCCGCCCAGTCGTCGGTGCCAACATCGCCGACATCTTTCTCGTGATACTCCGCTACCAGTGGTTTGAGACGCTCTCGGCGTTCCTCGTCAGTCTGGACAGTCTTGTACGAGGGAATCGTTCCGTACTCCAGCGCAGTTTGGCGTAGCTTGCGGCGCTCGTCTTCTTTGAAGAAGTCCTGGGGCTTCTGCGAGTTCGAGACGGTGAAAGCCCTGTCCGGCTCCCACTCCGGCTCTCCGAACTCGTGGTGTCGCCATTTGAAGTAGCGTTTCAGCGCGTGGAGTGTGTGGTGCTTGTGCGACTGACTCTTGTCGGAGTACGCAAGTCCCTCGATGTACTGGTTAGCGTGCTCGATAGTCATCACGGGCACGTACTCGTCTGCTTTCTCCCAGACGGCGCGTTCGAAGTAGCTGACGCGATACATCGTCCGCTTGGCCGTCGCCTGCGAGTATCCCTCGATGTCCCGCGTGTCTTTGCCTTCGAGCAGGAGCCACTTGGCGAATTCTTCTCGACGCTCGCGGTAGTCGAACTCCTGCTTGGAGTCGAGCATCCGGGAAGCGGCCTTCGGGACGAGCGGGAAAGTTATTTCTACGGTTCGTTGCTCGAATGGACTCAAATCGTCGTCGGATTCGTTCAACATCGTTGGTAGGTCACGAATCCATCAAAACCGAGGGACGGAACGGGAATTTGCGAGAGTGAATTACTGGCTCAGCGGCGCTTAGAGTGGCTCTTCTTGAGTCCGCCGCCGTTTCCAGGCTTGGCTACCCTCGCACGCATCCGAATCCAGTCCGTTCGGGGGGTTAAATGGCCCGGTTTCGTTCCGGCAGGACACCGGTCGAGTCGCGTTGTCACTGTCGACGGAATTACCCGTTCGGACGCCGTCTCACCCGGTAATGGACGAACACACGCGCGACGACAGCGTCGGCCCGCCAGCGGGATCGCCGACCGGGTGGGATGCCGACGCCGAGCAATGGGAGCACGCGACATTGCGGCGTGCGGTCGTCCACGGCGTCGCACTGTACAACGACGGCGCGTTCCACGAATCTCACGATTGCTTCGAGGACGAGTGGTACAACTACGGGAGTGGAACCACCGAGAGTGCCTTTCTCCACGGGATGGTCCAGGTCGCGGCCGGTGCGTACAAACACTACGACTTCGAGAACGATGCGGGAATGCGGAGCCTCTTCGAAACTGCCCTGCAGTACCTCCGGGACGTTCCACGGGACTACTATGGCGTCGATCTCCTCGACGTGCGAACCACCGTCACGAATGCGATCGGCGACCCGGCTGTGCTCGATGGGTGGGTCATGACCCTCGACGGCAAACATCTCAAGGCCCGGGACGTCGATTATCAGTTCGCCGAACGGCTCGAATGAGGAGCGATCATTCTTCGTCGTCCTCGTCTCCGCCGGGAATGCGACGGATCGCCTTCCGCCAGTTCTCTTTGGCCATCTGTCCGGGGGCGAGCGGATTGTACGCGACGTCCTCCGCTGTCCGGGGATGCTCGTCTTCCTTGTCGGTTCGCTTTCGCCACTGGCCGACAACAAATATGATTGCCAACGACGCGAAGAAGACGACTAACGGCAGGTCGGCCAGCGCATCGACTTTCGGTATCATGATGAGCGTGATCGCGACGAGTGGGCCCGCCATGGCGACGAAAATGAGGTAGCTGATGAGCGAATCACGCGATATCCCCAACCCCCGTTCCATTCCTACGAATTGGTGCGTCATCGAATCGTATGTTTCCACTGGTTTGTGATGTCCACGGGGATGGACCTTTGTCGCCATGCGACGGTATCGAACAGTCGATGCCAGCACGTGTGCTGATCAGCCGGTACCGTTCGCGCGACAACGCAAACCGTGGGTGCTGCGATGGGTCAGCATTCGTTCCTGGGTACCGTCGTCGGCAGTCAGCCGGCGTCGAAACCATCAAGTTGCGTGTCCGAGACAGTACTGGGGAATGTACCTCCACACCGAGAGCCGCGAGACGACCGCACTCGACGGAACCTGGCAGGCCATTCCGGACCCCTACCGGTCGTTCCAGGACGGCTGGTTCGACGACCGGGACGTTCCCCTGGTCGAAAGCCCACACGAACCGGCTGACTACGACGTCGACGACGGATTCCCGGTCGAGGTTCCGGGGTGCGTGGGCGAACAGCTCCCGGGGTTCGAGTATTACGAGGGGATGGTCTGGCACACCAGATGCTTCGAGTGGGACGGCGACGGCGACCGGCTCTTCCTCCGCTTTGGCGCGGTCAACTACGAGGCCGACGTCTGGCTCAATGACACGCACCTCATGACCCACGAAGGCGGGTTTACCCCTTTCTCCGTCGAGATCACCGAGGAGGTCGCCCGCGAGGACAACCTCCTCGTCGTCGGGGTCGACAACGAACGACGCGAGGACGGAATCCCCGCAACGCAGACCGACTGGTTCAACTTCGGCGGCATCTTCCGATCCGTGGACCTGGTTCCCACCCCCGAAACGTTCGTCCGGAACGTCAAGGTGGAGACGACCGTCGGCGAGCCGGTGACGGCCTCGATCACCGCCTGGATCGACGGGCCGGAGCCGGGCGACGTCCACGCGACGATACCGGATCTGGGCGCGGAGACTCCACTAGAGCCAGCGGGTTCCGATGGGACGCTGACGCGACTCACCGGCGAGATCACGTTCGACCAGGACGACGTCGACCTGTGGCATCCCGGCCGACCGCGGCTCTACGACGTTTGCGTCGAATCGGCGACCGATGCCGTGGAAGTACGGACAGGCTTCCGCGAGGTGGACGTCGAGGGGAGCGACATCATCGTCAACGGCGAGCCGATCGAGGTCCGGGGCATCTCGATGCACGAGGAGACCGCCGGACGCGGGCGGGCGCTGACGTCGGGGGATATCGACCGACGATTCGAGTGGGTGGCACAACTCGGGTGTAATTTCGCCCGGCTCGCTCACTATCCACACACGGCGGCGATGGCCCGACGTGCTGACGAGGAAGGCGTCCTCCTCTGGGAGGAGGTCCCGGCCTACTGGGGGATCGAGTTCGGCGACGAGGACGTCCAGGCGCTGTACCGCCAACAGCTCCGTGCGTTGATCCAGCGCGACTGGAATCGGCCGTCGGTCGCGCTGTGGTCGATCGGTAACGAGACTGATCCCGACGACGACGTTCGAAATCGCGTCCTTCCCGAGATGGCGTCGTTTGTCCGGGGCCTGGACGACACGCGACTCGTGACCGCGGCCTGCTGGTTCGACGAGACCGAGGCGGGGCTCGAACTCCTCGATCCGCTGGTCGAGCATCTCGACGTCGTGGGGATCAACGAGTACTACGGCTGGTACGTCGGGGACGCGGGCGACGTGCGATCGTTCGTCGACGATCCGGCGGGGCCGCCGATCATCGTCTCGGAGACCGGTGCGGGTGCGAAATGGGGCACTCACGGCGATGCGGACGAACGCTGGACCGAGGAGTTCCAGGCCGCCTACTACCGCGAGTCGCTCGCCGCCATCGATGACGTCGATCAGATCGTCGGAACGACGCCCTGGATCCTCTTCGACTTCAAGAGTCCGCGCCGGATGAATCCCCACCAGCGAGGCTACAATCGCAAGGGCCTCCTCGACGAACACGGCCGGAAGAAACGTGCCTTCTCGGTGCTGCGAGATCACTACCGCGATCGGTAGCGGGTCCCTCTCCCCGCTGGCAACGGTTACTCGTCCGTCTCGTTCCCGTCGCCGTCCGCCGTGCGCTCGGTCGACTCGACGAGCGGGTGTCGCGCGTAGTCGACGATCGTGATGTCCTCGATCGACTCCAGTCCCTCCTCGGTCGCAGTCTTGGCCATCTCCAGGTCGACGGGTTCGGAGACGGCGATGACGTAGGCGTCCATCTCCTCGATGCCGAGTTCGGCGGCGGCGGTCGTCCGGTGGTGGCCGTCCGCGAGCAGGAGGTCGCCGGCGTTGTCGATCACTACCAGCGGCTCTGCGAGGCCGCGTTCGAGTTCGTACATCCGTCCCTCGAGTTCGTCGCCGTAGACTTTCGTCTGGGTCGGGGTGAGGTCGGCGAGTGAGACGACGCGGCGTTCCTGGCGTGCCGCGACGTCGTGGACATCCTCGATCGTGTCCAGGAGCTGTTCGACCTTGTCTGGGGTCGCCCGCTCGATCTGACTCCGGATGACGTCGGCGTTCGAGATGATTCCGATGAGCTGGTTGTCGTCGTCGAGGACGGGTAGCCGCTGGATCCCCGACCGAAGAATGACGCGGGCGACGTCGTCGAGATTCATGTCCGGATGGGCGACCATGAGATCCGTCGACATCACCTCGGTGACCGGCAGATCGTCCTCCGCGAGTAGCAGGTCGCTCGCACTGACGAAGCCGTGAACGTCCCGGCCACTGGAGACCGGGAACCCGGTGTGGCCACCACTGTCGGCGATTCGACTCGCTACGTCCGCAACTGTGTCGTCCGGCGCGACCGTCGAGACCTCGTGAGTCATGTAATCCTCGACGGTCAGAGACTCCTCGGAACTGGCCATCACTGACGGTGAGAGGTGCGCAGGTAAAAATCCCTCGTTGGGAGTGCGGTCACGTCCCGTCGTTTTCGTCGGCGTCACGACTGGTATCGGCAGTGTCGACGGTTGCCGTGTCACGCTCACTGACTCGGTATCTGTCCGGAGTGTCGTCAGTGGTGTCCTCGATCGAACCGTCCTGTTCCGACTCGGGATGGGGAGCGGTCGGTGTGGCGTCTCCCGGTAACTCGGTACCCACTCCGTACGACTCGGGCGGTAACTGGGAAGGATAGATCTCCAGGGCGTCGAGGAACCGGTCCGTTACGATCTCCTCGACGATCCCACCGAGATCGTCCTGGTCGTTGATCGCCTCCATGACACCGAGTTCGAGTTGTGCGCCAGCCATGTCAGCGTGACCGCCGGCACTTCCGATCTGGCCGAACGCCGCTCGTAACGTCTCCCCGAGGTCGAGATCCGTGCCGCGTGACCGTGCCGAAATGTAGATCGTCCCCGATTTGATGCCGTACACCAGCGTCGTCGTCACGCCCTCCATGGCAAGCAAGCGATCTGCCGCCTGTGCGAGCGTGTCCCGGTCGCGTAACTCACCCACGCCGCTCAACAACACGGAGCCGTGGCGCGTTCGGTTGTGGATCGCGTCGGCGATCGTCGCCAGCGTATCCGAACTCATACTCGGATCCTCGATCCGTTCGAGGACGCCCAGATCGGCCGTCCGGAGCAAGAACGCGCCGGCCTCGAAGTCGGCGACGGAGACCTCGCGCGTGAACTCGTCAGTGTCGACACGGATCCCGAACAGGAGTGCGGTCGCAACCGTCTCCGCTACCTCGACGTCGAGGCGCCTGAGGTAATCGACCAGCAGCGTACTCGTCGCACCGACGTCGCTCCGAAGATCGGTGAACTCGGCGCTGACTGGCCCGCGTGGCGGGTGGTGATCGATCACGATATCGACGGGCGTGTCCTCGGGGAGTCCGTCGTTAACACCGGGACGGGCGTGATCGACGAGCGCAAATCCGTCGTACTCGGAGAGATCGGCGTCGGGGTCCAGCGACGTGAGATCGAGATCTAGCAGGTTGACGAACGCGCGGTTCTGCTGGTGGTTGATCGACCCGTAGTAACAGGCTTCGGCCGGACAGCCCATCCGCTCGGCGATCCGAACCAGGGCGATGGCGCTCGCGATGGCGTCCGGATCTGGGTTGTCGTGCATCACGACCGCGAGCGTTCCTGCAACGTCCTCAAGCACCCGCCGGAGTTCGTGGACGGAAATACCGCCGGTCTCGATGCGATCTTCGAGATAGGATCTCAGGACGTCACCGGGATCGACGACCCGATCAGCGATCGATCGAAGATCGGAAAGCGCCGTCCGACGCTGCTCGCGCTGGTCGTCGTCAGCGTCCGCATACACCAACAGGAACGCCGACGGGAACGCTTCTCGAGCGGCCCGTGCAATGGCCAGGTTCTCCGCAGGCGTGCTCGCCGCCACGACGACTGTCTCGACGGCCGCGTCGATGTCCGCGAGCTGGGACGGCGCAGTCGGATCGACGGAGATCGTCTCGACCGTACCGTTTTCAGCGGATGGATCGATCCGCTCGTCGGGCCTCACGACGAGCAGACGGCCCGGTCGCTCATACAACGAGTCGATCACGGCCCGGGCGATCGAGCCACTCCCCACCACCAGCCGCGTGCGCATGTCAGGACAATCGTGCCAGGGAACCTAAAACCCCTGTCCAACCGAGTGGGTCGGGGGCGCACGGATCACCGTCCTACGACCGCGGGGACTCGCCGCCGTCGGTCTGGACCTGCTGGCGGATCCGGTCCGGGACAGACGGGTCACGAAGCGTCGTCGTGTCGCCGAGGTCCTCGCTATTGGAGATGTTCTCCAGGACGCGGCGCATGATCTTTCCCGAGCGAGTCTTGGGAAGGGCCGAGACGAACAGAACACGATCGGGTCGGGCGAACGCACCGATCTCGTCCTCGACGGACTCGATGACACGACGGCGGACGTCGTCGCTCGCCTCGATGCCGTCCCTGAGCACGACGTAGACGTCCGGGACGTGGCCGCGCTCTCTGTCCTCGCGGGCGACCACGGCGGCCTCCGCGACCGCCTCGACCTCGGCGACGGCGCTCTCCAGTTCCATCGTCCCGAGACGGTGGCCGGCGACGTTCATCACGTCGTCGAGCCGCCCAAGAATTCTGAAGTAGCCGTCCTGGCCGTGGACTGCGCCGTCGCCGGTCTTGTACACCCAGTCACGCCAGTCGTCGCTATCGGTGTCCGAAAAGCGCCGCCAGTATTCGTCGACGAAGCGGTCGTCGTCGCCGTAGACCGTCTGGAGCATCCCGGGCCACGGTCGCTCGATCACGAGGTTGCCGGCCCGGCCGCTTGCGGGTTCGATCAGCGTCCCGTCGTCCTCGTAGAGCGCGGGTTCGATCCCGGGACAGGGTCGCCCCGCGCTCCCCGGCTTCATGTCGTCGAGCGCCGGGAGGTTCGTGATAAGGTGACCGCCGGTCTCGGTCTGCCACCACGTGTCGACGATGACCGCATCCTCGTCGCCGACGTGATCGTAGTACCACTGCCAGGCCTCGGGCTGGATCGGCTCGCCGACCGTCGTGAGGTGTCGGAAGTCGAAGTCCTGGCCCGCGAGGTGCTGGCTGCCCCACTTCATGAACTGTCGGATGGCCGTCGGTGAGGTGTGGAAGATGTCGACGTCGTAGCGCTCGGCGATCTCCCAGATCCGTGATCGATCGGGGTGATCCGGCGTCCCCTCGTACATGACACTTGTCGTCCCCAGGGCAAGCGGACCGTAGACGATGTAGGAGTGACCGGTGATCCAGCCGATGTCCGCGGCACACCAGTACGTGTCTGTCGTCTCGATATCCAGCACGTACTTCGACGTACCCGCTGCGTAGGCCAGATACCCACCGGTCCGGTGCTGACAGCCCTTCGGCTTGCCCGTGGTGCCCGACGTGTACATCAGGAACAGGGGGTCCTCGGCGTCGCGGGAAACGGGTTCGACGCGATCGCCGCGTTTCTCCGTGAGCACGTCGTCGACGAGGACGTATGGATCGTCGCCAGTGAGTTCGACGGACGCGTGAAGGTCGTCGTGTCGCGACCACAGCAGTGCGGTCTCGACGGCCGTCTCCTCGGCGTCGATCGCCTCGTCGGCCTTCGCCTTGTGATCGAGCCACTCCCCGCGACGGTAGTACCCGTCGATCGACACGAGGACGTCGCTGTCCGCGTCAACGAGGCGGTCGGCCAGCGCGTTCGCCGAGAAGCCCGCGAAGACGACCGAGTGGACCGCGCCGATGCGGGCGCAGGCGAGCATGGTGATCGGCAGCGCCGGCACCATCGGGAGGTGCAGCGTGACCACGTCGTCCTCCTCGACACCGACCTCGCGCAGGACGGCCGCCATCTCGTTGACCTGCCGATAGAGGTCCTGATACGTGATGGTCCGGGTCTCGCTACCCTCACCTTCCCAGATGAGCGCGGCCTGGTTCTTTCGGTCCGCGAGGTGTCGATCCACGCAGTTGGCCGACGCGTTCAGCGAACCGCCGACGAACCACTCGAAGAACGGTGGGTCACTCCCGTCGAATACCTCGTCCCAGCGGTCGTCCCAGGTCAGCAGTTCGGCGTACTCACTGAACCCGTCCGGAAAGTCCTCGAAGCGCTCGTAGATGTCGGGATCGGTGACGTTCGCCTGCCCGACGAACTTCGGGGGCGGTCGATAGTACTCCTGATCCGGTAAGCGGGCTTCGAGCCCGATAGTGTCATCTTCGTTCATGTTAGACTCACGCACGTGAGGTGTACGCTGGCCAACGTGAACGTGCGCAAAGAGGCGACATTTCCCCCTATCGAGGGAAACACGCAGAATCAGCGGTCTGCTGACTGATACTGTCGGCTATACCTTCGTGAAAATATTCGGCCCAACGTGGGGCCGATAGTGCTCACCGGCTTATAGCCGACAGTATGAATTGCAGAATACGGAGTCTACTTCAAGCGTTCCTGCAAAAACGACGGGTGGACGGCAGCGACGCCCTCGAGCGACCCGATCTCCTCGTTGATGACGTCACCGAGCGCGTCGCCGTCCGGGGCGCGCATCTCCGCCATCAGGGTGTGGTCGCCACTCGAAGTGTACAGCGCTTCGATCGCATCGACGTCTTTCAGCGCCCGCGAGACGTCGACGTAGGCCTCGCTCTCGACGTCGACGCCGACGATGGCGATGGACTGCCCGGAGAGTTTCTTCGGGTCGACGTCCGCCGAGTAGCCGACGATGACACCCTCGTCTTCGAGTTTCTGAATGTACTTCCGAACGGTCGGCTTGGAGACCTCTGCGCGGCGGGCGATTTCGGCGTAGGACGCCTGCGCGTCCTCCTCGAGGACGTCGAGAATCCGTTCCTCGGTAGCCTCTGCGCTCATGAGTGAAGTTTGGGTCTGGTGAAAAATATCTCCCGGAGCATAAAAGGATTGTCGTCTATTCCGCGGGAGTCTTTCGGTTCTCGGATGTCGCCTGGCCGGTGGCGGGCGAGCGGGTCCGTGTGGGGCCGCCGGGTCGGTCTCCGGACCGGACCGGAGTCTCCAGCGAGTCGCAGGACTATCCCGTTTTCTCGACCATCCACGTCGTTCCCGAGGAGTAGCCCCACTTCTCGACACTGACGTCGAACTCGCCCTCCGCAATCGCCGTCATGTTCGTCCCCACCTCCTTGGCGGACATGTCGAGGTCCTCGGCGATGAGTCGTGACTTGAAGTAGGTCTGGTCGCCGGCGTTGCTCCGGAGGTGGGCCAGGATGTCCCGTTGTTTCTCGGACAGGGTGGTGGCCTCCGCGGGAACGGCTGTCGTGCTCATATCGGATGAAGGAGGCGGGGTCCTATAGGGGGTTTGGTACAGACGGGTAACCGACCGCAGTCTTGGGGTTTCTGTGAGTGAGCCGGTGACCAGCCGGGGGGCAGTGAACCCCAGGCCGGGAATCTGGTACGCTTTCGAAAGCGGTTCGACGGGTCGAGAGAAGAGGGGGAAGATGCGGGTGGGGAAACGCCGGGACGTCAGCGACCGTCGATGATTTCGCCGACGGCGAAGTTTGGCTTGACCTGTGTGACCTCGATTTTCACCCGGTCGCCCACCTCGGTCTCGGGAACGATGATGACGTAGCCTCGCTCGACGCGGGCGATGCCGTCGCCCTGCTTGCCGATGTCTTCGATTTCGACATAGCGAATCTCGCCGGGTTCGACCGGGGGCTGGGGCTCGCCGGGCG
>ENA-ORDC01001139-ORDC01001139.1-marine-metagenome-genome-assembly--contig:-NODE-1139-length-21162-cov-4.377899_pt1 | contig 21162 bp, 16 predicted proteins | sample MGYA00237783_ERZ508515 | MGnify/ENA primary metagenome ERZ508515 (study PRJEB26186, sample SAMN06268792) | marine metagenome | isolation source: Eden Landing Ponds, San Francisco, CA, USA | place... | reverse complement strand
GAGCTGGAGCCGGCCGAGGCAGTCGCGGCGCGGACGCGCTTCTCGGCGGACCCGCGCGGCGGCGCGCCCGACTACGGCGAGGAAGCGCTCGTCCTCGCGTCGAATAACTACCTCGGGCTGGCGGAGGACTCGCGAGTGGCGCGAGCGGCGGAGCTGGCCGCCAGGGGCGTCGGCACCGGCGCGGGCGCCTCGCGGCTGGTCTCCGGCGACACCGGCCTGCATCGCGCGCTCGAACGCGACCTGGCGGCCTGTAAGGGCGCCGAGCGCGCGCTGGTCTTCTCCTCGGGCTACGCCGCCAACGTCGGCACGATCGACGCGCTGTCGCCCGAAGTCGTCTTCTCCGACGAACTGAACCACGCGAGCATCATCGACGGCTGTCGCGTCGGCGCCGACGAGACGGTCGTCTACGACCACGCCGACCCCGCGGACCTCCGGCGACGGCTGGCCGAGCGCGCCGACTCGGCCGACGGCGACGAGCGGTGGCTGGTCGTCACCGACTCGGTGTTCTCGATGGACGGCGACGTGGCGCCGCTGTCGGCGATATGTGACGTCGCCGAGGCCCACGGCGCGTGGGTGATGGTCGACGAGGCCCACGCGACGGGGCTGTACGACGGTGCCGGGGGCATCGTCCAGCGCGAGGGGCTCGAAGAGCGCGTCGATGTCCAGCTGGGGACGCTCTCGAAGGCGCTGGCCAGCCAGGGCGGCTTCGTCGCCGGCGACGAGGCGCTGGTCGAGTACCTGTTCAACGCGGCGCGGTCGTTCGTCTTCTCGACGGGGCTGGCGCCGCCGGCGGCCGGCGCCGCCCGCGAGGCGCTGCGGATCGCCACCGAGACCGATCGGTCAACGCGGCTGTGGGCGAACGTCGAGACCCTGCGCGAGGGGCTCGAAGCGATGGGCTACGAGGTGCTGGGCGAGACGCAGATCCTGCCGGTGCTCGTCGGCGACCGCGACGACGCGCTGGCGCTCGCCGAGGCGCTGCGCGGGCGCGGGGTCGTCGCGCCCGCCATCCGCCCCCCGACGGTTCCGGAGGGGACCGCACGGATCAGGGTCGCACCGACGGCGACCAACACCGCCGACGATATCGCCCGCTGTCTGGACGCCTTCGAGGCCGCGGGCGCGGAGGTCGGGCTGCTGTGACCGACGATAGCGCGACCGAAGGCCCGAAACTGAACGGCGAGCCGACGGACTTCGCGGTCGTCGGCACCGACACGGGCGTCGGCAAGACGGTCCTGACGGCGGGGCTGGTCGGCTGGCTCCGCGCGGGGGGCCACGACGCCCGCGCGGTCAAGCCGGCACAGACGGGGTATCCGCCGGACGACGACGCCGGCTTCGTCGCCGAGGCCTGCGGGAGCGATGCGGCCGCGACCTGTCTCGAACGGCTCGAACCGCCGCTGGCACCCGCGGTCGCCGCCGACCGCGAGGGCGTCTCGCTGTCCTACGACCGGATACTGGCGGGCTGCGAGCGCGAACTCGACGAGGCGGAGGTGGGTGTCGTCGAGGGGATCGGCGGTCTCCGCGTGCCGCTCGCCGATGACCGAGATGTCGTCGACCTCGTCGCCGACCTGGGCGTTCCGGTCGTCGTCGTCGCTCGCTCCGGACTCGGGACGCTCAACCACTCGGCGCTGACCGTCGAGGCGCTCGAACGGCGAGGCTGTCCCGTCCACGGTATCGTCCTCAACGAGTACGAAGCCGCCACCGTCGCCGAGCGGACGAACCCCGAGACGCTTGCCGAGATGACCGACTGCCCCGTCTGGACGGTCCCGCCGCTGGGACTCGACCGCCCCGCCGACGCCGTCGACGGCGTCGCGGCCGCGCTGGCGCCGCGTGCGGTCCCGACCGACGGCACGCGCGATACTGTTGTCTGACCCGCAACCATATCAATTAGGCATGACGTTTTTATGTGTAGACGAACGAATACGACATGGGTCGTGAAGGCTTCCGCCCCTTACGAGGGGGAGAGACCCCGTGCGACCCCATCCACCCGCACCCACCCCACCCCATTTCCGTCTTTTTGCGATACTCGACGCTCGACAGGTAGCGTGGCGACGGTCCGGGGACGGCGAGATTCGACAGGATACTTGATTCGTCGGAGCGGCGCCAAAGGGGAACGCGGGGGCGACCCCCCGACGTGTGACAGTACGGAGCCGACTGGCTCCATCAGAGGTGTCCGTTCCGCACGCATAAGTGTGTAGTTCCGTTTTCACTGCCGAAACGGCGCGGTTCACCCCGGTTTAGCTGCCCGTCACCGGCTCGAAGGCGGCCGACTCACTCGTCGGGGGTTGGCTGGCGGTCGAGCAGGGCGTCGACGTCGGCGTGGTCTTCCAGGAGTTCGACCATCCGGTCGACGGTCGCCGCATCACGGGTCCGACCGGTCGACAGCAGGTTCTCCAGGCGGTCGATGGTCGCCTTCGTATCGGACTGGACGAGCACCATCGGGACATCGGCCTGTGCGGCCTTGCCGATGATCGCCCCCGAGGGCCTGAGCCCGCCCGTGAGCACGAGACACTCGACGCCGGCGGCCTGCAGGGCGGCGGTCTGTATCTCCGAGCGGTCGCCGCCGGTGACGACCGCGGCGTCGCGGAGCCGCCGGAAGTGTCGCAGGGCGGCGTCGCTGCCCATCGCACCGACGGCGAAGCGCTCGACAAAGCCGTCGGTCGGCGTCTCCGGGTTCAAAAGCTCCGCGCCGAGGCTGTCGACGAGATCCGCGACGGTGACGCCGGCCAGTTCCTGCACCCGGGGGACGATCCCCAGTACCGGGACGTCCCGGCGCTCCAGGAACGGCACCACGTCCGACTGCAGCTCGTCGAAGTCGGCGTCGGCGACGGCGTTGAAGACGACGCCGGCGACGCCGCCCTCGAACTGCCTCGCGGCGGCCAGCACGTCGTCGACGTCCGCCGGCTGCTCGTAGTGGGCGACCAGCACCGTCCGGGCGTCGAGCAACTCGGCGACGTCCGGGTCGGTCAGGCCGACGATCCCGCCGGTGCTGAGCTTGCCCCCGCCCTCGACGACGACGAGGTCGTGCCCTCCAGCGAGCGCGTCGTAGTGCTCGCGGACGCGCTCGCGGATCTCCGCGTCGATATCACCGCGGATCGCCTCCTCGACGAACGCGGGGGAGTAGACCACCGGCTCCAGGTCCGCGAGTTCGGCCTCGATACCCAGTATCTCGGTCGCCAGCAGTGGGTCCTCGTCGCGGGTCTTGCCGACGGGACTCTTCAGGCGCGTGCCCTTCGGCTTGAAGTAGCCGACGTCGAGCCCGCCCTCCTGGGCGAGCTTCGCGGCCGCGACGGCGATCGCTGTCTTGCCTGTGCCTTCTCCGGTCGAAGTGACGAAGATCGGTTTCATTGGTCGATAGTGAGTCTGACGTCGACGGCGGCGACGCCGTCGCCGGTCGCGACGAGCGGGTTGATGTCCAGTTCGGCTATCTCGGGGAAGTCGGTCACCAGCTGCGAGAGCCGCTGTATCGTCTCGACGACGGCGCTCTCGTCGACCGGCTCGCGGCCGCGGGCGCCCCGCAACAGCGGCGCGGCGTCGATCTCACCGACCATCTCCCGCGCCGTGGGCTCGCTGACGGGCGCGACCCTGAGGCTCGTGTCCTCCAGCACCTCGACGAAGATGCCGCCGAGGCCGAACAGGACGAGCGGGCCGAACTGCGGGTCGCGGTTGGCGCCGACGATCGTCTCGACCGCGTCGTCGGTGTCGAGCATCTCCTGGACTTGGACGCCGAGGATCGTCGCGTCGGGCTGGTAGTTGCGCGCCCGCGTCACCAGGTCTTCGTAGGTGTCGGCCACGTCCGCCGGCGCGACGCCGACCTCGACGCCGCCGATGTCCGACTTGTGCAGGATGTCCGGGCTGACGATCTTCATGACGACGCCGTCGCCCGCCGTCTCGGCATTCCCGTCCGAGCCGTTCTCGCCGGCGATCCGCTCGGCGGCCGCGACCGCCGCCGAGCGGCTGTCGACGATCTCCCCGGCCGGCGTCGGGATGCCGTAGGCCTCCAGCAGATTCATCGCTTCGACGCCCAGCCGAGAGTTGCCCCGCTCGACGGCGTCGTCGATAGTCTGGCGGACGGCCGCGCGGTCGACGTCGAAGCGCTCGGGCTCGGTGTACTCCCGCTCGCTGATCTCGCGGTACTCCCGGAGCGCGTCGAGGCTGCGGACCGCCCGCGCGGGGTCGAAGTACGTCGGAATGCCGGCCGCCGACAGCGTCGAACTGGCCGCCCGCGTCGAGGAGCCGCCCATCAGCGTCGCCGCGACCGGCTTGCCGTATTCGGCCTGCAGGTCGACGGTCGCCTCGGCGAGTTCCTCGAAGGAGAGCGGCGCCGTCGGACAGGCCAGCACGACCGCCGCCCCGACGTTGGGGTCCGCGAGAGCCACGTCCAGCGCGTCGGCGAAGCACTCGACGGGCGCGTCGCCGATGATGTCGACGGGGTTGTAGACGTTGGCCTCCTCCGGGAGCGTCTCGCGGAAGGCCTCGACGGTGTCGTCGGTGAACGACGCAAGCGAGAGGTCCGAGTCGCCGACGGCGTCGGTCGTCATCACGCCCGGGCCGCCGGCGTTGGTGACGATGGCGACGCCGTCGGTCTCGGGCCGGGGCTGGCCGGCGAGGATCTGCCCGAAGTCGAACAGATCCTGGACGGTCTCGACCCGGAGGACGCCGGCCTGGTCCAGGGCGGCCTCGTAGGCGCGCTCGGAACCGGCGATGGCGCCGGTGTGGGAGGCCGCGGCGGAGGCGCCCGCTTCGGTACGGCCGGACTTGACGACGACGATGGGGGTTTCGCGGCTGGCCTCGCGGGCGGTCTCGACGAACGCCCGGCCGTCGACGACGTCCTCCAGGTAGCCGAGGATGACGTCCGTCTCGGGGTCCTCGCCCCACTCGGCGACGAAGTCGCTCTCGTCGAGGACGGCCTTGTTGCCCAGCGAGACGACGTTGTGAAAGCCCAGGTCGCGGTCGTTGGCCCAGTCGACGACCGCCGTGACGAACGCCCCCGACTGGCTCATGAACGAGATGTCGCCCGCCGGCGCCGCGTCGGGGCCGAACGTGGCGTTGAGTCCGCGGGGGCTGGACATCACGCCGAGGCTGTTGGGTCCGACGAGGTTCAGGTCGTACTCGTCGGCGACCGACCGGAGCCGTCCCTCGCGGTCGGCGCCCTCGGCCCCGGTTTCCCCGAAGCCGGCGGTGAGCACGACGACGTTCCGGACGCCGGACTCGCCACATTCGCGGACGACGTCCACGACGGCCCCCGGCGGGACCGCGACGACCGCCATGTCGGCGTCGGCGTCCGCGACCGAACCGACGCATGACAGGCCCAGCACCTCCTCGCGGCTCGGGTTCACCGGCACGACCGTGCCGTCGAACTCCGCGAGGAGGTTCTCCGTCACCGCCCGCCCGACCGACCCCTCGCGGTCGGTCGCGCCCACGACCGCGACGCGGTCGGGGGCGAACAGTCCGGCGAGGGCCGCGCCGCCGTCGACCGCCGCAGCCCCGCTCTCGAGGGGCGCGTCGCTCGCCTCGTGGTCACCGCTCATCGCCCACCCCGGGTTGTCGTCGACCGGAGCGTCCGTCCTCGGTCCCGCTCACGGGCCGACGGCGTCGGTCGGCCGAGCGCGTCGGAACTCGTCTCGTACACATCGTCACCGTTCGGCGGTTCGCGGTCGTCACACAAGAATCTGCCCGCCGTTGTCACGCGCTGACTCCCAGCGATCGGCGGAAAGGAACCCGCTCGACCGATATCTGTCATACACGATCACCCGCGATCCCGGACCGGAGCGCCCCGGCGTTCGGCCACCCTCAACACCACTCACAGTCGCAGTACCGGTCACACACCGGGTTGTCGCAGTCCGCGCTCCGCGCCGCACAGTGCGTTCGCCCGTGTTCGATGAGCAGCACGTGCATCGGGTAGGTGAGTTCGTCGGGGATCGTCGCGTCGAGCAGGTCGTGGGCCCGGGCGTTCGATGCCGACTCGGGCACGAGCCCGAACCGCTTCGACACGCGTTCGACGTGCGTGTCGACGGCCATCGTCGGTTTCCCGAAGTGGAAGTTGAGGACGACGCTCGCAGTCTTCGGTCCGACGCCCTTGATCTCCGTGAGCCACGCCTTCGCCTCGTCGGCCGCCATCGCGTCGAGAAACGCCAGCGAGTACGCGCCGCCCGTTTCCTCCCGGATCGCCGCGAGCGCGCGCCGGATCCGCTCGGCTTTCGTCTCGGCCAGTCCGGCGACCCTGATCGTCTCCGCGAGGTCGTCGATCGGGGCCGACTCGATGGCCTCGAAGTCCTCGTACGTGGAGAAGAGGCTCTCGGCGGCCCGCTCGGTGTTGGCGTCCGCGACGTTCTGTGAGAGGATCGTCGTGAGCAGCTGTCGCACCCCGTCTCCGGGCTCGGGGTCGCTGTCGGCGCCGTGGGCGTCGCTGGCGCCGACGGCGCCGTACAGGTCGACGAGGTCCGCGTGCAGGTCGCGGACGGCCGCCTCGTCCCAGTTCGCGTCCTGACTGGACATACCCGACTCTCGGGACCGGCGCGGTTTCAACGCCGCGGCCGCGACCCGACTCGGCCGACGCTGTCTGCGTCGATTCGGGGCGACCCCGCCGGCGAAAAGTAGCAACATTTACCGTTGGTGCCGAGAACGCCTCTCCGGGTCGACACGATCCGCGCGACGATCGAGTGTCGGCCCGGTTGACACCACCGCTGGGCGGGGCGATCGGCCGTCGCCCCGGTCCGGTTTCTCACGCCTTGCTGCGCGCGTCTCGGCGGTGATGCAGCGTGTAGCGATCTCCCGACACACGTCGTCGCCGCTCCCGTGCCGGGCGTCGCACGCGGTGGCCGTCGCCGAACCCGTCACCGATCGCCGCAATCGACGCCGGTCACGTCGAATCGAGCGCCGCTGTCCCCGGTGCCGGCGACCTCGACCTCCCAGCCGTGCGCCCTCGCGATCTCCCGGACGATGTACAACCCGTATCCAGTGCTCTCGTCGTCGGTGGTGTGGCCGACGTCGAAGACGGCCTCCCGTTCGGACTCGGGGATCCCCGGCCCGTCGTCGGCGACGTAGAACCCGCCGGGAACGTCCCCGACGGTGACACGGACGTCCTCGCCGCCGTGTTTCACCGCGTTCCTGATCAGGTTCTCGAGGAGCTGTTTGAGCCGGCTCGGGTCGGCGGCGACCGCCCGTTCCGTGTCGACGACCAGTTCCGCTCGGGCCGTATCGGTGTGCGCCCAGCAGTCGGCCACGGCGGACGCGAGATCGACGGATTCGACGTCGTCGTCGTCGTGTCCCTGCCGCGCGATCGTGAGCGACTCCTCGAGCAGCGAGATGGCCCGATCGACCGCGCTCGCGGCCGAGTCGAGGTGGTCGCTGTCCGTCTCCTCGCGAGCCAACAGCAGCCGCCCTTGAGCCACGTTGAGCGGGTTGCGGAGGTCGTGTGAGACCAGCCCCGCGAACTCGTCGAGCTGTTCGTTTCGGCGGCGGAGTTCCTGTTCCCGTTCGATCCGATCGAGCGCGGCGACCACCGCCGTCGCCAGGACCTCGCTGAACGTCTTGTCGGGCTCGTCGAACGCGTTCGGCCTCGTCGACGAGACCACGAACACACCGTAGTCGTCGAGCGGGTAGACGATCACGCTCCGGCTCGGCGTCTCCGCGGCGAGCCGTTCGTTCGTTCGGATGTCGTCGATGGATCGCGTCTCGCCGCTGTCGAAGGCGTCCCAGACGACCGCGGCGGCGGGGTCGTCCTCGAGGCCCCGTTCGTACGCCGGGAGCTCGTCGAAGGTCGTCTCGACGGAGTCGGCGTGGGCCGCCAGCTCGAGCCGTCGCCCGCCGTCGCGGACGAAGTGGATCCCGCTCAGCTGTGCGTCGAGGACCTCGCTGGCGGTCTCGACGGCGACCTCGGCGATCGCCTCCGGCGTGGCCGCCTGCATCAACTGCCGCGTCCGGTCCTGTAGTTCCTCGAGCACGTGCTCCCGCTCGATTCGGTGTAACACGGCGGTGGCGTGCTCCGCGAGCGTCCGCGCCATCGACACGTCGAGGTCGTCGAAGGCGTCACGTTCGGGCGAACCGACGAGGAGCACGCCGTGGTCGGCCAGCGGGAGCGCCATCTGGCTGCGTACCGCGGTCTCCTGATTGTACCGCTCTGCGACGTCGGAGATGTCGCCGTACACGCGCGGCTCGCCCGTCTCGTAGGTCCGGCCGGCGATACCCTCTCCGGGGGCGATCGTCGGCGGGGTGCCGATGACCTCCTCCGTCTCGCTCGTCCACGCGATCGGGACGAGTCCGTCCACGCTCTCGTCGTACAGGTGGACGCCGTTGTACGGCAGATCGAGCACGTCGTGGAGCGCGTCGGCGGTTATCTCCCCGACGACGTCGGCGGTCTCCGCCTCGACGAGCGCCCCGGTCGCACCGTGGAGCTCCTCGATCGCGTTCGCCCTGCGCTTGCGTTCGGAGACGTCGACGTGCCACACGTACCACCCGTCGGCGCGCTCGCCGTCGGTACCCCACGGGATCCCGCTCAACAGGAACTCCCGTTCGCCGTCCGCCGTCTCGCGGACGACCTCCGCGAGGATCGACTCGCCCTCGGCGATCTGTGACCGGAGCCGGCGATGGTCGTCTATTCGTTCGGGAGGCACGACCACGTCGGCGACGTCCGAGCCGACGACCTCGTCCGGGTCGTATCCAAACGTCTCCTCGAACGCCTCGTTGACGGAGCGGATACGATGAGTCTCGCCCCCGTCGATGACCTCTCCCTCGATGACCGGGGTCGGGGCGTTCGAGAACACGGCCCGGCGCCGGTCGACCTCCTCGCGAAGGCGTTCCTCGGTCTCCAGGGAGTCCAACGCGTGCGCGGTGTCGTTCCCCACCCGTTCGAGTAGCTCCCGTCGGGACCGGTCGATCACGTCCCCGTCGTCGGCCGCCACCACGAGCACGCCATGCACCGCCTCCGCCGAGGCGATCGGAACCGCCGCCACCTCGTCGCCATCGTACGGCCGCCCGTCGGCTCCCGTCTCTCCGTCGTTCGGCGGCCGACCGCTCGACTCGCCCCGCTCGCGGTCGTCGGACTCCCCCGCAGTCCAGTCCCCCTCACGACGGCGATCGGTCCGTACGACGACGCTGTCGGCCTCCAGTGCCTCCCTCGCGAGGTCGCTCGCGGCCGATCCGAGGGCGTTCTCGCCGTCTCCGGGTTCCGTGCGGTCCTCCGGGGTCGCCGGCGGAGGGTGTCTGTCGAGCGTGAGGTGTTCCAACGGAAGGTCGCCCTCGTCCTCGAGCGTTCCGACTCCGGCCGACGAGAACGGGCCGCCGTCGACGAGGAGTTCGCACACGCGTTCGAGCGCGTCGGCCCTCGTTGTCGCTCGGAGGAGCGCCTCGCCCACCTCACGAGCGACCCGGTGCGGTCGCTCCGCCGCGGCCGATCCCCCGGCGGAACGGAACCGCTCGATCGCGGCCAACACCCGGTCGACGACTCGGTCGCGTCGGTCGGCGTCCGCGTCCCTCGAGAGGTAGTCGGTCGCGCCCGCCGCGAACGCCTCGTTCGCGAGCGCGTCGCCGTCCTCGCCGGTGTACAGCACGAACGGGAGCAACGGGCGATCCGCGCGCACCCGCTCGAGGAGCGCGATCCCGGTTCGGTCAGGCAGCGCGTACTCGGCCACGACGCAGTCGACCGGAGTCGACGCCAGTCTGTCCAGCGCCGCCTCGGCGTCGCCGACGGTCTCGATGGACACACGACCCGCGGCTTCGAGCGAGCCCACGAGCGGGGCCCCGGACACCGGATCCGGACCGACGTGGAGCACGCGGATCTGGTCCGCCATACTATCAGGACAGGGTTTCGCTGCTACAATATATACGTTCGGTTACAGTACCGTGTCTGATATCGAGCGTGATCCCTTCCGATGGTCGATATCCGTCCGGGCGCGTCGTCGATTCGTGTCGGATCACCACTCGTGCGTCCGGCGACCGTCGGACCCGTCTCCGGTGAACAGCTTCAGCGTCGCGACGAACGTCACCGTCCCCTCGGAGACCGACCGTGCGACGGGCGTGTCCGGCACCGCGACGGCGTAGGGTTCGACAGCGTGCCCCGCGGCGTCGGTCAGATCCTCGTACAGCGCGTCGTGTGCGGCCGACAGCGAGACGAACGCGGTCGGCGTCCCGCCGTCGTCGACCAACGACGGAGCGCCCTCCCCTGCGCCCGGGACGACCACGGGTCCCGGGAGGTCGTGCGCGTCGTACTGCAGTCGGATCTCGATCCGGTCGGAACCGACGACGAACGCGACGCTGCAGGCGGGGAGAACGGCCCACTCGTCGACCTCGATGCCGTCCGCCCCGTGGGCGACCGCTCGGTCGACCGTTCGGGTGACGTCGTGTTTCTCGGCGTCCGACAGCGGCGAACGCTCCCGGGCCTCGATCGGCGCATCCTCCCGATCGGGGGACTCCATACCCGTTCAACCCGGCCTCGATTGAAAACCGTTCGTCCCCGAGTATCACCCACGAAACCGACACCGTGGGGGTTCCGCTCCGTCTCGGTTCGGGTTGCTCGATCGCCGCGATCCGGGGATCGCTGTCGTGTCGTCGTTCGATCGGGTGCCCGTGTTCCGATGATATGCGTCCGGTCACCTCGCGATGACGTGACCGGACCGGTACGAAGCAGTACGGTGGTCGAGACACAGTAACCCGGACGTACCGGTAGGAACGGACAGATCGCGGCGGCGCGATGAAGGCCGGGTCCGGGACGGTCCACGGCATCCGCGAGTCCGTGCACGTCCACCCGGCGTTCTCGGAGGTCGTCCAGCGGGGGTTCTGCGGCCAGTTCAGTCGCAGCGACGGCCGCCACTCGCACTGAGTCACACCGCACTCCGACGATGGGTCGCCCGGAAACAACGGTTCGGCCCGTCGTCTCGGCCCCGGCCGTGTTCGGTCTACGGGGCGGCGATCTGCCACGATGACAAACTATTGTTGGTCGATTCGACAGCAGGTTTGGATCGAGCGAAGAGTTCCACCCGGAGAAGACAATATTAACATACGAGGGTGGCAAGGATCAATCGATGACGAAGTCCAACAAGGACTGGTGGCCAGATCGGCTGGACCTGGATATCCTCGACAGCAACGGCCGTAACGCCGGACCGCTGGACGAGGAGTTCGACTACGCGGAGGAGTTCAAGACGCTCGATCTCGAGGAGGTGAAGGCGGACCTCGAGGACGTGATGACGTCGTCCCACGAGTGGTGGCCGGCGGACTACGGACACTACGGTCCGCTGTTCATCCGGATGGCGTGGCACAGCGCCGGCACGTACCGCGCCAGCGACGGCCGCGGCGGCGCGGCCGGCGGACGCCAGCGCTTCGCCCCGATCAACAGCTGGCCGGACAACGCGAACCTCGACAAGGCACGCCGCCTGCTGTGGCCGGTCAAGCAGAAGTACGGCCGCAAGATCTCGTGGGCCGACCTGATGATCCTCGCGGGCAACGTCGCCATGGAGTCGATGGGCTTCCAGACGTTCGGCTTCGCGGGCGGCCGCGAGGACGCCTTCGAACCGGACGACGCCGTCTGGTGGGGTCCCGAGAGCGAGTGGGAGACGAACGAGCGCTTCGACGAGCCGGGCGACATCGAGGAGGGCCTGGGCGCGTCCGTGATGGGGCTCATCTACGTCAACCCGGAGGGTCCCGACGGCCAGCCCGACCCCGAGGCGTCCGCGAAGAACATCCGGCAGACGTTCGACCGCATGGCGATGAACGACGAGCAGACGGTCGCGCTCATCGCAGGCGGCCACACCTTCGGGAAGGTTCACGGCGCGGACGATCCCGAGGAGAACCTCGGGCCCGAGCCCGAGGCGGCGCCCATCGAGGCGCAGGGCCTCGGCTGGGAGAACGCGCACGGCTCCGGCAAGGGCGACGACACGATCACCAGCGGCATCGAGGGGCCGTGGAACGCGTCCCCGACCGAGTGGGACATGGGCTACCTCGAGAACCTGCTGGAGTACGAGTGGGAGCCCGAGAAGGGTCCCGGCGGCGCCTGGCAGTGGACGCCCGTCGACGAGGATGCCGTCGAGAAGGCGCCGGCCGCCCACGACCCGGACGGCGAGCAGACGCCGATGATGCTCACGACGGACATCGCGCTGTCGAAGGACCCCGAGTACCGCGAGATCATCGAGCGGTTCCAGGAGAACCCGATGGAGTTCGGGATCGCGTTCGCGAAGGCCTGGTACAAGCTCACCCACCGTGACATGGGCCCGCCGTCGCGGTTCCTCGGTCCGGAGGTCCCCGAGGAGGAGATGCTGTGGCAGGACCCCCTCCCCGACGCAGACTACGAGACCATCGGCGAGGCGGAGGCCGAGGAGCTCAAATCGGAGATCCTCGCGACCGACCTCTCCGTCTCCCAGCTGGCGAAGACGGCGTGGGCGTCCGCCTCGACCTACCGCGACAGCGACAAGCGCGGCGGCGCCAACGGCGCCCGGATCCGGCTCCGCCCCCAGCGCGACTGGGAGGTCAACGAGCCCGCCGAGCTGGCGACCGTCCTCGACACGCTGGAGGAGGTCCAGGCGGCGTTCAACGAGTCCCGATCCGACGACGTGCGCGTCTCGCTGGCGGACCTCATCGTGCTGGGCGGCAACGCGGCCGTGGAGCAGGCCGCCGCCGACGCCGGCTACGACGTCGAGGTGCCGTTCGAGCCCGGCCGCGTCGACGCCACCAACGACCACACCGATCCCGAGTCCTTCGAGGCGCTCAAGCCGACGGCGGACGGGTTCCGGAACTACCTGCCCGACCCCGAGGCGACGGACCGGAAGGCCGAGGAGCTCCTCGTCGACAAGGCGGACCTGCTCGGTCTCTCCCCCTCGGAGATGACCGTGCTGGTCGGCGGCCTGCGCGCGCTGGGCGCGACGTACGAGGACACCGACCGCGGCGTCCTCACCGACCAGCCGGGCGCGCTGACCAACGACTTCTTCGTCAACCTGCTCGACATGCGCTACGAGTGGGAGCCGGTCTCGGAGTCCCGCCGGGTGTTCGAGGGCGTCGACCGCGAGACGGGCGAGGTCGAGTGGGAGGCCACTCGCTTCGACCTGATCTTCGGTTCGAACGCCCGCCTCCGTGCGATCGCGGAGGTCTACGCCAGCGCCGACGGCGAGGCGGAGTTCGTTCAGGACTTCGTCGAGGCGTGGAGCAAGGTCATGCGGCTCGACCGCTTCGACCTCGAGTAGCGACGAAGCCGGCTGTAGCCCGACTTCGTCCCCTCGCGTTTCGCTTCCGTCGCGTCCGTTCGTCCGTCCCGAGCACGTCCCTCCCGTCGTTCGAGGAACGACCGCGCCGCTCACTCGTTCGTCGTCGCCGACGATGCGATGTACACTCCGGGAATCCCCGTCTCCTCGACGCGGAGCGTCAGCTCCTCGCCCTCCGTCGCCGGCTCGTCGGTCACGACGGTCACCGCCTCGACCGCCTCGCGCGCGATGAACGCTCGGAGCCGATCGAGCCACGACTGGCGTCCGCCGCGGCGACCGACGACGACGTGTCGGGAGTCGGCGATATCCCGAAGCGCCGGCTGCAGATCGGCCTCGTCGAGCGCTCCCGGCGCGACGACGTGCACAACCTCGATCGTGATCGTCTCGGTCACGGACGTGTGTTCGGCGGGCGATGCATTCCCCTGTCGGTCCTCGGCCGAACAGCGACCCAGTCGGGGTGGACCATTGGTTCGACGACGGCGGCGAGTCCCGGGTCGGTTCGACCGTTGCGGGGACGGTCTCGTCCGTCCCTGTCGCCTCGACACTTGGGGCGCCGTGCGAACGACCCCGGGCCGTTCCCGGCCCCGTTCCGGCGATCCCGGAGATCGGACCGTTCGCCGGCAGATATATAACGGACGTTCGTGATGTATCGATCGTGGAGGGTGACAACTATGTACACACCATCGGCGGGCGAGGGGGCCCGACGGTCTCCCGACCGCCCCTCGAACCGACCCCGGGCGAAGATGGAGACGGCGATCTGCCACGCCGGCTGTGCCGTGATCGGGTTCCTCGTGACGGTCGTGCTCGCCGTTCGCTTCTACCCGGAACTGGTCGTCGCCGTCGGGCGAGTCGGACCGGAGCTGTTGACCTCGACCGTGCTGGTGTTCGTCCTCTTCTGGCTGTGGGCCGGCCTGTGGATCGTAGCCGAGGTGGCGTGGGGGTGGCGATCGAACCGAGTCACCCCCGATAGGTGAGCGGTCGGCGGCCGGGCGGGCGGCGTTGCGGTGGCTCGGCGCCTCCCGTCACGACCGCGTTCTCGCCCGCGGGTCGGCAGTCGACGCCGGTGTAGTTATGACCGACTCCCGAGTGGATCCGGTATGACCGGCGACGAACGGTCGGTGAGCGTGACCGTCGGCGGTTCCGACGCCGCCCCCTCGGGCGCCGCCGAGCGGATCGCGGTCGCGTGTCTCCGTGCCGGCGTCGAGGCGGTGCTCCCCCGGACAGTCGTCTCGAAGCGGGTTGCGCTGGAGGGATCGGTGCTGCGCGTCGGCGACGACGCGCACGACCTCGCCGGGCACGACCGGATCGTCGTGGTCGGCGGCGGCAAGGCGACCGACGGCGTGGCGTCCGCCCTGGAGTCGATCCTCGGCGACCGGATCGACGCGGGCCTCGTCGTCGTGGACGAGGCGGCCGGCTCGGAGGGCGCCGACGAGTCGCCGATCGAGCGGGTCGTCGGCGGACACCCAGTCCCCACGAAGGCGGGAGTCGACGGAACCGCCCGCGCGGTGGAACTGGTCCGGGAGGCCGGCGAGAAAACGCTCGTGATCGCGGCGATCACCGGCGGCGCGAGCGCGCTGTTCGCGGCGCCGGTCGACGCGGTCGGCCTGTCGGCGCTGCGCGAGACCACGGACGCGCTGTTGGGGGCGGGCGCCGACATCGACGAGATCAACGCCGTCCGCAAGCACCTCTCGCGGGTGAAGGGCGGACGACTCGCGGCCGCGGCCGCACCCGCGACGGTCGTCGGGATCGCCTTCAGCGACGTGGTCGGCGACGATCCGAGCGTGATCGGCAGCGGGCCGACCGTGCCCGACGACTCGACGTACGCGGACGCGCTCGACGTGCTCGAACGCTACGCGATCGACGCCCCACCGGCCGTCCGCGAGCACCTCCGGCGAGGCGCGCGCGGCACGGAACCGGAGACGCCGACCGCCGACGAGCCAGTCCTCGACCGGGTCGACACGACCGTGCTCGCCGACGCGGCGACCGCGCTGGAGGCCGCGGCGGCCGTCGCCGCCGACCGCGGGTACGACCCGCTCGTCCTGTCGAGTCGGATCCGAGGGGAGGCCCGGGAGGCGGGCGTGACGCACGCCGCGGTCGCCGAGGAGATCGTCGGGTCCGGGAACCCGATCGCGCCGCCGGCGGTCGTCCTCTCGGGCGGCGAGACGACGGTGTCCGTCGAGGGCGACGGCACGGGCGGTCCGAACCTCGAGTGTGCCCTCGCGGCCGGGATCGAGTTCGCGCGTCCCGAGTCGCCGGTCGCGGACCGGTCCGCGGCGTTCCTCGCGGCCGACACGGACGGGCGTGACGGCAGCACCGACGCCGCGGGCGCGCTCGTGACGCCGCGGACGATCGCCGACGCGGCCGATGCGGCCGACGCGCGTGCCGCGCTCGACGACAACGACGCCCTACCCGCGTTGCGTGAGCGGGGCGCGCTGGTGCGGACCGGCGCGACCGGGACGAACGTCAACGACCTCCGCGTCCTCGTCGTCGAGACGTGAGGACCCGGGCCGATCGCGGCCCCTCTGCTGTCGGGGCGGCGCCGACCGAGCGGAACGTATTTTCCGGTCGGGAGTCACCGGGCGTCCATGCCGAGCGATTCGCTGTACGACCGCCTCGGCGGCCACGACGGGATCCGAGCCGTCGTCGACGACTTCTACGACAGGCTCGTGGCCGACGAGGAGTTGGGCCCGTTCTTCGAGGACGCCGACATGGACCTGCTCCGACGGACACAGACGGACTTCCTGTGTGAGGCCGCGGGGGGACCGGAGACGTACGACGCGGCGCCGGTCCGCGAGGCGCATCTCCACGTTCCCTTCACGCCCGAACACATTCAGCGGGCCGTGGACCTGCTGTACGAGAGTTTGGACGCGTTCGACGTCGACGGGGCGGACGCCGACGCCGTCGTCGAGGCGGTCGCCGCCCACGAGGCGGACCTGTTGGCGGGACCGGACGCCGACGGCGAGTGAGCGAGCACGCTCTCACTCGTCGAGAGCGCCGTTGAGCACCTTGGCCGCGACGAGGACGGGGTCCCAGACGGGACTGAACGGCGGGGCGTACGCGAGGTCCAGCCGTTCGACCTCCTCGACGGTGAGCCCGCCCTCCAGCGCGGTCGCGACCGTGTCGATGCGGACCGCTGCGCGGTCCTTGCCAACGATCGACCCGCCGACGAGCCGCCCGCTCTCGCGGTCGGCGACGAGCGTCACCGTCGTCTCCTCGTTGCCCGGGTAGTAGCCGGAGCGCGATCCCGCGGTGACCGTCCGCGAGACCGGGTCGAAGCCGGCCTCGCGCGCCTCCTCCTCCTCGACGATCCCGGCCCGTCCACACTCCTCGTCGAACGCCTTCACCACCGCCGTTCCGGCGATGCCGCCGGTCTCGGTCGGCGTCCCGCCCAGCGTCCGTCCGATCGCCCGGCCGGCGCGGTTCGCCGTCAGCCCGAGGGGGGTCCACGCCGGCTCGCCGGTGACGACGTGGCGATCCTCCGCGCAGTCGCCGGCGGCGTACACGCCCTCGACGGCGGTCTCGCCGTACTCGTCGACGGCGATGGCGCCCGAATCCCCCAGTTCCACGGGCGTGTCCTCGACGACCTCGACGTTCGGAGCCACGCCGACGCCGACGACCGCCAGCTCCGCCTCGAGGGTCGACCCGTCCCCGCACCGAACGCCGGCGACCCGGCCGTCGTCGCCGAGCAACCGGCCGACCTCGGCGCCGAGGTGGAGGTCGACCCCCCGCTCGCGGAGGTGGTCGACGACCCTCTCCCCCACGGACTCGCCGAACGTCGGGATCGGCAGCTCGGAGCGCTGGAACAGGTGCACGTCGACGTTCCACGCGTCGAGCGCCTCCGCCATCTCGACGCCGACGTACCCCCCGCCGACGATCGCGGCGGTCTCCGGCGGCTCCATCGCGCCGTAGCGGATCACCCGCTTCCGATCGACGTGGCCCTCCCCCCCGAGGTCGTCGACGGCGAAGGCCGCCGGCGGCGTCAACAGGGCGCGCACGGCGGCCGCCGAGTCGAGCCCGTGGATCGTGAACGCGCCGGTCAGCTCGCTTCCGGGGATCGGTCCGGTACGTGCGCGCGCTCCGGTCGCGACGACGAGGTCCCCGTACGGCTGTTCGAACGAGCCGTCGGCACCCTCGACGGCGACCGTCCGCGCGTCGGTGTCGACGCCGACGACCTCGTGTTCCCGCCGGAGGTCGATCCCCCGTTCGTCGATCTCCGCGGGCGACAACGACAGCAGGTCGTCGAGCGTGTCCACCTCCCCTTTGACGAAGTACGGCTCGCCGCAGTGGGCGTACGAGACCCACCTGCCGCGCTCGAACACGATCACCTCGCGATCGGGGTCCTCGCGGGAGAGCTTGCTCGCCGCGCTCAGCCCCGCGGCGTCACCGCCAACGATCACGACAGGATCAGTCACACGAACAGTCGACCGGGGGCCGACTTACAGCTGTCGCCGACGGTCCTGTCGGGCGCACGTCCGTGGGTCCACCCGCGGGTCGACGCCTCAGGAGAGCCGCTCGCTCGCGATAGCGGCGCCCTCGTCGAGCGCCTCCAGTTTCGCCCACGCGATCTCGGGATCGACCAGTCCGATCCCGGCCTGCGTGCCGAACCCGCAGTCGGGTGCGGCCGCAAGCGGCGTCGAGTCGTCGACCGCGTCGGCGACTCGCTCCAGTCGGTCGGCGACGGTCTCCGGGTGGTCGATGACGTTCGTCTTCACGTCGACGACACCCGGGATCAGCGTCCAGCCGTCGGGCACCGGCTGCTCGGCGAACGCCCGGTACTCGTGCTGGTGACGGGGATTCGCCTGTTCGATGCTCAGCCCCGTGATGTCCGCCTCATAGATCTCCGGCAGCATGTCGACCAGGTCCGTGTCGAGGTGGTGGGGGCCCTCGTAGCTCCCCCAGCAGGTGTGCAGGCGAACCTGCTCGGCCGGGACGTTCGACAGCGCCTCGTTGAGTGCCTGGACGTGCAGACTGGTCGCCCCCGTGATCTCCTCCAGCGGAGCGTCGGCGTACGCCGCGGTGTGACCGATCGTGAGCAGTTCGGGCGCGTCGATCTGCAGCGTCAGCCCCGCGTCGGCGACGAGTTCGTACTCCTCGGCCATCGCGTCGGCGACGGCGAAGAGATACTCGTCGTAGGAGTCGTAGTGTTCGTTGACGTGCGTGGCCGTGACGACGCTCGGCGACGCTGCCGTCATGAACGTGTCATCGAACTCGGCGTCGGCGGCCTCGATCGCCTCGCGGAACCCCGCGATCTCGGCCTCGGCCTCCTCGCGCCCGGTGTACTCGACCGGTCCGGTGACGACGGGATGCATCGAGAGGTCGATGACGTCCGTCCTGAACGTCTCCTCGGCGTACTCCGGGAACTCCTGGAGATCGGCCCAAAGCTCCTGCTCCTGCGTCCCCTCGATGCCGCTGAGTCGGTCGGCGACGTACCAGTTGAACGAGACGCGGGACTGCTCGCCGTTGTTGGCCGCGTCGATACCGACCTCCGCCTGTCGCTCGACCACGTCGCGCGTGGCGTCCGCGACGGTCCCCTCCCACTCGTCGGCGTCGACTGTCTCGCCGTCCTGGCGGGCGGTGAGCAGGTCGAGCAGTTCGGGCGGCCGAGGGAGACTTCCGATGTGCGTCGTCGGAATACGCTCGTCGTTCGCTGTCATGAGTAGCCGAGTGGGTAATATATTTGCGACATAATATAACCGTTGGTACTCACAACTCGGGAGTGGTGGACCCGTTCGAATCCGTGTCGCCGGTCACCGGGTGTCGGCCGTCTCGACGTACCCGCGGATCACCGACGCCTCGGCCTTTCGAACGAGCTCGCCCGCGGTGCTGGTCGAACAGTCGAGCACGGCCGCGATATCGGCGATCGTTCCCTCCCGAGGGACCTCGTAGTACCCCTCCGAGACGGCGGCGTCGAGCGCCGTTCGCTGTCGGCCGGTGAGCCGTGCCGACGGGCGCGCTCGCTCGAACTCGTGGACGCGCTCGATCGTCAACTCACCGAGTTCGGCGAGCCGATCGTGAAACGCGCTGAGGGCCGACCCGTCCCCGACGGCCTCGAACCGAACGCGACCCGTGTCGAGGAACACGACCGGCGGGCGGAACAGCACTCGGGCGTCCGCGATCGTCTCCAACAGCGCCGCCGCGAACTCGTACCCGTCCTGCCGGAGGAAGGCGTACGTGCCGTCGGCGCCGTCGACGAGGTGTGAGCCGAGGAGGGAGTCGATCCCCTCGACGGCCGCCGCCGTCGCGTCCCGGCCTCCGTCACACCAGATCAGGGTGGTCGCGTCGGCGGTCGGGCTCCACAGCAGCAACTCGGCCCGCGTGATCCCCGTCCCATCGATGATCCGTCGGTGGAGCGGGTGGACGAGCCGGTCGGGGTAGGCGATCGAGAACCGGATCCGTTTCATGTTCCCCTCGGACCGTGGTCGGCGGGCCGACATATCAAGCGTTCCGCTCGAGCGGATCCGTCGTCGGGCGGCGGATCGAACGGCCGAACGAGTTCATCGGCCCGCCGTCAGGACTTCGGGAACGCTCCGGACGAGCGTCCGGAGGTGATCCGCACCGTCGAGCGCGTGTAGCTCGGCCGTCGGGATCGCCCGTTCGAGCCCGCGAGCGTGGTCGAACGGGACGTTCGTGTCGGCCGTCCCGTACCACAGGTCCACGTCCGTCTCGATCGCGGCGATGTCCACTCCCCAGTCCGTCGACGTGGTTCGGAACTCGGTGACTGCACCGGATCGGCCGTGTGCGAACGCCTCGAGGAAGTCCGCCCGCACGGTTTCGGCGACGCGGTCCGGTACCGGATCGGTCGCGTTCGACGCGGTGTACTGCCCGACGACGAACGAGGGGTCCAGCCGCTCCGCACACCACGCCTGTCCACGAAGGAGTCCCCCGAGCACGCGCGGTGCCCGTGTCGCCAACGTGGCTATCAGCCGCTGGACCGCGGGTGCGTCTCCGCCGACCGTCGGCGGCGTCGCCCCGGCGATCACGTCCACACCGTCGACCCGGTCCGGGCGTGTCGCCGCCGTCGACAGCGCGTACGGGCCGCCACCTGAGAACCCGGCGAGCCTCGCGGCGTCGACGTCGGCGTCGTCGAGCACCGGCGTGACGAACGCGGCGGCGTCGGCGACGGATCGACCCGGCCACGGAGACGAACGACCGTACCCGGGTCGATCGGGCGCGAGCACGCGCACGCCGTGGGTTCGAGCGGCGCGATCGAACAGCGCCCCCAGGCGACGGGACCCCGGCGTCCCGTGGAGGAAGACGAGCGGCGTTCCGCTCGGTCGGCCGTACTCCGCGTAGGCTATCTCGCGCTGTCCGTCGACGCGGACGACACTCGTCTCACAGCGGCTCCGGCGTTCCACGTGGCTCGACGGCGCGGACGTCGTCATCGGTCGATGGATGTCACGGCGCTCGCGTGTTTATGGTGCCGGACTGATACGGCAGTATAAACCAATGGCCGTGATCGCCGAGTACCGTCGTCGCCCCCGCCGGGATCGGTTGGCGAAGACACCGCCCGAACGGCTGTACCGCTGAGGCGCGGATCGCCGATCGCTCACGACAGGTCGTCCGATCCCTCGTCGGCGGCCGCCAGTATCGACTCGGGGAGGTATGCCGAGACGGTCCAGTTGGGCGCGTCGACGACCTCGCTGATCTTCAGGTCGACCGCCGCCGAGCAGAGCACGTACGCGTCCGGCCGGGAGAAGCCCCGCCGCTCGTGGAGGTGCGTTATCATGTGACTGATCGCCGACCTCGTCGCGTCCATGAGGTCCGGCGCGATGCCGGTCGTGGCGTACATCCGCTCGTCGCGCCCGGCGGGTGTGAACGGTCCGTCCGTTTCGAACTGGGGTCCGTCGATCGACCGACCGTCGACGAGATCGAGCCGAGCGGTCACGGTCATCGGCGCCTCGATGCCCGTGAGACACACCTCGCCGTCGCCCTGCGCGGCGTGGCAGTCGCCGATCGAGAACAGCGCGCCCGCCGCCTCGAC
>ENA-ORDC01001138-ORDC01001138.1-marine-metagenome-genome-assembly--contig:-NODE-1138-length-21168-cov-8.582713_pt1 | contig 21168 bp, 25 predicted proteins | sample MGYA00237783_ERZ508515 | MGnify/ENA primary metagenome ERZ508515 (study PRJEB26186, sample SAMN06268792) | marine metagenome | isolation source: Eden Landing Ponds, San Francisco, CA, USA | place... | reverse complement strand
TTATTGTAGATTATTTCCGGATAGCGCCGACCCCGGTGTCGGCGCGTACCGGTAAATTGCTACAATAATCACTATGAGTCACGGCGTCCACGCGGTCGACGTCCACCTCGGCGTCGACGGCCAGGAAAGCGTTTACGCCCGGCTCCGTCCGGAGCGCTCCCTGCACCCGTCGCAAGAGTGCCTGTGCTTCGTCGATCTCCGCTTTGTTCCGGAAGAGTCGGCGCAACGGCCCGGGGAGATCCGCCGTGTCTATCTCTCTGCGTTCCTCCTCGTCGAGGACGTATTCGAGATTGAACGACTTGTACGGCCCCATCAGGTAGAAGAGAAACCGGTCGTATTTGACCGCCCCGAGCCGTTCGACGAGCAGATCCCTCGATATCTCCGCTGTCACACAGCGCCCGTCTCACGCACAGTATATAAATGAAGGTGTTTTCAGCGATATTCGGCTCGACAACAGCTAAGTTTCCACGCCACGAATTTCCGATCGAGATGGCAACGGATCCGCAAGGGAGAGTCGGTGGGGAGGTTCCGGACGACCCGGAGGAGTTGCTCCCGGAGGACAGCGTCCTGACGCTGGACGAATACCTCGACATGCACGCCGCGGTCGGGAACCGGACGCGATACGAGGTGCTCTACCGGCTCGTTCACGGCGGTGAGCTGAGTCCGACGGAACTGGTGGACGCGCTCGATATCGACGACAGCACCCTCCACTACCACCTCAACGAACTCGTCGACGCCGGACTCGTCGAGAAGCGCCAGCGCACCGACCGCGGTCAGGACGGTCTTTACACGTACTACCGTGCGACCGTGTTCGGCGAGGTGACGCTCACGGAGGGGGTCGACGAACTGATCCGTGGTGAGGGGGCCTTCGACGAGATGTACGACAGTTCCGCCGACAGCTCGTAGCGGCCGAGAGCTGGGGGGCGATAGCCCCAGTCTGCGGTTCGACCATAGTCTCCACCCCACGACACTCGGGGACACACTCGACCCAGAGAGACGATTTTATATATCCCGGGGCCAACCTCCCGATAGCGACACGATGTCGCGCGCTCGGTTGGTGTAGTCCGGCCAATCATTTCGGCCTTTCGAGCCGATGACCGGGGTTCAAATCCCCGACCGAGCACTTCTCGAATCGACACAGATCGTCTCAGAAGTGGCAAGTCCGTCGACTCAGGCCTCACTCGCGTCCACAGCTGGGTCGACGGCCGCGTCCGCCAGCGGTTCCTCGATATCGAGCAGTGCCGCGCTGCGTTCCCACAGCTGTAACTGTGCGTCACGGTCGCGAGCGGCCTGCGTCGGGGTGGCCAGGTCCTGTTTTTCGAAGTACTGGCCGGAGACGTTGGAGACGTCCGGGGAGACGGCGAGGTAGACGAGCGCCGCAGCACCTTCCTCGACAGAGGTGACGAAGGGGAACGGGTCCAGCATGCGGGCGACACGCGGGAGCGGTCCCGGGAGAAATCGCGTGAAACCACTGGCGGGGATGCCCCCTGGGTGAAACGAATTCGAGGAGACGTCGCTGTCGGCGGCTTTCAGGCGCCGCGCGAGTTCGAACGCGAACTGGATGTTGGCGAGTTTCGACCGAGCGTACGCACTGGACCCGGAGTATCCGCTGACCGAGGTCACCTCGTCGAGGTCGATATCTCCACCCTTGTGCGCTTCCGAGGCCGTCGTGACGACTCTGGCGTCTTCGGCCAGGCCGTCGAGTAACTCCGCGGTCAGCAGGTACGGCGAGAGGTGGTTGACGTGGAACGTCTTCTCGACGTCCAGGTCCGTCAGTTCACCCGTCCGGAAGAGTCCACCTGCGTTGTGACAGCAGACGTCGAGTTCGTCGGTCCACTTCCGGACTGTCGCGGCTAAGTCGCGAACGTCGTCGACGCTGGCGAAGTCCGCCCGGACGAATCGCGCATCAGCGCCGCGTTGTTCGAGTTCGGTGCGGACGGCCTGGCCCGCGTCGCGGTCGCGCCCGTGAACCAACACGTCCGCGCCGAGGCGTCCGAACGCCAGCGCCGCCTCGCGACCGATACCGCTGGTCGACCCCGTCACGAGTATCGTCGTCCCCGAGAGATCCAGGTCGGCGACGCCCGCCCGCGCTTCCGGCGTTCCTGTCATCTCCCGGACCTACGAACGGGGGCACAAAAGGTTCACTGACCGACCCGAGCGAGAAGTGGCGAGAACGTCGTTATGACGCAACTGTCCGCGAGCGCCGGAAAGCGAGCAGTTCCGAGACCCGCTCCTAGGCGTGTTCGAGGCGGTAGGGCCAGTAATCAGCCGCCCGAAGCGCTCGCCCGACGGCCTTGTGGAAGTCGGGGAAGTCCTCGTACTCGTCCTGGTCGACGTGTTCGAAGATATCCTCGACGCTGACGACAGTCTCGTAGTCGATGCGGACGGGGTGGTCCCCGAACTCGGAGACGAACTCCGAGCGCTCCAGCGGGAAGTCCTCGTCCTCGTCGAGTTTCTTCGCCAGAACAGCGTGTCCGTACTTCCGGCGTCCCTCGCTCCCCTCGTCGCCGTCCGGGTCGTGGGGCCAGTCCATACCGGGTTTGCGGACGAGTGACGCAAAAGGGTTACTCTCCGACGCCAGCACCACGCTGGTCCAGAGAGACCGGAGAATCGAGCAAGCTCACAGCGTCAGGTAGGACAGCATCATCAGGACGGTGTTGTAGACCCCGTGTGCGACGATGGGGACCGCGAGGTTCTCCGTCCGTTCGTAGAGGATACCGAAGACGGTACCGACGCAGGCAATCAGTAGCGCCCCCGCGACGACTGCCGCCGTCTCACCGGTGTAGTTGCCCAGATGGAGCGATCCGAACAGCAGGCTCGACCCGACCACGGCTCCGACGGGGCCCAGCGACCGCCTGAGCCGCCCCTGGATCACGCCACGGAAGAGGAACTCCTCGGCGGGGGCGACGAGCACGATCGACAGCACGGCGAGTCCGAGCACCAGATTCGGGTCGCTGACGACAGCGTCGCCGAGGACCGATTCCGGAACGAGGTCGAGTGCCGCGAGGACCGCGCTGACGACGATCGCCACGACGAGCGCCGCCACGACACCCGCCAGGGCCCACCCGAGTTCGCGCGCCGACGGTCGCGAGGCGTGAACTGTCAGGCCAGTGAATCTGGCGTAGGCGTATCCGAGGACGAGAAATCCGACCTGTCCGACCGCGGTTAACGCGAGGAACGGACCCGTGCTCTGGATATCGACCTCCAGTATTATCAGCGGTACGATGAACGCGACGCCACCGATCAACGAGACGAGAAACCCCGCGACGGTCAACCCCAGCGCGACGAGCACCGCACGAACCGCGCCACTCCCCTCGTGTGACCACGGGTCGTCCCGGTCACGGTCTGTCAGGACACTCATACGTTGCTGAACGATCGCTGATAGCTTAAATATTGGCCGCAGGGTCCCACTCCAGCAAGTGCGTTCGTCCTGTTCGCGAGCTAGTCGCGACGGAACGCGGTTCGAATCCCAACGCCCCGTACGTCACTCACGGTGGCGAGCACACGAGGTGCTCGCCGTAGTGTTCGTGACAGAAAGCGGTGGGATGGGGATTCGAACCCCAGAGTCCGTGAGGACACCTGCTCTCAAGGCAGGCGCGTTAGGCCACTTCGCTATCCCACCGCGAACGCACCTTGCCGCCGTCCCGTCTAAGAACTGTCGGTGTCTCCGCCCGCGTGAACGCGCAGTCCCTCCGGGTCCGGGTCTACGTCGAGGTCGAGTTCGGCGATGGCGTCGGCCGTGTGCTGGGGAACTGGTTTCCCCGCCAGCTGGCGAGTTCGAGCGAGGACGACGGCCGACGCGAGCCCCGCAGGGTCGCTCACCAGCGGGAGTGACTCGACGAAGTCGACGCCGAACTCCTCGGCAGTCGCGCGTTCGGTGAGCGTCCGGAGCGACGGCGCCGTCAGTGCGTCGGTGAAATCGACCGGCTCGGAAAAGCCGGCGTACCAGACCTCGCCTCCCGGTGTCGGCCCGAGCACGACCTCGTCGCCGCGGAGTTTCATCGCCGCGCTGTCGACGTGGCGCCGTTCGAGCAGCGCCACGGCCGGGTCGACGACCGCAGCGGTCCGGACACCCTCGCGCTCCAGAAGGTGCGTGACTGTATTGCCGACGCGGGCCGAGCGCGTCGACCCGATCTGCACCTCGTATCGGGTACTCCCGGGGTCGTCGAGTGCGGGTGCGAGCGCCGACGCAACGGCGGCTTCCGCGTCGTCCGGTTCGACCCGTTCTGGGACCCGGTAGTTGACGAGGAGGTCGCCGCCGCTCCGTTCGACCGCCGCGCAGGCGTCCCGGAGCGTCGCAGTGTAGAGTTCCGTCGCCGCCTCGGCCTCGAGGACGCCGCGCTCGACGAGTCCGGCGAGCGAATCGGTCTCGTCGGGCGGGGCTGCCAGAACCGCGACTGTCGTCATAGTTCACGCTCGGGCCGAGGGCGTCTTGAATGCGCCGTTCCGCGACGCGCATCGTGGGCGTCAGTACGCGAGTCCGAGGCCCTCGGTGGCGTTCGTCGGGTCCGTACCGTAGACGAGTTCGAAGCCGTCGGGGAGGCCGTCACCGTCGGTGTCTCGGTCGGTCGGGTCGAGACCGAGAGCCACCTCCCGGCCGTCGGGGACGGCGTCGTCGTCGGTGTCGGCGTCGAAGGGATGGGTTCCGTTCGCGCGCTCCTCGCCGGTGGTCAACCCGTCACCGTCGGCATCGCTGTCACTGGCGGGTGCGGTGTACGCGAAGGGGTCGGTCGGTGGAGTGATAGGCGCCGAGCCGGCGACGTGACTGTCGAGCCACGCGTCGTGCTCGCCGCCGGAGACGTTCGCGACGATCCGGCCGAAGTCGTCGTAGGTGAGAGTGCCATTGTGTCGGTTCATCCGGGCGAAGACGTCTTCGAGCGTGCGGTTCCCGCCGGTGTCGTTCCTGATGCGAGCGTCGAGCGAAGCGAGGGCCCGGGTCCCCCGGGAGTAAGGGGTGTACCTGCTCTTCCAGTCCGAGCGGTTCGAGAGCACCACCTCGCTGGAACCGTTGGTACGGAGCGTCGTCTGGAAAGCTTCGTAGCCCTCACGACCGTCCAGACCCTGCCGGACGGAGAGGACGCCCGCGTAGTAGGTCGCACTCGCCTCCCTGAACCAGCGCATTCCGGGCCCCAGATCGAACGCTTGGCGCGTGTGGACGTACTCGTGGACCCAGGTGTTGTCGGGTGGGCCGACCCGTGCGCGGTCGGAGACCCAGACGTCCTGGCTGTCGTCGTGTTCGCCGACGGCGAGCCCGCCCTCCCGGAGCGGCGGCGGACCGACGAAAACAGTCACTCTCCGGTCGCGAGCACCGACGGACAACTGTTCTGAAGCCAGCTGGACGGACGTGATAGCGCGGTCGACGTTCGAGGTGTTCGCGGCCGCCGGTTCGACGACTCTGAGTGTCCCGCCGCTGACGTTCGCCAGTCGCGTCTCGTGGGGACCGAGATACACCATCGAGGACCCGACCGCGCCGACACCGTCGACCTTGGTCCGCCGTTCGATCCGGCTGGTGTTCTTCCAGGAATACTGCCACTGTCTGCTGTCGTTACGGTAGGCGAAGGCCGTCTGTGGATTGGCGAGGGCCCAGTCGTCGGTGGCGACCCAGCCCAACCCCCGAAACGTCGGGCCGCTCCGGTTGACCGTGACCTCGAACGTGAGTGTCGGCTCTGCCGTCTCCCTCGTCCAGACCCAGCGGCCGTTCTGTCGCTCCGCGAACCCGCGTGAATCGACGAGTGTCCGGGAACCGGACCCGTACGTGACCAGCGACGTCACGTTCTCGCCGGGGTCGTAGCGGAGCGTCATCCCGATCCGTCCCGGGGCGTTCGGCAACAGTCTGTACTCGACAGTCTGGACGATATCCGGCGTCGCCGCCTCCGGAAGACCCCCAGTATCCGTCCCGAACCCACCGGTCGGGGTCCCCGTCCCGGCCACCACCGTCACCGGGACCAGGCCCGCGAATACCACCACCGCAGTGACGAACGGAACGAACTTTCGCGACGGCGACACGGTTCGGGTATGTGTCACACCATCGCATAAAACCTCGGTCAAGCGCCGGCACCCGCCGGGAGCCGAGGCAGAACGAACGCCCACACGTCGTGGCCCACACGGACGGTCTCAGGCGCCGAATTCGTCTTCGGTGACTCGCTCGACGAGCGTCTCGTCGACGTCTCTGAGGTCGTAGGTCGGCAGGTCGCCACCCGTCCGGGTCACGTACATCGGCTCGACGAGTCGACGACCGACCGTCCCGTCCGTCCCCGTCGCGTCGTCCTGTGCTGTGTCCCCCGTTTCGTCTTGCTCCGTCTCGGTCGTCTCTGGCTGGACGCCGACTGGTTCGAGTCCGTAGAGTTTGAGGAAGCGTCCTGTCTCTCCGGGTGCGATCTCGTCGTCACGGACGGCACGAGCGAGGTCCCGGGAGAGCCACTCGTCTTCGCTGACGCTGGGTTCGAGGACCATCGCTTCGTCGACGAAGCGCACGAGATACCAGTCGAGGTCGTTCAGAAGCGACACGGCCGCGCCGAGGCTCACCGTCTCGACGCCGACGCTGTTCTCGAAGGGTTCGTGGAGGTCGTACGTCGAGAGCGCCTCGCGGGCCGTCTCGCGCGAAAGGAGTTCGTACTGGAGGTTGACGTCCTCGTCGCCGACCAGACAGACCCGCGTCATGGACGCGTCGAGAACTGCAGGGCCCTAAGCGGTTTCGCCTCTCCAGTCACACGACCACCGTCCACGTCGTGACAGCGCCGCGACGCCACGCCTCAGAACGTCGAGAGTTCGCCGTCGATGACCTGCCGGGTGACGTCCGTGACGCTCTCCAGTTCGCGGTCGATCGCCGCCTCGATCTCCGCTTCGACGTCGGAGACTGCGACGCCGTCCTCGGTGACGACGTTCGCGTCGGCGACGTGTGGTTCGTCGATCGGCCGACCGATCTGCGATAGCAATCGGACCTGGAGCTGGCGGATGCCGTCGACGTCCTCGACGACAGACTGGGCGATCTCCGTGCTCAGAAGGTTGTAGATCTTCCCGATGTGGTTGACGGGGTTTTTCCCGCTCGTGGCCTCCATGCTCATCGGCCGGTTGGGCGTGATGAGGCCGTTGGCGCGGTTGCCCCGACCGACGGAGCCGTCGTCGCCGTGTTCCGCGGAGGTCCCGGTCGTGGTGAGATAGATCGAGCCGGTCTCGTAGTCGTCGGCGGTGTTGACGCTGACTGCCACCTCGCGGTCGGTGTAGTCGGTCGCGACGTCACGGACGTACTCTTTGACGTCGGCGATCACTTCTTTGTAGTTTTCGAGCCCCGAGACGTGGTGGTCGACCGTCGCGACCGCGACCGTGACGTCGATCCGGTCGTCCTCGCGTTTGCCCATCACTTTCACGTCCTGTCCGATAGCGGGATTGTCGTCGGCGTACGTCCCGTTGAGCCGGCGCTCGACGTTGTAGACGATCTGCTCGGTCTCGGACAGGGGCGCGTGGCCGACGCCGTAGCTCGTGTCGTTGGCCATCGGCACCCGCCCTTCCTCGCCGAAGACCGACTGGAGGTCACCGCTACCCTCGCCGAGGTTCACGTCGACGATGACGTCGGTCCCCACGTCGAGATCCGGGAAGTTCTCGGTGAGGTACTCCCGGGCGGCTTCGAGCGCGATGGTCTCGGCCGGGAACGTCTCGCCGTCGTACTTCTTCGTGGCGCGACCGACGACGAGCAGATAGATCGGCTTCAGCACCTCGCCGCCGTCGAAGGCCGGCGCGGCCTCGCCGGCCACGAGCTGGGTCTCGTCGGTGTTGTAGTGGAGCACTTTCCCGTAGCGCTCGATGTACTCCCGGGCCAGCGCCCCCGAGACGGCCTCCGCGATCCCGTCACAGATCGAGTCGGGGTGACCCAGTCCCTTCCGCTCGACGATCTCGACTTCCTGATCTTCGACTGCGCGTCCCGCTTCCGGCTGGACGCGGATGTTCCGCTCGGTCATTGGTCGGTCATTCCGTTCGCCCCCTCGTATAACTTGCGGAAACCTTTCTCACCCGAGAAATTACTCTGAGACATCGAATTCGGAATTCCCGTCGCCGCCTGCGTCGTCGGTTTCGAGGAGCAGTCCGAGATACGAGGTGCGAATACCGCCGTCGGGGTCGAGACCCAGCGATTTGAGGACGCCTTTCGCGCCTTCGCGGGCGTCGGCGATGTCGTCGTCCGGCGTCTCGATTTCGACCTCGACGAACTCGCCCAGTCCGTCGACGTCGTCGAGCGTGACAGTGTAGCCGTTCAGCGTGAACCGCTCTCGCTCTTTCTCGACCGTCGCGGCCGGTTCGAACCCGAGTCCGTCGAGGATGCCCTCGGCCGCGATCGGGTCGTCGACGCTCGTCTCGTGTTCCTCGCGGGACTTGGAATCCTCGTCGATCAGCGGCCCCTTGTAGGTCAGCGCTACTCGTTCGTCGCGGTCGGTGGTTTCGCGCCGGACCCGGAGTGCCTCGTCGGTCTCGGCGAAATCGCGGTGCGGGGCGTCGTAGTAAGTGTCGACCTGTGTGATAGTGCCTTCCGGCGCCGCGTCGAGTCCGTGCAGGTGCGACCGGACGACGTCGTGGTCCGCCCGGACCTTGATCTCGACCTCGTACATATCCCCAGGGAGAGGCCTCGGGAGAAAAGTCGACCGATCCGGTCGAGTCACCGCTTCTCGACAGGTGGCGTCGGAGTCTCCGGGCCCCGTCCAGAAGCGCCCCCGAAACGTTGTTCTTAAGAGTGCAACGCCAGTCCGTATCGATATGAGCAACGAGGAGGCCGACGAGGCCGAGACAGAGGCCGAAACGGCCGAAGACGTCGAGGAGACCGAGTCCGAATCGACCGAGGAGGTCGAGGAGACGGAAGCCGAGGAAGAAGCCGAGGAGACGGGAATCCAGCGCGGCGACTTCGTCACCATCGCCTACACGGCACGCACCGTCGAGGACGGCACGCTCGTGGACACGACCGACCCCGAAGTCGCAGAGGAGGAGGGTGTCGGCGAGGACCAGGAGTTCGCCCCGCGCACCGTCGTGCTCGGCGAAGGGCACGTCTTCGGCGCCGTCGAGGACGACATCGTCGGCAAGGAAGTCGGCGACGAGGGCACCGTGACGGTGGCCGCCGCCGAGGCCTTCGGCGAGTTCGACCAGGACGAGGTCCGCACCATCAGCGTCGACCGCATCCCCGAGGACGACCGGTACCCGGGCGCCCACGTCGACATCGACGGCGAACACGGCCACGTCGAGACGGTCATCGGCGGCCGCGCACGCGTCGACTTCAACCACCCGCTCGCCGGCGAGGACGTCGAGTACGAGTACGAGATCCTCGACGAGGTCGAGGACCGCGAGGAGAAGGCCCAGGCACTGCTCGATACGTTCCTCGACATCGACCTCGAGATGTGGTTCGAGACCGACGTCGAAGAGGAAGAACAGCTCGTCGAACCCGACGAGGACGAGGAAGCCGACGAGGAGGAAGCCGACGACGAGGACGAAGAGGACGAACCCGAGTACGAGACCGTCGAGGTCGAGAAGGAGACACTGTACATCGAGGCGACGCCCCAGCTGACGATGAACCAGCAGTGGATGATGGGCAAACAGCAGATCGCCCAGCAGCTGGTCGACCAGCTCGGAATCGACCGCATCATCGTCCAGGAGACCCTCGGTGAGGGGATGGGCATGGGCGGTCTCGGCGGCATGATGGGCGGTATGGGCGGCATGGGCGGCGGCGACATCGAAGAGGCGCTCGAAGACGAGGACATCGACGCCGACGAACTCGTCGAAGAGCTCGAAGGCGCCGGCGAGTAGCGAACGGCAGCGACGAGTAGCTACAGGTCGTACGACGCGAAATCCCGACCGAGTTCGTACCCGCGTTCGGCGGCCCCCGCTCGCAACGCTTCCGTGGGACCGTCGAGATACTCGTTCACGTGTACGAGCACCGTCCGATCAGCGTTCGCGCCGGCGATCTCGTCTTCGAACGCGATATCCTCGAACAGTTCGTCCCGGAACAGCGGTGATCCCTCGACGAAGAGGAGGTCGGCGTTCCTGTACGCGCCTCCACCGTCGAGGTCGGGACGGAACTGCTCGATATCGGGTGCCCACACGACCGTCGAATCCCCGTGTTCGATAGCGAAGCCAACCGTGTCGAAGGTCGGCCTGCCGTGTTCGACCGGGAACGGGACGACCGTCAGGTCTCCCATACGCACCCGCTCGCCGTGGTCGAGCGACTCCGGGTCGACGCTGTCAGTCAGATGGCCCCGTTCCTCGCGCAAGTGCGTGGTCGCCGTCTCGGTCATGTAGACGTCGATGTCCATCGCAGGTGCGACGAGTGCGAGGTCGTCGATCCCGCCCGCGTGGTCGTGATGGAAGTGGGTCACGAACGCGGCGTCTATGTGCTCGGTACCCGTTTCCCTGACCTGCTCGCGGACGTCCGGACTGACGTCGAACAGGATCGTCGTCTCGGGCGTCTCCACGAGCAAACTCGGGCGACGACGTCGTCGTTCGGCGCCCGCCGTTTCGAGATCGCCAAACAGCGGTGGGACGCCAGTCACTTCACCGCTACCCAGCAGCGTCACGTCCATATCTGTTGCCGCTGTGGCGACAGGAAAAACGTGTCGGTTCGGGAGACGTATGTGTCCGGTCGCCGTCGGTCCGGTCGATGACCGCCACGGACCCGCGCGAGCGCTCGGTGGATCTGTTCGAAACCGAAAGTCGGGAGCGCGTGCCGGCCGACGAGTTCGCTGACGCGACCGAGTCCGAAGCCGTCGAGTCGGGGTGGGTCGTCGTCGCGTTCGCCTTCGACGACGCTGGACGGGTGCTCATGATAGACCAGCCGTGGGCCGACGGCTGGATCCTCCCGGGTGGCGCGCACAAGCCCGGGGAGACACTGGCCGAGGGGATGGTGCGAGAACTCCGTGAAGAAACCGGCGTCGAGGTGTCTCCTGTGGCGCCCCGAGCGGTAGACGAGTTCCGGTTCGTGAACGAGGATACTGGCGAGACGGCCGGTTGGTCGCTCGTCGTCTTCGAAGCCGTCGCCGAATCGACCGAAATCGACCGCGACCCCTCTGTCGACGACGAAACGATCGACGAGATACGATGGTCCGACGGCCTGCCCGAGAACGTGTTCAATCCGGAATTGCTGGAACCAGCCTACGCGCGGTGTGAGCGCGGGCCGTGAGGATCGACCTCTGTACTAGCATACCGCGCGAGCGGAGCGAGCGCGGTTTCACCGAGCGCGACCGCAGGGAGCGCTCGGCCTTTTTTGGTCCAGCTTTTTTCGAGCGGAGGTGCCCGCAGGGAGCGAAGCGACCGAGGACACCCTCCGAAGAAAAAAGGTGGTCAGGCGATGTCGCGGCTGGTGTCGATGGAGACCTGTTCGACGAGGTCGAGCTTGATGATGTCGTTGGGGGCGCGCCCGCCGCGGAACTTGGGGATGGCGAGTCGGTTCTCGACCTCGTCGTTGGTGGTCGTCGTCTCGAGCTGGAAGACGACGTCGGCGAAGTGCTCGGTGCTGTCGCGAAGCGGCGGGACGCTCCGACCGTTGAGACAGTGCATGACGCCGAGACTGCCGGTGTTGACGAGGTGGTTCTGGAGGTCGTTCATGAAACTCCGAAACCGCGAGGGCGGCTCCTGAGACTCGAGGACGTTGACGGGGTCGACGATGAGGTTCGAGGTCTCGGGGAGCGCGCTGACGAGTTTCCCGGCGTTGTCCAGTGGCGCCTCGCCGGAGATGTGGCGCACGGTCGGGTCGCCGGTGTTCGCGGGCGTCTGTTCGATGCTCGCGTTGACCGACTGCGCGGTGCGGTCGAGCGAGAGATAGAGCGTCCCGCGAGTCGCGGTCAACTCGTAGAGGAACAGTTCCGCCTGACTGGCCGGCTGTGCACAGAGTGCCACGAGGCTCCCCTCGGGTATCCCACCCCCGAGCTTGCGGTCGAGCACGTCGATCCCGGTGTGCAGCCGGTTGGCCATGGTACAGGTAGTTCCTATTTGCAGGAGATTAAATATTCCGCTCGTCGAGACGCTCTGCGAGGTTCCCGTAGGCCCCGCGGACCGCCCGACTGGCGAGCACGTCCGGTCCCTCGACCTCCGGGACAGTTCCGAGGACGGGACACTGGTGGCGCAAGTCGGCGAGTTCGGGAGACTCGGGCGGCTCGGGACACCGGACGCGAGTCACGACAGCACCGAGTACCGGTGTGTCCAGAGCGCGTGCCATCCGGGCAGTCTTGGTCGCGTCGGCGAGGCTCGCGCGCTCGGCGGTCGAGACGACCAGTGCGCTATCGGCGGCGGCGAGCGGTTCGGCCACTGTCTTCGTCGCGCCCGCGGGACAGTCGACGACGACCGGCCCGCCGGTGTGGCCGAGTCGGCGGAGTGTCGTCTCGTCGGGTGCGCCCGTCGCGCTCCCCGCGGGGACGACGTCCAGGCCCGGGTACGCGCGACTCCGGTGGCACACTCGCTCGGGCCGGACGCCGTCGGCGACCGCTCCGATACCTGGCCGGCGCTCGGTGTCGGCTCTGGTGTGGAGGTTCGGCATCGAACAGTCGGCGTCGACGACGACCGGTCGCGTGCCCGTCGAGGAGAGCGCCCGCGCGAGACCGAGCGCCGTCGTCGTCTTGCCACAGCCGCCTTTGCCACCGACGATCGCGAGCATGGTCCGGGGTGGGTGCCCCCTTCGGTTTCAACCTTCGCCCCCGTCGCAGTTCGAAAACGAGGGTCGGTTCGCCGGAGAGCGGCAAGTGAGTGTCGCCCCAGCGAGCGAGTGTCGGGGGATTCAAGAGCGCGGGGAGCGGCGGTATCGGTAATGCGCCACGACCACGTCATCAGTGCGAAACAGCTCTCGCGGGAGGGCATCGAGGAGGTGCTCGACCGCGCGGCCGAGATGGCGGCCGACCCGTCGGCGTGGAACCACCGCCACGAGGGGGCGTTGCTGGGGCTGTGTTTCTTCGAACCGAGCACGCGGACGAAGATGAGCTTCACCGCCGCAGCAAAGCGACTCGGGGGCGACATCGTCGACATGGGACCGGTCGGGTCCTCGAGCGTGAAGAAAGGCGAGAGCCTCGCCGACACCGTCCGCGTCGTCGAGGGGTACGCCGACGCGCTCGTCTTGCGCCACCCCAGCGAAGGGTCGGCGAAGATGGCCAGCGAATTCGTCGACGTGCCGCTCATCAACGCGGGCGACGGTGCCGGCCAGCACCCTACCCAGACGCTGCTGGACCTCTACACTATTCGGGAGGCGGCGGGCCTGGACGACATCACGATCGGTATCATGGGCGACCTGAAGTACGGTCGGACTGTGCACTCGCTGGCCCACGCGCTGACGAACTTCGACGTCCGGCAACACTTCGTCAGCCCCGAGAGCCTCGAACTCCCGCGGAGCGTTCGCTACGACCTCCACGAGGAAGGCGCGTCGATCAGGGAACACAAGACCCTGGACCCGGTGTTGAGCGAACTCGACGTGCTCTACGTCACACGCATCCAGCGGGAGCGCTTCCCCGACGAGAGCGAGTATCGCGCTATCGCTGGCGAATACCAGATCGACGCCGCGACGCTCGACGAGGCCCACGACGACCTCACCGTGATGCACCCGCTCCCGCGCGTCGACGAGATCGCCCACGACGTCGACGACACCGACCACGCGGCCTACTTCGATCAGGCTCACAACGGCGTCCCCGTGCGGATGGCGCTGCTCGACCTGCTCCTGGAGGGTGAGCGATGAGCGACCACGAACTCCGCGTCAGCAAGATCCGCAACGGCACCGTCATCGACCACATCGCGGCTGGCCAGGCACTGAACGTCCTCGCCATCCTCGGTATCGACGCCGACAGCGGCGAGACCGTCAGCGTCGGGATGCGCGTCCCCAGTGACCGCCTCGGGAGCAAGGACATCGTCAAGGTCGAGGGTCGCGAGCTGAGCCAGGACGAGGTGGACGTCATCTCGCTCATCGCGCCCGCGGCGTCGATCAACATCGTCCGCGAGTTCGACGTCGTCGAGAAACACCGCGTGGAGCGCCCCGACGTCGTCACCGGTGTCCTCTCGTGTCCGAACCGCCACTGTATCACGACCGGCGACGAACCGGTCGATTCGCGCTTCGACGTCCTCGACGACGGCATCCGATGTCAGTACTGTGAGACCATCGTCCGCGAAGGAATCGCCAACCACATCGACGTCGACTGAGACGGGGCACGACCCCACCGAGACGGCCCCGCAGCCCCGCAGGCCACACCGGTCAACAGATTGACTTCACCGGAAAACCTTTATTCTCTCCGGGAGGATCGTCGTGTGATGTCAAAGAAAGCACTCCTCCTGGTCGTCCTCCTGATCGCCGTGGCCATCACCTACAAGATGGTCATCAGCGACTGACGGGACACCACAGTCCTGCTCGTTCACTCGAAGAACAGTAACGCACTGCGTCGAATCACCGACAGAAGGCAGCGAAATCGGCTTGCCGTACAGTCGGGTGTCGGTTCTCTCCCGGTGCGTCTGCCTTTCGAACTACTTACCCCCGTCGGCGGTCATCCTGTGGTATGTACGGCGTCGTCACCCGTAACGAGGAGGAACTCGACTGGACGGAGTTCGGCATCGGGTTCTACGAGGTCAAAGACGTCACCGGCCGGGCTTCCGAACCGGTCGAGGAGGGGATCAACATGGTGTCGTGTTTCGCGGACAACGCCGCTATCGGCGGCGACGGTGGTGAAGACCTCGTGCCGATCAGTGACGCGGGCGACCCCGCGACACGCGACCGGCCCTACTTCGACTGGGACTACGTCTGCCCCACCCACGAACGCTACCGCGAGGGACTCCTCGAGATAATCGAGGAGGCCGCAGCCGTCAGACCCGACGTCCGCCTGGACGACGTGGGCTTTCCGCGCGAGGAGTACTGTCATTGCGACCGCTGTGAGGCGGCGTTCGAAGAGAGCGACCACGACGACTGGCGGGAGTGGCGCGCTTCGGTCATCACGGAGTTCGTCGCCGAGGCTCGCGAGCGAGTGCCGGGAGAGCTGTATCTCACGCTCTATCCCGACCCCTATCCGGGCCACATCGACGACCGCGCGGGACTGGACGTGGACGCCCTGGCCGAATACGTCGACGAGTTCGTCGTCCCGCTGTACGACATGGCCTACTCGACGACCTACTGGCTGGAGATCCTGGCCAAGGGGTTCGTCGACGAACTCGACCGGCCCTTCTCGGTCGAACTCTACGCGGTCGACGTCGATATCGACGACCTCGTTCACGCGACGGAAGTCGCCAGTGCCTACGGCGAGCGCGTCCTCTTTGGCTACGACGCGAGCAACGCCCGGGCGACGGTCCGGCGGATGCAAGCCGACGCGCGCGAGGGCGAGCAGTTCGGACCGGAGTAACAGGGTCGCCTGGAGGAGCAGTCAATCACCGAAGCGGCGGTCGCGCCACTCCCGGAGGATGGCCCGGTCGCGCGTGTTCTCGGGCAGCGTGTCGAACCAGCGGGCGTCGACGATCTCACCGTCGGGGTCCGCGACCTCGGGTTCGGTCACCGTCGCTTCGCCCTCGAAGATCGGAAGCACACCCCAGGTCTCGTGGTCGTCACAGTGGAACCTGACCTCGCCGAGGATGCCCAGTCCCTCGTAGTCGACCTCGATGCCGCTCTCCTCGTGGAGTTCGCGACGGGCGCCCTCTCTGAGCGTCTCGTCGGTGTCGACCTCGCCACCGGGAAGGACCCACGTGTCGATCGACGGCTGTTCGACCAGCATGATCTCCCCGGAGGGCCGGTACGCGATAGTGTGTGCGCCAAAGGGCAGACCCTGTCGTTCGATACGCTCGGAGACGGTGCGAAAGCGCGACCGGGAGACCCGGCGAGTGGTGTCGTAGTCGAGGAACTCCTCGTGGGACTCGCGGAGCTGGTGGGCGAGTTGTTCGGCCTGCTGGCTCGCCTCGCTGGCGAGATACCAGAGGTCGTCGACGGTCGTCATGACCGCCTGTGGCCGCTCCGGGCCGAGAGGCGACGTCGTCTGGGGATCGACACGCTCGGGACGGTCGTGGCGAACGCGGTCATGTCACGTCGTTCGGGAGTCGAGGGCATAAGTCTTGAACCTCCTCGGGTGTCGGTGAGCTATCGAAGTGTACGGCCCCCGCCGCTCAGGTCACAGGGAGAGGGATCGGCCCGTTCGGGGCGGATCAGTCCCTTTTTGTCCGGCGGTCGAGAACCGGCGAGCATGGCTTTCGAAGAGGACGACCGCGTCATCCTGCACGACGAGCACAGCGACTACGACGGCGAGGAAGGGACGGTCTCACAGGTCGTCGAGACGATGTTCGGCGACGAGAACTACACCGTCACCTTCGAGGACGGCCAGGAAGCGGGCGTCCCCGAGGACAACCTGGAAGCCGCGCCCGAGGAAGACGACGCCGACGAAGAAACCGACGAGGAGTAGCTGAGACGCCGATGGCCGCTGTCCCGCTGCACTACGTCGACCTCCGGACGTTCTGCTACGCGACCGAGGACGACCGGCGGGTCGAGGCCGCGTTACGAACCTTTCTCCCCGAGGACACCGAGATCGAGCGCATGGAGTCGACGGGCCACCACGGCGACCGCATCCTCGTGCTCTCTGCTCGCGTCGAGCGCGCCGACGAGATGCGCCACGTCCTCGACCGCCTGACCGAACTCGATGACCTCGACGAAGTCGTCGACGAACTCGACGAGCGCGTCGACGAGAACTGCGCGTTCTACCTGACGCTGGACAAGCAGGCCGCCTATCGCGGCGAGGTCCGACGCGGTGACGGCATCACCTTCCGCTCGAAGGTCGAGGCCTACCCCGCGAAAAAGGAGAAGGCGGTCGCGAACGCCCGCGAACTGTTCGAATCGCTCGCGGACTGACGACCGATGACTGCTTTTGGGAGTGAGTCTCCGTGACGGCGAGCCCGATGCCCTACGAGGCCGTCCACGCCCACCCGGACGGGGACGCGACGGTCGCCCGTCTCGCCGCGACCGCGAGCGAGTACGGCTTCGACGGTATCGTCGTCCGCAACCACGGCGACGCCCGCGCCGAGTACGACACCGACGACGTGTCCGACACCTACGGGATCGACGTCGTCGAGGGCGTCGAGATCCGCGCCGACGACCCCTCACAGGCCAGCGGCTACGTCGGTTCACACCGCGAGTCGGCGACGGTCGTGGCCGTCCACGGTGGGACGAACGCGCTCAACCGGTTCGCGGTCGAACAGCCGAGCGTGGACGTGCTCGCACACCCGATGGCCGGCGAGGGAGACGTCAACCACGTGATCGCGAAGACGGCCGCGGACAACGGCGTCCGTCTCGAACTCTCTCTGGGCCGGGTGTTGCGCTCCGAGGGCGGCCAGCGCGTCCAGGCGTTGCGCGACCTCCGCAAACTCTGGGACCTCGTGAGCGAGTACGACACGCCCTACGTGGTGAGCGCCGACCCCGGAAGCCACCTCCAGTTGCGCGCGCCCCGCGAACTCGCCGCACTCGGTGACGTCGTCGGTATCGGCGCCGACACAGTACAGACAGGACTCGCCGAGTGGGGCGAACTCGCCGACCGCAACCGCCACCGTGCCTCCGACGCGTTCGTCGAACCCGGCGTCACGGTGCGGGAGAATGCTGACGAGGAAGCAGACCAGTAACCCGTCACCAGCCGCGGTCGAATCGTTCATCACGCGCCGCGACCAACCCCAGGCAATGACTCCGTCTATCGACGACCACGCCGCTCGCTTCGACGAGAAAGCCGCTTCCTACGACGACTCGGAGAACGAGGAGTACCGTGCCTGCGCGTCGCTCGTGATCGAACACGCCACAGTCGGCCCGGACGATACCGTGCTCGACCTCGGGACGGGGACGGGGGCCATCGCACTCGCGCTCGCCGAGGACGCCGGGCGAGTCGTCGGTCGCGACATCAGCGACGGGATGCTCGAACAGGCACGCGAGAAGGCCAGAGAGCAGGGGGATCGAGAACGTCGAGTTCGGGGAAGGTCGCTTTCGCGAGCCGAACGTGCCGGCAGAGGTCGACGTCGACGTCGTCACGTCGAACTTCGCGATGCATCACCTCTCGGACGACGAAAAGCGGGAGGCTATCGAGGTGATCGCCGCTCTCGAACCCCGCCGGTTCGTCCTCGGCGACGTAATGTTGTTCGTCGAGGCCGACCCGAGCGAGCCGTTCTACAGCCCGGAGGTCGACGACCCCGCGACGGTGGGCGTACTCGCAGACGCGTTCACCGACGCCGGGTTCGCGCTCACCGCCGTCGAACGCGTCCACGACCAGGTGGGCGTCCTCGTCGGTGAGCGGGTGGGGTCCCGAGACGGCGACGCCTGACCGGAAACGTCGCCTGACTCACGTCCGATCGTCTGGTCCGAACGCGCGGACCTGTCCGGTGTCGGTCCCGAAGAAGAGATACTCGCCCGCCACCGCTGGCGTCGTGCTCGCCGTCGCGTCGCCCACGCGCCACAGTTCACTCCCGTCCTCGGGGTCCAGCGCCACCGCGGGTGCCTCGTAGTGCACCCCGTAGACGGCGTCGTCGCCGACGACGACCCGGCGACCTTCGCGCAGGCCCGTGCGCCACAGTTCTGTGCCCTCGGCAGCGTCGAATGCCGAGACGTGCGCTTGCTCGACCTGTCGGTCGACCGCCGAGGCGTAGACGACGCCGTCCCGGACTGCCGGTGCGACGTTCGACTGACCGGTGTCGACAGTCCACAGTTCCTCGCCGGTCGCCGTGTCGAAGGCGTACAGCGAGTCCCCGACGAAGACGAACACACGCTCACCGTCGACGGCGGGCGTCGACTGGACTTTCGAGCGCTCGCCGAAGGTGTGGCCCCAGCGCTCGCTCCCGTCGCTCGTCTCGAACGCTTTGACGACGCCGTTTGCTCCCGCGAACACCGCATCGTCACCGACTGCGGGAGCGCCCGTGACGAACCGACCCCCGGGCTCGGCACGCCAGCGTTCCGTCCCGTCGGCCGCGTCGACGGCGAACACCGTCCGGTCGAAGTTGCCCAGGTAGAGCGTGCCATCGGCCAGCGCCGGCGCCCACTGCAGCGTCCCGCCGGTATCGAAGGTCCACTGTTGTGCCCCGTCGGCCCGATCGAACGCGTAGAGTGTCCCCTCGATGCTCCCGACGTAGACGGCCTCGTCGTCGACCGCTGGCGAGGAGCGGACCAGCCCGTCGGTCTGTGCGCTCCACTCGACTGTTCCCGAATTGGCGGCGATCGCGTAACATCGGTAGTCGTCGCTGCCGACGTAGAGCGTGTTGTCGACCACCGCCGGCGAGGACCCGACGTTGCTCTGACCCGGTTCGTACACCCAGCGGGTCGACCCGTCGGCGAGTGCGACCCCCTGGGTACCCGTCGAGACGACTTCGTCGGTCACAGCGAATCCGAATCCGTCGTAGCGCGCCGTCCAGAGGCGGTCGCCGTCGTCGGCGTCGAGCGCCGCGAGCGTCGACTGTACCCCCACGAGCACCCGGTCATCGGTGTGTCCGAAGCGAATCGTCGGCACCCCCTCGGTGAAGTACCACTTCCCAGTCAGTGTTTCCCGCCACTGTTCGCTCCCGTCGTCGGGGGCGAGCGAGCGCACCACCGCCCCGTAGCCGTAGGTGTCGGTCGGATACGGCGTCGGGGTTTCAGTCCCGTCGCCGGTCGGGGTGCTCCCGGCGTTCTCGTTCAGCGCGCCGACGAAGACCCCGTCGGCCGTCGCGAGTGGCGACCCCCTGACGGGGTAGTCGGTCTCGACTGTCCACCGTTCGGTCCCGTCCGCGGCGTCGAACGCGACGACGCTTGCCTCGCCGGCCGCGTAGACACGCCCGCCAGCCACGGCCGGGGCGTGTTCGGTGGTCTCTCCGAAGGCTTGCTGCCACCGTTTCTCGCCGGATCCGGCGTCGAGCGCGAGCACCGCACCCGACGCGAGTCCGACTGCGACGGTCCCATCGTCGACGACGGGGGCGGTCGAAACCGTGTCGTCGACGGAGTGGTGCCACTGCTCGGTGCCGTCGGCGAGTGCGAACGCGGTGATCCCGTCCTCGGTCGCCGTGACGACTCGGCCGTCGCCGACCCCGAGGCCGACGGCGGACCGGTCGAGTGACGCGGTCCACCGGTTTGCACCGCTGTCACTCGCCAGCCCCACCAGTTCCGTGCCGGCAGCGACGACGACTGTCCCGTCTCCTGCTGCGGGGGCGACGTCGTCTACTCGCCGGGCTCCCGTCCAGCGAACCGACCCGTCGGCGGCTTCGACCGCCCGGACGACGCCCGACTCGGTCACGGTGAAAAACGCCCCGTCACCGGCTGCCGGAGAGGTCGTCGGTTCGCCGACGCTCAGTGTCTTCCCCCAGCGTTCGACCGGTTGTTCGGCCGGTCCGGGGTCGTCCGTGGCGCCAGAGTTCGCCGCGTCGTGGCGGAAACTCGGCCAGGAACCGTCCAGCGGCGGACCGGGTGTGGCCGTCTCGGTCGCGGTCGGCGAGCCGTCGTCCGACCCCACCCCGTCCGGTGTCGGGGTCGGCGTCGGTGCCGACGACGGCGAGGCGTCGGCGGGATCGTTCGTCGAGTCGAGACACCCAGCGGCCCCCAGTAGCGACGAAGCGCCGAGCGCGGCGCCGGTGCGTCGCAGGAAACGCCGACGAGAGGGGTCTCGCGATGTCATACTCCGATCCCCGACCACGCCGGGCAAGTACCTTGTGTGGGCTTCAGTGGTCTTTTGAGCCATCGCGGCGAGGTAGCTGTGTGAAACACCTGCCGAAACACCTCCGGCCGCGGTGGCGGTATCTCGCGGTCGAACTCACGGGCTGGCCCGACGCGACGGTCGACCGGCGCGCCTTCCAGCGTGCGTGCTGGTTTGCGGCCCAGAACCTCCTGGGCGACGTGGGGAGCGCGGCACTCGACCTGCGAGTGATGCGCTTCGATTTTCGCGACGGTGACGGGAGCGCAGTCGTCCGCGTCCGCCGTGGCGAAGTCGACAGGGCGCGGGCAGTCCTGGCGTGTCTCGACGCGGTCGACGGGGACGAGATCGGCCTGCGTGTGGCGGGAACGAGCGGCACGGTACGAGCCTGTGAAGAAAAGTATATACGCGGCCAACCGGAACGAACGGACCAGAGAAACGTCGTCTTCGAGAACGCGGAACGGCCGGCCGTCGTCCGCGACGGCCGGGTAGACGTGCAGGCCGACGACGCGTTCGTCGGGGCGACCGAACTCGATCTATAAGTATGCAGGGACAATCCCAACAGCAGGCCTACGAC
>ENA-ORDC01001137-ORDC01001137.1-marine-metagenome-genome-assembly--contig:-NODE-1137-length-21190-cov-3.370672_pt1 | contig 21190 bp, 22 predicted proteins | sample MGYA00237783_ERZ508515 | MGnify/ENA primary metagenome ERZ508515 (study PRJEB26186, sample SAMN06268792) | marine metagenome | isolation source: Eden Landing Ponds, San Francisco, CA, USA | place... | reverse complement strand
CACGACCCGGCGACAGAGGAGCTGTACGCCGAGGTGGCCGCGGCGGACGCCGAGGGCGTGCTGGTCCTGCAGGCCGGCGGTGATCCCGTCGAGTCCGCGGAAGTCGCCCTGACTTACGCCGACGCCGGCGCCCGCCAAATGATCGCCACCAAGCTGGACGCGACGCGGCGCCTGGGCGGCGTGCTCTCGGCACTGCACGCCGCGCAGCTGCAATTCATGGCCGCTGGCGTGGCGCCGACCATCGGCGGCGGCCTGCGCGGCATCAACCCGGTCCAGCTGGCGCGGCTGATCCTGCCCGAACGGGACGCCGGCGAGGAGACCGAAGACGCACCGGACTCGACCGAGCCCGACGGTGAGACGCTGGCCGAAAGGGCGCAGGCATGAGCGAGTCCGCAACCAAGACCGTGAGCGAGTCGGTGAAGCGCAGCGCCGCGGTCAAGGCCGCCGCTCCCAGCAACGTCGTCTCCGTCGCCTCCGGCAAGGGCGGCGTCGGCAAGACCTGGCTGGCGATCACGCTGGCGCACGCGATCTCCGCGTCCGGGCAGAGCTGCCTGCTGTTCGACGGCGACCTGGGGCTGGCCAATGTCGACGTGCAGCTGGGGCTGGACCCGGTGCGCGATCTCGCCACCGCCGTCGCCACCGAGCAGGCGCTGCACGAGATCGCCGTGCCGGTGCCGGATACGGGCTTCCACGTCGTCGCCGGGCGGTCCGGCAGCGGCGGGCTGGCCGCGATGGCGGCGGGGCAGATCGACCAGCTCGGAAAATCCCTGCGCACGCTGGCGCAGCGCTACGACCGCGTGGTGCTCGACCTGGGCGCCGGCATCGACCGCACGGTGCGCACGCTGGCCGGACATGCCGGTGTCGGCCTGGTGGTCACCAACGACGAGCCGACGGCGCTGACCGACGCCTATGCCTACATCAAGGTGGTCAAGCGCCAGCGCCCCGACGCCGACCTGCGCATCGTGGTCAACATGGCCGCCAACCAGCGCGAGGGCGAGCGCACCTACGCCACACTGCGCAAGGCGTGCGAGAACTTCCTGCGGGTGACGCCGCCGCTGCTCGGCGTGGTGCGCCGCGACGACCGGGTGCGCGAGAGCATCCGCCACCAGTGCCCGCTGCTGACCCGCTATCCCAACGCCGACGCCGCGGCCGACGTACACGCCCTGGCGCGCCGGCTGCTGGACGCGGGGTGAGCGAGATCTACTCCCCGCGCCCGGCAGCCCCGCTGCCGGGCCAGGGCACCGCGGCGCCGTCCGCGGCTCCGGCCGCCGTGCGGGAAGCCCCCGCCGGTCTGCGCGCGGCGCAGCCGGGAACCATCCTGGAGGCCACCGTGCTGGGCCGCGACAGCGCCGGCCACCTGATGCTGCGCACCGACCGCGGGCTGCTGGTGCTGGCGATCAAGACCAACCCGCCGACCGGCGCCCGCGTGACCCTGCAGCTGCGGCCGGCGGGCGCGCAGATGCAGGCCTACATCCTCAGCGTCCGGGCGCCGGCCGACGGCGCCCGGCCGGCGGGCACGCCGATCGTGCCGACGACCCCGACGCCGCTGGACACCGCCCCGGCGGCAGCCGCGACCCCGACCCAGCCGGTTGCAGCCAAACCGGTGCTGACGCGCGACTGGCCGGCGCTGCAGGCCGCGCTGCAGGCGCTGGAGCGGCCCGGCGGCGACGACGCCGACAAGCCGCTCGCGGTCTCCAACGGCAACCCGCTGGGCCAGGCCGTGCCGCGCCCCGGCCCGGCGCTGGCGAACGGGCTGCTGTTCCTGATGGTGGCGCTGAAGGGCGGCAAGATCGGCCGCTGGCTCGACGGCGAGCCGCTGCGGGCGCTGGAGCGCGGCGGCCGCAGCGACCTCGTGCGCGGCCTGCGGAGCGACTTCCAGCAACTGGCCCGGCTGGCGCAGGACGCCGGCGACGACTGGCGGCTGTTCGCCCTGCCCGTGCTCGCCGACGGCGCCGCGCATCCGGTGCGCCTGTTCCTGCGCCGGCACGACGAGGACGCCGATCCGACGGCCGACGCGGCCGCCCCGGCGCGCTTCGTCGTCGAACTCACGCTGTCGCAGCTCGGCGACCTGCAGTTGGACGGCCTCGCCCGCCCGGACTGGGTCGAGACCATCCTGCGCAGCCGCGCGCCGCTCCCCGCCGCGCTGGAGGCGCACCTGAACGGCGCCTTCACCGACACCCTCGCCGCCTCCGGCGCCGCCGGCCGCCTGACCTTCCACGCCGCCGACGACTGGCACTTCCTGCCGGTCCCCAACGCCGACGAGCACACCGGTCTGACCGCGTAGGCGGGGCCAGCGGCGTTCCGCTGCCGACATCCAGCGGCGATCCTTCAACTGGCCGGCCTGCGTCCGGCCGCTCAGGATGAGCTGTTGGCGCAATGGCTCAGGATAAGCTGGCGCCGCGATAGCTCATCCTGAGCCGCGCCGAAGGCGCGAGTCGAAGGATCGCCGCGCCGCCATCCCACCCCGCACCGCGCCCTTGCGCCTCTCCCATATTTGAGATTTAATCTCGTATATGGACGATTCCCTCACCCAACCGGCGTCGATCGACGCCCGCATCGCCGAACGCATCCGCGGCCTGCGCAGCGCGCGCGGCTGGTCGCTGGAAGCGCTGGCCCGGCACAGCGGCGTCAGCCGGGCGACGCTGTCGCGGCTGGAGAACGCCGAGGTCAGTGCGACGGCCGGCGCGCTGGGCAAGCTCTGCGCCGCGTTCGACCTCAGCGTGTCGCAGCTGATGCACATGGTCGAGGACGACTTCGCGCCGACGGTCGGCCGCGCCGCGCAGCCGACCTGGACCGACCCGGAGACCGGCTTCCGGCGGCGCTCGGTGTCGCCGCCGGCGCAGACTCTGGCCGGCGAAGTGCTGGAGTGCACGCTGGAGCCGGACACGCGCATCGCCTACGCGCGGCCGCCGCGCCGGGGCCTGGAGCACCACCTGCTGCTGCAGGACGGCGCGCTGCAGGTGACGCTGGGGCCGCGCAGCCACGCACTCGAGCCCGGCGACTGCCTGCGCTACCAGCTGTTCGGGCCCAGCGCCTTCGCCACGCCGCCGCACTGCGGCGCGCGCTACCTCCTGTTCCTCGTGTGAGGCCGCATGGATAGCGTCGGCGCCACCGGCATCTCCCCCGTGACGGCCGACGAGGTCGCGGCGAACGCCGACGCCTTCGGCGGACTGCTGCACGCCTGCGTGCAGGCCGGCGCCAGCATCAACTTCGTGCTGCCGTTCGGCGCGCGCGAGGCCACGGCGTTCTGGACCGAGCAGGTGCTGCCGCCGATGCGGGCCGGCGTCCGGACGGTGTGGGCGGCGCGCGACGGCGGCCGGATCGTCGGGTCGGTGCAGCTCGGCTACGCCCTGCAGCCGAACCAGCCGCACCGCGCAGAGGTCACCAAGCTGATGGTGCATCCCGACCATCGCCGGCGCGGCCTGGCGAAGGCCCTGATGACCGAGCTGGAGGGCCACGCGCGCCGGCAGGGCCGCAGCCTGATCACGCTGGACACCCGCACCGGCGACGCCGCCGAACGGCTCTACACCGCGCTGGGCTACGTGAGCGTCGGCGTGATCCCCGGGTTCTGCCTGGACCCCTACGGCAGCGGCCGCCTGGATTCGACGACGGTGATGTACAAGGCGCTGTAGCGGGCTGGCTGGAGCACACGCGGCGGCCGGCCGCGCCTCAGGATGACGTCTTGAAGCCGTCCGGCGGTCCGACGGGGCGCGGACGGATCATCGGACCGTGACGGCCGCGTTCATCCCTCGCCGCTGCGCTTGCGGCGGTGCAGCTGCAGGCCGACCTCGTCCATGGCGGCGCTTTCGGCGCGCTCGCGCTTCTGGCGGGCGCGGGTGTCCTGGTTGGTCTTGGCCAGTTCGTACTTCTTCGCCTCGCGGAACGCCTCGCGGACCTCCTCGCGCGAGTCCTCGATCTGGCGCTCGACCTCCGCGATCGACTCGCTCAGGCGCTGGCGCCGGCTCCGTTCGGCCTCGGCGTAGGCGGGGAAGGCGCGCCGGGCCGCGTCGCTCTGCTCCGCCGCCTGGCGCTCGGCGTCCAGCGTCTCGTCCAGGCGTGCGATGTCGGCCTGCAGACGCGCCTGCAGGCGCTCCAGGTCGGCCAGCTTCTGTCGTTTCTCGTCAAGGTGCCAGCGCGACAGGCGCAGCAGGTTCGCCAGCGCGGTCACTTGGCGGCCCCGTCGCTACCGGTCTGCCTGGGCGCCTGCCGGCGCACCCGGCGCAGGTCGTTGCGCGGCGCCGGCTGGGGGGCGGCCGCCGCCTCGGATGGCCCGTCCGCGGCGGCTGCCTCGCCCGAGCCGTCGTCCCACTGCATGTCGAGGAGCTTCGCCAGCTCGCGGTAGCCGGTTTCCAGGTCGGCGCGCGTGCTCTTGTCCTGCGACAGGAAAGCGTCGAGCTTGGGCATGTATTTGATCGCCTCGTCGACCTGGGCGTCGCTGCCGTGCTTGTAGGCGCCGATGCGGATCAGCTCGGCCATGTCCTCGTAGGTCGACATCAGCTGCCGCGCCCGCGTGACCAGCTCGGTCTGCTGCTTGGTATTGCAGGCCGGCATGGTGCGGGAGATCGAGCGCAGCACGTTGATCGCGGGATAGCGCCCGCGCTCGGCGATCGCGCGCTCCAGCACGATGTGGCCGTCCAGGATGCCGCGCACCGCGTCGGCGATCGGCTCGTTGTGGTCGTCGCCCTCCACCAGCACGGTGAACAGACCGGTGATCGAACCCTGATCGACGCCCGGGCCGGCGCGCTCCAGCACCTGCGGCAACTCGGCGAAGACGCTCGGGGTGTAGCCCTTGCTGGCCGGCGGCTCGCCGGCGGCGAGGCCGATCTCGCGCAGCGCCATGGCGAAGCGGGTGATCGAATCGATCAGGCACAGCACGTCGCGGCCGCCGTCGCGGAAATACTCCGCCAGCGCCATCGTCAGGTAGACCGCCTGGCGGCGCATCGGCGGCGGCTCGTCGGAAGTCGCCACCACGACGATCGAGCGCGCCAGGCCTTCGGGGCCCAGCTCGTCCTCCAGCCACTCCTGCACCTCGCGGCCGCGTTCGCCGATCAGGCCGATCACGTTAACGTCGGAGGCGGTGTAGCGCGCCAGCATCGACAGCAGCACCGACTTGCCCACGCCGGAGCCGGCGAAGATGCCCATGCGCTGGCCGCGGCAGCAGGTCTGGAAGGTGTTCAGCGTGCGCACGCCCAGGTCGATCTTGCCGCCGACCCGCTTGCGGCTGTGCGCCGGCGGCGGCGCCGCGCGCAGCTGGTAGGCGTCGCGCCCCTGCGCCAGCGGGCCCTTGCCGTCGATCGGCTCGCCCAGGGCGTTCACCCCCCGGCCCAGCCACGACGGGTCCGGCCGCACCCGCGGCTCGGCCACCGCCAGCTCCGCCTTGCAACCCAGGCTGACGCCCTCCAGCGAGCCGAACGGCAGCATCAGGGCGCGCTTCTCGCGGAAGCCCACGACCTCGCAGGGCACGCGGCGGCCGCCGCGTGCCAAAATGTCGCAGCGCCCGCCGATCGACAGCACACGGTCCAGGCCGGCGACCTCCACCAGCATGCCGAGCACGCTGGCAACGCGGCCGTACAGCCGCTCCGGCGGAAGCTGATCGATGTCGTCGACAAAGGTTTTCAGCGCGGAAGAGGCGCTCAAGGCATCGGCTCCAAGGCCCGAGGGTGCGCGCGGGCGGCGCGGCGGCGTGCGATTCGCCACGGCGCACTGTGGCGCGGGCCGATTTAAGACTCCGTAAAACGCCGGACTTTACCTCTCGTTAACGGAGCTTTCCCATATTGGTTAACGGCGCTACCTTCGGGCCGGCGCCCGGGGAACCTGTCAGAGAGAGAGCGAGATGCGTGTCCTTCTGGTCGAAGACGACCGCGCGATGGCCCAAAGCATCGAAACGATGCTGAAGTCGGAAAACTACATCTGCGACACCACCGACATGGGCGAGGACGGGCTCGAGATCGGCAAGCTCTACGATTACGACATCATCATCCTCGACCTGATGCTGCCGGACATCGACGGCTACGAGGTTCTCCGGCGCATGCGCGCGGCCAAGATCGACACGCCGATCCTGATCCTGTCCGGCCTGTCCGGCCTCGACGACAAGCTCAAGGGCCTCGGCTTCGGCGCCGACGACTACCTCACCAAGCCGTTCGACAAGCGCGAGCTGGTGGCCCGCATCCAGGCCATCGTGCGCCGCTCCAAGGGCCACGCGGAATCCATCATCCGCACCGGCAAGCTGGCGGTGAACCTGGACGCGCGCACGGTCGAGGTGGACGGCCAGCCGCTGCACCTGACCGGCAAGGAATACGGCATCCTGGAGCTGCTGTCCCTGCGCAAGGGCACGACGCTGACCAAGGAGATGTTCCTGAACCACCTCTACGGCGGCATGGACGAGCCCGAGTTGAAGATCATCGACGTGTTCGTCTGCAAGCTGCGCAAGAAGCTCGCCAACGCCACCGGCGGCGCCAACTACATCGAGACCGTCTGGGGCCGCGGCTACATGCTGCGCGACCCGCAGGAGGCCGGCGCGGCGGCCGAGAAGCCGCGCGCGACCGCTTAACCAAACGCACCGTGCGTCGGGTGGATCGGCCGCGTGAGCGGCCATCCGCCGGCATTCCCGGGATAACGGCACTGCCGCTTGGTGGGTTGCTTCGCGAACCCACCCTACGGACCCGCGGTAGGATGGATTCGCCGCGCGAGCGGCAATCCATCAATCCAACTGGCCGACCGCAGGGCAAGCTAAGCGACTTCGCGAACCAGCGCTACCGCTGTCGCCCGATCAGGTCGCTCAACCGGCGCCGCTGCCGCCCGGCGGCGTCGAAGTTCGCCGGATCGAGCCAGGCGGTGTAGGCCCGCTCCAGCGCCGGCCAGTCGGCGTCGATCACCGCATACCAGGCGGTGTCCCGGTTGCGCCCCTTGACCACGGTGGCCTGCCGGAACACCCCCTCGAAGGTGAAGCCCAGCCGCTCGGCGGCGCGGCAGGACGGCGCGTTCAGCGCGTCGCACTTCCATTCGTAGCGCCGGTAGCCGAGCTCGCGGAACGCCCGGCGCATCATCAGCACCATCGCCTCCGTCGCCGCCGCCGTGCGCTGCAGGCGCGGCGCCAGGTTGATGTGCCCGACCTCGATGCTGCCCGCCGCCGGCGCGATCCGCAGATGGCTCGCCATGCCGGCGGCGCGGCCGTCCGCGCCGTCGACGACGGCGTGGAACAGCGGATCGTCGCCCTGGCAGGACTGCGACAGCCAGCGCTCGAACGCCGGCTTGGTGTCGAACGGGCCGTACGGCAGATAGGTCCAGTTGCGCCCCTCACGGTCCTCGGCGAAGGCGGCGAACAGGTCGCCGGCATGGCGCGCCGGATCGAGCGGCTCCAGCGTGCACCAGCGGCCCGGTATCGGCGTCCGTGGCGGCACCGCGGCGCCGCGCCAATCCGGCACCGGCGCCCCGATCGGCTGGCCCAACGCGTTCGTGCGTGCTGTCATGGCGATGCCCGGCGTCCCTGCCCCGCGACCCAACGTCCGGCCAGCGTTGCCGTAAACCGGTCCCTCGGCAAGGGCCGCTATCGGCAATCCGATGAGACCATTCGGGCCGGCGCGTGCGTCAGGTCATCCGCCGCAGGATCCAGACCTCGCGGCCCGGGTGGGGATTGGGGTCGAGCCGTTCCAGCGCCGGGTGCTCGCGCACGCGGTCGGCTTCGGCGTCCTTGATGCGAAAGGCGAACGGATGGCGCTCGTCGTTGATCTGCGTGGTCACCCACCAGCCGTGCGCCGGATCGCCGATCACACCGGCGTCGGCATGGCCACGCAGGTAGGCGACGGCGTCTTCGGCGTGCCAGGCGTCGTCGGAGTCCGTCATCGGCATCTCGGCTCCCTGTCGGCTCGACCGGGAGCTAGCGCGGCTCGGCCGCGAGGACAAGCGCAACCACTCAGGAGGCGGCGCCGAGCGGCCTCGCTGGGGCGGCGGACGCCGTCGTGTTGGTCGAAGCGGCCGGGACCCGGGCGTACAGGCCGCGCTGACCCTCGACCATGCGGAAGCGGTCGGTCACGCCCAGCACCGTCTCCGCCCCGCCAAGGGTGAGGAAGCCGTCGTCCGGCAGCACCCCGGCGATCGAGTCCAGCACCTGCTTCTTGGTGTCCTGGTCGAAGTAGATCAGCACGTTGCGGCAGAACACGATGTCGAACTTGCCGAGGCTCTGCGGCCCTTCCAGCAGATTGTGGGTCTGGAACTTCACCATCTGCTTGAGCTCGTCGGCGATGATCCATTGGTCGCCGTCCTGCCGGAAATACTTCGCCAGCAGGGTGATCGGCAGGCCGCGCTGCACCTCGAATTGGGTGTAGCGGCCGTCGATGGCGCGCTTCAGGATCGGCCGCGACAGGTCGGTGGCGACGATCTCGATGCGCCAGTCGCGGAAGCGCGCGCCCAGCTCGCGGATCGTCATCGCGATCGAATAGGGCTCCTGGCCGCTGGAACAGGCCGCCGACCAGATGCGTAGGCGCTTGGCGCTGCCGCGGGACTCGGCCAGACGCGGCAGCACCACGTCGCGCAGTTGATCGAACGGGCGGGTGTCGCGGAAGAAAAACGACTCGTTGGTGGTCATTGCCTCGACCACCTCGACCAGCAGCTTCGGGTCGCCGCCCTTGCCCTCCCGGCGCACCAGGCCGCGGATCAGCGCCTTGGCGTCGGCGAACTCCCAGGTGCGCGCCAGCGGGGTCAGGCGGCTTTCCGCGAGATAGGCCTTGTCGGCCGACAGCACCAGGCCGGAGCGGCTCTTCAGGATGCTGGCGAGCTTCTGGAAATCGTCCGGCGTCATGCCGCTGTCCTCACGAGAAGTTTGCGCACCGCCGGCGCGATGTCGTCCAGCGGCAGCACCGCCGAGCACAGCCCGGCCTTGGCCACCGCACGCGGCATGCCCCAAACAACCGAAGTCGCCTCGTCCTGGGCGAACACGTGCCCGCCGGCCGCCACCGCGACCTCGGCGCCTCGCAACCCGTCGCTGCCCATGCCGGTGAGGATCACCGTCAGCAGCTTCGAGCCGTAGATCTTCGACAGGCTGCGCAGCATCGGATCGACCGATGGCTTGCAGAAATTCTCCGGCTCCCCGTCGTCCAGCCGCAGCACCACCTGGCCGGCGGCGCCCTCGCGCCGCGCCACCAGATGCTTGCCGCCCGGCGCCACGTAGACGTGGCGGCCCTTCAGCGGCTCGCCGTCTTTTGCCTCCGAGCAGGTGTGCCCGGTCTGCCGGCTGATGTGATCGGCCAGCAGCGTGGTGAAGGTGCCCGGCATGTGCTGGGTCACCAGGATCGGCTGGTCCGTCGGGCCCAGCGCGCGCAGCACCTTGAACAGCGCCTGCGGGCCGCCGGTCGAGGAGCCGATGGCGATCGCCTCCGGCCGCAGCGTCGGCATCGCCCGCAGGCTGACCGGCGCGTCGTCCGGCGCCGGGCGCGCCGGCCGGGTGCCGGCGGGGCGCTGCGCGGCCGGACGCGCCGCGGCGGCCGCCGTCGCGGCGCCGGCGCTCGATGTGCCGGGCCGCGGGCCGGCGGTGCGGCGATGCGCCTGCGCCAGTGCCTTGACCTTGGCGCGCAGCTCGCGCTGGTACTCGCCGGTGCCGGACAGGCCGCCGCTGGTGGTCGGCTTGGGCAGGTAGTCGGCCGCGCCCGCCGCCATCGCCTTCAGCGACACGTCGGCGTTGGCCCGGGTCAGGGTGGAGGCCATCACGATCTGCACGCCGGGCTGCACTTCGAGCAGCTTCGGCAGCGCCGTCATGCCGTCCATCACCGGCATCTCGATGTCGAGCACGATGACGTCGACGGGGATACGCTGCAGCTGCTCGATCGCGCGCTGGCCGTTGCCGGCCGAGGCGGCGACCTCGAGCTCCGGGTCCTCCTGCAGGAAGCGGCTGACCAGGCCGCGGACCACCGCGGAGTCGTCGACCACCATCACCTTGTAGGGGGCGTTGCCCGGCCCGCCGGGGGCCGTACCACCCGACAGGCCCCCGCGAGCGCCGACGGCGCCGGTCTGGGTCATGGCTACAGCAGCCCTGCCTGCGCGAACTTCGATTCCAGGATGTCACTGTCGAAGGGCTTCATGATGTATTCGTTGGCGCCGGCCCCCAGGGCTTCCTGGATGTGCGCCATGTCGTTCTCGGTGGTGCAGAACACCACCACCGGACGGTCGCCGCCCTGCGCCTTGCGCAGCTCGCGCAGGAAGTCGATGCCGGTCATCACCGGCATGTTCCAATCCAGCAGAATCACGTCGGGCATCGCGGAGCGGCAGGCGTCCATGGCCTGCTGCCCGTCGCCGGCCTCGACGATATCGAAGCCGAGCGCCTCGATGATCTTGCGCGCCACCATGCGCACGACCCGCGAGTCGTCCACGATCAAGCAGCACTTCATAGACAGGAACTCCACTGTTGCCGCCGCGCCGCCCGTGAGCCCGGCGCAGCCTTCGTCAAGCGTGTCCGGCGCGGCGCCGGGCGAGCGTCAGGCGGCCTTCTGACCGGCGCCGTAGTCCAGCAGCCCATCGACGTCGAGCACCACCAGCAGGCGCTCCTTCAGGCGGAAGATGCCGGAGGAGTACTCGCGGAAGCGCGCGTCCAGGGTCGGCGGGTTCTTCTGGAAGCCCTTCGGGTCCAGGCTCAGCACCTCGCCAACCTCGTCGACCATCAGGCTGTAGAGCTCGCCGTTCTGCTCCACCACGATCGAGGTCTGGTGGTCCTCCGTGTTGCGCGCGGCCAGGCCGAGCCGGAGCCGGACGTCGATCGCCGTGACGATGCGACCGCGCAGGTTGAGCGCGCCCGCGACCTCCGGCGGCGCCAGCGGGATCCGCGTGACCTCGCAGGAGGCCAGCACGTCCTGCACCTTCAGTACCGGGATGCCGAACATCTGCTTGGCGATCACGAAGGTGACGTAGTCGGTGGCGTCCGCGGCAACGTGCGCCGTGGCGTCGTGGGCTTCGGCGGCGCTCACCGCGCCGCTGCCGTTCGCAGCCTTGGTCTTGTCGACCTTGCCGTGGTTGCCGGACTTGGTGGTGGTCTTCTGGGCCATCTGGTCGTCCCCCTGGGCTTAGGCCGCGCCGCGCGTCTCGCGGACATCGCCGCTGGACAGCGTCTGACTGAGCGCGTCCAGCAGAGTCTCGCGATCGAACTTGGCGACGTAGTCGCGGAACCCGGCCTCGCGGCCGCGCTCCAGATCGGTCGGGCTGGCGTGCGAGGACAGCGCTACCAGCGGGGTGTCCGCCCACTGGCTCTGCTGGCGCAGCGTCGCCGCGAACTCGTAGCCGTTCATGCCCGGCATCTCGATGTCGGAGACGATCACGTCGAAGCACGCGCCCTCCTCGCAGAGCTGCAGGGCGGCGTTGGCGTCCTCCGCCGTGGTCACGTCGTAGCCGGCCACGTCCAGCAGCGGCGCCAGCAGGTTGCGGAAGAACGGACTGTCGTCGACCAGCAGCACGCGCTTGCCGCCGCCCTCCTTGCCTTCGCGCTGCTCCTCGCTCTGGAACCAGTCACTGAACGCCTGCGTCAGGTAGTAGCCGGCGTCGACGATGTCGGTCGCCTTGCCGGCGATCACCGCGCTGCCCAGGTAGCCGTCGCGCTCGCCGTGCAGCTCGATCTTCATCGGCTCCTCGACGATGTCGACGATCTCGTCGACCACCAGGCCCATCGAGCGGTCGCGGTCGGTGAACACCAGCACCGGCTGGTTGCCGCTCTCCTTCATCTGGGCGCCCGGCATGGTCACCAGCGGCATCAGCTGGCCGCGATACTGCACCACGCGCTGGCCGTTGGAGTCCTCGACCGAGTCGAGGTCGATCTCCTCCAGGCGGGCGACCAGGGCCAGCGGCACCGCCTTGGGCGACTTGCCACCGGCGCGGAACACCAGCATGGCGATCTCCTCCTCGCCGTGAGCGGTCTTGCGGCGCTTCTCGGACAGCGCCTCCTCGCCCTCGACCAGGGTGAGCTCGCCGCTCGCCGAAGCGATGCCGTTGGGGTCCAGGATCATCACCACGCGGCCGTCGCCCAGGATGGTGTTGCCGGAGAACAGCGGGATGTCGCGCAGGATCTTGGCGACCGGCTTGACCACGATCTCCTCGGTGTCGAACACGCGGTCGACGATGATGCCGAAGGAGTACGTGCCGACCTGGGCGACGACGATGAAGCCATCGCTCTCGATGCCGCCGTTCGTCTCGGACTTGCTCGGGTCGTTCGCCGGCTTCGGGTCGTCCAGCCGCAGCAGCTCGCGCAGGTTGACCAGCGGCAGCAGGCGGTCGCGCAGGCGCAGCACCGGCGTGTCCTTGATCCGCTCGATCTGGTTCTCGCTGCCGCCCTTGGCGCGCACCAGCTCCAGCACCGAAAGCTGCGGGATTGCGAAGCGGTCGCCGGCGCACTCGACGATCAGGGCCGAGACGATCGCCAGGGTCAGCGGGATCTTCACCGTGAACTTGCTGCCCTCACCCTTGCGCGAGGCCAGCTCGATGGTGCCGCCGATTTTCTCGATGTTGGTGCGGACAACGTCCATGCCGACGCCGCGGCCGGACACGGCCGTGACGTTCTCGGCGGTTGAGAAGCCCGCCTTGAAGATGAACTGCAGGATCTGCTGCTCGGACAGCTGGCCGATCTCGGACTCGGTGGTCAGCTGGTTCTTGAGCGCCTTCGCCTTGATCTTGTCGACGTCCAGGCCGCGGCCGTCGTCGCCGATTTCGATGATGATGTGGCCGCCCTCGTGGAAGGCGTTCAGCACCACCGTGCCGGTGTCCGACTTGCCGGCCTTCTTGCGGACGTCCGGCGTCTCCAGGCCGTGGTCGGCGCTGTTGCGCACCATGTGCGTCAGCGGATCCTTGATCAGCTCCAGCACCTGGCGGTCGAGCTCGGTGTCCTCGCCCTTCATCTTGAGCTCGATCTTCTTGTCGAGCTCCTGGGACAGGTCACGGATGATTCGCGGCAGCTTCGACCAGGCGTTGCCGATCGGCTGCATGCGCGTCTTCATGACGCCTTCCTGCAACTCCGACACCACGTGGTTCAGACGCTGCAGCGGCGCGGAGAACTCGCTCTCCTGCTGGCTGCGCAGGATCTGCAGCAGCTGGTTGCGGTTCAGCACCAGCTCGGAGACCGTCGTCATCAGGTTCTCGAGCAGGCCGACCGAAACGCGGATCGACTGGTTGGCGACCTGCGACTCGCGCGGCGCCTCGCGCTCGCCCTGCGGCTTGCCGGACTCGGCCTTGCCGGACTCGGTCTTGGCAGGCTCCGCTTGGGCGGGCTCGGCTTGGGCAGCCGGCTCGGGCTTGGTCTCGGGCTCGGGCGCAGGCTCGGCCGGCGCCGCGGCCTCGGGCTGCGCCGGGGCCGCGGCCTCGGGCTGCGCCGGGGCCACGTCCTCGGGGCCCGGGGCGTTTCGGAAGATCTCCTCCAGCTCGTCGACTGGCTCGTGCGCGGCCTCAGCCTCGGCGCCGCCGTCCGGGGCGGCCTCGGCGGCCGGCGTCGCGTCGGCGGGCACGTTGGCCATCTCGGAGACCGCGTCCAGGCGGACGACCAGCTCGCTGTCGTCGCCTTCCGGCTCCTGCTCGGTCTCCTCCAGCACGCCCAGGATCTCGCGGATCCGGTCGAGGCACTCCAGGATCAGCGACACGCGCTCCGGCGTCACCACCAGCTCGCCGTCGCGGATCTTGCCGAGCACCGTCTCGCCGGAGTGGGCCACCGACTCCAGGCGCGGCAGACCCAGGAACCCGCAGGTGCCCTTGATCGTGTGCATCACCCGGAAAATGTTGTCCAGCAGCCCCGGCGAAGGATCCTGCTCGAGCTTGACCAGTTCGGTATCCAGGACCTGAAGACCCTCGTTGGTCTCGGTCAGGAATTCGCCTAGGAGATCGTCCATCCTTAGCCCCGCGGTTTCTGCCTCGGTCCGGCGCGCATCGGCAGCAGTGCCGGCGCCGGCGGACGGCGCCCGTCCGTGTCAGAGTGGGAAATTGCCGGGGATTTATTAAAAACCTCCTTACTTGCGCATTCGCGTCAAACGCGCCATGTCACGGGCGCTCCGGTTTCGTGGGAATGCTTCGCATTTTCAGTTGTTCAGCGATAAGGTGAGACCGGGAGACCGCCGGGGCCAGCCGCCTCGGCCACACGCGCCACGGACCCGACGCAGCGGATGAGCGACGCCACCTATCCCAGCCGCAGACCCGGCCGCCCGGAACCCGGCGACACCCCCGACGACGCGGCCCCCGCGGCCGGAGCGGTGCCCGGAGCGGGCGACGTTCCAGCGGGCGGACCAATCGAGGGCTCCGGCACCCTGACCGACCAGGCGATCGCCGGCAGTCCTGCCTCGCGCGGCGCGCCCGGCGCCACCGCCGGGGCGCAGGCGCGGCCGGCGTGGCGGCTGGGGCGCCGCCAGGGGCCGCTGGCCTGGGCCTCCATCGTCATCGCGGCGCTGCTGTCGATCCCGATTCTGACAGTGGCGGCCAGCGTGCTGTCCGGCGCGCAGTCGGACATCTGGGGCCACCTCGTCGACACGGTGCTGGCCCGCTACGTGATCAACACGGTCTGGCTGGTGGTCGGAGTCGGCCTGCTGGTGCCGGTGATCGGGACCGGCACGGCGTGGCTGGTGACGATGTGCCGCTTCCCGGGCCGCAAGGTGTTCGAGTGGGCGCTGATTCTGCCGCTCGCTGTGCCGGCCTACGTCATGGCCTACACCTACACCGACTTCCTGCAGTTCACCGGGCCGGTGCAGACGCTGCTGCGCGAGGTCACCGGCTGGGGGCCGCGCAGCTACTGGTTCCCGGAGATCCGCTCGCTGCCGGGCGCGATCGCGATGCTGGCCTTCGTGCTCTACCCTTACGTCTACCTGCTGGCGCGCGCCTCTTTCCTGGAGCAGTCGGTGTGCACGCTGGAGGTCAGCCGCACGCTGGGCTGCGGGCGCTGGGGCTCGTTCCTGCGGGTGGCGCTGCCGCTGGCGCGGCCGTCGATCATCGCCGGCACCTCGCTGGCGCTGATGGAGACGCTGGCCGACTTCGGCACGGTGTCTTACTTCGGCGTGCAGACCTTCACCACCGGGATCGTGCGCGCCTGGGCCTCGTTCGGCGACCGCATCGCGGCCTCGCAGCTCGCGGCGGTGCTGCTGGTCTTCGTGTTCGCCGTGCTGCTGCTGGAGCGCAACAGCCGCGGCAAGGCGAAGTACCACCACACCAGCGCCCGCTATCAGAACCTGCCCGGCTACGTGCTGGGCGGCTGGAAGGCCGCGGCCGCCTGGTGCTGCTGCGCGCTGCCGATCGCCGTGGGCTTCCTGATTCCCGGCGCGATCCTGCTGAAGATGTCGGTGTCCCGCGGCGACGACCAGTTCGGCGCGCGCTTCCTGGAGCTCGCCCTCAACTCCTTCTCGCTGGCGCTCGTAACCGCGGTGCTGGCGGTGATCCTGGCGACGGTGATGGCGTACGGCCTGCGGCTGCAGCCGAGCCGGCCGGTCTACCTCGCCAACCGCGTCGCCAGCATGGGCTATGCGATTCCCGGCACGGTGATCGCGATCGGCGTGCTGATTCCCTTCGCCGCCCTCGACAACGCCGTCGACGACTGGATGGAGGCCACCTTCGGGATCTCCACCGGCCTGCTGCTGACCGGCTCGATGACGGCGCTGGTGTTCGCCTATCTGGTGCGCTTCCTGGCGGTCTCGCTGAACACCATGGAGGCCAGCCTGGGGCGGATCCGGCCGACCATGGACGACGCTGCGCGGGCGCTGGGCCACGGCCCGCTGTCGACGCTGTTCAAGGTGCACGCGCCGATGATGTGGGCGTCGATGCTGACGGCCGGCCTGGTGGTGTTCGTCGACGTGATGAAGGAGCTGCCGGCGACCCTGGTGATGCGCCCGTTCGACTTCGACACGCTGGCGGTGCAGGCCTACAACCTCGCCGCCGACGAGCGCCTGACCGAGGCGTCCACGGCGGCGCTCACCATCGTCGCGGTGGGTATCCTGCCGGTGATCATCCTGTCCAAGACGATCGCCAAGTCCCGCCCCGGGCAATAGCCGGGCGCGCGGCGCCCGCGCCGCGATCTCCAAAAAATCTGCACTCCACCGCGTGTTGTTGGTGCCGGGCGGCACGGGCCACGTGCGGCGTAGCGTCACACCGGTCAACGCAAAGGAGGTCGCGATGCGGACCGAAGACGTGACCAAGACGCTGAAGCCCGTGCTCGGCGGCGCCGTGGGCGGGATCCTGGTGGCCACCGTCGCCGCCTTCAGCTTCAACTGGATCTACACGGCCGGCACGCTGAACGAGCAGGTGCACCAGGCCAGGGTCTCCAGCCTGGCGCAGATCTGCGAGAGCAACGCCGAGCACTACTGGACCGACGAGCAGGGCATGAAGATGGCCAAGCTGGAGGGCTGGGGCAACGACCAGCGCGCCAAGCTGGCCAACCGCTTCGCCCCAGAGGTCCCGAACGACAGCGCCTACCACGAGGACGTGGTCGACGCCTGCGGCGAAGCGTTGCAGCCCGCGTGACGCGCAACCGCCGCCCCTGTCCCATCGACACCGAATGACGCAGCCGAGAGGAGGCTTGCGATGTTGAGCCGCAACGACGGCCACCCGCGCCGGATCGCCGGCAAACTGGAATGGCCCATCGCCATCCTGTTCGCCACGATCCCGCTGCTGGCCACCGTGGCGGTGGTTAAGAACGTGGTGATTGCCTGATCCCTCCCGCCTGCGGCCGCCGCCTGCCGCGACGGGCGGCGGTCGCCCCTTGTCCATGCTGCCCGGAGCCCACCATGCGACGCAGCGTCAGCGGCGTGCTCGCCGCGCTCCTGATCCTCGCCGGCCCGTCCGGCGCGCAGGCGTTCAAGATGCAGGCGCTGGAGCGATTGACGGCGAAGGACGCCTGCCGCGACTGCGACCTCGCCGGCATCCTGATGGAGGACGCGAAGCTCGCCGGCGTGTCGATGATCGACGCCAACGTGACGGCGGCGACCTTCGACAGCGCCAACCTGAAGAACGCCGACCTGCGGCGCGCCGACCTCAGCGCGGTCGATTTCGCCAACGCCAACCTGACCAACGCGCGCCTGCAGGACAGCAACCTGTCCGGCGCGCTGTTCTGGAACACCGACCTGACCGGCGCCAACCTGACCGGTGCGCGCTACGGGCCGGCGATGATCGCCGAGATCACCTACTGCCGCACCACCATGCCGTCGGGCCGGGTGCGCCGGCCGAACTGCTCCGGCAGCTGACGCCTCTCCTCTGGCGCCTTCGGGGCCCTTGGGCAACGCCGCGTTCCGGCGCATCCTGGGGGCATGGCATCGCACGGCGAAACAGATCGCGCACGCGACCCGAAGGCGGCGATCCGCGCCAAGGCGCTGGAGGTCGGCTTCGACGCCGTCGGCTTCGCGCCGGCCGACCTGCACCCGGAGGCGCGCGACCATCTGACCCGCTACATCGACCGCGGCTACCACGGCGACATGGGCTGGCTCGCCGACACCGCCGAGCGGCGCGGCCACCCGCAAAGCCTGTGGCCGGAGGCGCGCAGCGTCGTGGTGCTGGCGCAGAACTACGGCCCGCGGCACGATCCGATGGCGATCCTGGAGCTGCCGGAGCGCGGCGCGATCAGCGTCTACGCCCAGAATCGCGACTACCACGACCTGGTGAAGAAGCGCCTGAAGCGGCTGGCGCGCTGGATGCACGAGACCCTGGCCGGCGAGGTCAAGGTGTTCGTCGACACCGCCCCGGTGATGGAGAAGCCGCTGGCCGAGCGCGCCGGCGTCGGCTGGCAGGGCAAGCACACCAACCTGCTGTCGCGCGACTGGGGCAACTGGCTGTTCCTGGGCGAGGTGTTCACCACCCTGGATCTGGAGCCCGACGCGCCCGGCGAGGACCACTGTGGCTCCTGCCGCGCCTGCCTCGACGCCTGCCCGACCGACGCCTTCCCGGCGCCCTACCAGCTGGATGCGACGCGCTGCATCTCCTACCTGACGATCGAGCACAAGGGCCACATCGCGCGCGAGCTGCGGTCCAAGATGGGCAACCGGATCTACGGCTGCGACGACTGCCTGGCGGTCTGCCCGTGGAATAAGTTCGCCCGCCCGACGCGGGAGGACGCTTTGTTCGGCCGGCTGGAGCTGCGGGCGCCGCGCCTGCGGGAACTCGCCAGGCTGGACGATGCGAGCTTCCGCCAGGTGTTCGCCGCCAGCCCGATCAAGCGCACCGGCCGCGACCGCTTCGTGCGCAACGTGCTGATCGCCGTCGGCAACAGCGGCCTGCCGGAACTGGCCGACACCGCGCGCGGCCTGCTGGACGACGAGTCCGAGCTGGTCCGGGCGATGGCGGTCTGGGCGCTGGCACGGCTCGCCGATTCCGCGACGGTCCAGGCCGAGGGCTGGCGGCGCCTCGGGCTGGAGGGCGACGCCGACGTGCGCGCGGAATGGGCGGCGGAGCTTGGGGACTCGGTCGCGGAGTGAGGTCTCAAAGCAGGCCCTCGGGCCGGGGCGGAGGCCCCTGGTGCGGAGGCCCTTCGAGACGGGCGCTGCGCGCCCTCCTCAGGATGACACTGAGAGAGCTCGAAACCTCAGTGTCATGGTGAGGAGCCGTCCTGAGCCCATCGAAGGGCGGCGTCTCGAACCACCCCCAAGGCCAGCGACGCTCACAGGCGCCAACCTGCAAAGGTCTCGCAGACAGCCGAGGAGCAGGCCGATGCCCCCGCGCGAAGCGCGCCGAGACACCGCCCTTTCCTTAGCCACCACTTTCCGCCTGCGCAGAGCCGGTGTCGCAGCGGAAGGCGGCGCGGTTCGGTTGCAGCAGCGGGCAGCCGTTCCAGAAGCTGTCCTGACCCAACAGGCGAAGCTTTGAGCCGTCCGGGCAGATCCGCTGCGCCTCGGCACGCACCGCGGCCTCGTCGTTGACCCAGCTGCCGTAGCACACCGTGACCACCGGGTTGCGCGCCTGCGTGGCCCAGGGGTTCTCGCCGTCGCGGCGCGGAATCTCGGTCTGCGGCGCCTGTTCGTCCTCGAACGTGGGCTCGCCGGTCTCGAACGCGGCAAAGTTGCTGCGCGGCACGCCCGCCTGCAGGCCGCCGGTGAACGCGCGGTTGCTGCCGGGATCGGTGGGCACCCAGGGGCTGCTGGCGTCGAACGGCGGCTGGCTGCAGCCGGCCAGCACGAAGCCCAGGACGGCGAGCGGCGCGAGCGCGAGGCGGGGCGTCAGCGGCATCGACAAGGTCTCCGGAACGAGCGGCCGGCGCCGTTGTAACACGCCGCCGCGGCGCGTGCGCCCCTTGCCTTCGGCGGCCGAAGGCCTAGGCTCCGCGGAACGCCCTGTCACCCGCCATCCGCGCCCCAGCAGGTTCCAGTGCCCGACGCCGCGCCGAAATCCACCGAGGTCGATCTCGCCGTCGTCGGCGCCGGCGTCGCCGGGCTCGCAGCGGCGCGCACGGCGCGGGAGCGCGGGCTGCGCGTCGAGCTGCTGGAGGCCAAGCACCGGACCGGCGGCCGTGCACTGACCGACGTCGACAGCCTCGGGGTGCCGTGGGACCGCGGCTGCCACTGGCTGCACCGGGCGCGCAAGAACCCCATTACCGAGATCGCCGACCGGCTCGGCTTCGCCTATCGAACCGAGCCGGTGCCCGGCTACGTCTGGCTGGGCGACCGCTGGGCGGACGCTGACGAGATCGCCGAGCGCGAGCGCAGCTTCGCCGCCGGCCAGGAGGCCGGCCACGCCGCCGCCCAGGCCGCCCAGGACGTCGCCATGAGCGCGGTGCTGCCGGACGCCGGCCGCTGGGCGCCGCTGCACCGGCAACTGCTGCGCGGCCTGACCGGCGCCGACCCGGACGCGCTCTCGGTGCTGGACGACGACCGCTACGAGGAGACCGGCGACAACTGGTCGGTGCGTGACGGCTACGGCGCCCTGGTGGCCGCCTGGGCCGCCGACACGCCGGTGCGCCTGGCCTGCCCCGTCCGCCGGATCGAGCGCGGCGGCGATCGGGTCGTGCTGGAGACCGCGCAGGGCCGCCTGACCGCCCGGCGCGCCATCGTCACCGCGTCGACGTCGGTGCTGGCGGGCGGCGCGATCCGCTTCCAGCCGGCGCTGCCCGAGCAGCTGCTCGACGATCTGCACGACGTGCCGCTGGGGGCGGCGAACAAGGTGGCGCTGGCCTTCGACCGCGACGTGTTCGGCGTCGCCCACGTCCACGCCGCCCACCTGCCGCGGGCGCCGCGCGGCTGCAACTTCCAGATCCGCCCGTTCGGCCGCGAGCTGGCGGTGGGCAACATGGGCGGGCCGTTCGCCGAGGAGATCGAGGCGGCCGGCCCGGACGCGGCGAGGCAGCTCGCCCTCGATATCCTGGCCGAGATGTACGGCAGCGCGGTGCGCCGGCACGTCACCGCCGCTGCGAGCACCGCCTGGTCCGGCGATCCCTGGATCCGCGGCGGCTACAGCGTCTGCCGTCCGGGCCGGGCGGCCGCCCGGCCGCGGCTGGCGCAGCCGGTCGACGAGACGCTGCTGCTGGCGGGCGAGGCGTGCTCGCTGGCGGCCTACGGCACCGCCAACGGGGCCTACGAGAGCGGCGTGGCGGCCGCGCTCGCCGTCGCCGACGCCCTGGCGGCGCCGGCCGGCTGACCGTCGCGCGTTTCGACCGGCGGGTGACACGCGTGCCCGCAATGCCCACTTGGAGGGGTTGCGGGTCGAACGCAGGCCCGCGGACAACGACAACTCCGATGCAACCCGACACCGGGAGGTGAACGATGGCCGTCGCACGCGTAACCACGCTGACCGCGTCCTCGCAGAAGGGCTTCCAGGATGCCATCGACCAGGCGCTGACCCGCGCCAACAAGACGCTGCGCAACGTCACCGGCGCCGAGGTGAAAAGCCAGAAGGTGAAGATCGAGAACGGCAAGGTCTCCGAGTACCGCGCCTCGCTGGACGTCACCTTCGTCCTCGACGAGTAGCCGCGCGCACCGTCCCGGCGGCGCCCCGGCGACAGGCGCGCCGCCGGGACGGCTCGGCGACGGAAGGAGCGAGTTCGCTTGCCGCAGGAGCGTCCGGCCGCCGTGATCACCGGCGGCGCCCAAGGCATCGGCCGCGCGATCGCGGAACGGCTGCAGGCGGACGGCTGGGACCTCACGCTGATCGACGCCGACCGGGGGGCGCTGGACTGGACCGCGGCGCACCTGCACGACCACGGATCGGTGACGGCGGAGTGCGTCGACGTCGGCGACGCCGACGCGGTCATGGGCGTCTTCGAGCGCCTCGGCGCCCG